>JACDZJ010000371.1_pt1 | contig 13535 bp, 12 predicted proteins | sample 7365721 | NCBI WGS metagenome assembly JACDZJ01 (sample SAMN15143480, study PRJNA637477) | pond metagenome | biome: freshwater wetland ecosystem [ENVO:00000243]; feature: pond [ENVO:00000033]; material: pond water [ENVO:00002228]; isolation source: pond water containing pink berries ... | reverse complement strand
TGATAGCGTCTTATTCGGAAATCGCCTAAAGTCCGACAGGCTGCTAGGTCCGGTTATCACGCTCGACGGCGACAATCCTATTCTTTTCTTCTTTGTGTCTTCGTGTCTCTGTGAGAGGATTCTATTTCTTCCGTGCCGCAGAAGACGAAAAACGATGCTCTCACGGAGACACAAAGACACGAAGAAGAGAAAAAAGAATATCAGTAATAACTTACATTCGCGTATTCTGAAAACCGCCAGGCATCCGAGCGGAATCGAGGTCACGGCCCGCTTGCCGGGCCTGGCGCGGCCAAATCTTTACGACGCGCCTCTGTACCTGCAACGAGTGCATGTCTTACACTCGCAGTAAAGGCGATTCCGACTGCGCAGGTGGCGATAGGGGGATGTTGGTGCGACTTCAGTCGCAACCACAATCGCCCCTACATGTTGGTAGATCCTGTCCCGGAAATCACCTCAGGCGTCTCCTGGCTGCCAAAGCCCGCGAAACCCAATAACAAGAACGCCGCCTGCCGCGGGTGCCAGACCCGATGTCCAAGGCGCGAACACCACCAACCAGAGGAACCGCAAGCAGATGCAAGTCACACGTCGGACCTTCCTGAAGGTCTGCGCCACCGGGGTGGGCACCTCCAGCCTCACTCTGTTGGGCTTCGCGCCCGACACCGCGCTCGCGGAGATGCGCAGCTTCAAACTGGCGCGGGCCACCGAAACCCGCAACACCTGCCCCTACTGCTCGGTCGGCTGCGGCATCCTGATGTACGGTTTGGGGGCCGGGGCCAAGAATGTGCAGGGCCGCATCTTCCATATCGAGGGCGACCCGGATCACCCGGTCAATCGCGGCACCCTGTGCCCCAAGGGCGCGGGACTCCTGGACTTCATCCACAGCGACACGCGCCTGACGCAACCCGAGTACCGGGCCCCCGGCAGCCGCGAGTGGCAGCCCATCGCCTGGGATGACGCCTTCACGCGGATCGCCGCGCTCATGAAGGCCGACCGGGACGCCAACTTCGAGGCCGTCAACCAGGACGGCGCGACCGTCAACCGGTGGAACAGCACCGGCTTCCTGGCCGCCTCCGCTTCCAGTAATGAAACCGGCTACCTGACCCACAAGGTCGTGCGCAGCCTGGGCATGCTCGCATTCGATAATCAAGCGCGCGTTTGACACGGCCCGACGGTGGCAAGTCTTGCCCCGACGTTCGGCCGCGGCGCCATGACCAATCATTGGGTCGATATCAAGAATACCGACCTTGTTCTTATCATGGGCGGCAATGCCGCCGAAGCCCATCCGTGCGGCTTCAAATGGGTGACCGAAGCCAAGGCCCATCGCAAGGCCCGGCTCATCGTCGTCGATCCGCGCTTTACCCGCTCCGCAGCGGTGGCGGATTACTATGCCCCGATCCGTGCCGGATCCGACATCGCCTTCCTGGGCGGGCTCATCAACTATCTGCTGAGTAACGACAAGATCCATCATCAGTATGTCCGGGACTATACGGACATGAGCTATCTGGTGAAGGATGAGTTCACCTTCACGGACGGGATCTTCTCGGGCTATGACCCGGACACGCGCAAGTACGACAAGGCCACCTGGGGTTACCAGATGGGCGAGGACGGCTTCGTCAAGACCGACCCGAGCCTTCAAGACCCGCGCTGTGTCTATCAGTTGCTGAAGGCCCATTACGCCCGCTATACGCCGGAACTGGTGGAGCGCATCTGCGGCACGCCGCAGGATGCCTTCCTCAAAGTGGCCGGCATGATCGCGGAGACCGCGGCCCCCGATCGGACCATGACCGTCATGTACGCCTTGGGCTGGACCCAACACTCGCAGGGCTCGCAGATGATCCGCACCGGGGCCATGGTGCAATTGCTGCTCGGCAACATCGGTGTCGCCGGCGGCGGGATGAATGCGTTGCGCGGTCACTCCAATATCCAGGGACTCACGGATCTCGGACTGTTGTCCAACCTGTTGCCCGGCTATATGACATTGCCGGGTGAGGTCGAGCAGGACTTCCAGGCGTATTTGACCAAACGCTCACCCAAGCCGCTGCGGCCCGGACAACTGAGCTACTGGCAGAACTATCCCAAGTTTTTCGTGAGCACCATGAAAGCCTGGTATGGTGACGCCGCGACGCCGGAGAACAACTGGTGTTACGAGTGGCTGCCCAAGCTCGATAAGACGCACGACATCCTGCAAGTGTTCGAGGACATGAACAACGGCAAGATGAACGGGTATTTCTGCCAGGGCTTCAATCCGCTGGCCTCGGCGCCGTGCAAGATCAAATTGTCCGGGGCACTGGCCAAGCTCAAATATCTGGTGGTGATCGACCCCCTGGCGACCGAGACCTCGGAGTTCTGGCAGAACCACGGCGAATTCAATGACGTGGACCCGACGCAGATCCAGACCGAAGTCTTCCGGTTGCCCTCCAGTTGCTTCGCGGAGGAAGACGGTTCACTGGTCAACTCCTCGCGCTGGCTGCAATGGCATTGGAAGGGTGCTGAGCCGCCTGGTGAAGCATTGAACGACCAGGAAATCATTGCCGGAATTTTTCTGAAACTGAAGGCGATGTACAAGAAGGATGGCGGCGCCTTCCCGGACCCGATCCTGAACCTGACCTGGAAGCACAAGCAGCCAGCCAATCCAGCGCCGGAGGAACTGGCGAAGGAGTTCTCCGGCCGGGCGCTCAAGGACGTGACTGACCCGAAGGACCCGGCTAAGGTCCTGGTGAAGGCCGGCGAGCAGCTCAACGGCTTTGCCGAGTTGCGCGACGACGGCTCCACCGCCTGCGGCTGCTGGATCTTCGCCGGCGCCTGGTCCGAGAAGGGCAACCTGATGGCCCGCCGGGACAACGCGGACCCCTACGGCATCGGCCAACATCTCAACTGGTCCTTCGCCTGGCCGGCCAACCGCCGGGTGCTCTACAACCGCGCGTCCTGCGATGCGGATGGCGCGCCTTTCGATCCCAGCCGCAAACTGGTGGGCTGGGATGCGGCGGCCGGTAAATGGACCGGCTCGGACATCCCGGACTTCAAGCCCGACAGCGCCCCGGCGGACGGCATGGGGCCGTTCATCATGAATCCGGAGGGTGTGGCCCGCTTCTTTGCGCGGGACATGATGGCGGAAGGTCCCTTCCCGGAGCATTACGAACCCATGGAGTCACCGCTCGCCAACAACCCCATGCATCCGGATAACCCGCTCGCCCGGGCCAATCCGGCGGCACGGGTCTTCAAAGGCGATTGGGAGAGCTTCGGCAACCCGACGGAGTTCCCCTATGTGGCGACCACCTATCGGCTGACCGAGCATTTCCACACTTGGAGCAAGCACGTCAGGCTCAATGCCATCGTGCAGCCGGAGCAGTTCGTGGAAATCGGCGAGGAGTTGGCGGCGGCCAAGGGCATTACCGCGGGAGACCATGTGCGCGTGCGCTCCAAACGGGGCTTCATCGTCGCCGTGGCCGTGGTCACCAAGCGCCTCAAGACGCTGACCATCGATGGCCGGGCGGTGCATACGGTGGGCATTCCGATCCATTGGGGCTTCAAGGGGGTGGCCAGGAATGGCTATATCACCAATACCCTGACCCCTTTCGTGGGCGATGCCAATACCCAGACGCCGGAGTTCAAGGCCTTCCTGGTGGACATCGAAAAGCTCCCGACCCGACTCCAGGCAAAGGCGTGAGGAGGCGACCATGGCACTGCAATCACTCGATATCGCGGCCCGTTCCGCCACCACCACGCCCTCGCCCTCGGCCCGTCAAGGGTTCGAGGTCGCCAAGCTCATCGACATCTCGAAATGCATCGGCTGCAAGGCCTGCCAGGTCGCCTGCATGGAGTGGAACGACCTGCGTGATGAGGTGGGCATCAACCATGGCGTCTATGACAATCCGATGGACCTCACGGATCAATCCTGGACGGTCATGCGCTTCTCGGAGGTGGAGCCGAACGGCCACCTGGAATGGCTGATCCGCAAAGACGGCTGTATGCACTGCGCGGACCCCGGCTGCCTCAAGGCGTGCCCGGCCCCCGGCGCCATTGTCAAGTACGGCAATGGCATCGTGGATTTCAATCAGGAGAACTGCATCGGCTGCGGCTACTGCATCACCGGTTGTCCCTTCAATATCCCGCGGATCGCCCAGAAGGACGGCAAGGCGTATAAGTGCACGCTGTGCTCGGATCGAGTGGCCGTGGGACTGGAGCCGGCTTGCGTCAAGACCTGCCCCACCGGCGCCATCACCTACGGCGCTAAGGACGATATGGTGAACCATGCGGCCATGCGGGTGCGTGACCTCAATGAACGCGGCTTCGCGCAGGCCGGTCTCTATGATCCGCCGGGAGTGGGCGGGACCCATGTGATGTATGTGCTCCAGCACGCGGACCAGCCGGGGCTCTATGCCAACCTGCCGCAAGACCCGCAAATCGACCCCTTGGTCAGTGTCTGGAAGGGCATCACCAAGCCCTTGGCCATTGCCGCTTTCGCGGCGGTGAGTCTGGCCGGGCTCTTCCACTACATCACCAAAGGTCCCAATGAAGTCTCCAAAGAGACCGAGAAGGAGGTCGAATAATGCAACGCGATCCGCGCGATCTGATCCGTTACACCCCGAGCGAGCGCCTGAACCACTGGATTGTCGGCATCAGCTTCATCCTGCTCGGACTCTCTGGACTGGCCCTGTTTCATCCGGCCTTCTGGCCCTTCACCCTGCTCTTCGGCGGGGGGACCTGGACCCGCATCATTCACCCCTATCTGGGCGTGCTGATGGCCTTGGCCTATGTGATCATGCTGATCCGCTTCACCCGTCTCAACCTCATGACCGCCACGGACTGGCAATGGATCAGGCGCGTGCGCGAGATGGTGGACGGAGACGACCACAACATGCCCGAGCAGGGCAAATACAACGGCGGTCAGAAGATCCTCTTCTGGCTGCTTTTCTGGTGCATGCTCCTGCTCATCCTCTCCGGCATCCCCTTGTGGCGCACCTGGTTCAGCTTCCCGGTCGAATGGGTGCGGCTGGCCGCCGTGATCCATTCCGGCAGCGCCGCGGTGATGATCGGCCTGATCATGGTCCACGTCTACGCCGCCATCTGGACCAAGGGCACCATCCGCGCCATGTGGTACGGCACCGTGACGCGCGCCTGGGCCAAACAGCACCATCGGGCCTGGTATAAGGAGGCGACGAAAGAGGGGTGAGGATACGGGATATCGACGAAGCCAGGGATGGCGGATTTGCCGAATCTACGACGGTCTCTTGCGTGGATTCTGCCGATTGTCAAAGACGGAGTGCACGACAATTTCATTTATACTTATCGCGCAGTCCTTCATGAACCGCTTGCCAGTCATGGAGTTCCAGAACCCCCTGCTGGTAGTCGGTATAGCGCTTGTCCAATTCTTTTTTCTGCCACTCAGGCAGAGGAAGATCGGGACTGCTTGCCGCGATCGAATCCCAGATGTCTTCAACCAGCAGCAGTTTTTCGGACAGGCTCAATTCGCTGATCTCCTTTTTGATCTCTTCCGGCCTCATAACAACGCCTCCTTCTCGGAGAGTGGTAAACTCAATGTCGACGACGCAAGCGCCAGACAAACCGCCAGGCTGGCGAGAGTCGATCAGATGCCGGCGCAACTGTCAAGCAGTTGCGATCACGTCGAAGTCTTTGTGATCTTTGTGTCTTTGTGTGATAACTCCTTTTTCCAGCGATCACAAACATCACCCATGCCCAGCCCCATCCTCCAACCCGGTCAACTCGAACCCGCGGCCGGGGTCTTCCCGACGCTGCGTCTGCCCGCGCCGGGACTCTTTGCCGGCCGTGCAAACCGCCTCCGCACCTTGGCGCCCGGCCACGCCCTTGAGCCCTTCCTGCGCTTCGCGGCCGACCTGGCGGAGTGCCAGGAACGCCTGTGGGAAGGACTGGCACCCGAACCCTTACCGACGGACGCACTGCTCGCACACTGCCGGGAAGCGGCTATGCCCCCGCTGGCCCCCCCGACCTGGTGGCCCAGTCCCGCCTGGCGTGAGTTGGTGCGTCGGCTCGCCGCGGAACTGGCGCCCCAGGCACCGGACCCGGCGATCTTCAGTCGGCTGACCGGGGCTGAAAACGACTGGCTGGAGGCCCAGGCCCGCGTACTCTTGACCGGCGACGACAATGGGCTGGACCTGGCCGCCGCCCCGCTGATCGGTGCCGCACTGCAAGTCTGCTGGACGGCCGCCGCGGCCCGGCTGGACCCGGAGGTTATCCCCCCGCCCGGCCTGGGCCACACCCAACCGGGGGTCTGCCCGGTCTGCGGCTCGCCGCCGGTGGCTGCCGTCCAGCGCATCGGCGGAGCGGTGGACGGGCTGCGCTATCTGCACTGCGGACTCTGCGCCGCCGAATGGCACGTGGTCAGAGCCAAATGCAGCCTGTGCGACAACAGCCGCGGCCTGGCTTATCTCAGCCTGACCGCGCGCGACGCCGCGGACGCCGCGAATGTTCCGCAACCCGCGGTGCAGGCCGAGACCTGCCCGGAATGCCGGGGCTACCTCAAGCTCTGCCGACTGGAGCGGGACCCGCACCTCGACCCCTGGGCCGACGATCTGGCGACCCTGGCCCTGGACCTCCTGGTGGACCAAGAGGGTTTCGAGCGGGCCGGACTCAACTTCCTGCTGTTGCAAGGGGAGTCGGCAACGCCCGGATGATGCCAGGGCAGCGCATCCGTGCGCTGATTCCAGTTCCCGAACCCCTCAACGAACACCATAAGGATCGTCTATCGTGCATAGCGTCCTCTCCCCACACCGACCACCGTCGGTCGATCGTCTCCTCGGGTGGCCGACCCTGGCGCCACTGTTGCTCGAATATGGCCGCCAGCCGGTGCTCGCCGCGGTGCGCGGACTGCTTGATGACCTGCGGGGGCGGCTCGCGGCCGGCGAGGAGATCGGCGACCCATTCGCCGAATCCCGGATCGCCGCCGGACTCGCCGAACGTCTGGCCCGGTCCGAGGCGCCCCGACTGCGGCGCGTCTTCAACCTGACCGGCACCGTCCTGCACACCAACTTGGGCCGCGCCCCGCTGCCGGAAGAGGCCGTGGCCGCCCTCACCCTGGCCGCCCGGGAGCCCTGCGCCCTGGAATATGACCTGGCGGGCGGCGCCCGCGGCGACCGGGATAGTCTGGTGGAGGGCTGGATCAAGGATCTGACCGGCGCGCAAGCCGCGACCGTGGTGAACAACAACGCCGCCGCGGTCTTCCTGCTGCTCAATACGCTGGCCCTGCGCAAGGAGGTGCTGGTCTCCCGGGGCGAACTGGTGGAGATCGGCGGCGCCTTCCGGGTCCCGGACATCATGTCGCGGGCCGGCGCGCGCCTGAAGGAAGTCGGCACCACCAACCGCACCCATCCCCGTGACTTCGCGGACGCCATGGGACCGCGCACCGGACTGGTGATGAAGGTCCACACCAGCAACTATGCCATCCAGGGCTTCACCGCCGCGGTCCCGGAGCGGGAGCTGGCGGGGCTCGCCCATGACCGTGGGTTGCCCCTGGTGGTGGACCTGGGCAGCGGCACCCTGGTGGACCTGACCTCCTACGGCCTGCCCCACGAACCGACGCCCCAGGAGACCCTGGCCAACGGGGCGGATTTGGTGACCTTCAGCGGAGACAAGCTCCTGGGCGGACCCCAGGCCGGCATCCTGGCGGGCCGTGCCGACCTGATCGCCCGCATCAAGAAGAACCCCTTGAAGCGCGCGCTGCGCCTGGGCAAGCTCACCCTGGCCGCCCTGGAGGCGGTGCTGCGCCTGTATCGGGACCCGGAGCGATTGGCTGAGCGCTTGCCGACCCTGCGCCTCCTGACCCGCCCGGCCGCGGAGATCGCGGCCCTGGCGGCCGATCTGATGCCCGCCCTGGCGCAGGCCCTGGCGGGTTGGCCGGTGTCGGTCGGCACCGCGCCGGTGCAGAGCCAGATCGGCAGCGGTTCACTGCCGGTCGACCGGTTGCCCAGCCAGGCCCTGGTAATACGACCCAGTGGCCGACGCGGTGGCCTGCTGCGCGATCTGGAGACGGCCCTGCGGCAGCTCCCCATCCCGATCATCGGCCGCATCACCGAGGGCGCGCTGTGGCTCGACCTGCGTTGCCTGGAAGACCCGGAGACCTTCCGCGGCCAACTCGCCATCCTGGCGCACCGCGCGGTGCCCGCGTGATCATCGGCACCGCCGGCCATATCGACCACGGCAAGACCGCCCTGGTCCGCGCACTCACCGGGGTGGATACCGACCGTCTGCCGGAGGAGAAGGCCCGCGGCATCACCCTGGACCTGGGCTATGCCTACCAGACCGTCGCCTCCGGCGCCATCCTGGGCTTCGTGGACGTGCCGGGTCACGAGCGCCTGGTGCACACCATGGTCGCCGGGGCCGCCGGGATCGATTGTGTCATCCTGGTGGTCGCGGCGGACGACGGACCTATGCCCCAGACCCGGGAGCACCTCCAGGTGCTGGATTTGCTGGGCCTGGAGCGCGGGCTGGTGGCCCTGACCAAGATCGACCGGGTGTCGCCCGAGCGCGTCGCCCAAGTCGAGAACGAGATCCGCGCCCTGCTGCACGGGACCGGGCTGGCGGCGGCGCCCATTGTCCCGGTCAATGCACTGAGCGGTGAAGGCATCCCGGCCCTACGGCTGCATCTGGAAGCCATCGCCGCCCGTCTCCCGCCCCGGCGCGTCGGCGGACGCTTCCGGCTCGCGGTCGACCGCAGCTTCAGCATCGCCGGTGCCGGCACCGTGGTGACCGGCCTGGTGCTGGACGGCCGGGTGCAGGTGGGTGACCGTCTGCTGGTCTCACCCGCGGGCCTGCCGGTGCGGGTGCGCGGCATCCATGCCCAGAATCAGCCGGCGCAGCAGGGTCTGGCCGGCCAACGGTGCGCGCTGAACCTGGCCGATCTGCATCGCGAGGCGGTCGGCCGCGGCGACCTGGTGCTCGACCCCGACCTGCATCTGCCCACCCGCCGACTGGACGTGCAGGTGCGGGTCCTGGGCACCGAGGCCGGTCCGCTCAAGCACTGGATCCCGGTCCACTGCCACCTGGGCGCCGCCCATGGCACCGGTCGGCTGGCCGTGCTGGACGGAGAAGCCATCGCCCCCGGCACCGCGGGTCTGGCCCAACTGGTGCTGGACGCGGACCTGGCGGCCGTGCGCGGTGATCGCTTCATCCTGCGCGACCAATCCGCCCGCCGCACCCTCGCCGGCGGCTGGGTGCTGGACCCGGAGCCGCCCGCACGCGGCCGGCGCCGCCCGGCCCGGCTCGCCCTGTTGGCCGCACTGGCGGAACCGGACACCTTGACCGCAGCCGTTGCGGCACTGGAACTGGCGGCGCAAGGACTGGACCTGGATCGGTTGAGGCGCCGGTGGAACCTGGACCAGGCAACCACCTCGGCTCTTACGGATCGGCCCGGTTGCGTGCGGATCGACACGGCTGCGGGACCGCTGCTGTTCGCCCAGCCGCATTGGCAGGCCCTGGCGCAGCGAGTAATCGACGCGCTCCGCACCGCCCATCAGGAGCATCCAGACCAACTCGGTCCCGACCGGGAGCGCCTGCGCCGCATCGCCGGCCCGGCCATGACCCGGCCGGCCGTTGGCGCCTTGCTCGACACCTTGGCCGCACATGGAGAGATCGTGCGTGCCGGCCCCTGGATTCACCTGCCGGGCCATGCGGTACGGCTCGCGGAGCCCGATGAGCACCTGTGGCGGGACGGCGTCAGCCCCTTGCTGAACACCAAACCCTTCGACCCGCCCCGGGTCCGGGACCTCGCTCGCGCCCTGGAGCAGGACGAAGACAGCATCCGCCAACTGCTCAAGCGCCTGGCCGCCATGGGCGAAGTCGAGCGGGTCGCCCATGACCATTATTTCACCAGCGCCGCGGTGGCCGACCTTGCGGCCATTGCCCTGCGTTTGAGCGAGAGCGCCGGTGAGGCGCGCGCCGCGGAGTTCCGGGACGCCATTGGAACCGGCCGCAAGCTCGCCATCCAGATCCTGGAGTATTTCGACCGGATCGGGTATTCGCGCCGCATCGGTGACGGTCACCGGGTCTTCCGCGACAGCCTGCTGGCCCGCTAACGCTGCGGGCCGCGGCGGGCGCGTTGGCGCAGCGCCCGTCGAACCGTTGTCAAACAGCCGGGTTGGATATAGTCTGCGGATAGAAATCTACGTTCACAACGGTCCCAAGCCCCGCCTTGCATCGGCCCAGAAGACGTAAACGACCATGAACATCGAATCACTGAAAAACACCCTCAAACGCGAGTTACCCGAGTGGCTGCGGCAAGACGCGGATTTTCGCGCCTATGTCCTGGACCTGACGCGCCAGCAGTATGCCGACCGCGCCCAGACCGAGGATCGGTTCGACCGGCTATTGACTGAGTTGCGCCAGGATCGCGAGGACCAGAACCGCAAGTGGGACGAGCAAGACCGCAAGTGGGACGAGCAAAATCGCAAGTGGGACGAGCAAAATCGCAAGTGGGACGAGCAAAATCGTAAATCGGACTCCATGCTGGCGGAGATGCGCGCGGAGTTCCTCCGGGTCCACGCCGAGCTCAAGGCCCAAAACGACAAGCACGAGCGCAGCATCGGCGCCTTGGGCGCACGCTGGGGGATGCAATCGGAGCAGGCCTTCCGGGACGCCCTGGCCGGCATCCTGGAGAAGAATTTCGATGTCCAGGTACTCAACGTCAACGAGTTCGACGACCAAGGAACCGTCTTTGGCCGGCCGGAACAAGTGGAGTTGGACGTCATCATCAAGAACGGCCTGCTGATCATCTGTGAGCTGAAGTCGTCCATCGACAAGGCCGGCATGTACATTTTCGAGCGCAAGGCGCGTTTCTATGAGCAGCTCCACCAGCGCACCGCCAACCGGCTCATCGTCATCTCACCGATGATCGACCCGCGGGCCCGCAAAGTGGCCGAGAAGTTGGGGATCGAGACCTACGGAGATTCCATCTACGTCGAGCGCCTGTGACCGCCGTTCGCTGATTTGCACGGGTTGCCCTGGCGACAAAACGCCGGCCATGCCAACCCCGTAGCCCGGATGAAGCGCAGCGTAATCCGTGGCGGTCGCGGAGGCCGTGTGACGGACGTAGACAGGTCTTGCCTCTTCCCTGACAGGAGGCAAAAGGCAAGACCTGACCCCGTTCACGATTTGACCCTGGTCACGCTTTGACAACATCCACACTTCGTCATTTGATCCAAACTTCGACCCTCCGGTTCTTTCCTTTGCCCCATTCCGAATCGTTAGAGGCCACCGGCATCTCTTCGCAGACACCGAGGGCCTGCCGAGCATTAATTCCCCGAGACCTCAGTTCTGCTTGGACCGTTCGTGCTCTATCGCGGGAGAGATCGCAGTTCATCCGGTAGTCTCCGTCACTGTCGGCAAATCCCGCCAATATCACTTCACCGTTTGCGCCGCCGTTCTCTTGCAGGAAATCTACCATGCGTTCGAGATCGCGCAGGGCTTTGCTGTCGAGGTCATACCTTGCACTCAGGAACCGGAAGTTCAGCGAGAGCCTGCGCGCACCACTCACCGCTTGCACGTAGGCATCGACAACGGCCCGGTCTTGAGCGACCGCATCGGTGCTCACCTCTTGCTCTTTCGCCGTGATCGTTAGCTCCGCGAACTGGTTCTTTTTCACATATCGCTGCCCCTCCGCACCCAACGCGAATGCGACGAAACTCTGCGTGTAGATGTTCCTGGGCGACTCTGGCGTGTAGAAATATAGCCGTCGGGTGATTGGATAGTCTTCTGTCGCTATCGTAAAGGGGGTCGGACGCAGCGTTTGACCGCCGTCGCTGATCCCCAGAGCCTTATTCTGCTTAACATACGGAAAACCGCAGTATCCTATAGCGTACTGATTCGCGCTAACGGCATCGGATACCTTGTCGTTGCTGTCCCACCGACTTGCCGACCCGTCGATCGGTCTTTCGCGTAGGACGATATTCTGAAAGGTTTCGTGGGTTCCCGAATTTTCGTCCCTACCATGGAGGACGATCGGTTCGTTTAAGCCACCAAGCTCTCTCCAGTTTCTGATCCGCCCGGAGAAGATATCCGAAACTTTTGCTAAGAGGCTGTCTAGGAACCTGAAAATGACATCGAGTCAATTGGCGGCCTTCAAATATGGTGTTTGATTATCGCAAAGCTGCCGTAGAAGCAAGCGGCCGGACGCGATGTAAACCTGTGTCTCGCTCGAAGTTGGTTTGCGCTCGTAATCTTTACTCAAGCGACGGGATCGACCGAGCCAGGCGAATGTTCTCTCAACCACCCAACGGCGAGGTAAGACATGGAAGCCTTTAGTTCCCTTCTTCCTCTTCACGACGGTAAGATCGCATTGAAACTGAAGAAGCACCCAGTCCAATAGTTCTGCGCCAGAATAGCCGCAATCAGCCCAGATTATTTTGACGGTATGCAAAAGCAAGAACAAATTTGTTAACACTTGGCGGGCGGCTTTGCCGTCGAAGACGTTGGCTGCGTGTACCCAGACAACAAGCAGGCAACCGATTGTATCTACGACAATATGCCGCTTTCTGCCCTTGACCAGTTTGCCCCCGTCAAACCCAGAATCTACAAATGATTCCGGGGTGCCTTTGACGCTTTGGCTATCAATGATCGCTCCCGTTGGGTCCGGAGTTCGACCTTTTTTTTCGCGAAAGCGCTGGCGAAGTGCCGTATTCACTTTTTCGAGCATTCGACTGTCTGTCCACTTGTTGTAATAATAGTTAACGAGCTTATAGGAAGGAAAGTCTTTAGGTAGATACCGCCATGGGCACCCAGTCTTATTCAGATAAAATATGGCATTCAATATTTCACGAAGATCCACTGTGCGCGGGCGCCCTGTCTTATAAGGATCAAGTTTTTCAAAGATGACTCGAAGTATTTCCCACTCTTCATCTGATAGGTCACTGGGGTACCTCTCTTGCAATTGATCATCTTTTTCTGTCATAGTGGAATCGGCGAATGAGATTGCAGTTTCGCGTAAGATCTGCTAATTCTACGATTTTTATAACATAAAATCAATATGTTAGTTTCTAGACAGGCTCTAAGCTCAAACTCGGAACCCAGGGGTTGGCAACATTGACGACGATAGCAACCCCATCCACACCGACGACATGCTCGGCGGCTACCCCCGTCATGCCTCCGTTGGGGGCGAGGGAAGCAAGCTCCGCAGCTTCTTTTGTTGTTATCGTGGTCGAGGACATGGCGATATCGCAGGCGCCGTTCTTAAGATCCCGGAAACCGGTCTTTGACCCATGCGCACGGATCTCGATGACTTGAATGAGATCCTTGTTTGAAAATGTCCCTTCGACATTCATCTCAGTTTTGGGAACGACCGTGTCGACCTTGACCGAATCCGCACCCAATTTCTTCAGAAACTCCTCGGCGAGGGCCGGCGCGAGCTCGGCGCCTATGAGATGCGAGCCATATATGCGAAGTATGATTTCCCGGGTTTGGACCATACCCTCTTTCGAGAATGACACTACGACGGTGTTAGTAGTGCGCGGGCCGGGTGCGGCCTCCGAATAATGTGCCTAACCGAAGCACTCAGCCCCAAACTGGTC
>JACDZJ010000370.1_pt1 | contig 13540 bp, 11 predicted proteins | sample 7365721 | NCBI WGS metagenome assembly JACDZJ01 (sample SAMN15143480, study PRJNA637477) | pond metagenome | biome: freshwater wetland ecosystem [ENVO:00000243]; feature: pond [ENVO:00000033]; material: pond water [ENVO:00002228]; isolation source: pond water containing pink berries ... | reverse complement strand
TCCCCGGACGGGACTTTAACCCGCTAGATTTACTGCTGTTACTGCGAACGGCCAGGTCAACTTCAAATCACCATCCCTTGTCGTGATGCCCTTGCCCACCCTGGCAGGTTCGACACGGAAGCCTCCACCCCAGGTGATTCCACCGTCTCGGGCAGCCTCCTATCCTTGTTTCCACTTCAGCAGTTCAGGCTTGACCCGATAGATAAAGGAGATGGTGAAGGCAGAAATCGCGGTCTCGATGATGATCACCGGAATATGGGCCGCCAGGGCAAGTTTGGCCACCCCGAGAAAATCCTCTCCGCTGGTGAACAGCAATCCAGCCAGAAAGGAGGCCGCCAAAAATGTACCGAGACCTCCGGCCAAAGCTCCGGCCACGGTGTTGCTCATCAGGCTTGAGCCGCGAATCCATTGGAAGAGCAGACCGCACACGAGGGCGGGCAGGCCCATCATCAGGGCATTTGCACCAAGGGCGGTGAGCCCTCCGAACTGAAAGAGGAGGCTTTGCAGAAAAAGACCGACAATGATGCTGAGAAAGGCGGCGGGTCCCAGGAGGGCCCCGACAATCCCCGGCAGCAGCAGATGGACACTGGTGGGTCCCAGGGGCAGGTGGATGAGGGATGCGACAAAGAATGCGGACGTGACGACGGCAATTTTAGGCAGCTCCTCCGGTCTGACAAATTTCAGGCTCAGGGCGGTTCCGCCAAGGGTCAGGGCATAGCTGGCCAGGGATATCGTGGCGGGGAGCACTCCGTCGGATATGTGCATGGCCTTAAGTCCTTGGGGGTTGATTTTTCCGCCGCGATGCCATGAAGGCGGCCACGCCGAAGAGTCCCAAGATATAACCGATTCCGGCCATTGCCGCCGATATTCCCGGTTCCGCGATACTCTGGTTGAGGGCTGCGATGTCACGTTTTATTCCCCGTAACTCGTCGAAGATTTTTTTATTCTGGCCCTCAAGTAGAGCCAGGGCTTCCTGGCAGCTGCACGCCTTGCCGGCCATGGCTGCCGATGCCGCCCTGTTTTCTTCCCGGCCCGGATCAGGTTCACAGGCCTGGCCGGAAGATGGCTGAACAAGGAAGAGCATGGCAAGGGTGACCGGGATGATGGATCGTGGGGAAAATTTCATTGCGCTCTTCACATCTCCGATTCCTTCAGGAGAAAGCTGTTTTTATGGCCCATGCTGGCGCTGATGACGATGGTCAGGTCTTCTTTTCCGGGCAGAGGGAACTGAAACAGTCCCTTGGCGTCGGTGGTTCCTTCCAGCAACTTGGTCTGGTTTTTGTCAAAGACCTCCACGACTCCATTTTCCACGAATTTTCCATCCGGGAAGTAGCTTTCAGTGAAGACCGTTTCTCCTTCGACATAGGCGAAAATGTTCACCTTGTGGGCCAGAGCCAGACCCGTTGTACTCAGAAAGAGGAAAACTGACAGCAAAAATGTTGCGACACGCTGTTTTCGCATGGGTGATCCTTTGAATAAAAACGGTGGGCGTGAATTGTTCGTCTCCGCCATGGGGCTTTGGGGACGGGTCCTTACTTCATATCCACAGTATGTAGCCAATAGACAGCACCTATTTCAACCCCTTTTTCCACTCCATCATGTTTGAGTTTCCAGTCGGCTTCACTGAGGGCCGCAAATCCCCACCATCCGGCTCGGGGCATGGCATAGGAGAAGACACCATTGGCATCGGTTTTGACCACCTGGGTGACGTAGGGATCACTGGGTGCCTTGATGACCGCGGGATTGCCCGGTGATTCATTGAGGTACTCAATCTCAACCGCAGCCCCGGCTACCGGTTTGCCTTTGACCAGCACCTGACCGGTAAAAATGTTGTTCGTCCACAATCCGTAGGGCCGGGTCATGGGGATAATTTCGGTTTCAAGGCCCACCTGATCATCCCATCCCCCCTCCAGGCCCAGGGCATTGACACAGACCTTGGTGTAGTGGACGATAAAGGAATCTTCAGCCGGTTCCCAGTAGGGAGCTGGCTCCACATAAAAGGTGTAATCGCCCGGTCTCTTGATCTGATATCCTGTTTTCCACATGGTGAAGTTTTTGTCCTGTCCGGGGGCCTTGCCTTTGGCTTCGGCAAGGGTGGACAGCAGGTCAATTTTTTTTCCGGCAGTGACAACACCGAACTGCACAGGTTTTTCCATGTCCATGGAGTGCATTTCAAGGGGATGGATGAATTTTACCTCAAGCTGGAGTTTTTTGCTGTCATCCTGACTGATGATATCGTCAGATGGAACAATTACTCCAAAATGGGCCTGTCCTGACGATGACAGAGCGGGGATGGAGGAGGCAAGGAGGGTGGCGAGGGTAAGAATCTGCTTGAGGCGCATAACGGTCTCCTGATTGGCGGTTGTGATGGCTTGAGTCCTTGGGAAGAAAGGTGTCCGATGTCGCTGGATGTCAGCATTTTTTGTACTGTCCCCGCCGCTGCCATGAGGTGTTTTCATGGGTGATTCCCCTCCCTGACCCTGGCGCCAGGGAGGGGGAGGAAAATCCCATAAAACTCCACCTCTGACCGGGAAATGGATCCTCCGTGGAAAGGCGAAAAAAAAGCCATGAAGACTTGTGTTCTGTCTGACAGAAGCAAGGCCTTCGTGGCTTGGATACACGCAAAACCCCCAAGGCTTGATTCCTGAGTGGTTCGCTGGGGTTTACACTGTGATGAGGATGATTTACTTCAGTAAATCCTTTAATGAAGATTTTCTCTTACCGGGTCACGGGAGGGAAGTCAAGGATTTTAAGGTTGCAGGCAGACCCTGCCTTGCTGGATAACTTGCTGGATAAACCTGCCCGGAAGCGCCTCGCCGACTCCTTCAATGCTCCTTCACCTCTCCATTGCAGGCGGCAGGCTCCCCCCTGTTTGCCGTCCCGCTTTTCCCTGAAATGGAGGGGGCGGGGGTGTGGGGGGGTGGCCAGATAGCTCCAGGAGTAAAGAGATCCTCGTTACATGGTGAGAGCGCTCCGTAATGGTGCCCGGCACAGGTAGTGGAGGTTAAAGGGGTCATGTTCCATGGGGCTGATCTCAATCTCTTCAAAGCCGGCATCTCTGAGCAGGGCTTCCGCCTTTTCCTGCCCCCACATCATCCCCAGCCCGGCTCCATTGTCATTCAGTCCCACCGGCAAGCAGTGCATCAGGCTGACCGTATATAAAAACGGGCCCATGGGATGATCCATATTGTCGGCCGGGCTGGACCTGGCTTGAATCTCGATCATGGAAAACAGCCCGCCGGGGGCCAGCATGTGGATGACTCCCTTGAGGACGTCCAGGGGATGGCTTTGATCATGGATGGCATCAAAGGCGCAGATATAATCAAAGCGGCTGCTCAATTCATCTTTCCGGTGGATGTCTGCCGCATCCTGGGCCAGATATGTCGCGTTGTCGATGCCGGCCTCCCTGGCCGCCGCTGCCCCCTGCCTGATGGCCTCATGGTGGTTGTCGATGCCGACAAAGCTGCTGTTGGGAAAGGCCCTGGCCATGAGATTCAGGGCTACGCCATGGCCGCAACCGAGATCACAGACCCGTATCCCCTGACTGAGGCGGGCGCAGAGTTGTCCCTGGTCCACGGTGGGGAGAAAGTGGTCAATCAGTACTTTCTCGTGTTTCGCATCGGAGAGTTCGGCCATAAATCCCTGAAACTCAGGATATCTGGAAAAGGGTACTCCATCCCCGGTTCGAAAGGCCTGGGTGACGGAGTCCATGGCGCAGGCGGTGAGGAGGGGGATTTCCTGGGTATAGACCCCCATATTCATGCTTCCTCCCTTGCGGGTCAGGAAGGAAGCATGTTCGGGAGGCAGGAAATAGGTCTCCTCCCCTTTCTGATCCTTGCACAAGTCAATGATCTGGGCCGTTACCATGATTCCAAGCCATTCCTTGAGGTACCGGGGATGGAATCCTGAGGCAAGGGCAAGTTCTGATACGGTGACCGGTTTGTTCAGTTCTTCAAGGGTATCGAAGATCTGATGTTTGTATCCCATGGCCATGGCAAGATTGAGGGCGCCATGGTTGAGGATCTCGGTCATTTTTTTGGCAAATTGACTCATTTACATTTTTTTGATTTTGATTTGGTTCCCAGGACCTCTGTGGCCCAGTACATGGCGGCCATGGTCTGGGGAAAGCCTATGGTTGAAACCAGGAGGAGCAGGGTGTGGGTGATCTCCTCGGGAGTTGCCCCTGCCTGCACTGCCCGGCGGGTATGGGAACTGACCGACCCTTCTGACTGGCCGGCGGCAGCCGCTGCCAGCTGGATCAACTGGGATGTTTTTTCATCGAGGGGCCCGGCCGTGCGTAGGGTTGTTCCGAGATTTTCAACGGCGGTGAAGACCTCGGGGAACTGTTTCCTGACTTCCTTGTAAAATGATGGCTTGTTTTTTTCAGACATGGTGGTCTCCTTTGATGTGAAATTGATGAACGTACCGGAAACATGAAGGACTTTTCAGCCCCTGGGACAATGGAATCCACTGGGTTTTACTCACCCGTAAGGATTCCCCCTGACTATACCTAAAAGAATGACTGGCGGCAATGATTCTCATCTGATCAGCATCCCCGCGCCTTCCTGGTTCGTCATAGGCAGGCCGCCGAGCCAGGAGGCGGGAAAGGGTCAAGGCGCGTCTCCGCCCCCCAGCACCTTATAAAGGGTCACCATATTGATGAGGCGCGAAAGACGGGTGGTGATCAGCCCCTGCTGGGCGCTGTAGAGGGAGCGCTGGGAGTCGAGCACGGCCAGATAGCTGTCCACCCCTTTGTCGTAGCGGGCCTGGGAGAGACGGTACCTGGCGGTGGTGGCATCGGTGAGGGACTGCTGGGCGGCCAGCTCATCGTCGATGGTGCCCCGTCGGGCAAGGGCGTCGGCCACCTCCCGGAAGGCGGTCTGGATGGCCTTTTCATAGGCGGCCACGGCGATATCCCGATCCACCTCGGCCACGGTCAGGCCAGCCCACCGGGAACCACCATCAAAGATCGGAAGGGAGATGTCCGGGGCAAAGGCCCAGGCACCCGAACCGGAGCTGAAGAGGCCGGAGAGCTCATCGCTGCCCACCCCGATGGAGCCGATAAGGGTCACCCGGGGGAAAAAGGCGGCCCGAGCCGCACCGATATTGGCGTTGTATCCCTGGAGCTGGTTTTCCGCTCTGAGAATGTCGGGACGGAGGAGCAGGACCTCGGAAGGGGTGCCGGGGGGGAGATCTTTGACGGCGGTCAATGTTTCAGACAGGGTTTTCGGCAGCAGCTCGGCGGGAACCGGGGAGCCCACCACCAGGTTCAGGGCGTTTTCGTCCTGGGCGGTCAGAGCCGTATAGCGGGCGATATCCACCCGCGCCGTATCCACTTGGGTTTGCGCCTGCTGGAGATCCAGTTCGGAGGCGATCCCCATGGCAAGGCGGCGCTGAATTAACTGGTAACTGGACTGCTGGGCCGTGAGGGTTGCCTGTGCCAGATGCAGCCGCTCACGATCGGCGGCCAGATTCAGATAGTTGGCAGCCACCTCCGCCACCAGGCTGATCTGCACGGTCCGCCGTGCCTGCTCGGTGGCAAGGTATTGGGCCAGGGCCTGATCCTTCAGGCTTTGCACCCGGCCAAAAAGATCAAGCTCATAGGCACTGACGCCCAGGCCAACACTGTATTGCTCCACAGTTTCGGCCTGGCCGGTGCCCGAGAGGGTTTCGGGAAGCCGCTTCCTGCTGCCGGCAGCGATGGCATCGACCTGGGGCACAAGCTCCGCCCGCTGGATCTGGTATTGGGCCCGGGAGCGCTCTATGTTGAGGGCGGCGGCGCGCAGGTCGCGGTTATTTTCCAGGGCCATGCCAATGGTTTTCTGTAACTGGTGTTCGACAAAGAACTCCTGCCAGGGCAGGTCGGCTGGTTTTTTTCCGGATGGATTTTGATTTTCCTGCGGGTAGGCCGGGCCTTCCGGCCACAGCGCCGGAACCGGTGCCTGCGGGCGGATATATTCAGGGGCCATGGTACAGCCGCCCAGGCCGAGGAGTGCGGCCAAAGAGAGACACAGGGTTGTGGTCTTCCGTTTCATATTACTTCACCTCCGGAAGGGTGGTGACGGCACCGGTGGCAGCCCGCGGCTTCCTGGCCACGAGCCGGGAAATCAGGACAAAGAAAAATGGGATGAAAAACAAATCGATAAAGGTGGCAGACAGCAGGCCGCCGGTCACCGCGGTGCCGATGGCGTTCTGGGCGGCGGCGCCGGCCCCTTTGGTCAGGGCCAGGGGCAGGGTGCCGAAGAAAAAGGCGAGTGAGGTCATAAGCACCGGACGCAGCCTGATTTTGACCGCCGACAGGGTGGCCTCCACCAGTTCATGACCCTGGGACAGCTGCTCCTTGATAAACTGGATGATGAGGATGGCATTCTTGGTGGAAAGGCCCACGGTGGTGAGCAGGCCGATCTGCAGATAGACATCGTTGGGCAGCACCCGCAGGGTGACCGCGGTCACCGCGCCCACGAGGCCCAGGGGCAGCATCAAGAGATTGACAAAGGGGATGGTCCAGCTCTCGTAGAGGGCGGCCACGGCCAGAAACACCACCAGCAGGGAGATGGCATAGAGGGCCGGAGCCTGTTTTCCGGCCTGCTTTTCCTCGTAGGAAAGGCCCGTCCATTCGTAACCGATGCCCAGCGGTAACTGAGCCGCCAGCTTCTCCATCTCGACCATCGCCTCGCCGGTACTCACGCCGGGGGCGGCCTGCCCCATGATTTCCACGGAAGGGATGCCGTTATAGCGTTCCAGACGGGGCGACGCGTACTGCCAGTGGGCGGTGGAAAAGGCCGAGAAGGGCACCATCTCGCCCCTGCTGTTGCGGACGTTCCATTTTTTGATATCCTCCGGCAGCATCCGGTATTTGGCGTCGGCCTGGAGATAGACCTTTTTGACCCGCCCGTTCTCGATAAAATCGTTGACGTAGGAACTGCCCCAGGCCGTGGCCAGCACCTCGTTGACCCCGAGCAGGGTGATCCCCAGGGCGCCTGCCCGTTCATCGTCAATATCCAGCTTGAATTCCGGGGAATCATCCTGTCCGTTGGGACGGACGGCAATGAGCTTGGGGTTTTTCATGGCCATTCCCAGGAGCTGGTTCCGGGCCTCCATCAGCTTTTCATGCCCCAGGCCGCTTCGATCCTGCAACATCAAGTCAAAACCATTGGCCTGTCCCAGCTCCACCACTGCCGGGGGTGAGAAGGCGAAGGCCATGCCATCCTTAAAGCGAGAAAAGGCCCCCATGGCCCGTTTGGCAACGGCAGCTGCCTTCAGGTCGGGATTCTTGCGCAGCTTCCAGTCTTTCAGGCGGACAAAGGCAAGGCCCATATTCTGACCACGGCCGGCAAAGCTGAATCCGTGTACGGCAATGACGGTCTCCACGGCCTCTTTTTCCTGTTCGAGAAAATGATGTTCAAGCTGTTCAATCACCTTGATGGTGCGTTCCAGGGTGGCGCCAGCCGGCAGCTGAATCTGGCAGATGATGAACCCCTGATCCTCATCGGGCAGGAAGGCGGTGGGAAGTCGGAGGAAGAAAAAGACCATGACCGCCACAATGGCCCCATAAAGCAGCAGGTAGCGGAGCGGTTTGGCGAAGGAACGACTGACAATCCCTTCATACTTTTCTCTGCCGAGGTCAAAGTACTTGTTAAACCAGCGGAAAAATCGGCAGAACCAGCCGCACTCGCCCGGGGTGTGTCCCTTTTCCACCGGTTTCAGGAGGGTGGCGCAGAGGGCCGGGGTCAGGATCATCGCCACCATCACCGAGAGAATCATGGCGGAGATAATGGTGACGGAGAACTGGCGGTAGATGACGCCGGTGGATCCGCCGAAAAAGGCCATGGGCAGAAACACCGCCGTCAGGACGGTGGCAATGCCCACCAGGGCGCTGGTGATCTGGCCCATGGATTTCACCGTGGCGTCATGGGGCGAGAGCCCCTCCTCGGACATGATCCGCTCCACATTTTCCACCACCACAATGGCATCATCCACCAGCAGGCCGATGACAATGACCAGGGCGAACATGGTCAGGGTGTTGATGGAGAAACCCACCACTGACAAGACCCCCAGCGTGCCCAGGAGCACCACCGGTACGGCAATGGTGGGGATCAGGGTGGCCCGGAAGTTCTGGAGGAAGAGGAACATGATGATAAAGACCAGAAAGACCGCCTCAATCAGGGTATGAACCACCTCTTCGATGGAAATTTTAACAAAAGGGGTGGTATCGTAAGGGTACACCGCCCGCATATTCTGGGGAAAGTATTTTGATAAATCCGCGATTTTGGCCTTGACCCGATCGGCGGTTTCCAGGGCATTGGCCCCGGCCGCGAGACGGATGGCCATGCCCCCCATGGGTTTTCCCTTGTAGCGGGCGCCGACCTCATAATTCTCGGTGCCGATTTTACATTGGGCCACATCCTTCAGCCTGACCTTGGAGCCGTCACCGTTGGTCTTGAGGATGATGGCGTCAAACTGGGCCGGGGTCTTGAGCAGTGTCCGGGCCGTGATGGTGGCGTTGAGCTGCTGACCTTCAACGGCCGGAGCCGCCCCGAACTGTCCGGCCGAGACCTGGGCGTTCTGGGCCTGCACCGCCAGGATCACATCGTTGCTGGTCAGGCGGTAGCTGTTGAGTTTGTCGGGATTGAGCCAGATCCGCATGGCGTTCTGCGAGCCGAAGACCGTTACCTCACCCACCCCTTCCGTGCGGCTGACCATGTCCTGGACATTGGACACCATATAGTCGGTGAGGGCGGGCCGGTCCATGGAGCCGTCTTCCGAGACCAGTCCGACAATCAGGAGGAAATTCTTGGTGGATTTCACCACCTGAATCCCCTGCTTCTGGACAATCTGGGGCAGGAGCGGGGTGGCCAGCTGGAGCTTGTTCTGCACCTGCACCTGGGCGATGTTGGGGTCAGTGCCGGCCTTGAAGGTCAGATTGATGGCCACCGCCCCGGCGGAGTCGCTGGTGGAGGACATATAGATCAGGTTGTCGATGCCGTTCAGTTTCTGCTCGATGACCTGGGTAACGGTATCCTGCACGGTCTGGGCCGAGGCCCCGGGATACACGGCGTTGATGGTGATCTGGGGCGGGGCAATGGGTGGATACTGGGAGACGGGCAGGGTCTTGATTGCGAGGAGACCGGCCAGCATCACCAGAATGGCGATGACCCAGGCAAAGATGGGGCGATTGATGAAAAACCTGGACATGAAAAATCTCCTTTACTTTGTGACTGCTGCTGGTTGCGAACTGCCGGCGGGGGCCGCTTCCGCCTTGCTGGCGAAAGGCACGGCCTTGACCTGGGTGCCCGGACGCGCCTTCTGGAAACCCTCCAGAATCACCCGGTCTCCCGCCTTCACGCCTTCCGTCACCAGCCAGCTGTCACCCACTGTCCGCGATACCTTGATGATCCGCGGCTCAACTTTGTCCTCGGCCCCCACCAGCATCACCACGGCCTCGCCTTTCGGGTTGCGGGTTACGCCGCGCTGGGGAATAAGAATCGCCTCCTCGCTCACCCCTTCCTGGACAATGGCGTGCACAAACATGCCGGGCAGCAGCAATTGCCCGGGGTTGGGAAAGATGGCCCGCAGGGTGATGGAACCGGTGCTCGGCTCCACGTTCACTTCGCTGAACTTGAGAATGCCCTCCTGAGGATAGGGGCTGCCGTCTTCCAGGAGCAGCTTGACCTTTGCCTGGTCGCCCTCCTTTCCCGTGATCTCGCCACTGGCCAGATTTCGCTTCAGGCGAAGCAGTTCCGCGCTGGTCTGGGTCACGTCCACATAGACCGGGTCAAGCTGTTGAATGGTGGCCATGGCCGCCCCCTGATTCTCGGTGACCAGGGCCCCGTTGGTCACCGTGGAGCGGCCGATGCGACCGGAGATGGAGGCCTTGACGCTGGTGAAGTCAAGATTGATACGGGCGGCCTCGACGGCGGCCTGATTCACTGCCACCTCCGCCACCGTCTGTTTGAGGAGGGCATCGGCATCGTCAAATTCCTGTCGGCTCACCGCGTTGACGGCCACCAGTTCCCGGTAGCGATCCGCCTTCAGTCGCACCGTCACCAGATTGGCCTCGGCGCGGGCCAGGGCGGCCCTGGCGCTGGCATGGGCGGCCTGATAGGTGGCGGGATCAATCTGATAGAGGACCTGCCCCGCCTTCACCTCGGAGCCCTCGGTGAAGAGTTTCTTCTGGATAATGCCTCCCACCTGGGGGCGCACCTCGGCGATCATGTGGGGGGCAATCCGTCCGGTCAGCTCCATGGTCAGGGTGACCGGCGCGATGGCGATGGTCATGATGCCGACCTCGGGGAGTGGGCCGGCCGCCGACTGCTTTGCCGGAGAAGAGTCCTGCTTGCAGCCGGTCAAGAGAAGGGTGCCGATAAGAAGTCCCGTGCGGGCCATCTGTTTGATTTTTTCAGCGCTGTCCATCAATGCTTACCTCAAAGGAGTTGAACGATTAGCGGCCTGATTCCTGACGAATCCGGAGGATAGGTCGTCGGTGCCGGAAAGAAATGGCTGATTTTTAAAAACCTCTCTCCATGGAGGGCGGGAGGGAAAAAGGTGGAAGAAGGCACTGGTTCTTAAGGGAAAACTTCTGGATACAAAACAGCCCCAAGAGTGAACATTCAGTCCGGGTCGTTTCACTGTTTGATCCCATCCCAGCAGGCCTGAACGGTCTGCACCAGCAGGGTCTCGTCAAGGTTCACAAACCCCAGGATATGATCACGGGCCACGGTCAAAAGGGGCCCGAATGCCAGCGCGAAAAGCACAACCAGAGGGAAATCCTTGACAATCTGCCGTGTTCTCCCTTCCTCAAGAAGCATGCGGTAGAGGTCTTCATCTCCCCCCTGACCAAAGATGTGATCCCGGCGAAAGATGACCCCATAGGGCGAGTGCAGGTACTGTTCATGGAAACGAAACTGGAGAGGATGGGCGACAAAGAAGCGGAGCAGAGCGGTATGGGCCCGGATAAACCTCTCCCGCACCGGCCTGTCGGTGTCATATCCATCCATCAGTCTGGCCTGAATTGTATCATGGAGCTCCTGGAACAGGGTGTTGATCAGCAGATCTTTGGTTTCAAAATACCGGTAGATCGTTCCTGTCCCGACACCCGCCTGGTCAGCGATGCTGGCGATGGGCGCGCCATGGAATCCCTGCTCGGCAATCAGCTCCAGGGCAGCGTTGAGTATTTCCTGACGTTTGTCCGATGTATTCATAAGGAGGGTCTCCAGAATGGGAGTGAATGTTCACTCCGAACATAGAAGGTTCCTGCTCCCTTGTCAAACGGTTTTTGCTTTCTTTTCGGAAGGAATGTCGACTCAACTATATTTTTCTCCCCCTTGGCTTCCATGTGCCGCGCCGGCTCAGGGTTGCGAATGAAAACCACCCCTTGCAGCCTCACCCGCCCTCAACCCCTGCTTATCAAGGGAGGGGAGTTTTTTTGCCCAAACGAGGGAGACAGGGAAGGCTTGATTGAGAATTCGAATACCGTATCATGCGGGCGGTGTTGCGGTCTGCGGGCGACCCTCCACCGCTCGGAAAACCCACGCCTCGGCCAGGGAATCCTTGCTCAGTATCCGGCAGCCTTCCGGGATCTCAATCAGGGCATTGGCGGAGGCCATGGCTTCAAGTCTTCCCATACCGCGCAGGGGGGCGGCGGAGAGGAGGCCCTTATCATGGCTTGCCCGGCTGTAGATCAACTGAGTCCAGTCTTCCTGGCCGCTGAGTTCTTCGGTGACAAAGACCTGCCGCTTTGGGGGCAGGCAATCCGGGAAGCCCATAAGTTGACGGACTCCAGGCAGGGCCAGGAGGAGCAGGGCCACATGGTTCGAGGGCGGCCCGCCCGGCAGGTTGAACACGACGGTTTTGCCGACCCGTCCCATGCAGGCGCCTTTCCCCGGCCCTATGCGAACCCGATGGAAGATCTTTTCCATTCCAATTTGTTCCATGGCCCGCATGGTCAGGTCTTTATCGCCATCGAGGACACCGCCGCAGGTGATCAAGATATCGAGGTCCGGGATAATCCGGTTGAACTCTTCTTTCAAGTTGTCGAGATGGTCCCGCACCAGGAAGGTGGCGGCGTTTATGCCCAGGGCCTGCAACTCAGCCGCCGCTGTCACCATATTGCTGGCTGCCACCTTGCCGGCAGTGACCGGCTCACCGGGCCACACCAGTTCGCTGCCCGTTGCCGCAATGGCAACTCTTGGAAAGGGAGAGCAGAAGACTTCTTGTAAGCCGGCGGCGGCCAGCAGGCCGAGGTGGGTTGGCCTGAGGACTGTTCCCCGCGCCAGTATCACCTGATCCTGAACAATGTCGCTTCCTTTGCGGAGGATATTGAATCCGCTCCGGGCGTCTGCCCGGATATGGACCTGCTGACCATCAACCTGCGCGAACTCCGAGGCAAGCACCGATGTCGCGCCGCGCGGAACGGCAGCACCGGTCATGATGCGTACCGCCTGTCCAGCGATGACCTCAAGGGTATCGGGCTCATCACCCGCGTTCACGAAACCCCTCACCAGGAGGGTCACAGGATGCGTCGGCGAGGCCTCCGCGATGTCATCGGAAACCACGGCAAAGCCATCCTTCAGGGAGGAGTCAACGGAAGGGCAGTTTGCCAGGGCCCGGACATCTTCCGCACACACCAGGCCCAGGGCCCTGGCAATGGGCACGGCAACCGGCGGGAGGGCATGGAGCATGGCGATATGGGCATGGGCCTGGATGAGAGAGATCATGAAATTTTCGTATGCTCCAAGGGGGAATGGATTATTAAAAAATGCTGACCACGCATCCGGTGATCAGCACTCTGAGCAGGGTGGGAAATTGCCTGGAATTTGCCGCAGCAAAGAGTTTTTTTGGCATTTGTCAATCACTTGCGGCCAAGAGCCTTTTTCGCAAGCCCAGGACATCTCCATGTGCCATTTTTGATAAAGATATACTCGATAAGGCGATTTTGAGAACCTTGAAAATCCGCAACCGCATAATGTTCGAAGGTTTTGGTATAACTTGGAGAAATGGTGGGGGTGAAGCTGCGACTCCAGGATCTTCGAGGGCAAGCAGCAAACCATGTCGCACGATCGGGGCTGCCCATTGAAATTATCAGCAAGATAAGACTCAGGCCTGCCGATTTCTCAACGACCCAACCGTACCTTGGGCAGGTATTCGATGACGCAGCAATCGGGTGGATGGAAAATCTGCATCGGCAGTCTTATTTTTAAAGCTATAAAAAAAATGCTCGTTCTTCCACTCATTTTACCTGTTGACGATCTAAATATGTGAATTTATAAAAATGATTGTATGCTGTTGCAGTTGCCGTCTAAAATATCAAGGAACAACTCTGGTGCTCGATCCAATCTGTTTTCTGCCGATGGTTAACAAAGGCGTGTCTGATTTTTGAATGCTGATAGAAGTTTGATCCATACTGTTAGGAGATGCGCCGGTGTTCAAAAATATCTTTATTGCCCTTGTGGTTCTCGTTGCTGGTGTTTCCATTTTTCTCTTTTCCTCACTAGTGTCCCAACGTTTAATCAAACAATAACAGCTGCTTATATTTAGGCTC
>JACDZJ010000369.1_pt1 | contig 13572 bp, 19 predicted proteins | sample 7365721 | NCBI WGS metagenome assembly JACDZJ01 (sample SAMN15143480, study PRJNA637477) | pond metagenome | biome: freshwater wetland ecosystem [ENVO:00000243]; feature: pond [ENVO:00000033]; material: pond water [ENVO:00002228]; isolation source: pond water containing pink berries ... | reverse complement strand
CTCGTCAAATTTTATATATAAACGTAGTCTGAGTTTAACAGCAGACCCTAAATAGATTTTACTAATTTTTGTTTTCATAATAAATTGAGTTTAAAAAGAGAAAAGATTGAATATGTGCTTTTTAATAAATTTGAAGAGCAAAGATATAGGAGGGTAACAATGAAAGCATTACACAATAATGGAGAAAAATTACATGATTCACACATTTATTAATATTGTGTTATCCGAACAAGATTGTTTATTTTAGAAACTGCAAAAGCAACGGAAAAGAAGTTTTTAGTGGTGAAAACCAAATTTATTTAATGGATTCTGTACTTAACTTAACCCTTCTGTTGCCTTATTAGCAGTTTCAAATAGTATAAAATATTGATGCTTACTACAATTCTCTGTTTTTGGTAGGAATAATAAACATTGGAATTGTTATTTGTTTTAAAACGCTTTCGGTAACACTACCTATAACAATGTTCTCCAACCATTTCTGGCTGTGCGAACCCATTACTAAAATATCAATGTCTTCTTCTTTAACTGTTTCTAGTATACATTCGGCAAAATCACTTTCTTTTATGAGGGTTTTTATCGTCATGTCGCCCAAGTAATGTTTCATTTTTTCAAGGAATTGTTGGGAAGCTTCTTTCAGTTCAATTCCACTATCCATTTGCAATGGTCCCATATTGAGGTAGGTTAACGAATAAGCTACCAAATCAACTACTACGTGTACAAGCACAATTTCTGCCCCCATAGCTTTTGCCATGGTAAATCCTACTTCGGCAACTTTCTTTGATGTCGGATCATAATCCAACGCAATCAGTACCTTTTTCATTTTATTTGATTTCAAAATATTTTCATTAAATTTTTCAGATTGGTATTTCTAATCTGCTATAAACCAGCGACTATAAACTACCAATTATTCATCAATCTTTTTTCTTAGTAGGAACAATATACATTGGAATGGTAGTTTTGCGCAACACTTCTTTGGTAACACTTCCCATAACGATGTTTTCCAACCATTTTTGGCTGTGTGAACCCATAACGATACAATCGGCTTTTATTTCGTCGGCAGTTTGCAGAATCATTTGTGCAAAATCACCTTCTTTCTGAACGATATGAATGGACTTGCTGCCTAGATGACGTTTTGCCTTTTCAAGAAAGTTACGTGAACCGGTTTCAAGTATTTTAATTGTTTCAATCGAATTAACACTGTCGATTTGCCAAACGCCCATGTTGGGATAAGCAGATGCGTACATGGCAGGATTGACCATAACATGTAGTAGAGTAACCTCTGCACCCATCGATTTTGCCATGGCAAAACCAATTTCAGCTACTTTCTGTGAGGTTGGGTCGTAATCCAACGCTATCAATACTTTTTTCATTTTGTTAGTTTTCATAATTTATTTTTTTAATTTTCATGATTATCACCGCCCAGACTATACAGATTATTTTCTTCATCTTCGCTTCCAATTTCTTCCTGATTATTGTCCAGTTCCGAACCGGGAACATCTAAATCATTTCCCGTAACATCCTCATCGAAACCTTTTTGATTATTTTCTCCGATTACTTCATTTTCTTTATTAATGGTTATTTGTTCCGGGTCAATTTCTTCCTCTTCTTTTCCCTGACTGTAAATGTCTTCGTTCTCGGGATAAGTAGGGTATCCGGGTAAAATAATCTTTTTTTCATCCCCTTCCTGTCTGACAAGCGGGTATTTGCTTTCGCTTAGCTTTTCCATGTTGTATTTATTTTTATAAATTATTCTTTTCTGTTATTTGTAAAACTTCGAATATCATCAAAAAACGGTGTGTTTTTCTCTTCCACGCATCTGGCTGCATAGAGGTAAAGTACTGCACTCCAGGTTTGCCAGTCTTGCCCCATTGGTTTGCCGTCCTGCGCCTTAATCCATTCATTAAACCCGAATTCAGCCGGATTCGTTCTTGATATTTTTATAAAATGAGTGAGTATTAACAGTTTTTCGGCAGCCATCGAATACTTTTTTGCAGCAACCAATGCGGCAATATAAAATCCGCATACAAAAGGCCAAATTCCACCATTGTGATAATCACCCACTTTGTTATATTCGGTATATCGTTCGTTCCATTCGGTATCTTCGGGCTTAACAAAAGGAATGAAATTCGGTGGTAAATCGACTACCAGATCGCCTTTTTCACGCATGGCAGCGCATTCTTCTTCAATCCACGAGATCATTTCATTGGCACGTGACTGAGATGCAATTCCTGACAAAATAGCCAGACTGTTTCCCAGCAAATCAAAACGTTCGCTACTCAAAATCTTATACGACCAAAGTGCGTAATATGGTTTATGTTTTACAACCAATCCTTCATGAACATGTCGATGAATGATTCCGGCAGTGATTGTGAATTTACTCATTTCAGCTTGCACATTATCGGCTCTTTCATTTAAACCAAACAACCTAAGATAACAATACACAATCGTATTTACAAACAATCCGTATCCCAACACCCATTGTTCATCGCGCCAGTCGCTGGTAGGTTGCTGAGCAACCAAATATCGGTCGGATGGACTTTGATATTCCATCCAAACAAGTGCTTTTTCAACCGCTTGGTGCAGAAATTCGGTTTCTTTTGTTACTTTTCTGAAAATGGAAGTACCAAGTAAAAACAAAGGAGTGGTGTCGCTCGATCCGCGGTCTTCGCTATCATGAACCAAAGAAGGAATATGACCGTGTTCGCTCTGATTTTTTGCCAGTGTTTCCAATACTTTTCGAATACTGTCTAACAATTCTTTGTTTCCGCTGACAGCAATTCCGAAAATGGAAAACATTAAATCGCGCGTATAAGGTTCCGGATAACCCCAACCTGCAGTACGGGGCAATCCTTTATAAGGTCCATGTGCATTATGAAGCAAAACTTTCAGTGCAGCTGCTTTTGCTTCTTGTATTTCAGGATTATTTATTGTTTTCATTTTTTTTATCGTCTTATATAAATCACAATACCGGCATATTAACCCATTATCACATTATGTTATTTTTTTTTCTTCTTCGCCATGTCAAAAGCTATCGCAATAGCCTGTTTTTGGGCTTTCTCGTTCGATTCAGGTGTTGAAGTTCCTATCGTTCCGGTCTGATGATAACTGTGCATTATTTCTCCAATATTCTCCGAAATCACCTTTTTTGATTTTCCTTTTTTTAGTGGCATAATATTTTAATTTGAAAATTTGAAAATGAAAGGATTTGAAAATGAAAGATTTTGAAGATGAAGATATGCTGGAAATGTGTGAATTAAAAAACGTTTAAACTCAAAAGTGATTTGAACTCTATTATATATTTCACTTTCATACCATTTTCAAATTTTCAAATTCACACATTTTCAAATCAAATTATTCCCAATCTCTCGTTTATTATCTGAACAAATTTCCGGGCTACTACCCGATAATCAAAATTTTCGACTACCCGTTTGCGTCCTGCAATCCCCATTTTAGAACGTAATTCTTCATCGGACATTAAAACCATTAAATATTTGGCGATATCTTGTACATCTGCCCTATAATCAACAATTCGGGGTGTCTCAAACACAACTTTATGATGTTCTTCAAATCCCGATTCCCCGCCCAACATTACTTCATTGACCACAATTTTTCGTGCTACTTCAGCTAAAAAATGCAGTATTACCATGAATAAGTGTATCCAGCATTCCCATTGCTTTAATACTCAATACCGGTTTTCCGCATGCACCTGCTTCTACCTGTGGCATTCCGAAACCTTCCAGTCGCGATGGCGCTGCATAAATATCGCAAGCTCCAATCAAATACGGCATGAAATTCCTTGAAATGGTATTGACAGCATATATAATTTTCTTTTCAATACCCAAACGCTCAGCCAATTCCTCATCAGATACATTTTGTATGCTCGTACGTTTTTGTGGCCAGACCTTGCAAACATATTTCCAGTTTGTAATTTTCTTATCAATAATGGCAAGTGCCTGCATAACTTCCTGTCCACCCTTCGATGCAGCATCGCCACCAACGGTGAGAATCATTAATTCATCCGGCATAATACCCAATGCTTCACGCACGGCAATAATTTTCGGATCATTTTTACTGAATGGTTTGAAAGAATCTGTATCGCAACCCACGGGTAAAACTTCTATTTTATCGCCATTAATTCCATCCCGTACATACATTTCCTTTACCCAATTGGACGTTACCAAAATGAGTGGAAGTTTATTCAAAATATCCTGATAGTTAGCAATGTACCCATCAGAAACCAACCACGGCACAGCCAATGCATCGAATTTTTGCGGATTCAGAATTAAATGAGGCGTGTAACCCCAATAACCAATTCCAACCACCACATCGGGCTTAAACCAACGGTAATACCATTCCTTTTCCTGATCCGATTCGAAATGTGCTGCATGAACATCAACGCCCAGTTCCAATAATCCTTTATATAACAGGTCTCCCTGTGTAGCTAATCCTCCCGGAGTTGGTGGATACTCATACAATACCAATACTTTCATAATAAGATGATTTTAATGCTTCGATGTTTGTTGAAGTAAATATTTTTAAATCAGTTCCAAATTGTTTAAGCGAATTTTTGGTATTAAATTCCCAAAAAGGCTTTTTTCTAGTGTTTAAATCAGGTTCAAATGTTTCTTTTTCAAATACATAAGAAATACTTTTGTAATATAATACTTTGAAAATATCAATATTTGGCACACTGAAAATTTTTAAATCAGTTCCTATTTTTTTGAATGTTTTTTTCCCTGCATTAAAAATTATTAATTTTCCAATTGCAATTAAGAATGAGATATTAAGTTCTAAATCATCTTTTTTTCCGACAAAGAAAGAGTAGGTTTTTGATAATAATTTGAAAATGGATAATTTCGATAATTTTATATCGTCTTTATACTGACTCTTAACTTTCGGAACGATTTGTGAATCCTTAAATTGCCAAAAAGCCTCAGAGAGCGGAGTAGTTTCAGCTTCCCAACTGTGTTCTTCAAAACCATAAGTTTGTGTTATCAAATTATACTTTTGTTGCCAGATTGATTCGGTCAGTGTTTCGAAAATCGGAGCATAATCAATTGCTTTTGGAAAATATTTTGCATTATTGTCTTCATAAGCAAAAGTCCAAACCTCATTTGTTGAAATTTTATTTTCATGCCAAAGGGTCATAACTGCTTTATTTACCTCTTCATGTCGTTTGTGTCTGGTATATTCGCCCGACACATCGTGCGTAATTATCAATTCATATTGAACCGGTGGAAGCAAATGTAAAATCTCAGCCTCCAATTTCTTAATATCCAATGGTTCCTGATCAGGTCCATCCTCCATATCACCCATTATTCCCTTCACTTTCATAACTTTTAGAGCATCGTAAAACCGCCTTGAACGATCGGGATCACCGGCTCGGCTTAAACATACAATAAACCAGTCATTGGAAGGATTTTCCAGAATTGTTCCACCTGCCCATAATGTTTCATCATCGGGGTGAGCTACAATCACGGCTATTGTTCTCCGGGTTCTATTGTTCATTTTTGTATTTTTCAATTGTTAACCTGGACATCAGGTAACTTAATGTTGATTCGGCACCTTGATTCAAATTCACATGTGTTTCTTCCAGTCCATCATAGCAGCCGCCGGTACAAGGATTGTAAACAATCTGATGTAAGCGGTTATTTCCTAAAAACCAGTTGAAAGCGATTTCCATTTTCGATATATAATCTTCATCTTTAAACTCATCAAAGAATTTTCCAAGTGTCATTATTGTGTAAGCCACATCAATGGGTTGTTCTCCAAAATGTCCACGTTCCTGACCTTTTTGTAACCAGCTTCTGTTCGAAATAACATCTATTCCTTCTGCATTAAAAGTATGGGACAATAGGAAATTAAACGACGTTCGTGCAATATCTTTGTATATTGTTTCACCAGTCATCTTCCATGCATACAACATAGCTTCAGGCAGGATACTGTTGGCATAAGTCAGGTAACTTTCGTACCATTCCCACGAAGTATTCGATTCGTGTTTATACATTTCGAACAACCTGGTAGCAAATATTTTTACAATATCCTGATGATTATTCGTATTTTTACCTTTGTGATAAAAGTAAATTCCTTTAATAATAAATGCCATGGCACGTGGCGAATAAACCGTTTTCATTTGTTGTAAAGCTTTATCAAAGATTTCAACAGCTTCATTAACAATGATTTTTGGCAATATTTCTTTTAGTGAAACCACATAACCCAATGCCCAGAGAGCTCTTCCATTCGAATCATCCAAATTGACTTCTTCGTTTTGGGCGGTGAAATTTTTGTCTTTGTCAACATAATTCAAAAAATCACCTTTGGGTTGCTGACAAAATTTTATAAATGCAAGATATTTCAGAATATCATTGATACTTTCCTTTTCGCCTGTTAATTTATAACACATGCAGGTAGCCACCAATGCCCTGGCATTATCATCAATGGTATATCCCGAATTTAAATTGGGTTGATTGATTTTCGAAAACTGAATCATCCCAAAGTCTGTTGTCATGGCTTTTACATGGTTCAAATTAATTGCAGGCAAATTATATTGAATCCTGATTTTATCGGGAGCCATTTTTTCAATCAATAGGGCGTGCGCTACTGCTGAATTTTCCCACGAAGTTGAAACAATTTTCTGCAAAGTGTTGGTAATAATACTTTTACGCAGACCATTGTCATTTAATAAGCGGATAACACCAGTGGCTAATTGACCAGAATTCAGAAAATCGAAAATAATTCCGGTATCTTCGGTCAATACTTCTTTGGCATGAGGAATTGGTGTAGAAATAATAGGACATCCACAACTCATAGCATACACAAATGTGCCACTAACTGCCTGATTTGGATCGTTTGTTGTGAAAACATAAATATCTGTTAATTGCAGATATTCTAGCAATTCGGGTAAATCGAGGTATTTGTTTATAAATCTTACATTATCATGAATACCAAGTTCTTTTACTTTTAATTCAAGGCTATCCCGGTATCTTTCATTTTCATTTTTTACCACTTCGGGATGTGTTTTACCAATAATTAAAAACATCACATTTGGAATTTGTTTCACAATGGCAGGCAAGGCATTCAGGGTCGTTTCTATACTTTTACCGGAGCTTAACAAGCCAAAAGTTGTCAGTACTTTTTTTCCGGTTAAATCATATTTTTCTTTCAAAAATATTTCGCTCAAATGAGGTACAAGATGCGTTCCGTGTGCGATTGTCGTTATTTTATGAGCAGACACGCCATACTCATTTATCAGAATATCAGCCGATGTTTTGGTCATTACAATGATAGATTGGCAAGCATCGGCAATATTCTTAATTTCAGACTTCAGTTGTTCATTTGGCTTTTGTAATACGGTATGAAAAACAACAATTACATGTTTTAATATTTCGTACAACATTTGTACAAATGCTTGTTCCTGATCTCTGTAAAAGCCAAATTCATGTTGAATTAAAACGGTCTGTATGCGATTATCATCATTGATCTTTTCAGCCAAATTCATATAATCTAAAAACTCAGTGGTGTCAAGTGTCCATTTGACTTCTTTTGGATAGACAAGGTCCGATTTGCCACATTCCAATGCACAAATCCTGATATTGAACGAATTACTGAATTTAATATTCAGAGCTGTTATCAAATCCTGTGAATAGGTAGCAATACCGCATTCACGTGGCGGATATGAACTGATCACCAAAATTTCAGCTTTGTTTTGAGTACGTTTTGGTTCCTTTAAATAAATTGTTTTTGAGTCAATTCGTGGATAAACAGAATGATCATAACCTTTAATTGTAGGCTGACCAATCATTTTATCTGTTTTTGGAGAATATATGTTATTTTTCATTTTTCTTCGTTTTAGCAGGTTTCTTCGTTTTTGGCGCTACTTTCAACACTTTAGGACTATCTTTTGATTTAAAAACTAATTGTGATTTTATTTCATTGATTGTGTCATTGTTATTATCTGCAATTTTAATACACGTCAACAATTCTTCTATTAATGCTGAAAATTTCAAGGATGCACAGGCAATATGTGAATCGGCTGCACCATAATAAATAAATAAAGTGTCACCAAATAATGCCGTCCCAGTTGGAAACACCACATTATTAACATCGCCTTCACGTTCCCATTCTAATTCCGGAGAAAACAATGGATATGACAAACGGGCTACAACCTTTCGTGGATCATCTAAGTCCAGCAAAGCGGCAGCACATGCCGAATAAATCAGTCCCTCATTTGTATCCTCCACACCATGATAAATCAACAACCAACCATGTTCAGTTTCAATTGGCGGACTACCACTCCCAATATAATTTGATTCATGTTCGTATATTGGATCCATTACAATATGATTCTGAAAATTATGAAAATATTCATCCCAAAAATTAGGAGTAAGGTCTTTCATACTTTTTACCGAAACAAGTTGAATTCCAGGTCGGATGCGATGCATAAACACCAAATTTCCTTTAATTCTTCGTGGAAAGAAAACTACATTTTTATCCCACAATAGTATTTTTTCTTCCGGGTCGGACGCTTGATAATAAAAATTATGGTTGTGATAGTAGTTTTCGTTTACTTTTCCAGCCGATTCGACCAAAAATACAAAATGTGCATAAGAAATTGGAGGTACAATCACGCCTTGCTTTTCAAAATGTAATAAATCTTTCGATGTTGCCAAAGCACCACGGGCATTAACCCCATCGTATCCAGTATACGACATGTAATAAGTATCGTCAATTTTTACAATGCGCGGGTCTTCAACTCCGTGCGATTCATAATCAAACTCAGAAGTTATAAATGGTTTTTCCCAACGTTCTACTAAGGTTAACGGTCCATCCAACCGACAATAACCAATTGTGGATTGATTCCAAAGTTGAACTGCCCTATAGAATATATGAACACTGTCGCCAATGCGAATAACGGCTGGATTCAAAACAGCTTCATTTTCAAATTCAAATTCCGTCTTAGACAATATAATGCCTTCTTTTTTTACTTGTATCATAATAATTTATTTTTTTTGAATCTTGTTTTTTTATATGCAGGCATTGAATCTCCCAATAAAAATCCCCAGGGTTTTAATGAATCAATATGGTCGAAAATAAGTTTTACAATTGCAAGTAACGGAATTGATAGAAACATGCCCGGAATTCCCCATAACATATTGCCAACTAAAACCACAATAATAGAAAAAAGAGCATTAATTTTTACTTTTGATGCTACTATTTTTGGTACAATATAATTATTATCAATTAGTTGAATTACGTAATATATGATCATTATATAGATAGAATATATAGGAGAATCTTTAGTTACCAAAGCTACCATCATGGGCAGTGCCACTGCAATAATACCACCAATATAAGGTATCATATTTAGAAAAGCTGCAATTATTCCGAGTAAAATGGCATATTCAATGCCCATTATAAGCAAAGCTGCAGCATCGAGTGTTGCCACAATTGCAGCTTCTATCAGCAAACCAAGAAGATAGCGTTGAACCACCGTTTTGGTTTGAGTTACAATTTCAGTAACTTCCTCAGAATGATTATTCACAAATAACCTACGAATGAAATCATGAAATAGCGGTTGATAATATAGAATTATAAAAACATAAACAGGAATAATTAGAACAACTGCAAGGCTACTTCCAACCGACAATATTGTTTCTCCAACAGTTACTCCATTGAAATTTATAAGTTCATTCTGAGTTTTAGTAATCCACTGGTGAATATGTTGAGGGTTTACATCAAAATAGTTAGATCCACTACTAATTGTATTATTGAGTAATTGCGTAAATTTATCAACAAAGATGGGCCATGAATCGCTAAACAAACTGGCTTGTGAAAAAATAAAAGCTCCAATTCCAAAAATGATGATAACTGTTAACAAAAAAGTAATGAAGATAGCTAAAATCCTATTCACATTTAATCGAACAATAAAATTAACAACTGGACTAAGTAAGATTGCAATAATAAAAGCAAAAATTAATGGAATAATTATACTTTGAGCAACATATAATATTACTATCAAAGCACAAAAACCCATTAAGAACAGGCTCGCTTTTGAGTAAAAAGGCAATATCGAGTCGTTTTTAATCACGGTTCAGGAGTGGTTTCAATCTTTTTATGAAAAATCTTATCCATCAAATAATGACCAACAGATTTGAATATCTCGGGATGCTGTGCTAAGATATTTGTAACTCCAAATTGTAAAACAGAACCCAACAATTTTCTGAAAAGACTATTTGAAGACCCAAGAGAATGTGATTTTGAGATATATCCTGTAATTAGTCCCATGCTGGTACTAATAATATTGTCAATTAAATAGGGTGAACTTGCAACATCATTCAGTGCCTTTTTTATTAAGTTTATTGGCGTAAAACTATTGATTGTAACAACGAATTGTTCTTTCAGAATTTGACCCTGAATTTCCTGATGTAGCTCTAGTTGTAAAATTACAATTTTCAATTCGGCAGTGGAGTTTATTGTTTTCATAGGTTTTATTCGTTCAAGTTCTATTGATTATGATATTAATTTTTTCATCGAGCTTGCAATCAGCACTTTATTGGTTACACTTGTTTCTCTTGTAAATTGTAATATCTGATGATGGAATCGTAAAAAATCCTTTTGAGCAATTTCCGCATAAAAAAATGCATTACAAAAGCAACAAAAAAATAAAATACAGCAATTATCAAAAATCCGAGATAAATTTGACCAACTAATTGACCCAACCAAAGTGCTACTCCCAGATTGATAAAAAGAATGAAAGTAAAAATCACTACCACAACAATTACATGAGGAATTATTGTTGAAATTTTGTCCGAAGTAGTATCAATGATTTTTAATTTTACAAGTTCTAAAGTCGTTTTGCCGTATTCAGAAGCATCTTCTAATAGCCCTTCAATTAATTTAGTATTGTCTTCCATGGGTTTGGTTTTATAGTTCATTAAAAAACTCTGTATCAATTTATTGTTGGCAATTTTTTTGCATTTTCTATTGTCAAAAGAAAAACAGTATTTTCTTTGGTTTTCATGCTATATTTAATGTTTTCGTGCAAAGTGAGCAATTTTCCTTTCGAAAGCGTAACAGTTTCATTTAGTGTGTGAAACCTTAATTTTCCTTCAATAATCTGAACAGTTACCGAATCATCCGATTGAAATGATTTTATTTCAGTTTCAGCCGGTAAGGAGGTAAGAATAATTTGTTTATCAGCACATTTCAGAAGAACCATTGCATTCAATTCACCTTCGACCGAACAATGTAAATGTTTCAATTTTTCGACCAATAATGGCAAATTGAAAGTGAGTAAGGACCTGTTTAATAATTTTTTAGCCTTAGGAACTAAGGCTTGACTTTTCAATGCTTTATTTTCCATTATCGATTTATTTTACCCGATTCGAAAAGTTGAATTGTAATGTGCAAATTATGAATAGTTTAAGTCTACTCCAAGAAATCATTAGTTTTAAAAATCATCTTTGTATCCAAATACGGGAGTAGACTTAAACATTCCATCAGCCTAAAAATGAATTATGCCTTGGCATGCTTCATTTCCTTTTCTGCTTTTTCTGCTTCTCTGGCTGTTGCTTTCACCGAAGCTTTTGCATCATCGGCAAAGTCGGTAACATCTTCTTTCACTTTTTCAAATTTTTCGGTAATGTTGTCAACAAAGTCATTGAACTTATCTTTCAAATCGTCCATTTGTCTTTCGCCTTTACGAACTATTGATCTACGGGTAACTGCACCTCTGGCGGGAGCAAACAAAACACCTAATAAAGCACCGGTGGCTGCGCCAGCCAATACTCCCAAAACAATTTTTTCTACACTCATAATCTTGTTTTTTTAAATATTATTTATACTAAATATATGCTACAAATGTAAGTCTAACTTCAACCCTAATTGTTACAGAATTTTTTATATAACTTACATCATTCACACCTGAAAGTTAAGTAGTTCGGAATATATAATGATATGTTTATTCAAGGCAATAATCAGATAATCAGACTTGTAACTAGTAACTAGTAACTTGTAACTAGTAACTGCTTACATCTAATCACACATCTGCAACAAACTAAAAACTCTTTCTAGCAGCCATTTTGACTATTAGAAAGAGTTTAAATGGAATGGAACAATGCTCTGTTACAACCGCAACCCCACTGTAGTTTGTATCCAAACATTTTTATACCTCGGAGTTACCGAAGTACCGTCACCATTATTGTTAAATAAATCCCAACCTGCCCTGGCACTAAGTATAATATTATTAATGTTTAAATCGCCACCAAATACCAAACACAAGGTGTTTTTCCGAATATTGTCTGTTGCAAAATCGTTTTCGATTACAATATTTGATATGGGATTATCAAAAACATCTTTTTGTTTGATCAGGTAAGAATATTGTGGTCCCAAAAGTAAAGTTAATGTCTCTGCCGGTTTTACACTAAAAAATATCGGAATGTCAATGTAATTCGTTGTACGTGTAAATATCACATTATTACCAAGTATGGTTGCACAACTTTCAAATCCTTTCTGAGAAAATAATATTTCCGGTTGGATGCCCAAAAATGTACCAATTGGAATGCTCACAAAAGCACCTCCCGCAAAACCGACCTTCCCGATAGCGTCGTATTCAGCATTTTTCGAATCCTAAATTTTCGAGTAATTAGCACCAATTTTAAACCCGAATTGCATCTGATCTCTCTCACTTTGTGCAGAGATTATGCCGGTTGTAAATAATACGCCAACAAGCATTAAAATAGATTTTTTCATTTGTTTTTTATAAGTTTGTTTAATAAATTGATGCTGATGTTGTTGAAGATGATTACTTTACATTTTTATCGGTTAGATTTTTAAATGCTTCGCCCAATTCATTCATATCATGGTTGTATTCAACTTTGAATGAATCCCATTTTTCTTGTCGTTCATCATTGTAATTATCCATCCTACTTATTAAATCGTTATTTTTTTGTTCCAATTCAGCCAGTTTCTTTTCATTTCTTATTTTTGTTTCCACTTTTTCATTGGCAATATGGGCTTTGAATTCGTTGATTTGAATTTCGTTTAGTCTGATCTTTTCGGCAGATGCAGTTCTAAAAATCTCAATAGAATCTTGCAAAGCTTTATTCAGATTATGATTTGCTTCAATTACATTCTCATTCGCTTCTTCAACTTTCTCATTTGCATCTTCCACTTTTGATGTTGAAGATTTACAACCGGTAAACATCAATCCCATTATAATCACTGATATAACGAGGGTAAAAATAGGTTTTTTCATAATTTTATTTGTAATAATTGTTATGTAATTTCTAAAATAATATGTTTTAAAAAGTAGTATTTTGATATTTAGTCTTTTTTAAATTGGGACTAAATACTAGTGCTATGTTAAGCTGAAAATGACGTTTTGATTCAAACAATATAGTATTGCTGCTTTGCATTTTAATCCCGATAACAATCTGGACATAACTGCACATGGAAGCAAAGCGGACATCCCACATAGTGGGATTTTCAAATTAACATTACACTAGTAAATACTTGGTTATTCATTAGACATTATATAAGTTGTAATTAATTGAAATAAAATTAGTTACTTTG
>JACDZJ010000368.1_pt1 | contig 13605 bp, 9 predicted proteins | sample 7365721 | NCBI WGS metagenome assembly JACDZJ01 (sample SAMN15143480, study PRJNA637477) | pond metagenome | biome: freshwater wetland ecosystem [ENVO:00000243]; feature: pond [ENVO:00000033]; material: pond water [ENVO:00002228]; isolation source: pond water containing pink berries ... | reverse complement strand
GAGGGCTTTTTTACTCTTACATCGTCAAGGTCTCTCTTTTTCTACGCTACCAAGATTTTACGGCTCCGGCAAGCTCCTGATAGCGATCAGGCAGCGTCATCGCTTCCCCCTTCAACCAAGGGAAAACATCGATCATCAACATGCCTGAGCTCTGCCGGTTTCGTGGCGTTTCTGATAATGAAATACCCCAGTATTCCGGAAACCGATGAAGCAATCAGGATCCCAAATTTTGCCTCTTCAACAAAGGCGGGGCTGGTAAAGGCCAGTTCGGAAATAAAGAGGGACATGGTAAATCCCACCCCGGCTAAGAAACCGGCGCCGATGAGCAGGGAGCCGGTAAAATCCTCGGGCAGAACGGCCCATTTCAACCTCACAAAAAGGGCGACAAAGCCCACCACTCCCAGCATCTTGCCCAGCAGCAGGCCGAGGAAGACGCCCTGGGTAATGGGACTGGCGAACAGGGTCAGGCTGTGGCTGGAAAAGGTCATCCCGGTGTTGGCGAGGGCGAAGATGGGCATGACGACAAAGGCCACCAGGGGATGGAGGGCGTGTTCCAGCCGTTGCAGGGGGGTCTGCGCCAGCTTGGAGACAGTGCGGATTTCCTTGAGAATAAGGAGCTGCTCGGTGGTGACGGTGGGGAAATTATTGGGACAGGCATTTCGAAAGCGGACGCAGAGGTCGGCCAGTTTGCTGGTGCAGGTCTCTTCATCGTACTTGACCCGGGCGGGAATGGTAAAGGCGGCCAGCACCGCGGCGATGGTGGCATGGACGCCGGAGAGAAGAAAGGCAAGCCACACACCGCCAATGCCGACAATGCCGTAAAAGAGGGCATTGCGAATGCCGAGCCGGTTGCCGATGATCAGGACGCAGAGAAATCCGAGGCCGGTGACCAGGCTTGGCAGGTCAATGGTGGAGGTATAGAAGAAGGCGATCACCAGCACCGCCCCCAGGTCATCGGCAATGGCGAGGGCGGTGAGAAAGATCTTCAGCGAAACCGGCACCCGGTCGCCGAGCAGATAGAGGATGCCGAGGGCAAAGGCGATATCGGTGGCCATGGGAATCCCCCAGCCGCTGGCGGCATCTCCTGCGGGATTGACGAGAAAATAGAGCCCGGCGGGTACCAGCATGCCGCCCATGGCCGCCATAACGGGGAGGATGGCGTTGCGGGGCCGGCTCAACTCGCCGCTGATCATCTCCCGCTTTAACTCAAGGCCCACCACAAAAAAGAAGAGCGCCATCAAGCCGTCGTTTATCCAGTGGTGCAGATTTTTAGAAAGCTGCCAGTGGCCGAATCCGATGGTGAATTTGATTTCCCAGAATCGATGAAAGGCCCCTGACCAGGGGGAATTGGAGAGGATCAGGGCGATGATGGCCGCCGAAAAAAGGACCATGCCGCTCATGGAGCTGTGACTCAGGAAACGCTGCATGGGGGTGACCAGCCAGCGGTCTATGGGATCTTTTCGCGGGGTGGAATCAGTCAAAGGAAGGTCCTTTTTTTACGAGCGGGATGGGCATTATCGACATCAGGGATACATCCGTCGCTGACATCGTGAAAATATCTGCAAGGGATCTTCATTTATAAAGTGGTTGACGAAGAGTGTCAATCTTTAGGGAACCTGGGGATGAAAACCCCAGGTTGCCATAAACGGGAAAAGCACCCCTGAGGGTGCCTTTCCTGCTCTTCAATCCGGAAGAATCTGGAACTCGACGTGGGGAGAAACCCCTGCATGCCAATCTTTGCTCCATCCATGCCGCCCTTTGTCGGTACAGGGTCAGGGGAGGATCAGGGATGGAAACCTTCCCCGCAAGACCGCCGGAGACTCATTCCGGCATGGCCGCCCTGAGCCTTGCAACATTGGCGGCAATATCCCCGGCAAATACCGCCGACACGACGCTGATCATATCGGGACCGTGGGCGGTAATTTGGTGGATATTGGCGATGGTAATCCCGCCGATGGCGCAGACTGGAATGGTCAGGACCGCTTTGGCCTCGCTCAGTACGGTCATGGGGACGAGCTTCGAAGATGGCTTGGTGGGCGAGGGGAAAAAGGAACCGAAGGCAACGTAATCGGCCCCCGCGTCCTGGGCCAGGCGTGCCCTGGCCAGGTCGCCATAGCACGACACCCCGATTATGCCCTTGGCAAAGATCCTCCGGGCCGGGGTGAGCTTCATGTCCTCCACACCCACATGGAGTCCATCGGCGCCGATGGCCTGGGCGAGGTGGGGGCGATCATTGATAACAAACAGGGCCTGATAGCGCCGACACAATCGTTGCAGCCCGACGCAGATCCCTTCGACCTCCCTGTCGCTGCCGCTTTTATGGCGGTACTGGAGGATTTTTACCCCCGCTTGCAGGGCGGTTTCGGCCTGACCGAGAAGGAGATGATCGGGGGTGAGAATCTCATCAGTGATGGCATAGAGTCCTTTCAGCAAGATGGATGCCTCCCTGCTTGTGGTTAATGGGGCCGCGGCCATGGCCGATGGCGGGGGCGTAGCGGATTGCCTCGGTGATAAACTGTTTGGAGCGCCTGATTGCCGCGTCAAGGTCAAATCCCAAGGCCAGGCTGGCGGCAATGGCCGAGGAGTAGGAGCAGCCCGTACCGTGCACGCTGGTGGAGTCGATGAGATCGGCGACATAGACCCGTTTGATGGCTCCGCTGTAGAACATATCGGCGCACATCGTCTCGGTGGCGTGATGCTTGATCAGCACCGGGGCGGGATGATCAAGGAGGATAGCGGGCAAGTCGGCCTCCCCGCCTTCATAGCCAAACAGCCGGTTCGCCTCATGCTGATTGGGGGTGGACAGGGTCACAACGCGGCAAAGGTCGCGCAGCGCGGCAATGGCCTCTTTCTGGATCAAGGGCGAACCTGCCTTGGAGACACAGACCGGATCAAGGACGACGGGAATGGTGAGGGGCTTGATGATGGCGGCCACGGCTTCAATGATTTCCTGATTGTAGAGCATTCCAAGCTTGATCGCGGCGACATCAAAATCACTGAGCACGCTCTCGATCTCGGCCAGGACAAAGGGCACCGGCAAGGGATGGATGGCCTGCACCCCGGTGCTGTTCTGGGCGGTGAGGACGGTGATGGCACTGCATCCGAAGACCCCGAAGGCCTCAAAGGTCTTCAGGTCGGCCTGGATTCCGGCCCCGCCGCTGCTGTCTGAGCCGGCAATGGTGAGCACCACGGGCATGGCTGTCCCCTCCCTTGAAGGATTTTCTCCAGACCCCGCTGTTTCCTTAACCGTCTGATTCATCAGGATTTTTGCAGAAGATCTGCAACCTCAGCCAGAACGCCCAGGGCCTGCATCTCGCCGGAGAGTTCGGCTATCTCTTTGACCTGCCGGCCCGCGGCCCCATCCAGCATCCTTTGCCGCCAGCGCTGCTGGGAATCATATTTTGCCTGCCAGAAGGGATGACAGGTGCATAATTCCGGGGGCAGGGTTTTGTTTAAAATAAAACCATTCACCCCGATGCCGAAGGCGCTGAGCGAGGCCGCGATATTGAGGGCCTGCTCCACCGGCAGCCGCTCGGGATTGGCCACCACCCAGGCGGTGGTGTCGGTTTTCAGCATGGTGATGATCCCGGCGGTCAACTCCCGCCAGCTGTCGATGAGGGACAGGGGATCAACCTGGCTGAAAACCCCCTTCATCTTCAGGTAAATCTTCTGGGCCTGGGTGAGATGGGTATAAAAAAGCTGCTGGATGCAGAGCATGTTCAGCGTGGTCGAGGTGGGCGCGGTATCCCAGACGATGGTCTGGTACAGATTGCTCTGGGCCTTGGTGAGGAGATAGTCGAGCATAAACTCCTCCTCAATGCCCGGCGCCCCTTCGATATAATCAAGAATCTCCGGTCCCACCGGCAGGAACGAGGAGATGACCGCGTACATCTGCTCACCAAATTTTGACCGCCAGAGGGCCAGAACCTGGGCCCTGGTCAACTCCACCGCGTCAAGATTGGGGGCGACCTCGGTCAGGCCCTGATCCAGGGGACGTCCGAAGATTTCGGAAATGGAACCGGAGGGATCGGTGGAAATCAGCAGGGTCTTGGCCGATTGCGCCGATCTCAGGGCGGTGGCCACCGACATTGTGGTCTTGCCCACCCCCCCTTTTCCGGTAAACATCTCAATTCTGGTCATCGTCACAAACTCCATTGGTAAAAGTTGAATGCCCCTTCCATGGGATCATCCTTGTTTTTCGAGACACCAGGCATGGGCATTCTGGAACATCTTCAACCAGGGCGAGGCCTGGATATCCTTCAGGGACTGGGGCAGATAATGGAGCTGCCAGGGCAGGAAGGCCCGCTCGGGATGGGGCATAAGGGCCAGGTGACGGCCATCGGGGGAACAGAGGGCGGCCAGACCGCCGGGTGAGCCGTTGGGGTTAAAGGGGTATTTCTCGGTGGCCTGGCCGGTGTCATCCACATAGACCATGGGGGTCATGGCGCCCGCCTCCACCTGCCGGCGAATGGCGGGATCGGGGAAATGGAGGCGCCCTTCACCATGATCGAGATGAATCCCGAAGACCAGATCCTCCATGCCTTTGAACATGATGGACGTGGACGGTAGCACCTTCACCGTCACCCAGCGCGATTCAAAGCGGCCCGAGGTGTTGTGGGCAAAACGGGGCTGATCTTGCGGAGCGATCCCCTGCCAGGGCACCCATCCCAACAGCCCGAAGAGCTGGCAGCCATTGCAGACCCCAAGGGTGAAGGTGTCGGGCCGGTTATAGAAGGCGTTGAACATGGCCTTGAGCTGCTCGTTAAAGAGGATGGTGGCGGCCCAGCCCTTGGCCGACTCAGGCACATCGGCGTAGGAAAAACCGCCCACCGCCGCCAGTCCCCGGAAGCCATCCAGGCTGATCCGGCCGGCCAGCAGGTCGTTCATGCAGATATCCCAGGGCTCGAAACCGGCGGCATAAAAGGCGGCGGTCATCTCCCGGTCGGAGTTGGAGCCCTCATCCCGGAGGATGGCGATTTTGGGCTTGTCCTTGCTCTCAAGGATGGCCGCTGCCGTCAGCTCCGGGGTGAAGGGGAGCACATAGGCGGGGCCGGGGCGGTGGGCGATGTTCGCCTTTTCCGCATCGGCACAGGCCGGGTTCACCTGCAGGCGCTCGAGCTGATAGCTGGTCTCCTCCCAGGTCTGGCGCAGGGTCGGCATGGCGGCATCGAGCACCGCTGCACCACCCACCCGGACCTGGATCTGCCTGTCACTGGTGCTTCTGCCGATCACCGTATGGGGCACATCGCTTGCGGTCAAGAGCGCGGCAATCAGATCCAGATCCGCCGGCCGACATTCGATGACCAGGCCCAGCTCCTCGGCAAAGAGGGCGGGCATGACCGCGCTGTCGGCAAGCTCGACATCAAGGCCGCAGTTGCCGCTGAAGGCCATCTCCAGCAGGGTGGTGATCAGGCCGCCGTCGCTGCGGTCATGGCCGGCCAGGATCAGGCCGCAGCGGATCAGCTCCTGCACTGCCACAAAGGCCCGTTTCACCAGGGCCGGATCATCCATGTCCGGGCTCTCATTGCCGATCTGGCCGTGCACCTGGGCCAGGGCCGTGCCGCCCAGCCGCTGCTGGCCGCAGGAGAGATCAAGGAGCAGAAGGGTGCTGCCCGGCTCCTTGATATCGGGGGTGATGACCTGGCGGATATCGGGCACCGCGCCATAGAGCGAGATCACCAGCTGCCGGGGCGACTTCACCGTCTCGCCGTCCACCATGGTGGCCATGGACAGGGAATCCTTGCCGCCATCTACGGCAATGCCGATGGCAACCATGGCGTCGCGCATGGCCCGGGCCGCGTCAAAGATGGCCGCGCCCTCACCGGGCAGCTTCGGGGCCCACATCCAGTTGGCCGAACATTTGACCTCTTCCAGATCCTTGATGCCGGCCCAGACCAGATTGGTCAGGGCCTCGCCCACGGCCATGCGGGCCCCGGCGGCGGGATTCACCAGCATCTTCACCGGCTGCTCGCCGATGGCGGTGGCCACCCCGGTGAGGCCGAAATGGCTCTGGGCCACCACCGCCACGTCACTGACCGTGAGCTGCAAGGGGCCGCAACACTGCTGGCGGACGATGAGGCCGGTGACGGCGCGATCCACCTTATTGGTGAGAAAACGCTTGGAACCCACCGAGAGCAGACGCAGCACGTCCTGGAGGGCGGCGGCCACGGTCAGACCGGAGGGCAGCCGCAAGGCTTGCAGACCGGGATCACGGCGGCTGTCGGTGAAGGTCTTGCGGGGAATATTGCCGAGGAGGACATCCAGCTCAATATCCACCGGGGTCGAGTCATCGGCGGCATCATGGAGGACAAAACGGAGATCGCCGGTGACCTCGCCCAGGACCTCGCAGTTCACCTTCTCCCGCTCGCAGATGGCCTGGAAGCGGGCGATATTTTCGGGCCGGATAAGAAAGCCGGTGCGCTCCTGATACTCGGCCACGTAGATCTCCAGCACCGACATGGTGGGATCGCCCACCCGGATATTGCGGATCTCGACGCGACCGCCGGATTTTTCCACCAGCTCCTTGAGCACATTGGCCGGGCCGCCCGCCCCCTGATCGTGGATCACATCAATAAGGGTCTTCTCTCCCATCTCGTTGCAGGCCCGGATAACCCGGTTCATCTTCTGTTCCATCTCGGCATCGCCGCGCTGCACCGCGTTGAAGTCAAGCTCGGAGGCGTTCTCGCCCTGCATCATGCTGGAGGCCGCGCCGCCGCCGAAGCCGACGCGATAGGCGGGGCCGCCCACCTGGACAATGAGCATCCCCTTCTCTTCCTTGCTCTTGCTGGTATGGCGGGCATCAATCTGGCCCACCCCGGCGGTGAACATGATCGGTTTGAGGTAGCCCCAGCGCTCACCATCGGCAAGACGCAGGTCAAAGGAGCGGGTAAATCCCTGGATCAGGGGTTCGCCGAATTTATTGCCGTAGTCGGAGGCGCCGTTGCTGGCATCAATCTCAATCTGCAGGGCGGAGGCCAGATTATCCGGACAGGGGTACTGATTTTCCCAGCCCAGGGCGTAGCCGGGGATGTGGAGATTGCCCACGCAGTAGCCGGCCGTCCCGGCAATGACAAAGCCGCCCCGGCCCGTGCCCTGGACGTCGCGAATACGGCCGCCGGTGCCGGTCTCAGCGCCGGGAAAGGGGGCCACACCGGTGGGGAAATTATGGGTCTCGGCGGTGAGCAGGGGATGATAACGGACATCCTGAACCACAAAGGCAGAGGGCTCGCCGGGCCGCTCCGGGTGCAGGGTTTGGAGATCATAGCCCTCAATGACGCTGGAGTTGTCCTTGAAGGCGATCACCGAACCCCGAGGGTGGGCGGTGAGGGTATCAATGACCAGATCAAAGAGGGTCTGGCTCTGTTCAACGCCGTCAAGCACCTGTTTTCCCTTGAAATAGCCATGCCGGGAATGCTCGGAGTTGGCGTTATTGAGATCCATGATCTCAACGATGGTGGGATTGCGGTGGTGCTTGCCGACAAAATAATCATAATAGAAGAGGCGATCCCACTCGTCCATGGAGATCCCCGGAATCCCCTGCAGGGCATCCGGGCCGCCGGCCTTGAGATCCACTTCATGGACCGCCTCCGGCACCATCCCGGTCTCAAAGCTGTGCAGCGGTTCGGGGTAGGGACACTCGGTCATCCGGTCGTGGTGGGCGGCGATAAAGGCGCGCAGATCCACGTCCTGCGGTACCCGATAGCGGCGCGAACGCTCAACCCTGGTCACGCAGTCCAGGCCGATGGCCCGACAGATGGAGACCATGTTCGACGACCAGGCGGTGGCGAAGTTCAGGCGCGGCCCCACCTCCACCACCCGCTCTCCCGCCAGCATCGGCGCAAGCGACACCGTCTCCGGCAAAAAACCGTCGGCCAGCACCAGGCGCACCCGGGTCAGCTCGCCATCGGTCAAGGGCCGGGAGGATTCCACATTGAAACAAAACGCCCGGTCCTCATCAATCCGGCGATGGAGCTGCGTGACCATTGATCCCATTTTTCGTATCCTTTTCTGTACAGAGCCATGGTGGCGGCCACCAGCCGGCACCATGGGCGTAATTCCATTTCTTAATCAAGCGCTCACTTCGTCGAATGCGCTCCGTCGCTCCTCACCGTACTTACTGTACTGCCTCGTCGCGACTCGCTTTTCTTCTCGTGCACATCTTGATTGAGAAACGGAATAATAAGGCGCGACTGTTCCAGCGCGCCGGGGGTATCTTCCATCCTTCTGATCAACACCTTTCCAACCTTAGCATGAAACAGGCGGACAGGAAAGCCCCGACCATACTCTGCCATATTTTTTCTCCGCCCCTCTCTCAAAACAGGTTTGACATCCTGCACCAGACCAAGTAGTTCTTGCCCTTGCCTTGTCCTTTGTTTCCTTGAGTGACAAAGGGGAACGGATGGTCGTTCAGCCCTTTTTTGGGGGTCGGGCAGTGGATATGACCAGGTATGATAATGGATGGCCATTTTTTTGGCAACGAGCTGAGACTCCCTTCAAAGAATATGTGACAGAACCCAATGGATATTACCCTGACCACCCCAGCCCTGCTTTTTCCGGCGGTGACCTTCCTGCTCATCGCCTTCACCAATCGTTTTCTGGCCCTGGGCTCCAGGATTCGCAATCTCCATGATCGGTATCGGGCGAATCCCGATGATGTCCTGCTGGCCCAGATTGAGATCATGCGGCGCCGGGTTCTGCTGATCAGGAATATGCAGGCCTGTGGCGTTGCCGGGCTCTTTGGATGCGTGGTCTGCATGCTGTTTCTCTTTGCCAGCTGGCAGATGGCGGGGAAAATAGTTTTCGTGGCGAGCTTGCTCCTGCTCCTCTCCTCCCTGGCCATCTCCTTTCGCGAGATTCTCCTCTCCGTGGAGGCCTTGAACCTTGAGCTGAGCTCCATGGAGCGACGCGCCAAGGCCGATCAGTAAAACCAGGGCAAAGGGGGCGGGAAGGGCGCGGATCTTTCCCCCGGGCGGCGGTTTTTCCCTCCGGTGCCCGGGGTGAGGGGCCATGGCCTGAAGCACCAGCCACCATCTCCAGAGACCCGGTTTATCTTCCCCCACCCCCTTGCTCCCACCTTCCTTGATTCACCCGCCCCCGACCCCTCCCGGCACGGGAGGGGAGTTTTGTATACGGGCGGGCTTGAGTTGTCACGCTTGCTTGAGAGTTCGAATAATATGCTGAAATAATTCGGTTTCGCCATTCCTTTGGGCAATCGTGGTGCATCGATTCCCTGCCCGTCCTTCCGGGGTGCAGAGCCCCTTGTCGTGGTTTTCCGTTCCATGTGAAAAAAAATGTGGTAGAGTAAGTCGTTTGACTGTGCCCCCGTTTCTTTGAGATAACCATATAAATTATAAGAAAATATAGATCCATTCAGAGGGGAAAAATCATGAATATGCACAAAATGTATGGCGTGGTGTTTTCTTTTCTCATGGCAGCCGGGGGAGTTTCCCCCCTGTTTGCCCTTGAAACAGCTCCGGTCGCCGTGGTTTCCGAGCAGCAGGCCACCTGGACTGCCCGTCAGGCCGTGCAGTTCGCATTGAGCCATAGTCCCGACAGTCAGGTGGCCATTGAGCGCATCGAGACGGCCAGGGCCCTGCTGAATCAGGCCCGGTCCAGCTACTATCCCCAGCTTGGCCTCACTGCGGAGTACGCCCAGACCAACAATCCGATGTACTCCTTTGGCAATATTCTCCATCAGGGGCAGTTTGAGTCATCCCTTGATTTCAATAATCCGGGCCGCACCGATGATCTGAACCTGCGGGCAGCCCTCCAGTATCGGCTCTATAATGGTGGCCGTGATGAGGCGATAATCGAGGCCGCCGAGGCCGGGGTGGCGGTTTCGCGGATGCAGCAGCAGGCGGTGTCTTCCCAGCTTGCCTTTGAGGTGATCCGCACCTTTCATGCCATTTCCCAGTCCCTGGAGCTGGTGGAGGCGCACCGGGAATCGATCAAGGCCATAGGCGCATCGCTGGTGGTGGCGAGGACGCGCTATAAGGCCGGTGATCTGTTGAAGGCCGATCTGTTGAATATTGAGGTCCAGGAGTCCATGGCCAGGGAGAATCTGATTCTGGCGGAACATAATCTGGAGCTCACCCGCAAGGCCTTTCTCGGACTTCTCGGTCTGCACGAGGGACAGGTCCTCATTGACACGGTGCAGGATAATGAGCAGGAACTGCCCGTGGATCTCAGTTACACGAAACGCCCGGAGCTGAAGGCTTACGAGGGACAGATCGAGGCGGCGGAGGCGGAGCTGCGCATGGCTCGGGGCGGCCTCTATCCCACCATCGATGGGCTGGCCCATTATCAGTATGACAGCGGATTTGTGCTGGGTGGTTCCGGGGATTCCTGGATGGGCGGGGTGCGGGTCAATTATCCCCTGTTCACCGGTGGAAAAACCGAGGCCGAGATTGCCCAGGCCCGCTCGAAATTAGGCAGACTGGCGGCGGAAAAAAATAAACTGGAACTGGCCATGGAGCTTGAGATAAAGCAGGCGGATCTGGCCTACAGTCAGGCGGAGCAACGCCTGCTGGTCATCAATAAGATGTTCGAGCAGGCCCAGGAAAGTGCCCGTTTGAGCAGGGTCCGGTTTAAGGAGGGGGTGATTCTGGCCTCAGACCTTATGGACGTCGAGACCCGCCTGACTGATGCCCGGGTGCGCCAGGCGGTGGCCCGGTCGGCCATTCGGGTGGCGGTGGCGGATTTGCGGCGGGCCACGGGCGCATCCCAGTTCTAGTGACTGATCGATTATCTTCCCCTTTGTTCCCACAGAGATAATCCGCGAAAGGCAGGTGTCCCGTTCCTCGGGTTCAGGGGGAGATGGCTGGTGACGGCAGGCAAGGGCCGGGTCGCTGGGACCGGGATTTTTATTGGATTGAAGAGGGTATGGCGGGAAGGAAGACGATGAGATCAGCGAAGAGGGTGATCGGATATGGCTTGGCGGCGGCACTGGTGGCCCTTTCGGGGTGTAAAGGGGACCATGGGGAGAAGGCCGCTCCCGCGCTTCCGGCGGTTCAGGTAAGGGTCCAGAAGGTGGTGGAAGAAACCATCGGCCCCCAGGTCGAAGTGGCGGGGACGGTGCAGGCGGTGGAGCGGGCCCTGATATCGCCCCGGATCAGCGGCCAGATTGTGCAGTTGCCGGTGGTGCTGGGTTCGCGGGTGGAGAAGGGCGATCTTCTGGTCAGAATCAGCGCCGCCGAGACCTCGGCCCAGGTGTTGCGGGCCCGGGCCCAGCTTGCACAGGTCAAGCGCAATCTGGCCCGGGAAGAGCGGCTGGAGCGGGAGCAGGCCTCCACCCCGGAGACGGTCAAGTCGCTGCGCGATCAGGCGAGGATAGCAGAGGCAGCCCTGCAGGAGGCGGCAGGGCTGCTGGAGTACGCCACCATCCACGCGCCCTTTGGCGGAACCATAACTCGAAAGATTGCCAGTGTCGGGGATCTGGCTGCACCCGGTTCGGTTTTGCTGGAGATGGAGAACGACAGGATCCTGCAGGTCGTGGCGCAGGTGCCGGAGAGGGTCATGCTGAAGATCCGCAAGGGGGATCTTCTCTCCATTTCCCTGCCCGCGGCCGGGGTGACGGTGACCGGCAAGGTGGCAGAACTGGCCACGGCGGCAGATCCCGTTTCACGAACGGCGCAGGTGAAGATTGATCTGGAGCCGGGCGTCGCCGATCTCAGGTCGGGCCAGTTTGCCAGGGTAACACTGGCGGCCATGGAAGAAAAGTCGCTGATGATCAGCGAGAAGGCCGTTCTCCCCTTTGGCCAGATGGAACGGGTCTTTCTCGTGGATGGCGGCGGTGCGTCACCGGGCGCGGAACAGATTGCCCGCTTGCGGCTGGTGCGAACCGGCAGCCGTCACCATGGACAGGTGGAGATTCTGGCGGGCTTGACATCTGGTGACCAGGTGGTGGTGGACGGTGCCGACAGGTTGGAGGATGGACAAGCCCTGAAGGTGACGGCTGAGGACCGCCGGGACGCCCCGGTGCCGCCCGCTCCAGGGATGGAGAAAGGGGGGCCGCCGGACCGGGATGTCCCAGTGCCGCCCGCTCCAGGGATGGAGAAAGGTCGGCAATGAGTGGCTACAGCCCCGAGAACCCCGGCTTTGCGGGCCGGCTGGCGGCAATCTTTGTCAACTCCCGGTTGACCCCGATGGCCATCCTGGCCTCGCTGCTGCTGGGGCTGATCGCCATCGTCATGCTGCCCAGGGAGGAAGAGCCGCAGATCAAGGTGCCGATGATTGATGTCATGGTCTCCATGCCCGGGGCAAGCCCGAGGGAGGTGGAGGAGCGGGTTTCCATCCCCATGGAAAAGCTGCTCTATGAACTGCCCGGGGTGGAATATATCTACTCCACGTCCATGGCCGGTCAGTCCATGCTGGTGGTGCGTTTTTATGTGGGTGAAGACCTGGAAAACTCCATCGTCCGCCTGAACCAGAAGCTGGCCACCAATTTTGACCGCATCCCGCACGGGGTTTCCACACCCCTGGTCAAGCCCCATATCATTGATGATGTGCCCATTCTGGCCCTCACCTTGCACAGCGACAAGTATGATCATTTCACCCTGCGCCGCATGGCGGCCCAGGTCAATGAAGCGATCAAGGGGATCCATCAGGTGGCGGAAACCACCCTGATCGGCGGCACCAGACGGCAGGTGCGGGTGCTGTTTGATCCCCTGCTGCTGGCGGCGCGCAATCTGACCGTGGCCGAACTGGTGCCCAGGATCCAGCAGGCCAACCGTCAGGATTATTCGGGCCGGCTGGAGGGTCTGAACCAGGAAACCCTCTTGCAGACCGGGCAATTCCTGGGCAGCGCCAGGGAGATTGGGCGGCTGGTGGTGGGGGTCCATGCCGGCCATCCGGTCTATCTCGATGAGGTGGCCGAGATCCTTGACGGGCCGGAAGAACCGGATACCTATGTCCTTTTCGGGACCGGCGAGAAGCCCGGTACCGAGGCGGCAGTCACCCTGTCCATCGCCAAACGCCCCGGCGCCAATGCCGTGAGTGTGGTGCAGGAGGTGCTGGCCAAGGTGGAGGAGTTGCGGGGGAGCCTGATTCCCGCCGATCTTGAGGTGACGGTGACCCGCAATTACGGGGCCACGGCGGCGGAAAAGTCCAACGAGCTGCTGCTCCATATGGGGATCGCGGTCTTTGGCGTGGCCATCCTCATCCTCTTTTTTCTGGGCTGGCGGGAATCCACCATCGTCATGCTGGCCATCCCTTCCACCCTCGCCCTCACCCTGCTGGTGTTCTATCTCTACGGATACACCCTGAACCGGATTACCCTGTTCGCCCTTATCTTTTCCATCGGCATCCTGGTGGATGACGCCATTGTGGTGGTGGAAAATATCGTCCGCCATCTGCGTCTGCCCGTCAACCGCAATCGTTCGCTGGTGGATGTGGGGGTGGAGGCGGTGATCGAGGTGGGCAATCCCACCATTCTCGCCACCCTGGCGGTGATTGCCGCCATCCTCCCCATGGCCTTTGTGGGCGGCTTGATGGGCCCCTATATGCGGCCCATTCCCATCGGCTCGTCGGCGGCCATGCTCTTTTCCCTGATCATTGCCTTCACCGTGACGCCCTGGGCCGCGACCCATATCCTGAAGAGGAAAAAGG
>JACDZJ010000367.1_pt1 | contig 13631 bp, 12 predicted proteins | sample 7365721 | NCBI WGS metagenome assembly JACDZJ01 (sample SAMN15143480, study PRJNA637477) | pond metagenome | biome: freshwater wetland ecosystem [ENVO:00000243]; feature: pond [ENVO:00000033]; material: pond water [ENVO:00002228]; isolation source: pond water containing pink berries ... | reverse complement strand
ACGCGGCATAAGAGTCCGTAGATGCCAAGGGCCAAGCAAGGTGAAGCCTTTGCTTCGTGCTTAAAGGCGATGTCTGGTGTTATGAGCGCCGCCCCGGGAACAGCCGGAAGGGATTGGCTGTCCCGGACGCGGCATAAGAGTCCGTAGATGCCAAGGGCCAAGCAAGGTGAAGCCTTTGCTTCGTGCTTAAAGGCGATGTCTGGTGTTATGAGCGCCGCCCCGGGAACAGCCGGAAGGGATTGGCTGTCCCGGACGCGGCATAAGAGTCCGTAGATGCCAAGGGCCAAGCAAGGTGAAGCCTTTGCTTGGCCCCTGGCATAACGGACTCTAAATTCTCCTCTTATCAATTACCCGCTGTCCCTTGCCCTCAAAGCGTTCCAGGGTTTTCTCCTCTACCAGTTTCACCGCCACTCCAATGCCCAGCTCGGAGCTCAGTCGTGACTTGATGGTCTCAATCAGGGCACTCTGTTTTTTCATCTCATCAAAGAGATAGGACTCCTGAACCTCCACCAGAACCGTTGCCTTGTCCTGATGATTCTCCCGCTCCACGATGATCCGGTAATGGGGGGCCGTCCCGTCAACATCAAAGAGAACCGACTCGATCTGGGTGGGAAAGACGTTGACCCCTTTGATGATCAGCATATCATCGGTGCGGCCCAGGACCCGGCTCATGCGGGCGAAGGTCCGGCCACAGGGGCAGGGCTCCGGCAGCAGGCGGGTGAGATCGCGGGTGCGGTAGCGGATGACCGGAAAGGCCTCCTTGGTGAGGGTGGTGAGAACTATTTCCCCAATTTCCCCGGGCTTGACCGGCTCCAGGGTCTGGGGATCAAGAATCTCCACCAGGAAATGATCTTCACTGATATGCAGGCCGTTGCACTGCCGGCACTCACCAGCCACCCCCGGCCCCATCACCTCGGACAGTCCGTAATTGTCGGTTGCCTGGATTCCCAGCTTCTCGTTGATCTCCCGGCGCATGGCCTCAGACCAGGGCTCGGCCCCGAACAGGCCGAATTTCAGGGAAAGCCCCCGGGGATTGATCCCCATATCCAGCATCACATCGGCAATATTGAGGGCATAGGAAGGAGTGCAGACCAGGGCCGTGGTCTTGAAGTCCTGCATGATCTGGATCTGCCGTTTGGTGTTGCCGGAAGAGATGGGGATCACCGAGGCCCCCAGCCGTTCAGCCCCGTAGTGGAGGCCAAAGCCGCCGGTGAAAAGGCCGTAGCCAAAGGCAATCTGGATCACGTCATCGGCGGTCACTCCCGAGGAACACAAGACCCTGGCCACCAGATCCGACCAGTTTTTAATATCATTGCGGGTATACCCCACCACCGTGGCCATGCCGGTGGTGCCCGACGAGGAATGGATGCGCACCACCTCACGCAGGGGCACGGCGAACATGCCATAGGGGTAATTGGCGCGCAGATCCTGCTTCATGGTGAAGGGCAGTTTATGAATATCCGCGAGGGAGTCGAAGCCTTCAAAATCAAGCTTCATCTCCCGAAACTTCTGCCGGTAAAACGGGACATGGGTTCCCACCCGATAGAGGGTGGACTGCAAGCGTTCAAGCTGCAACTGCTCCAGGTCAACCCTGGGCATACACTCATTTTCCTTTTGCCAGTACATGATCTTCGTTCCTTAAAAATGGGAATATTCCGTTACCAGTTCCAGCGACTCCTGCGGTTTGCCTGAAGCCTGGTGTTCAGCCTGCGGCCTCTCTTTCTTGAGTAACTTACAGATTATTCTCTTGTTTTTTCCACAAAATAAGAATCCGTAAAAGGCCTTTGTCCCGTTTATCGGGATTCGTCTATTTTTTCCCGGCCCAGATAGGCCCGCTGCACATCCTGATTGTTCAGGAGGTCATCGGCCGGGCCCTGGACAATCACCTTTCCGGTCTCAAAGACGTAGCCCCGGTCGGCGATGGCAAGGGCCGCCCGGGCGTTCTGTTCCACCAGCAGCACGGTCTTGCCCTCATCCCGCAGGCGGACGATAATCTGAAAGATCTCTTTGACAATGAGGGGCGCGAGCCCGGTGGAGGGCTCATCCATCATCACCATCTTTGGTCTGGACATCAGCGCCCGGCCCATGGCCAGCATCTGCTGCTCACCCCCGGACAGGGTTCCCGCCAGCTGGGACCTGCGCTGGGCCAACAGCGGAAAAAGGGCGTACTGATCGTCGAGCAGGGCGCGCATCACCCGCTGCCCCTCCCTGTGCAGGACATGGGCGCCGAGGATAAGATTTTCCTCCACGCTCATGGTGGCAAACACCTGCCGCCCCTCGGGAACCATGACCAGGCCCAGGGGGGGGATCTTCTCCGGGGCGGTGGCACAGATATTTTCGCCCTCAAAGGTAATCACCCCGGACCCGGCCCTGACAAGACCGGCAATGGTGGCGAGCAGCGTGGTTTTACCGGCGCCGTTGGCTCCGATAATGGTCACGATCTCGCCTGGGTCCACATGCATGGAGACATGCTTGAGGACCTTGATCTTGCCGTACCCCGATTGCAGGTTGCGAATTTTCAGCATAAGTCCTTGTCCACCAATAGCTGGAACAGAGAGGAGCGATTAGGGCAGAAGAAGCCGTTAATAAAAAAGAACCGAATGTCTCATCTTTTTTTCTGAACGGCCCCTTCCGCCGCCCTTATTCCCCAAGATAGATTCTGATCACTTCCGGATTCTTCTGGATTGCCGCCGGCAGGTCTTCGGCAATCATCTCGCCAAAACAGAGAACCACAATCTCATCGGAGATATCCATGACCAGGGACATGTCATGTTCCACCAGAAGCACGGTGATCCCCATATCCCGGATCTTGCTGATCAGCCGCCCCACCTCGGCGGTTTCATAGATATTCAGGCCTGCCGCCGGTTCATCCAGCAGTAGCAGCGAGGGCTGCATGGCCAGGGCCCGGGCCAGCTCCACCGCCCGCTGCTGACCAAAGGCAAGACTGGTGGCCAGCACATGGGCACACTCTCCGATCTCCAGGAGTTCCAGGAGCTCCATGGATTTTTCCAAGACTGCCCGCTCCTCGCCCCAGGTCCAGGGCGCATGGAGCATGGACGAAAAAAAACCGGCACGACCCCGCAGATGACAGCCCACCATCACATTTTCAAGGGCGGTCATGCCGGTAAACATCTTGATATTCTGATAGGTTCTGGCCATCCCCAGGGCCGCGATCTCAAAGGGACGCCGTCCCTGAATGTCTTTCCCCTGAAAACGAACGACTCCTGAACTTGGCATCAGGGCCCCGGAGAGCAGATTGAACAGGGTTGTCTTGCCGGCCCCGTTGGGCCCGATGACCGCCTTGATCTGCCCCGCCGCCACCTGGAAGGAGACATCGTTCACCGCGTGCAGTCCGCCGAAACGGCGATGCAGATTTTCCACCGCTAGAATTGCCATCCCTCCCTCAGACCTCCCCGTCCTGCTCAACGGTGGGCACCGTTGCCGCCGGTTTTTTCCGCCCGGCAATCAAGCCCAGGATTCCCTCGGGGGCAAAGAGCATGATCACAATGAGGATCAGGCCAAAGACCGCGTCATCATAACTTCCGAACACCCCGCGCAGGGACAGGAAATTGAGCAGCACCCCCATGAACATCGCCCCCCAGAGATGGGCCATGCCCCCCACCGCGACAATGGCCACATAGCGCACCGACTTCATCACCCCGGCCTCGGACGGCCCGATTCCCCCATTATAATGGGTCAGCAACACCCCGGCGATGGCGGCAAAGACGGCGGAGAGGACAAAGGTCTGCAATTTGAAACGGGCGATGTTCACCCCCATGGCGTCGGCAGCCTCCTCGGAGCCGTGAATCGCGCGCAGGGCTCGACCAATACGGGATTGCATCAGATTGATGAGCAGTATCAGGCCGGACAGGAGGATCCCCCAGGCGAGATAGTAATTCAATATCCGCACCGAACTCTCCCCGCTCACCGTCACCCCGAAAAAAAGCACAAATGGAGGCACGCCGGAGATCCCGTCCGCCTCGCCCAGCCAGGGAGTGGCCAGGACCAGGCGATAAATGATGATGCCGAAGCCCAGGGTGGCCATGGCCAGATAATGTCCCTTCAGTTTCAGCACCGGAATCCCGATGACCACGGCAATCAGGGCCGCCACCAGCACCGCGAACAGCGCCGCCGCCCAGGGCGTCACCACCAGCAGCTCGCCGCCATAGAGATCACGGCCTGCATGGAGCAGGCCGCAGCCATCCAGCAGCCGCACCAGCGCCGCCTCCTTGAAGGGCACCAGACTCCGGGTGGTGAGGGCGGCGGAGAGGTAGCCGCCGATGGCGAAAAAGCCGGCATGTCCCAGGGAGATCTGGCCGGCATAGCCCATGAGCACGCAGAGCCCGATGATCAGCAGCGAGTAATAGGCCGCCATGGTCATCTGGGTCAGATAGAACTGGGTTCCGCTCCAGCTGGTCAGCAGCTGCACCAGAACGACCACGGCCAGCAGGGGCAGGATGGCAAGGAGTCTTTTCATGCTTAAAAGGCCTTCAACCGGGCCGCTTCCCCCGAACCAAAGATCCCGTGCGGCCTGACAAAAAGGATGAGCAGGAGGATGGTGATGGCAATGGCATCCTGAAAGGCCAGGGGAACCACCGACACCGAAAAGGCCTCGATCACCCCCAGCAACAGCCCCGCCGCCACTGCCCCGCCGGAATGTCCCAGGCCTCCGAGGATGGCCACGGTAAAGCCCTTGATCGCAAGTCCGGTGCCCATATCATACTGAGTGTAGGTAATGGGCGACATGACGCATCCCGCCAGGGCCCCCATACCGGCGCTGAGGACAAAGGAAAAGGTGACCATATTGCGGGGATTGATCCCGCACAGAACCGTGGCCAGCCGATTGGCGGCGCAGGCCCGCATCTCACGGCCCACCGAGGTTGCCCTGAAAAACAGATGGAGAACCACCACCATCACCCCGCACACCCCCACCACCCATAAGACCTGCGGCGAAATCCGGGCCCCCATGATGCCGATGGTGGTGATCTCATTGCCGACAAAATAGGGCAGGGCCCGGATATTTTCACCCCAGATATGGACGGCCGCCTCCCGGGTCAGGATGGAGAGACCAATGGTGATGATAATCATCCGCAGCACCGAAGGATTCTCCAGCCAGCGGATAAAGATAATCTCGATGAGGGCGCCGATGACCATGGTCAAGAGCACCGCCAGGGCAATGGCCGCAGGCAGGGGGAGGAAGGAGAGCAGGCTGATGGCAATCATCCCGCCCAGCATGACAAACTCGCCCTGGGCGAAATTGATGATCCCGGTGGTGTTATAGATAATATTAAACCCGATGGCGACAATGGCGTAAATACTGCCATAGGTGATCCCGGCAAAGAGGTACTGGACAAAAAGTTCAGTGGTCATAAACAGAGGTCTGTCTCAGGATAAAGAAAAAGGGCCGGGAGAGTCTCCTTCCGGCCCCTTGTTGTCTGCAATGTTCCCGAAATTGTTTCGCTGATTTAGAGCGGGGGATAGGCCACAAACTTGCGGTCTTTCACCGTCAGCATCTGGAAGGCGTCCTTGGTCAAGCCGTTATGATCCCTCTCCGAAAAGGAAAAGATCCCGGTGGCGGAGGGCAGGTTCTTGAGCTGCTCAATGGCGTCACGCACCTTCTCTCGATCCGTACTGCCGGCTTTTTTCACTGCGGCCTCGAAAATGATAAAGGCATCATAGGCATACCCACCGAAGGCGGAGACGTTTTCCTTATATTTTTCCTCATAATCTTTCTTATACTTCAGCAGCAACTCCTTCTGGGGATGGCCATAGGGCAGGTCGGCGGCAATGAGCAGGCGGCTTGCCGGAAAGATGATCCCCTCCGCCGCGGCCCCGGCAGCCTCAACAAACCTGATGTTCCCGAAACCATGGCTCTGAAAGATCGGCACATCCCATCCCATCTGGCGGATATTCTTGGCAACGATGGACTGGGCCGGCACCACCGACCAGTTGACCACCGCCTGCACATCCTTGTTGGCCTTGACCTTGGCCACCACCGCCGAGAGGTCATTGGCAGCCTTGTCATAGACCTCGTTTTCCACGATCTTGATGTTAAACTCCGGGGCAATCTTCACCAGCTGCTCCTGACCGGCCTTGCCGAAACCGGTATTGTCAACGAGAATCGCGACATTGGCCAGCCCCTGGGCATTCATCTCCTCGAAGATCATCTTCACCGCGTCGGAATCTTTCTGCGGGGTCTTAAAGACGAAGGAAGCAACGGGATCAACGATCACCTCGGCAGCGGCACAGGACAGAAGCGGCGTCCTGCCATCCTCGGCAATTTTTTTAATCTGCATGGTCTCGCCACTGCTGGAGGGCCCGATAATGGCGACAACCTTGTCCTCTTCGATGAGCTGCTTGGCAAAGGAGACCGCCTTTTCCGGATTGCCCATGGAATCCTTGAGGATGAGCTCAACGGGCCTGCCGTTGATCCCGCCCTTGGCATTGGTTTCCGCCACCAGCATTTGCAGGGTTCGGGCCTCAGGGCCACCTAAAAATGACATCGGACCGGTGACAGCCAGAATCGCTCCCACCTTGATACTCTTCGCACCCGCCGCAGGCGTCACCATCAGCACCAGGGCCGCAAGCCCCATCATAACCATCGACACTATCCCTTTCATAACCCATCCCCATGATATTCATTAAGGTTGACAGATGGTTCGTGATCACCACCCACATTCTATAAGGCGCAGACCTGTTCCCCGCTCAACAGGGTGAACCCGTCCTGGAGCAGGGCGGCAATGGCCTTGTCCATCTCATCAAAACGGAAGATCAGCACCGCGTTCTGTCCGGTCTTATTGACAAAGGCGTACATATACTCGACGTTGAGATCGGCCTTTTCAATACTCTTCAAGACGCTGGCCAGGCCACCGCTGCGATCATCCACCTCCACTGCAATGACATTGGTAATCCCGACGGTGAAGCCATTGGCCTTCAAGACCCCCTTGGCCTTTTCCACATCGTTGACGATCAGCCGCAAAATACCAAAATCGGCGGTATCCGCCACCGATAATGCCCTGATATTAATATCATTGTCGGCAAGTGTGGCGGTAATCTCGGCCAGTCGACCGGACTTGTTCTCCAAAAAAACGGCAATCTGTTGTACACGCATACCCAATCCTCCTGGATTTTGGATTGAAAAAAGACCCCTCGGAACGCGGACTCAAGGCTGAAAAACCGGGGCAGAATCAGATCACCCCCCGCAAACCGGCCATTTCACAGGACCCGGAGAAGCCCTTGGGGCTTTTCGTCTTTTCCCTTTTTGTCTTCAACTGCAAAGACCCGCGGCCTGTCAAGCTGTTCCGCCGCCCTACATCTTTCGGTTATCAATCACCCGCTGGGCCTTGCCCTCGCTGCGCTGGATGGTTCGGGGCTCGACGAGCTGCACCTTGCAGGTCACGCCCAGCATATCCTTGATATCAGCCTGAATCTTGCGGGTCAATTTTTCCAGGGTCTTCACCTCGTCCGAGAACAGGGCCTCACTGACCTCCACCCGCACCGCCATGGTATCGAGATTCCCTTCCCGGCTCACCACAATCTGATAATGGGGCTCAACCCCTTCCGTTCCCATGAGCACATGCTCCACCTGGGATGGAAAGACGTTGACGCCGCGGATAATAAGCATGTCATCGGTACGGCCGGTGACCTTTTCCATGCGCACCATGGTGCGGCCGCAGGCACAGGGCTCATGGATCAGCCGGGAGATATCCTTGGTCCGGTAGCGGATCAGGGGAAAGGCCTCCTTGGTCAGAGTGGTGAACACCAGCTCGCCCTTCTCGCCCGGCGGCAACACCTGGCCGGTATCCGGGTCAATGATCTCAGGGAGAAAATGATCTTCAAAGATATGCATGCCGCGATCCGTCTCCAGGCACTGCATGGCAACGCCCGGGCCCATGACCTCGGAGAGTCCGTAAATATCCACGGCCCGGATGTTGAGCTTGCGCTCCACCTCATTGCGCATGTTCTCACTCCAGGGCTCGGCCCCGAAGATCCCCACCCGCAGGGCCAGGGCCTTGCAGTCAACCCCCAGCTCCACCATGGCGTCGGCCAGATTCAGGGCATAGGAGGGAGTGGACAGGAGGACGGTGGAACGGAAATCCTGCATGATGGTGATCTGCCGCTTGGTATTGCCGCCGGACACCGGAATAACCGTGGCCCCCAGCCGCTCCACCCCGTAATGGGCACCCAGGCCGCCGGTGAACAGGCCGTAGCCATAGGCATTATGGATCATATCGCGGGAGGTGGCGCCGGCACAGGACAGGGCCCGGGCCATGACCCCGGACCAGGTCTCGATATCCTTCCCGGTATACCCCACCACCGTCGGCTTGCCGGTGGTGCCCGAGGAGGCGTGCACCCGCACCACCTGATCCATGGGCACGGTGAAGAGCCCGAAGGGATAGTTGTCACGCAGATCATCCTTGACGGTAAAGGGCAGCCTCTGGAGATCGGCCAGGGTTTTGATATCAGCGGGTTTCACCCCGGCCGCATCCATCTTGGCCCGATAGGGCGCAACGGTCGCGTAGACCCTGGCCACCAGGTGCTTCAAACGGGTCAGCTGAACCGACTCAAGCCCCACCCGGGGCAGGGTCTCTATCTCTTCTTCCCAATAGATGGTTGTCATTCTTTACTCCTATGAAAAGCAGCTCCAATCTCCGTCCAACTCTCCAGATCGACCCAGGCAAGGAAACCTACTTGGCCGGATAGGGGACAAACTTGCCGTTTTTGACGGTGGTCATCTGGAAGGCGTCAATGGTCAGGCCATTATGATCCTTTTCGGAAAACGAAAAGACTCCCCCCACGCCCGGCAGATCCTTGATCTGCTCGATGGCCGCCCGCACCTTGTCGCGCTCGATGCTGCCGGCCTTTTTCACAGCGGCATCGAGAATAATAAAGGTGTCATAGGTGTGGCCGCCAAAGGTGGAGACATTTTCCTTGAATTTGCCCTCATACTTTTTCGTGTAGTCCATCAGCAGGGCCTTCTGGGGATGGTTCTCGGGCAGCTCAGAGGCAATCAGCAGACGTCCGGCGGGAAAAATAATGCCTTCGGCGGCAGCACCGGCTGCCTCCGCAAATTTGATATTGGCAAAACCGTGACTCTGGAAGATGGGCACATTCCAGCCCATCTGGCGGATATTTTTGGCAACGATGGACTGGGCCGGCACCACCGACCAGTTGACCACCGCCTGCACATCCTTGTTGGCCTTGATCTTGGCCACCACCGCGGAGAGATCGTTGGCGGCCTTGTCATAGACATCATTTTCGACAATCCTGATATTAAACTCCGGGGCAATCTTCACCAGCTGCTCCTGCCCGGCCTTGCCAAACCCGGTATTATCCGCCAGAACCGCGATACTGCCAATCCCCAGTTTCTTCATCTCCTGGTAGATCATCCGCACCGCGTCGGAATCCTTCTGCGCCACCTTGAACACATAGGAGGCCAGAGGATCAACAATCACCTCGGCTGCGGCGCAGGAGAGCAGCGGGGTCTTGCCGTCTTCGGCGATTTTTTTGATCTGCATGGTCTCGCCGCTGCTGGAGGGCCCGACTATGGCGGTGACCTTATCCTCTTCGATGAGCTGTTTGGCAAAAGAGACGGCCTTCTCCGGATTGCCGGCAGAGTCTTTAATGATAAGCTCCACCGGATGACCGCTCATTCCACCCCTGGCATTGGCCTCCTCCACCAGCATCTCCAGGGTTCGAGCCTCCGGCGCGCCGAGAAAGGACATGGGCCCGGTGACCGCCAGGATCGCCCCAATTTTGATATTTTCCGCCCACGCCGTGGTGGACACCATCAGGCTCAAGGCGGCAGCCCCCATCATGATTTGAGATAGAATCCTTTTCATACTCCGCTCCCCTTCATCGAATTAATCTTTCCCCACCGACCCGTCGTAACGCGCTTGTATCCGCAACCGGATTCAGACCGTTTCCCCATTGACAAAGATGCCGCAATTCTTGCACAGCAGCTGAAGACTAGCCCTGACTGGCCTTGCGGCCGGCGGTAAAGGCCTTGAGGTTCAGGTCTTTAAATTTTTTCGGCACCCTGGCGGCTATGATCTCCTCATAGACCGAAGCGGCCATGGGCAGGAAGGCGGAAATCGCCCCCACCATCACCACATTGGCGGTGCGCACCTCGCCCACCTCGCGGGCCAGATCAAAGGCATCCACCAGCACCACCTTGATCCCCCGGGCGGTGATATGATCCAGCACATCTTCAGGGTAGGTGGCCTTGCCGGTGGCCACCGAAGGCGGCAGGATCTTCTGGGTATTGACGATGACGGTGCTGTCCTTGTGCAGATAGGGCAGATAGCGCGCCGCCTCCATCATCTCGAAGGCCATCTGAATATCGGCGCGACCCGGCTCAATGAGCGGCGAATAGACCTTCTCTCCATAGCGCAGCTGGGCGGTCACCGAGCCGCCGCGCTGGGCCATGCCATGGACTTCGCTCTTTTTTACATCGTAGCCTGCCGCCAGCAGGGCATAGGCCATGATCTCGCTGGCCAGCAGAATCCCCTGACCGCCAACACCCGAAAACAGGATATTTCCCTGGGCTCCCATTACTCTGCCTCCTGCCGGACTATGGCGTCAAATTTACACAATGCCTGACACTGGCCGCAGCCATTGCACTGCACCTCGTTGATCAGGGCAAACCCCTTCTGCTTCTCCTTGTAGCCACTGGCCACCGCCTCTTCCGGGGTCAAGGGATTCCAGCTGATGGCCGGACAGCCAAGGCGGATACAGGCCATGCAGCCGGTGCAGTCAGCAAGCCGGGTACTATAGGGAATATGTTGAGCCTTTTTCATCTCCGGCAGGAGCACACAGGGGGCCCGGGCAATGACCACCGAGGCCTCATCCCGCTCCAGGGCCTTTTCCAGCACCTTGCGGCAGCCCTTGATATCATGGGGGTTGACCACATCCACCTGCATGACCCCCACCGCTCGACACAGGGCCTCAAGGTCAATGGAGTTGGCGGCCTCGCCCTTGATATTCGACCCGGAGGCGGGGTTATCCTGCTGACCGGTCATGGCCGTAATCCGGTTATCGAGGATGATCAAAAGGGAGTTTGAGCCATTATAGACGGTGTTGATCAGGCCGGAGAGGCCGGTATGGATAAAGGTGGAATCGCCGATGACCGAGACGATCTTGCCCTTGGCTTCCGCGCCCAGGGCCTTGGTCATGCCGTGCGCGATTCCCACCGAGGCCCCCATGCAGACGCAGGAGTCCATGGCCGAGAGGGGCGGCAGAAAGCCCAGGGTATAGCAGCCGATATCGCCGGAGACAAAGACCTTGAGGCGGGAGAGGTTATAGAAAATACCGCGATGGGGACAGCCCGCGCACATATTGGGAGGCCGCATGGGCAGAGGCACGGCGCTGAACTGCTCGGCCATCGAGGCCGGGTCCAGGGACTTGCGGACGATGGCGGGATTCAGCTCTCCCTGGTCAGGGATCAGATCCTTGCCGTGGCAGGCAATGCCCATGGCCTTGATATGGAGCTCGAGGAAAGGATCAAGCTCCTCCACCACAATGAGCTCATCGACCTCACCGGCAAAGGCGCGAATCTTCCCTTCCGGCAGGGGCCAGCACATGCCGAGCTTGAGGACTCTGGCCTCGGGGAAGACCTCTTTCACATAGAGATAGGAGACGCCGGAGGTGATAAAACCCCGTTGACCAGTGCCCGGCTCCACCCGGTTAAAGGCGGCGGTCTCGGCCAGGGCCTTCAGCTTCACCATCCGCTCTCCCACCGCCACCCGCCGCACCCGGGCGTTGGCCGGCAGCATGACAAACTTGGCTGGCATCTTTTCAATCCCGGGGGTCACCGGAGAATCGATCTTCTCGCCCTTTTTGACCACGCTTTTGACATGGGCAACCCGGGTGGTTGTGCGAAAGAGAACCGGCGTATCAAACTCCTCGCTCAAGGCAAAGGCCTCCTTCAGGAGCGCCCCCACCTCGGACGGGTCGGAAGGCTCGAACATCGGCAGCTTGGCGGCAAAGGCGTAATTGCGGCTGTCCTGCTCATTCTGCGACGAGTGCATCTCGGGGTCATCGGCGACAATGATCACCAGTCCGCCCCGTACGCCGGTATAGGAGGCGGTAAAGAGCGGGTCCGCGGCCACGTTGAGGCCCACATGCTTCATCGTGGCAAGGGCCCGGACGCCAGCAAAGGAGGCGCCAAGGGCCACCTCCAGGGCCACTTTCTCATTGGGTGCCCATTCGGTATAGACCCCTTCATAGGTCGAAAGATTCTCCAGAATCTCGGTGGACGGGGTACCGGGGTATCCGGATGCCACCTTCACCCCGGCCTCATACGCCGCCAGGGCAATGGCCTCATTGCCGGACATCCAGACTAAATCGTCTCCAATAGCTGCCACAATGACTCCTTCTTTCTAAAAAAATAAAATGAACCAGGGCGCGGCGGCACGCCGGCCCGGCGAGACAGAACCCTGCCTTCAAAAAACCTGGTTCCAGAGTACCCTTGGCCAATGTTCAACAAGTACCAGGGAAAAGTACATATTCTTCCGGTGAGGGAGCTCCCTCAAAACCCCCCAATGGTCAACGGACAAGGAAAAATAAATTACTCCGAAACAAGGAAAACAGGCAAGGTTTTTTTCAGGAAATCAGGAGGGGCAATCCCTTGCGGAAAACGATTCCTGACTTGCATTGCATACCTCATCCACGATCATCAAGAATTATCCCGGAGACTTCGCCCGTCACACTCCATGGGGGAGCTTTATTTGCAATTGAAAATCAGCAGGTTATCAGTGAATTCAAGACCATGTTCCCGGAACTCATTTTGAGTTGTCATTCCCATCCAAGCAAGATAGAGTGGGGGAAATAGAAATCATTTTTCACTCAATCAAGGGGGGATTCATTATGAAACGTATCATCGCATCCATCATCACAATCATTGCTCTGGCGCTGCCGTCTGGCGCATCAGCTTCAACGTGGACTGTCGATCCAGACCACTCAAACCTGGGCTTCAGGATACAGCATTTTATGATTTCTTATGTGAATGGCAATTTCAGAAAGTACACTGGAACCTTTGCCCTGAACGATAAGGATATCACTCAGTCAAAGGTGGAATTCACCATCGATGCCAACTCCATCAACACCAACGTCGAGAAACGTGATCAGCATCTGCGCAGCGCTGACTTCTTTGACGTTGCTCAATTTCCGACCATCACATTTGTTTCCAGGAAGGTCGCTCAAGTCGGTCCGGACAAAATGCACGTCACCGGTGACCTGACTTTGCGTGGCGTAACCAGGGAAGTTACACTGATTTTTGAAGGATTATCCAAAGAGATCAAGGACCCATGGGGCAATATCCGCAAAGGCGGTACCGCCAGCACCAAGTTAAATCGAATGGATTTCGGCATGGGATGGAATAAACCGCTGGAGACGGGCGGCGTTTTCATTGGCGAAGAAGTTCTTATCAATCTCGATATTGAGATGATCAAAGCCAAAGACGCTTGACGCGAAGAATAAAGGGGACATCGGTGAACCTAATGGGTTGAATTCAGGCTCTATTACTGTCCGAGAAATTTGCAGAGGCCAGTGGGCCAAGGAGTGTTGCGCCTATCTCCTAGTGTCTCGTCAACAATCAAGTGTCGGATAAAGGCGCCGTAATTTTATCCGAG
>JACDZJ010000366.1_pt1 | contig 13732 bp, 10 predicted proteins | sample 7365721 | NCBI WGS metagenome assembly JACDZJ01 (sample SAMN15143480, study PRJNA637477) | pond metagenome | biome: freshwater wetland ecosystem [ENVO:00000243]; feature: pond [ENVO:00000033]; material: pond water [ENVO:00002228]; isolation source: pond water containing pink berries ... | reverse complement strand
CGGCCGCTGGAATACGAAGTGGATTTGAATTATGTGCACGTGGAGCGCCGGGAAAAGGTCCGGGTGTGGACGGCAACCATCGAGAAGGTGCGGTTGTACCTTCTTGAGGCGGACCGTTTTGCCGAAAAGACTGCGGTGTATGCCTACACCGCGGCGGACGAGGCCATAAATCCGGCCCATACGACAAGCTCGGGGCACATTGATTATTTTGCCATGAATATCCTGCTCCAGAAGGGGGCCCTGGATCTGATGCTGCTCCTGGATGTGCGCCCGGATATTATCCATTGCCATGACGGCCACACCGCCGTGCTGCCGGCGATGCTTGCTGAGAACAGCGGGGTACGGCACTTTTTCCGGGGCACGGGGACGGTGGTCACCATCCACAACGCGGGCCGGGGATACCATCAGGAGGTGGCCGATCTCTCCTTTGCCCATGCCAGTACCGGGCTGCCCTGGAAGGTTATTCTCCACAACCGGCTGGTGGACAGCTTTGATCCCTTTCTGGCGGCGGCTCCCTACGCGGTGATGAATACGGTCAGTGAGCAGTATGGCCGTGAGCTGCAGGAGACAGACGATGACGGCTTGACCGGCTGGCTTGGCCACACCCTCCTGGAGCGGGGAGTAAAACTCTATGGCGTGACCAACGGCATTGATCCCTCCGAGTTTGATCCGCGGGATTGTGGCCGCAGCGGCATTGATGCCCCGTTCAGTCCCCTTGCGCATGGTGCTCTCGCTGGCAAGCGGACCTGTAAGGAGATTCTGCTGCGGGAGCTTGCCGGAGACCGGTCGATCTCCGGCATTGTTCCCATCGGTTCCCTGGATTTTTGTCCCGATCTGCCCCTTTTCACCTTTATCGGCAGGCTGAATGAACAGAAGGGCGTGGGCGTTCTGCTCGCCGCCCTGCGCGCACTGCTGCAGGAAAGAGGGGGAGAAAATAAGGATTTTCAGGTCTTGCTGCTGGGCAGCGGCGGCCATGACGAAGAGCGGGATTTGACCGAGCTGGCCAGAAAAAAAGAGCATCAGGGACGGATCTGCTTCTTGAAGAGCTTCAACCCGCAACTGGCCAACCGGATCTATGCCGCCGGAGATTTCTTTCTCATCCCGTCCCGCTACGAACCCTGCGGCCTGACCGATTTTATCGCTCAGCTGTTTGGCAATCTGCCCATTGTCCACCATGTGGGCGGGTTGGTGAAGGTGCTGGACGGGGAGACCGGATTTGCTTATGGGCAGCATTCACCGGCAGCCCTGAGCGCGGCGATGCAGAGGGCCATGGCCCTGTATCATGATGATCCGGCCAGAATCAGGGAGATGCAGCGTCAGGCTGTGGCCCGCATCCATGAACGGCATACCTGGCAGAAGGTGATGAATCAGTATCTGCACCTGTATATGAAGGCAAAACAAGGGACGCAATCAGAGATGAATCCTGGCAAAGATTTTTTTGCTCAACAATAACTGCTGCTTAAGGAGATGAGATATGACGATAAAAATTGGAATTAATGGTTTTGGGCGCATCGGCAGGAATATCTTTCGGGCGCTCAGCAAAGATCCGGCATTCGCCGATATCGAGGTGGTGGCCATCAATGATCTGACCGACAACGCCACCCTGGCGCACCTGCTGCAGTATGATTCGATCATGGGGATCTACGAAAAGAAGGTGGAAAGTGATGACAAGGGTATCTTTATCGATGGTCGTCCTCTTGCGGTGACCAGTCACCGGAGTCCGGCGGATATCCCCTGGGGAAAGATGGGGGTGGAGTATGTGGCCGAATGCACTGGCATCTTTCGCGATGGCGATTCCCTCAAGGCCCATATCGATGCCGGCGCGAGCAAGGTGATTCTGTCGGCGCCGGCCAAAGGCAATGTCAAAACCTTTGTCATGGGGGTGAACGAGGATGAGTACGACCCCACCCTCCATCATGTGGTCTCCAACGCCTCCTGTACCACCAACTGCCTGGCCCCCATGGCACGGGTCATCCTCGACAATTTCGGGATTCAACGGGGGCTGATGACCACCATCCATGCCTATACCGGCGATCAGCGTCTTCTTGATTTTCCCCATTCGGATCTGCGCCGGGCGCGGGCCGCCGGGCTTTCCATGATCCCCACCAAGACCGGCGCGGCGGCGGCCGTGGCCCTCGTTATTCCAGCCCTGAAGGGCAAGTTTGACGGCCTGGCGGTGCGGGTGCCTACGCCCAATGTGTCACTGGTGGATGTGGTGATGGAGGTGGAAAGGGCGACCACGGTGAGTGAGGTGAATCAGGCCCTGCAACAGGCCGCCAACCGCTATCTGGGATATACCGATCTGCCTCTGGTCTCCATTGACTATAAGGGCGATGCCCGTTCATCAATCATCGACGGACAGTCCACCAAGGTCATCGGCACCACGGTGAAGGTGATGAGCTGGTATGATAATGAGTGGGGCTATTCCAACCGGATGCTGGATCTGATCCTCCATATGGAGGCCAACAAGGCCTTATAATTTGAGGACGGGACAGGCCGCTGCCCAAAAATAACAGTGAAGGATGATGCCGTCACGGCATAACGGACCGCAACAAAACAATGCAAAAAAAAACAGCCGTATCAGTTCCAGCACCAGCACCAGCAGAGATTACATCCGATGCCCTGAAGGCCAATCTGGCGGAGACCGCGGGAGAGGTGGTCATTGACCCTGAACTGCGGGTTCTCCTTGATATTGTAGCCGGCTTTAAGGGCATCCATTCAACTCTGGAGCATCTCCTCTACGAGATCTGCCATCCCTACCGCAACTGGGGCCTGCTGATTCCGCAGCTGCGCAGCTTCTGCCTGAAAAACGGCAGCTACTATCAGCGCCACGATCAGGGGCCGCTGGCCTTCACCCTGCTCACGGGGCTTTTTTTGCAGGCATTGAGCGATTCGGTGAAAAAGGAGACCCTCCTTATCCAGATTATCGAGGCGCAACTGGCCTGGGTGGAAAAGCTGCTGTCCCTCTTTACCACCGCTGATCTGGAGCGGTTCGGGCCGGCCCTCAATGAGTATTTTGACCGTCTGGCATCCTTTGATGCCAGCGATCCGACGATCATGATGCTGCTTACCCAGGGCCAGCATCCCATGAAAAAGCTGGCCCAGCGTCTTCTTGCCTTTTATCCGGAGCAGACCGGGGATACCGCAGCGCCGACGGCCTTCGATTATCGACCGGCCTGTCGGCTCATGCGCATCCTCCTGGACCGCAATTACGACTACTGGCTCCAGGAGGATGATCCTCTGCCCTGGTTTCTTGGCCGTTGCGGGGCGATGTGTGAGGACTTTCATTCCGGCCAGCTTTTTGCGGCCATCTCCCATGATGTCATGCGCCGCCATAAAGAACAGTTGGCGGCCATTGATATTGAGTCCGACGGCTATAAGGGACTGAAGGAGATTCTCGGCCTGCCCGCCCATGTGGATATCGTCCGCCTCTATAAGGAGATTCCCCCTCGTCTGGCCCGCGCTGATGGCCAGGAGGCCGGAGAAGGAAAGGCGACGGCCGAGGGAGGAGCGCCGAACAACCGTTTTGTGGAAAACCAGAAGCTGCTCTTTCTCTTCCGCATTATGGACACCAAGGGGCTCTATCTGATCCATGAAGAGACCCTGCGCGAGATCAACCGCAGTCTGGTGCAGCTCATCCGGCAGCAGAGCTTTGAGGAGATCGAGCAGTTTCTCCTCACCACCTTTCAGCTGCTGCGGGCCAATGTCCGCAAATTTCCCCATACCTCCCTGCAATGTATTCAGGTGCTGGGCGGGGAGGTCTTTGACCGGGGCAAGAGCCGCATGGTGGAGGCCTTTCTCTGGGAGGTGGTTCGTTTCGGTTTCCAGTACGCCGGTGTCACGGGGGTGGATGAAGACTGGCAGCCCCTGACCAACCCCGCCCATCTGGCCAATATCCGGGTCTGGCTCAACCTGATCATGCAGGAGCCGAAATGGTGTTCCACCCTTTTTTCCGCCCTGATCATCAACCTCAAGCTCACCGGCACCTGCGTCAAGGATACCGATCTCTTCCAGCGGGATATCAGCCAGCTGCTCAATCACCCCATCGGGCCCATCTATAATCTGGCCAAGCAGTTCACCAAGCTGATGCCGGTGTTTTTTAACGAGATCGGGGCGGAGGGTGAACTGCGTGAGGTGTCCACCGAGCTTGACGAGATCCACAAACGTCGCGATGTGCTCATCCATTTCCTGCGCAAGCAGAGCCATGTGGAGAGTTCCAATCTCATTGTCGGCTTTATCCAGGCCATCTTTTTGTTCTGGAAGACAAAAAAGAAGGAGCTGCTCCTGCCCTTTCTGCCCGAAGAGGTCTATGCCGAGGTGTCCCTCACCGGCCCCTTCATCGATGACCAGCATATCCTCGCCCGGCGGATCTTTGAGCAGCTCCAGCTGCACAGCATGAATGATCTGCTGTCCTGGAACCGGGAGCAGCGGCAGCGCTATCTGGAAGCCCAGACCGACCTGTCGGTGGCGGAAAGACGGCGTTTTGACCTGCTGGTGCAGATGTTCAAGCTCCTCCACCAGAAATATAATCTCGGCTTTCAGGAGCTTCGCTCAGAGCTGCTGCAGGCCGCCCAGGAGGGCTTTCCTGAGATGGAGACCCTGCTTGGCAAACTTGAATCGTGTGATACCGAGGGGTGTCTGACCGCGCTGCTCAGCACCCTCGAGGGCTTAAAGGAGATCATCCTTTCCCCCGAACATTTCGTGGCCCGCGAGGATATTTATTATAAACGGCATATTGCCGTCGATATCCCTTCGGTCTACGGCAAGTACGCGGAACGGAAGTTTGACAGCCTGGGACTGACCTTCCGTCTCGAGAATCTGGCCAACATCTATCTCGAGAAACTGCCGGAAACCGTCAACCTCTCCTTTATCACCGAGGTGACCTTTACCCGCATCGTCACCTGTCTGGAGCTGTTTATGCGGGCCCTGCGGGTGGATGGCATATCGTCCCGCCGTCTTGACACCTACATGCTGCTGCTCCGCAGTTCGCTCCGGATCAAGCGCTTTTCCTACACCCAGTACCTTGATATCTTCCGCGGCCTTTCGGAAGGGGTCAAGGACATCATTTATTCCTTTTACACCAATATCCATCAGAACAATCTCTCCATCATCATTCCCCAGATCGGCGAGCACAACCTGCTCACCAAGTATCGTTCGCAGTGGGATGACAAGGAGATGGTGAACACCGTCCACCGCCTGTCCGAGTCCTTTCTCCGTGATTTGATTGCCTCGACCTTCGGCCTCCAGCATCTGGATAATTTCATCACCCGGATCATCGGCACCCTCGAGAATCAGAAGGACATCCTTGATCAGCGGCGCCTCGATCTGCTCATGACCTATAATCCGGAAAAGGCGATCTCGCTCGTTCATCGGGCGACCCCGGAGACCCATGACCTGATTCATCTGGGCAATAAGGGCTATAATCTCGTCACCCTCCATGATGATCATATCCCGGTTCCCCCGGCCTTTATCATCACCACCGAGGTCTTTCGCTGTCGGGAGGTGATCTATGGCCTGGCCAAGGCCCGGGATGAGTTTATGCGCCGCATCCGGGCCGCCCTCGATGAGGTTGAACAGCAGACTGGCCAGATCTTCGGTTCCTCGGACCGGCCCCTGCTCCTGTCCGTGCGCAGCGGCGCCGCGGTCTCGATGCCGGGGATGATGGCCACCATCCATAATGTGGGCTTGAACGAGGAGATCATCGAGGAATACGTGCGGGCCCATGGCCAGGGCTATCTGGCCTGGGACAACTATCGCCGTTTTCTCCAGTCCTGGGCCATGACCTCAGGGATGCAGCGGGAGGATTTTCAGGAGCTGATGAACCGGGCCAAGGCCAGATACGGGGTGAATCTGAAGCGAGAGTTTACCCCCGAGCAGATGCGGGAACTGGCCCTGGAGTACCAGCGGCGGGTGCGGCGCCAGGGGCTGGGGATTCCCGATGACCCCTGGCTACAGCTGGTGAACGCGGTGGCCATGGTGCTTGATTCCTGGCAGACGGTGAAGGCGGTGGATTACCGGCGCATCATGGACGTCTCGGATGCCTGGGGAACGGCAGTCATCGTCCAGACCATGGTTTTCGGCAACCGTGATGTGAACGCCGGCTCCGGGGTATTGTTCACCTCCCATCCCTATCGCAAGGTGCAGCGGGTGGCCCTGTGGGGCGACTATGCCTATGGCGATCAGGGCGAGGATATCGTCTCCGGCCTGGTCGTCAGTCTGCCCATTTCGGAGGAACAGGCGGAGCTGGACGGCCGCTCCCTGGAAGAGAGTCTGGAGCAGCGGTTTCCCCTGATCTATGAGCGGCTGCTGGCAATTTCGCGGGATCTGGTCTACAACAAAGGCTGGGATCCGCAGGAGATTGAGTTTACCTTTGAGGGGCCAAATCCGGAGCAGCTCTATTTGCTTCAGACCCGTGACATGATTACCATCAAGAAGAAAGAGCATTTTAACGTCTTTGCCGAAACGCCGGAGTTGGAAGCCGCTTTTCTCGGCAAAGGGATCGGGGTTTCGGGCTCGGCCCTGTCCGGGCGCGCGGTTTTCACGGAAGAGCATATCCTCCAGTTGCGGGCAAGCGACCCCAAAACGCCGCTGATCCTTATCCGCCAGGACACGGTGCCCGAGGATATCAAGGTGATCGATATGGCCGAAGGGCTGCTCACCTCACGCGGCGGTCAGACCTCCCATGCCTCGGTGGTGGCGGTGCGGCTGGAAAAGACCTGTGTGGTCGGCTGCAAGCACCTGAAGGTCTATGAGGCCGGCGGGTACTGTGAGATCGGCAGCCAGGTCATACGTTTCGGTGATCCGCTGTCCATTGATGGCCGCAAAGGTCTGCTCCTGGCCGGGCTCCACCCCATCCATGAGGAGATGCATATCCTGCCCCTGTAAACCAAAAAGCCCGCCGGAGTCCGGCCGGGCAAGGTCGGTGTACGGATCGGGTCAGGATGTTACCAGACCAGGATGGCGGAATTGTGAAGCCAACATATCCAGGGAGGGGAAAATATGCTGCTCAAGGTTTTTCCGGTATCTGAGCTCCGTCGTCTTTTTGCGGTTCTGCAGTCAGAATGGATCGTCGGTCCCGTGAAAAAGGGCAAAGATCAGCATGGACGCGGGAGTCCCATGCACTTGATCAATGAACTGCTGGCCGTCCCCTGGCAGGGATGCCGTCAGCCGGTGACACCCCGGGAGGGAGTGGGGGTGGGGGCGGTGGAGGCCCCCCGGGGGATTTTGTACCACTGTTTTCAGTTTGACCCGGCGGGCAGGATCGTCAAGGCCGACTGCGTGATCCCCACCAGTCAGAATCATGCCAATATCTGCTATGATATTGAGGAGCTGGCCCATTTTTGTGGTGCCCGGGGCAAAAGCGATACAGAGATTGAGCTGCTCACGGAGATGCTGGTACGCGCCCATGACCCCTGTATTTCCTGCTCCCTGCACTGAAGTCAGGGGAGCAATCAAGGAGGAGGCAGGCTTTTTCCAAAACTGTTTAGGGGACGGGGATAGCGGGGATAGCGATGAAGTCACGGGACCCCAGCAAGGGATGGGGGAGGGTCAGTTCTGGTTCCGGATTTTTCCAATGATTCCGGTGGTGGAGGTCTCGGTGGTAAAGACGATGCGCACCACCTTGCCGCCGTTTTCCTTGACTTCCCTTGCCCCGACAATGGCCTCTTCCGGCCAGTCCGCGCCCTTCACCAGCACCTGAGGCAGAAGGGTGGTGATCAAATTCAGCGGTGTATCCTCGCTGAAAAGAACCACGGCATCGACACAGCCCAGCGCCGCCAGTACCCGCGCCCGCTGGAGTTCCTGATTAATCGGACGACTCTCTCCCTTGATTGAGCGGATGGAGTGGTCACTGTTCAGTCCCACCACCAGGAAATCACCCTGCCTTCTCGCCTCCTGCAGATACTCCACATGCCCGGCATGGAGGATGTCAAAGCAGCCATTGGTAAAAACGATGCGCTGTCCCAGCTTTTTCCTGCATTCCATCATCCGCGCGCATTTGGCCAGACTGACGATCTTGTCTTTGTCATCAAAGGCATAATGGGCGGGGGCCACGGTACTGAATTTCTCGCGCAGGAGCTGCTGCGATGGCAGGTCGAGGGATATCGTTCGCAACTGTTCACCCTCCCCCGCCTCCGCGAGGATTGCCCCGCTTGGATCAATGATCATGGAGTGTCCGCCCAGCGTGGGATCCTTGCCGTCATTGCTCGCGCCGCAGCCATTGCCGGCAATGACAAAGGTCTGGTTCTCGATGGCCCGGGCCTGGAGCAGAGTCCGCCACTGGTCAATACGGGTCAGGGGCCATTGCGCTGAAACCACCAGCAGAGAGGCTCCCTGCTGACTCTGGACCCTGGCAAGTTCGGGAAATCGCAGATCATAACAGACCAGCCCGCCGATGGGACCGAAGGGGGTGTTCACCGGCCGGGGACTGTCTCCCGGGCTCAGCCAGTCATCCTCGTGCCAATGGGCAAAAAGATGCTGCTTGCGGATCTGGCCGGCAAGGCCATTCCCGTCGCTGAAAAACAGGGTGTTGTAGAGCAAAGGGCGCCGCTCTTCCTCCACCCTTTCCACCAGGGTTCCAGCGATGACCAGATTATGGAGGGCGGCAAGCTCGCTCAGCTGTTCCAGAATCCAGGGGGTCTGACGGCCCAGTTCGGCCAGTTGCGGATAAACAAAACCGGTGGCCCACAGCTCCGGCAAGACCAGGAGCGTCCCCGGCCGGGGAGGAGAATGATCCAGGGCCGCCCGTAACCGGGCCATGTTCACTGCCGGTGCGGCGGGACTGATGACAGACTGGAAAAAACCAGCCGCTGATAAAAGGGGGGGAGCAGAATGCACAAGAAATTCCTCACGTCCCGGAAGGGAGAGTCAAACGGGTCAGGGCCACCAGGGCAAGTTCCGCCACCGTGACAACCCTGATCTTTCCATGTTCATAGAGCCGGACCACACCGGTATCGGCAGCCAGGGGAAGCAGTGCCGCCTTCAAACCCGTGTTAATCTCCACCACGCCATCCTGGAGACGGGCGAGGGCCCAAACTGCAAGACCCCGCACCTCCACATCCTCGGATTGGAGACAGGGCAACAGGTCAGCCTGGATGCCGCGGGTTGCCAGCTCCCTGGCCTGACCCGCCGCCAGCCTGCCGATTCCCCACACCACGCCCCGCCGCAGGGCCGACAATTCGATATAGTTTCCATCCTGGTGGGCAAGGGAGCCATCAGGCCGCAAATAGGAGATCAGCATGTGGAGATACTCCTGAGCCAGGCCTTCATGGTGCAGCATGATCTCGGCCATGGCCTCGGGCGCGCCCCAACCAATACCGCCGGATTCGTCATTGAGACTCCAGAGAAACCGCCGCATGACAATCCTTGCGGCCTCCATCTCCTTATCGGCCAGACGCGGTACCACCTGCCCGAAGAGACTGATGGCGTGCCAGCGCACCAGTTCCTCGGGCCGGGACAGGGCGGAAAAGAGGGGATTCACCAGGTCTTTCTCAGCATACCTGCACATTTCATCGCCGATCTGCTCGAGATCAGCAAGGGCAAGAAGACCCAGCACCTCCTGTTTGATTGCTCTGCTGCTCATAAGGGACCGAAGCTGAAGACTGAAGGGCTGTCAGAACGGACTCGTGACCCATTGGGCAACCCTTTCCCTCAGTCTTCGGCCTATCACCGTGTTTTTGTTATTGCTTGACCGGCATGACAAAAACCCGTTTGCCCAGCTCACTGTCAAGGAAAAACAGGCCGCTTGAGTCATTGCCGATGAGCCGGAGCCTGTCAACAATCTGGCCCGCAGATGCCTCCTCCTCAACCTGCTCGGTGATAAACCAGTCAAGGAAGGCCTTGGCGGCATGATCCCGGACGTCTTGGGCCACATCGATGAGATTATTGATCAACGAGGTCACATGCTGCTCATGGGCAAGAATATGTTCAAAGGCAAGCAGGGGGCTCTCCCATTTTTCTTCCGGCTTGGCAATGGCCTCCAGCTTTGCCTTCCCCCCGCGCTCGTGGATATAATTATACATTTTGATGCCATGAAACATCTCTTCCTGAACCTGGGCCCGCATCCAGGCCGCAAAACCGGACAAACTGATGGATTGAAAATAGGATTCCATGGACAGATAGAGATAGCTGGAATACAACTCGGCATTCACCTGTTTGTTAAAGGCCTTTTCCATTTCTTTTTTCATTGTTTGAGTCTCCTTGTAAAATTGAAGGGTTTCATGGGTGGGTCACTAGGGCCTTTCCGTTGGCCGTTTTTTTTATCGGTGGCTTCTTTTTCGATATATGCTGTTTCCGCCGGCTTGCCATAAAGCCTCGATGCGAGTGGTGGACATCGCAAAGGAATCTATTGCAAGTTCTCCATGGCACCGCCAGAATGAGGGTCTGCTTCGACGGGAAACTTCCTGGAGAGAACGCTGTTCTTTTTTACTGCTCCCTTATTCTACCAAGGAACAGTGTCCATTGTCATCAGGATACATCACAATGATGAGAATCTGCTGCTGCTTCACACCCAGGTACCGATTATAAAAAAAAACAAATATGTAATATCTCATCGGCAAACACTCTATTTTGTGTTATTGTCAATGGTATGAAACATATCTTTACAAGTTAACATCAATGGACACCTGAAACACCTATTATGCAGGAATCTGAAAATATCTCAAAAGAATTACAAGACCTAACGTGTCTGTACGAAATAACCAAAAGCCTCGCTTCAGCGGTAAACCTCAGTGATTGTCTCGAGCAGATCATGCAGACCCTTGCTGATCTGAAATCCATGGAAAATGGAACGATCACCATCTTAAAACCCTTCACCGGGAAATTGGAAATAGAAGTGGCGCATGGCCTGAGTCCAGAAAACATAAAACGTGGAAAATATATGCTGGGTGAAGGAATAACTGGACGAGTGGTCGCGTCAGGAGAACCGATCATTGTACCCAGCATTGCCGATGAGCCTCTCTTTTTGAATAAGACCGGGGCCAGGGGAAGTACAAGCTTTCAAAACAAATCATTTCTCTGTGTTCCCATTCGAGATGAGCACCAGGTTATAGGATCGCTCAGCGTTGATCGAGTGTATAAAAATGGTCTCAGTCAAGCAAACGAGGATCTGAGATTCTTGACTGTCCTCAGTGGTCTGATAGCCCAAACCACCAGAAGAATTCAAATAGTAAACCGCGAGCAGGAAGGATTACGATTAGAAAATTTAAAATTGAAGCGTGAGTTGTCTGAAAAAAACCAAATCAACGACATCATAGGCAACTCAAGTCGCATGCAGGATGTTTTTGAAATGGTTCATCGGGTCGTGGATTCCAACGCCACCGTCCTCCTTCGCGGTGAATCGGGGACTGGAAAAACTCTGGTGGCAAAATCCTTGCACTACAACAGCCACCGCAAGAACAAACCTTTTTTAGTCGTAAACTGCTCCGCCTTACCAGAAACTTTGCTGGAAAGCGAGTTGTTCGGTCATGAGAAAGGGGCCTTTACCGGGGCGACGGAGCGAAGAGTCGGGCGTTTTGAACAAGCAGAAGGGGGAACTCTTTTCCTGGACGAAATTGGAGAAATAAGCCCATCCGTGCAGATAAAGCTTCTCCATGTGGTCCAGGAGCGGAACTTTCAACGATTAGGTTCCACCCTTACCATACAATGCAATGTCAGGCTTGTTGCGGCCACCAATAAAGATCTGGAACGAGCTGTCAAAGAAGGAATCTTTCGAGAAGATCTTTACTATCGACTGAATGTCTTTCCCGTATACATGCCCCCATTACGGGAACGACGAACGGATATCCTGCTGCTTGCAGAATATTTCCTCGATAAATACGCACGAGAAAACAAGAAAACGATAACCCGAATTTCTACCCAGGCCATTGATATGTTGATTCAGTATCATTGGCCGGGCAATGTTCGAGAATTGCAAAACTGCATGGAGAGGGCGGTTCTTATCTGTGACGATGAATCAATAAAAGGGATTCACCTGCCGCCAACATTGCAGGTATCAGACGCGAGCAAATCCACCAACCTTCCTTCCCTGGCAGGATCGGTGGAAAATTTTGAGAAAGAACTCATCATTGAAAGTCTGAAACACCATAATGGCAATCAAACCAAGACTGCGGAATCACTGAACACCAGTTTACGGATCATTAACTACAAAATTCACCAGTATAATATTGATCCGAAAAAATATAAGATCTCAAAAAAATGAACCTTCTTCTTCATATCTGTTGCGGACCCTGCGCCATCTACCCCGTGGCACAAATGCTCAATGATGGAATAAGGATCTCCGGGTACTTTTACAACCCGAATATTCATCCATATCGTGAATTCAAACAGCGAATTCAAGGCGTCCAGCAATTTTCCCAACTCACCCAGTTGGAGATAGAAATTGATGCGAACTATGGACTTACCGAATATTTAAGAAATGTAGTTTTTCATGAACATGAAAGATGTGCCATCTGCTACAGGATGCGATTGGAAGGTGTTGCTCGGAAAGCTAAAACCAGGGGAGCCGATGCCTTTTCAACCACGCTGCTTTATAGCAAATACCAGAACCACGAACATATAAGAAAAATGGGTGAAGAAATTGGTGAAAAATATCAAATTGGATTTTACTATCAGGATTTTCGCAGTGGATGGCAAGAAGGAATTGAAAAGGCTCTGGAAATGAATCTATACAGGCAAGCTTATTGTGGATGTATTTACAGTGAACAAGAGCGTTACGACAAGGCTTTTTCCAAGATAAAGCAAACAACCAAAAAACCTTAATAAAAGAAACTCCAATGGTTACCATAATCGTCCTGGCCACCAGAAATAAAAATAAAATCCTCGAATTTCAAGAAATTCTCAAAGATTTTCCCATCGAAATTCGAGCACTTTCCGACTTTGGCACCCTTCCGGAAGCGATTGAGGATGGTGAAACTTTTGATGACAATGCATATAAAAAAGCCCTCCATACCGCTAAAATACTTGGATTACCCGCAATAGCCGATGATTCAGGTCTTGTTGTTGAGGCCTTAAATGGAGCACCAGGTGTTTATTCTGCCAGGTATGCCGGGGAGGAAGCGACGGATGAAGACAATGTAGAAAAACTGCTCCATGACATGAAAGGAGTGAAAAACCGAAAAGCTGTTTTTCAATGTGTTCTCTCTATCGCCGTTCCCTCTGGACCTGCGCTAACCTATGAAGGGAGTTGTGAAGGCGTTCTTCTGGAAGAACGATGTGGTAAAAGTGGGTTTGGTTATGATCCCATCTTTTATTTTGCAGACTTAAAGAAAACCTTCGCGGAATGCTCCATGGAGGAGAAGAATAAGGTCAGCCATCGAGGAAAGGCACTGGCTGAGCTGAAAGATGAGTTTCCCAAAATACTGCAATGGTTAAACCAACGATTACTGGAAGAAAAACCACCAAAACCTGATCATGAGGAATTCAAGAATAATGACTGGTCGCACTGAGTTACTGGAAGCTGTTGAAGCAGTTCAGAATGAAGGCATCAAGGAGTTGGAAGGGTAACTGCAACGACAATGCGCCCATGGAAAGCTATTGGGGAACGCTGAAAAACGAGCTTGTTTTCCACTGTTCCAACGAAACGAGAGAACAGGCAATTTGAGATATCACAGAATACATTGAGATCTCAATGTCATTAACTTAAAGAGTCGGCTTGTAAGTTTGGTGAAATTTTCTCTTTGATCTTTGTAACTATTCAGCATCCAAAGTTGATGCAGTACTTACCATGAATGCTGGC
>JACDZJ010000365.1_pt1 | contig 13797 bp, 10 predicted proteins | sample 7365721 | NCBI WGS metagenome assembly JACDZJ01 (sample SAMN15143480, study PRJNA637477) | pond metagenome | biome: freshwater wetland ecosystem [ENVO:00000243]; feature: pond [ENVO:00000033]; material: pond water [ENVO:00002228]; isolation source: pond water containing pink berries ... | reverse complement strand
GCTAGAGAAGGGTACAAGATACTCCTTGACGGCACATCATGTCGAGGCCGCACCCGCGCGGGCCCCTCTCGGCCCCGCTGTGTTGCCATTCCCCCCTAGGGATTCTTAAACGTGCATCCGGCTGAACCGCCTGTCTGGACTCGATGGTCGTAGAGAGATATCCTAAATCGGCCTGATGCCCCACAGGGTCAGGTGAAACCGGTACCGTGCCCGAGTCGGAGTCAGCCGATATCCTTTCATACGTGGGCGCTAAAGGAATCGCGCTGGATCCGTCGGTATCCACTGGAATCCGACTAGGCTTTCTCCGGCTAGAAGGATCGCTGGAAATAATGGGAGCGCTCGTAGCATCCGGTAAATTGATCTTGTCTCCGCCATGCTTCTTCTCGCCAGGACCATCGACCTTCCCTCCATCTGTGGGGTTAGCTGCGTCCGCTGGACGCATCTTTTCAGTAATCGAATTTTCATCGGACGAGCGAGGTTGCACTGGGAGCCGTATGTAAGAAAATAAGTGAGCAGTGCCGGACGAGTCGATGAATTGTGTCGCGGGTGCCTGCCACCCGGAAACCGTTGAAAACTCGATTTTATAACGGTGATTGCGAGTAAGCCGGATTGGCTCGTTGCTATTTAACCAGGACCCACCATCTACCCGCCTAGCGGGGTCCAGGTCCAGTTGCGGATACTCGGGATCTATACGCCACTTGGCGCCAAGCTTGACTACCTCCGGCGGAAGAATCGTCACTTTAACGAGCGAGGTCGCTTCCTCCTGTGTTGTTTGTTCTGGCGGTACGCGATGAGAATTAAGCGGTGGCATCCAAGTAGCGAGCATATAGAGGACAGAGAGCACCATAAACACATATATGATCTGTATAGGAGGCAACGCATTACGGATATTCTGGGTATGTCTATGCCATTCTTCATATGCCTTCTTTCCACTTTCTTCTCCTGATCGCTTTAGCGCGGAATGAACCCAGTGCCAGAACCCGTTTGCTCATTTATGGCTTGCTGAAATCGGCTGCGGAGCCGTATCGACTTCGACGTTCGGGACGGGATTGCATACGTCTAAATACCATTTTACTGCTGTAAAAAGGGCGGACATGCACGGCTGTATATACTCCGCTGTAATCTCATCCGATTCTCTTTCCTGATCATGCGCACCAAAATTTCCATACCTTTGGATAGTCTGTAGTGGCGGCAGAATAATCGGTGGGAGTAATCCTTCAGAGGTGAGCTTCTCGATAAGTTGCTGAAGGGTAGCCTTGCCAGGATTCGAGTTGTTCTTATTGAGAATGTGCTTGCAGATTGCCTCGGCGGCTTTTCTGGCCTGACCAAGCGCAGCCGCTGGATCGCTCGTCTGGTAACCTAGCGCCTTATGGTAATATCGCTGAACCCGTTCGCGGTCGCTCCGATCAGCGTCACGCTGCGCCTCGGCCTTTGTCCTTTCGGTTTCCATGGCGTTAGATGTCACTTTTCCGGCGCACAACTAATCACTGGTGCGCCGCATGAATAACGGTCTCGTGCTGCGCGTGCTCGGCAAGGCCGTGCGGGTGCCTCCCGGTCATTGCCGTCACCGCGGCGGCGACGACGGCGATCACCAAGCCGATGGCGGTCGCGGCCAGTGGGGCGAGATCCTGAGACAGATGCAACCAGTCGTGCACCGGCCGCAGTTCTAGGATCTCCTTGGCAATGGTAAAAGTCGTGAGCCAGGAAAGTCCGAAGATGCCGATGACGGAGGCCCAACGGAACCGCCGGTCCTGGCGCCGGGCGTGCTCCGCGGCCTTTCTTGCCGCGGCCTGGCTTAGGTAGGCGTCGATCTGGGCGCTGTCCCGGTCCAACTCGGCGAGCATCCAGTCCAGTCCCAGCACCTCGCGCAATGCCCGGTTGACGTCGTTGTGCATGCCAATGCGGCTGACGTAGGAGAAGCGGAAACACAGGGTGAAGCCGGTGACCCTTTCGCGAATGGCTTGCATCCGTTGCAGGTTGCGCGCCTCGTCGCCCGGCTCGGGCCAGAAGCTCGAGTCGTTGGTTGCGTGCAGCAGGAAGCAAAGTTCGTGGTAGGCGAGCAGGACGATGGGCAAATAGTGTCGACGGTAGGTGACCTGGCGGTAGTTCTTGAGGAAGATCGGGACGGCCTCCGGGCCTAAGCCCTCCAGGTCCACCGCGGTGACGCAGCCCTCAAGCGCGAATCGGTGCTGGACGTTTCGGAAGTGACTGACGGTCTTGGTGCCCGGGAGGTCGTCGCGGATGTCGTAATCGTCCGTATAGTGACGGGCAAGCTGGGTCAGGAGCCGGTCCAGGGCCGCCGGGTCCGGCGCCTCCGCGAACTGGACATAGGTCGCGGAAAAGACCCGGTCCGCCCGTTTGGCCCCGCCGCTTTGGCCGGTGAGGCCGCGGACGATTGCCCCGAGGTCGAACACCGGCACTTGGTCCAGGGACCCGCCTTCGGCACTGCGCCAGGTGGTTTCGTTGATACGCGAGAGTGCGTGGAGCGCTTCGACGATCAGGTAAGGGTCCAGCCCATCGCCTCCGGGCGCCGCGACCTCCATCTCGGCAACGACGAAGGCGTGGCCGGTGCGCAAGGCAATCAGATGCATATCCAGGATCGCGACGCCGAGCACGTCTGCATCGAAGCCCGGCACCCGTGCCGCGATGCGCGTCCGCGCCGACTTGCTGAGCCGGATGCAGAGACGCCGGGGCAGCCGATCTTCCTTTGGCGTCTCTGGCGGGTAGGCGAGGCGCTGACCCTGGACCAGCTTGCGCCCGGACTCGCTCAGGCGCCAGACGGAGGTGTGAGACTTCTGGGACGGGACACTCTGTGCGGTCGGCAGCACTTCCGGTACCCCGGACTTCTCGCCTCCCAGCAGACGCTGGACATGGGGATAGAGATCGTCGCCCGGCTCCAGCGATCCAGGCTCCCAAACTGGGCGGGGTCGGCGCTCATCGCTGATGGTGGTCAGGGCCTCAGCGGCGAGCCAGCGAGCCGCTGCCGTCGCTTTGTTACCCGCTTCCGGCAAGGCATGGGTATCGGCCAGATCGCCAAGAGTCAGGCGCGTCGACAGCAGTTGCTCGCCGACCGGGACCGGAAAGATCAGGTAGCAGGCATGCTCGACGACTGCCGGAAAGGAAGACACGGCGATCGGCGAGACTGGGATGGTGCGTCCATCGAATTGCGTTGTGTCTGTCATGGTCTCTCTTTGCCTCTCGTAACACCGCTCCAGCGGTGGTACGCATGTGCGAGACGCTTTGCGCCGTGGGCGCGAAGTGTGATGCCCGCTTGGGACGCAGAGCGCTCAAAGCGGGCGTGACGCCGCTGCGGCGGTGTCACGAGGGATCTGGAGCTTGCAGGGGGGGTCGCCTGGCGCGGCCACACGGCGTCGACTATCACGGTGGCTCCAGTATCATTTGAACCCGTCGGTTCTGAATCCGCCCGTTTTCAGTCCGATTATCTCCGATAAACTCTGTCTCACCTCGTCCCTCGTAAGACTTTACCTTATACAACTTGCTCTCAAGGTAGCGTTTGGTTTGAAGGGCACGCCGCTGCGACAGATCCAGGTTGTACCGGTCATCACCAACATCATCCGTAAAGCCTATTAGACGAAAGCTCCATGAACGATACTCAGGGTTCTGTCGGAAAGCGTTCGCAAGCCAGAGAGTCACATCCCGTTTGCTTTCCGGAGTTGGTTGGTCCTTTGCCGTGTCAAAATAGATGTAGAACGGAATGACCAAGGACCCCGTCGCACCTTCCGTGCCCATTCGGATTGCAACAGGGACGAAGCCATCATCTTGAACAATCTCTTGGCCGGAGTTGGATAGCACCATGCCCACGAATTCCTCAGCTAAACGCAAGCTCTCCGGAGTCACGGACCCCGGCTGAGCGATAGCACGTGCCAGATACATATAGAGCTCTCGCGTTAGTGGATAGGCGCGAGAGCGAATGGATTGACCGTTTGGAGCAACGGGCTGCGCGTTCTCCTCATGCACTTTCAAGACTTTCACTCCCTTCGCGTCGGGCCAGGCTACAAACCCAATGGCACCGGGGTCGTTCGCCACCGCCGCGGCGAGCTTTTGGCCGTCCTCGTATTGGTTGTGGACACCTGGGGCAAGTCTTCCATTGGGAAACACCTTCTGTTCGAAGAATCGATAGGTTCCGGATTGGGAGTTTCGCGCGTAGACGGCGATCTTTCCACGGCCAAGTGAGTTGGGGACTTGTTCCCAACGCGTCAGCGTACCAGTGAAGATATCCCGCAGGGTTCCGATGTCTATCTGCTCGAGGGGGTTTCCCACGTTCGTGATGACAGCTATACCATCATAGCCGATCAGATTTACGGCGCCGACGTTTGACCGCTCTGAAACCGAAAGGTCACCCAGGATGTCTTTCAATGATTTTTGTGATCTAGGGTCGACTTCATTATATTCGACCGGGCGAATCTTGTCGGATGCGAGCCCGATTTCGCAAAGACCCTCCCGTAATGCTCTAAACCCGGTGGAGGATCCATGAGGCTTTATCTCGATTGCCTCGTCTTGTCCGTCCTTATCAATATCGCCGATGATGTAGACATCGCGCGCCCTACCTTCCCTCGTATCGGTTTCAGCACCATATTCGACCCTTGGCTGCAACACATGTCGTTCTTTCATGAATTGCTGCGCGAGTTCTCCGGCCAGCCGTCCCCCGATGGTATGTGAGCCGTGCAAGCGTAGCACCACATGCTCGGAGCGCGGGGGCTTCCCAGCCTCGACGATCGTTTCTGGGGCCGGCAGTTCAAATTGACTCCCGATGATATGAACCGAGTGCCCATCCTGAGCGACGGTACGCTGTCCAGCATCGGTGAGTGCGAAAAGAATAAAGTCGCGAACCGTCTCCGGGGCAGGGTTCTTGGCATAAAGATATAGCGGCCTCGCCAAGGGATAGGTACCGCTGCGGACTGACTCCGAGTCGGGCATCACTGCTGTGGCGGATGAGTCTGCACGCGCCTTCTTGATTGCCAGCGGTTTGCTTGCACCCACATACGCGAGGCCGACAAACCCGATGGCCTGCCGTTCTTCCGTGACATGCCGTACCAACGCATTGCTATCCTCGAACGCCTTGGTCGCCGCCGACAGCGGTTCAGGAGTGGGATCCGCGGGACCTTTCTTCCCCTTTGCACCCATCACCTTATCGCAGAAGAACTCGTAGGTGCCCGACAGGTTGTCGCGCCGGACCGGTTGAATCGGGCCGGTCATTCCATTGACGCCCGGGATATCTTCCCAGCGGGTGATCTGCCCAGAGTAGATCTTCCGCAGGTCTTCCAGACTGATCTCGGCCTCCATCAGATTGAGCGGGCTGACGATCACGGCGACGCCATCCATCGCCACAACGTGTTGCCCGCCGTCCCCTTGTCGTGGTCCGGACGCGTCCACCTTGCCGAGCCCTGCCCCCTCCAGCAGTCTAACTTCTTCCTCCTTGACCTTGCGCGAAGACATGCCGATGTCGACGTACCCCTTTTCCAGCCCGACCTTTGTCACTCCATTATTCGGGTCCTCCTTAAAGGCCGTCGCACTGCCATGGGCCTTGACGCTGATGGATACGGACGACTTGTCCGCAAACACGGCCCTGACCTCCCGAGTCAGGACTTCGCCGCGGTCATTCTTGGGTCCGTCTATGATGCTCACGTTGGGTTTGCGCGCGGCGTAGGTCGTCTCCAGATAGACCTTAGCCAGCTCCGGTATCAATTCAGCCCCGAGGGTGTTGGAACCGGAGAAACGCAGCAGTACCTTGGGTGACGCAGAGGGCTCCTTGCAGGTCCGCGTTTTCGAGTCCCAAACCTCGGGCTCGCGGCAGTCGAGCTCGGACAGTCCCACTGGCGGCTGACAGGTCTTCGTCGTTGGATTGTATAGCGTCTGCGGTGGGCACTCCGCGATCCGGTCTAGGCACCTCTTGCTCGCGACATCCCATACCTGCAGCGCCGGACACTCGGGGCTTTGGGGCCAGAACGTCCAGGCCAAACCCGCCAGGAGCGCCAAGGCGGCAACTATACCGCCGACCATCCAGGGCTTGCGGTTACCGCCACTGCCCCCCGGTGCCCGGTTGAGTTGCTTTTGGCACTCCGGACAGATGCCCGGACTGCCGTCCGGCAGCGAGATCAGCTCATGCCTGTCGGCCTTGTCGCAGTAGCCAAAGTTTAAACAGTTGTACTCGGTCGCCATCGTGGTACTCCCCTGCCGTGACGGATCAGATCTTCTTGAGGTCTTGAATCGCGCTGCGCGCTGCCGCCTCGAAGCGAAGGTAAACCGGGTCTTCGAAGTCGCCACGGCGTTCAGCGAGGATGCGGTTAAGCTCCTCGCGTACCGTCGCCTGGAGCTCGGTGCGTTTATCGAGATGCCGGTAGCCGTCGCTGGCCAGTTGCTTCTGTGCCGCGTCTTCCAAGCGCTGGGCGGCGGTGAGTTCGATGCCCTCGGCCACCTCCGGCAGGGTCTTGCCGAGCCGGGTGCGGACCGGCAGGCCGTCGGGATCCTCACCGATCAGATAGATCTCGCTGAGCCCGGTCGTCGGGCTGGTCACGGTGACGATCAGGCCCAGGGCTTTGGCGAGCAGCAAGGCCGGAAGTGCCTTGTCGCGCAGGGCGCGCTCATCGGCCAGTAGCAGTTCGGGCCATTGGGTGCCGTCACCCTCGCCATGGAGTTCCAGCTTGATGCGCTCGGGGTTGCCGCCCTGGGCGATCCGGCGGTCGTATTGCTCCTTGAGGAAGCGGGTGGCCTTGGCGTAGCGCAGCGGGAACAGGTTAGTCAGCCCGAGCAGGGTGATCTCATTGGGCTTGGTGTCACTCTCAATGATCTCCACCGGGACATCGCCACGGAAGTTGTCGCGAAAGAGCGTCTTCAATTGATCGCTGAATGCGGCCAGGTCCGCCGCCTTGGGCAGGATCACCAGGAATTGCGAGACGCGGGCCTTGGCCGCGCCGAGCACCACGGCCTGCGAGTCGAACTCCAGGAAGTTCCCGGCCTCGCGGACCAGGTCGTGGATGAACTTCTTGAGCTCGTCGGGGCGGCCCGAGAATTGACGCTCCAGTTGCCCGATGATGTTGACGCCGAGCAAGGGCCGACGGTCGCGATTGGCCGAGACCCGGGCGTCGTGGGCCGCCTGGGAACTGGCCGCGCACTTTTGCTCCAGTACATCGAAGAATCGCTGGCGGCTGATCCGCGCATGGAAAGCGGAAAACGATGGATCGGCGGCAATCTGCTCGATGAGTGCGAGGCGCACCGAACGCGCCTGCCGTGTCTGCTCGTCACGATCCTTGTCGAGCTCGCGCGCAAACTGACGCACATAGTCCGCATTGTAGAAACGCACCAGTGATTGGCGCAGGTCGGGCGTTTCGCCGTCGTTGCAGCGTTCGTCGATACGTTCCTTGAACTCCTTGATCGACTCATCCACCAGCTTAGAGCAATAACCGACATCGGTGGCGAGTCCGTTGAACTCGTTCACCGCCTCCTGCAGCAACCGTTTAGCGAAGGTCCATGCCTCGACCTGGGTGCGGGCGATATAGAGATCGCGCACGCATTCACCCTGGAGGTCAAGCAGCTTGCGGCGCTTGCCCAGCATCTGCGAGACGATGCCCACCCGCGCGTATTCGTTGCGGTTCGCGGCGACCTTCTGTTCGGCGTTTTCGACATTGGTCTTGGCGCGAGCGATTCGGTCGTCCATGGCAACCAGCCGCTCTCCGAGGGAAGCAATGAGTGCGGTCAGGCAGCGTCCGATGTCATGCATGGACTTGACGCCGTTCTTCCACTCCTCGAAGAATTCGCTTTCGACGCGGCGGCGCAGCTCGCGGACATGGTCCTTGCGCGCCTGGAGTTTGGTTTCATAGAACTTGCGCACCCCGAGGCCGCGGTAGTTTTCATCGAAGCGCTGGGCCATGAGCCGTTCGAACTCATTGACACAGTCCTTATTGTCCTTCGGCTGCACCTGCGCCATGAGCTGTGGGACGACATCCAGCCACTCGTTGACGATCGGTTTCCATTTCTTGTTGTTGGCCTCTTCGAGCAGGATGCCGCGGGACAGTGCCAGGTGTTCGTCGGTGAGGGACCAGCGCTCCAGGGTTTGCTTGTCGCGGACGAACTCTCCGCAATCCTGGTTACGCGCCTCATCGCGGAACCCAAAGGTATCGTCCCAGTTGTTGTAGCGCAGTTGTAGGGCGGCTTGGCGGGCAAACTTATAGGTGAGATACTCCCGGATCTCGATCTCCGGGACCGCCAAGCGTTTAATGCCGAAGGTGAGAAACCGTTTACTGCGCAAGGGTGTGATCGTACCGGGCCGAGCCTCCGGGGTACCGTCGCCGTTCTCGGCGTTCTCCATCTTCTCCAACAGCTTCATGGCCTCGGCATTGCGCGCGGCCACTAGCTTCTGGAATAGAAAGTCGGCCAGGATGCCGGGCAAGGTCTTGTCCACATCCACCTGCAGGCCGTTATCATTGCGGTTGCAAAAGACATAACAGCCGTTGAATGGGTCGCTGAGCGCGAGGCGTTCGCCGCGCTCGGCAATATCGTGGGGTTGGTAGGCGCCGACGCTCAGCGCATTCAGTTCCGCCAAGGCCGCATAGCCATTGGCGTGGTAATTGCCCGTGTCCCAGTTGGGATTGGGGATTTCTTCGGGCAGCAGCGCATAAATGACGATCCGGTAAAGCTTGGGATCGCGGTACAGTGCCCGGATTTGGGCCACCGCATCGATCACCGCCCCGCTGCCGGTGCCGCCGGCCAGGCCGCAGCAGACATGGAAGGTCACACTGGCATCGCCGCCAGTCGTGATCTCGCCGGCCAATTGCTTGAGCTGGGCCTTGAACTCACGCGCCTTGCAGGCGAACAGAAAGCGTCCAAGCCGGCGCTTTTGACCGCCAAGGGTCTCGCCCACGATGCTGTTGAGGATATCCTTCCATTGGTCGCGACTGCCGATCCATGGCTGGATATTCGGGTGCCCGCTGATATTGTCGAGAAGCTGATTGAGGTTACCGCCGGTAATGAGGAGTTGGCTGCGCAGGGGTAGTTGTACACTTTCGCCGAGGATGCGCCAGGTGGCGTCATCAATGTCCATCATCTCTTTGCTGGAATCGACGTAGAGATAGCGGAGTTTGACCTGATCCGGCTCATTGCCGCGGAATTCCTGGAAGACATTCTTGCGCAGGGCCCGGAGGATCTTGCCGCCGGTACCGCCCAATCCGATGAGCAGATGATTTTTCATAAGAGCCTTCTGATTGCGTGCGTCATACGGTCACTTTCAAATCGCGCCAGGCTGCCCAGCCGATCAGGCTGAACGGAATTAGCTGTACCAGAACAAACAGCACCACGATGATGGCGAGGGCGATCGGAACAACCCGTGCCACGCCCTCTCGCAACGGTGCGTTCAAGGCGTCGACAGTGTATTGAACGACGCGGCCCAAAGGGATGGTTGATCCTTCGGAAGCGAAGTAACCGCTAATACGCGACTCGATCACTGTGACGGTTTGCCGCGGCATGGCGAAACGGCTCCAGACGATCTTGCTCAGAAAAGGCCGTTTTAACTTGAAATCCGCAACCGTCGCCGCCGCATAGACCTCGGCCAACGTATTTCTGGATGCCATTTGGGTGAGCGGGATGCTGCTGCGGGATGCCGCCGTCGCCGTTGAAAAATCCTCGATACCGAGTTTCTTGACTGCGTCGTACGCCGCTTGGAAGGCGGACATCTGCCACACCACGTCGTGTGTAGACGCGGCTCGCCAGGCATCAATACTGAGCTCGGCCGCGTCCTTGGTGTACTTGAAGCTGGCGAAGAGGATAACGAACACGAAGGTCAGCATGGCCACCAGGAGGCACAGGAGGGTCTGGGTCGCGCTGGTACGAAACCGCAGATTCCACAGCTTGGAGTAGTTCGCCGCCCCCCACCAGCACAATCCGGCGAGAACAACGGCAATCCCCGCCACGACGGCAAACTCGGAGCGATGTTGGCCGAACAGGATGGCGACCGATCCAAGGGCGAGGGAGAGGAAGTCAAAGATGACAGACATGGTGGATTCCGATTAGTCGGCTGCCCATCGGACACCCGTGCGCTGTTAGAGCCCCGCGATCACACGGCCGTACGGGTCTTTCCGTATCCGTCCAGCCTGGGTCAGGACACAAGTCGGGGAAGTAAATAAACCAGGAATATTGCACGCCGACGCTCTACTTAGGTAACGCACAAGCATAAAGAGTTTCCTTGAAATATTAAAGGGATGTCATAAAACCGTCACATATGCGGCGACGAGCCGGGGGTCCCGCGGCAAGGTGTTCGGCACGATGGAATGAGGACGACGACGCGTGCGCCGATTTGGGCGACTGGCAGAGGCGTTTCGGGGAACCAATTGACCAAGACCCTTTGCCGCCGCATGTTCCCGTCCTGATGTCCAGTGTTGGCAACGCGGAAATCGGGATCCGCTATTGATGCCGCCAAGTACTGGTGACGGAGCGGTTTCTAACCCCTTCGCCGAACTGAAACAGTACCGTCCCGGTACCGCAACACCGGCGTGCGATGATCGCGCATCCTGACCGTCAAGTGTTCGGCGCGCGCCCTTCCCCATGTCACTCGAGCACAGCTCAGCGCTGCACTGCCGCCTCCCTGCCTGGCAGGACCTGCGCCCGCGCGACCTGTGGCGCTGGCCGCTGGACGCCTTGGCGCGCCCCGTGGATCGGGTCGCCTTGCGTGCGGCGGCGGCCCTGGCGCGGCGCCAGGTCCGCACCATCGCGCATTGGGAGCGGGTGCTGCCGGACCGCGACCCCTTCATCCTCGTCGCCAATCACGGCTCGCGCCGCGAGACCGTCTATCTGACCGCGGCCCTGATGCTGGCCCGCGGCGGACGCCCGGTGCACTTCCTGGCGGACTGGAATTTCCGTCTGATCCCCGGGGTCGGCTACCTCTACGCCCGCACCGGGGCCATCACGGTGACACGCAAGGAGGCCCGCCCGCGCGTCCTGAACCGGCTCAAACCCTGGTTTCTCGATGGGACTCCCGCCCTGGAGCAGGCACGGGCGCGGCTCCTGGCCGGCGGTTCGCTCGCCCTGTTCCCGGAGGGCACCATCAACCGCGATCCGCGTCGGTTACTGCGCGGACGCTGCGGTGCGGCGCGCCTGTCACTGGAGAGCGGTGCGCCGATCCTCCCGGTGGGCATTCGCTTCCTCGGCAGTTCCGAAGAGACCGGCCGCGGCGCTTCCGGGCAACCCATGAGCATCCATCTCGGTGCCCCGCTGATCCCCCCGCTCCGCACTGGAACGAACCGCGCAACCGGCCAGGCCTCGCTCGCCGACGTGCGCGCCTGGCACGCCGAGATCATGGCAGCCATCGCCACACTGTGCGGCAAGACCTGGTCACCGACCACGCCCCCGACGGTTCGGCCCGCCGGCGGACCCGTCACCTTCCCAACCATCGAACCTCGCGCCATCGGCCCAGGAGGCCCCCCGTGCTGAAAAAGCCCAAGGTCATTCGCGTCGACGATGCCCAGACCCGTCAGGATGCGCTCGCCGTCCTGCGCGCCACCTATCGGGATGAGAAGGGCTGGGTGGAACAGGCCGAGTCCCAACTGCCGGAATCGGATCTGACCAGCCTGCAAGTCTCCTGGTTTATCGTTTATCGTGGGCGCGAACCGGCCGGGGTGCTGCGTATCTATTACGAGCCGCCGGTCGCTCAGTATCGGGCCTACAATGTCACACTGTTGAATCGCGAGCTGGACGTGGATCGATTTCTGTCCACCAACCGCATCGCTGAGATCGGGCGCTTCGCCATCTGCCCGCCCTACCGGCACAACCTCCTGATTGCGGTCGCCCTCATGCGCGCGGCCACCCGTGAGACGGTGGAACGGGGCTTCACCCACTACATCACCGACGTCTTCGAAGACGACGCCCACAGCCCCTACGGCTTTCATACGCGGGTCATGGGCTTCGCCCCCGTTGCGACCCACGAGCACGGCGAATTGCACTGCAAGAGCCGCCGCATCACCCTGATCCTGGACCTGAAAGCCGCCTACAACCACCTGCGTCGTCGCCGGAACTGGATCTTCCGCTCCCTGACCGCGGACTGGGACGAGGGACTGCATCGGCGCTTGGCGGTTTAGCTGGGACCCCGTTGCCCGGTCGCGCTAAACCGCGCCCGGCGCGGTATGCGATGTTTTTCGATGAGATCAGCCCCGACAGTCTCGGCCATTGCCGGAGCTGGCGCGGTTTATCGCCTTCGGACGTCATAACCGGACGTAAAGGCGGGTTTCAAACCCGCCGCTACACAAAGGTCTGTCCGGATATCAGATATAACGATATAACATTCCAGAAAGAGCCGGCAGCTACCGAGCAGCGGCCCATTCTGCCCTTGCACTGCGCCCCATCCTGTGGCATTTCTTCGATGACCGGGTCGCCGCGGCGCTCCGGACAACAGTGCTTCTGGAGGGGCGTCGCTATCCGGTGAGGCGGCCGGACTTCAAATCCGGTTGGGGCCGTCAGGCGGTCCTGGGTGGGTTCGACTCCCACGCCCTTCCGCCAATGACTTACGATTGAACTCGTGCAGGAGAAACTGACCCTTGCCTGTAATCTTCATGGCCCGTCAGGTTTTTTCCCAAGACATCGGCCTGAGAGAACCTGGAGAGGTCCCTGCCCGGGTGCTTTGCGGATCGCATCTGGGCGCATCTGGCCGGGACTGCGAGCGCCGTTCCCGGCGGGCGCCCATCGGCAGATCGCCGTGAAGGTCATCGATGAGCGAGGCAACGCGTTGATGGTGGTCAACCGCTGGGCGGTTGATCGATCCCAGGCGACTCGGGAGCGACCGAAATGATCGTGAGAGTGTCATTGAACGAGGCACAGGCCCGACTCCCAGAGTTGGTGAAAGGGCTCGCGAGCGGCGACGAGGTGCTGATCACCGACGGCGACGAGCCGGTCGCGCGGCTGGTCGGTCAGGGTCGCAGGACGGATCGCATGCGCCAGCCCGGGAGCGCTAAGGGTAAGCTGCGCATCCTGGTCGAAGACGATGCGCATTTGGACGACTTCAAGGACTACATGCCGTGAGGGTGCTTCTCGACACCCATGCGCTGCTGTGGTTCCTGCTGGACGACCCCAGGCTGTCGCGGGTCGCCCGGGATCTGATTGCGAACACGCAGAACCGCCCGGAGGTCAGTCCGGCCTCTTACTGGGAGATCGCCATCAAGATCAGTCTCGGGAAGTACGAACTGCCGGAACCCCTTGGGGCCTTCATGGATCGCGAGCTGGCAGACAACGGTATCCGCATTCTGCCGATTCTCCCACGGCACGCCGCGGAGCTGACCGACCTTCCGTTTCACCACCGCGATCCATTCGACCGCCTGATCATTGCCCAGGCCATGGTCGAAGAGATTCCCGTGGTCAGCACTGATCCCCTGTTTGATCCGTATCCGGTGCGCCGCATCTGGAAGCGGCGGGCAAGCGAGACGCCCTAAAGCCCTATTTTGTTTGCTGCGGTTTGTTGTAGACTGTTGAATCTATAGGACTTCAAATCCGGTTGGGGCCGTCAGGCGGTCCCGTGTGGGTTCGACTCCCACGCCCTTCCGCCAATGACTTGCGACTGATCGAGACGCCGACGCAGCCGATTGAGAACAATCAAGACCATGCGTATCGCCCACGTCCGCCTTTACTATTTCCACTCCGAGGCGATGCCGCTCTACCTGTTGACCCTGTTCGCCAAGAACGAACAGGCGAATCTGACCCATGCCGAACGTAACGCGTTGGCTGGACAGGTTGACACGCTGGTGTCGGGGCTCTCCGGGATTTCCCGTGGAGCTTTACATTAACATTATCAATAAGATAGCG
>JACDZJ010000364.1_pt1 | contig 13822 bp, 11 predicted proteins | sample 7365721 | NCBI WGS metagenome assembly JACDZJ01 (sample SAMN15143480, study PRJNA637477) | pond metagenome | biome: freshwater wetland ecosystem [ENVO:00000243]; feature: pond [ENVO:00000033]; material: pond water [ENVO:00002228]; isolation source: pond water containing pink berries ... | reverse complement strand
CCAAATGTCGCGTCCGCCCTGCGAGACTGGCAGGACGTGGTCGCGGGTCAGTCGCGGGCCGGACAGGTGGTCACCGCAGTAGGCGCAGACATGGCGGTCGCGGCGGAACAGTTCGCGGTTATCGAGCGGCGGCACCTGGTTGAAATGGTGCCCGGACAGCGCCCGGCCCTTGATGGCGATGATGCTGTTGGTGCGGATTTCCGAGCGCGTCCCGGTAATGCGGTTGATGCCGCCATGTATGGCAAAACTGTGCTCCCCGATCGTCCAGGCGACCAGATCCTTGGCGTAATAGATGCAGGCCAGTTGCCAAGTCACCCAGCGGTGGGGGACGCCGTGCGGGTCGAGGGTGAGGATCAGGGGATGCGGTGCGTTCATGAGGCAGACTGTACTCGCTTTAGAATATCGCAGAACCTTTACGATGATTTTGACCATGGAAAGTTTCCTGCAAGGATCGGAACAGACGCTCAATTCACGAGGATTTCCCGTGCGGGCGCTCGTCTGGTCGGCGGGCTTGCACCTGTTGGTTCTGGGTCTGCTGGCGCCACAGTGGGCATCCCGGGCCCAGGGCGTTGCCCCCGTGCAAGTGCTGCAGGGCCGCCTGCTTGCTGTGGCTACCGAGTCGCCAGCGTTGGTTCTTGTTGAAAAGGCAGTGGCGATTTCCGCGCAACGTGCCCCCGCTTCGATTGCCACCCGGCAGCCGCAGGCTGCCGTCCCGCCAGCGCCGACTTTTGCGTTTTCAGCCTCCGCGCAGGCCAGCGAAGCGGGTGGCGTTCCGGCGCTGCGCGATTCAACCGGCCCGGCGACCGTTGCCTTGGCGACGGAAGTGCGGGACAACGGCCCCGATGCTGCCGGCTTGCGGCAGTTCCGGCTGGCACTGGCGGGCGAGGCCCGTCGCTACAAGCGTTATCCTGAGACGGCGCGTCGTAGCGGGCTCGCGGGGACGGCGGAAGTGCGGGTGGCGGTGGAAGCGGTCGGTAGCGAGCGCCTGACCGAACTCGCGCGGTCGAGCGGCCACGCCGTGCTTGACGTCGTGGCACTGGAAATGTTGCGGCAGGCAGCGGCGCGTACCAGCTTGCCGGAATCGCTGCGCGGACAGCGCTTTGCCGTGCTGATGCCGGTAGTGTTCGAGGTGGAAGACTAGGCCAGCGACTCGGCGTGAAAGCCGAACTGGCCGAGCGCACGGTCGGCGAAGTAGTAGCGCAGGGTCTGGGCGACGGTGCGGAAGGCGATTTCATCCCAGGGCATGGCCGCCTCGTCGAACAGCGCGACTTCGAGCGACTCTTCGCCTGGTGAGAAATCGAGGTCGAGCAAGCGGGCGCGGTAGATCACATGCACCTGGTTGATGTGGGGGACGGAAATCATCGTGTAGACCGCCTCCAGTTCGATGCGGGCGCAGGCCTCTTCCAGCGTTTCGCGGGTGGCCGCCGCGGCGACGCTTTCCTGGTTTTCCATGAAGCCGGCAGGCAGTGTCCAGAAGCCACGTCGCGGCTCGATGGCGCGGCGGCACATGAGAATCCTGTCTTCCCAGACGGGCAGGGTGCCGACGACCAAGCATGGATTGCGGTAATGGATGGCACCGCAGGCGGGGCAGACATGCCGCAGCAAGGTGTCGCCCGGCGGCACCACGAGGCTGACGGGGGCGGCGCAACGGCAACAGTAATTGATCGCCGGATCCATGGCGGTCGATTCTAGCGCGCATGAATGGCGGCGATGGCCTCAAGACAAATCGATTCGCGTGATATATGCTTTCCGTCGGTCGGTAAAGTATCTTCAGAACCCCATGCCATCCCACATCGGCAGCAATAGCCGCTTCAAACTGGAAAAACTACAAGAACTCAAGGCGATGGGCGACTTGCCATCGCCCAAGGGTGCCGCTTTGGCAGTGATGCGGCTGACGCGCAAGGATGATGTGTCGGTTGCGGAACTGGCACACCTGGTGCAGACCGACCCCGCGCTGGTGGGACGCCTGATCAAGGCCGCGAACTCCTCACAGACGGGGGCACACCGTCCGATTGCCGCGGTTCAGGATGCGCTGATCCTGCTGGGTATCCCGACCGTGCGCTATCTGGCGCTGAGTTTTTCCCTGTTGACCGGCTACCGGGGTGGTCAGTGTGCCAATTTCGATTACCGCCGTTTCTGGTCCAATTCGCTGGCCTGTGCCGTCGCTGCGCAGGCCATTGCCACGCAGATACGCGCCGCGCCGCCCGAGGAAGCCTTTAGCGTCGGATTGCTTTGCCGCATTGGCGAATTGTCCTTCGCTACCGTATTCCCCGAAGATTACGCCCGCCTGCTCGGACAACTGCAGGTAGATCGCTCGTCCTCGCTGTCTGTATTGGAGGAGAGCACCTTCGCGATGTCGCACGTCGAGCTGGGCGCCGCCATGCTGCAGGATTGGGGCTTGCCGCGCATGTTCGTCGACCCGGTGTTCGCCCACGAGACACCCGAAAGTGCGAATTTCCCGCCCGATTCACGCCAATACCGCATCACCTGGCTACTGACGCTGTCGCGCCTGATCGCCGATATCTGCCTTGCTGCCGAACCCGAGCGGCGCGGGTTGATGTCGAAGCTGTTTCTTCTGGGCAGCAAAGTGTCGCTTGAAAGCGAGATGCTGACCTCCCTGTGCGATCGTGTGGTGCGCGAATGGCAGGAGTGGGCGTCCGTGTTGAAAGTCGATGCGAACGAGGTGCCGCCCTTCGATGAACTGTCGAAAGCGTCGGCCGCGCCGGAGTTGTTACACACCGGAATGACTAGTGCCGCCAGTTCTGATGGTCCCCTACGCGTACTCGTGGTCGACGACGACAGCAGCATGCGAATGCTGTTGAAAGTGCTGCTGGCACAGTCGGGTTACGAGGTTTTCGAGGCGGAGCACGGCCAGGAGGGCTTCGAGATGGCGCTCGAAGTGCGGCCGCAGATCATGATCACCGACTGGCTGATGCCCGAGATGGATGGCATCGAACTGACCCGTGCATTGCGTCAGACCAAACTCGGCCGTAGCATCTACATCCTCATCCTGACGGCACTGGAAGCGGAAGAGAGTCTGGTCGAAGCCTTCGACGCCGGTGTCGATGATTTCATGAGCAAGCCGCTCAAAGCGCGCGTACTGGGGGCGCGCTTGCGCGCCGGCCATCGGGTGGTGATGCTGCAACAGGAAATCGAGCGCGACCGCGAGGAGATTCGCCGCTTCGCCGCCGAACTGGCAGTGACCAACCGGCGCTTGCATGAAGCTGCACTGACCGACGTGCTGACGGGCTTCCCGAACCGCCGCTACTCCATCGAACGGTTCCTGCAGGAATGGCAGGCGACCAATCGTAGCAAGCGGTCGCTCGCCTGCATGATGATAGACGTCGATCATTTCAAGGCGATCAACGATAATTACGGTCACGATGTCGGTGATCTGGTCCTGAAGCAGACTGCGCAGGCGATAAAAAGCGGCGTTAGGGTCCAGGATGTGGTCTGTCGTACCGGTGGCGACGAATTCACGGTGATCTGTCCGGAAACTGACCTCGAATCTGCCATGATCTGTGCCGAGCGGGTGAGGAAGGCGGTTCGCTCGATGCAACTGAACCCAGTCATTCCTGACCTGAAGGGGAGTGTCAGTATTGGTGTGGCGATGCGTACTTCGGACACACCGGATATCGATGCCCTGATCAAGCGTGCCGATGAAGGGGTTTACCTTGCAAAACAAGGCGGACGTGACCGTGTGGCCTTCGTTCAGCCCTCCGTGTGAGCAATCAAAATACTGAGTGCTAGCAGAAAAAATAATTAAAAACAAAAGATAAAGCCACTTTTGTAATGTTTTTTCTTACAAGGTGCTCACATCCTATTCTTACAAAAGGATGGTCTTTCCATTGATATTTTTCTTGCAAGCTATCCTTGAAAATGCCATCACTGCCAAGCGGGCATGCGCGGAAGGTCTCCGTGCCCCGGGTGGCCGCAATGCAAGGAGTGCAAAGATGAAATCGACTGACACCTACAATGACATAAAGGAAGTCAATCTTGCCTACCTGATGCTGGCACAGAACATGGTCCGTTCCGATCGGGAATCCGCCATCTTCCGTCTGGGCATCAGCGAGGAGATTGCCGACATTCTGGAAGCTCTCACCCCCGGACAGGTCCTGAAAATGGCCAGTTCCGACATGCTGTTGTGCAGCTTCCGTTTTGATGATTCCCTGTTGATCGATCTGTTGGCCAATCACGAGCGCGAACGTGGCGTCGGCCATATTCATGCGGCCATTCTCGCCGCCGGCAGGCCGGTCGAGTCTGTCTCCTGATCGACTCCCCCTAAAACAGCGAATCCCGGAGGTTTACCATGCGCAACAAATCCGTCATTACGGAGGCGAAGGATATTGGCCTCGCCGTCGAACTCATCAAGCTCGGTGCCCGTCTCCAACTCCTTGAGGCTGAAACGAATCTTTCTCGCGAGCGCTTGCTCAAGCTCTACAAGGAAGTACGTGGCGTTTCACCCCCCAAGGGCATGTTGCCTTTTTCGACCGACTGGTTCATGACCTGGCAGCCGAACGTCCATGCCTCACTGTTCATGGCCTATTTCAATTTTCTCGAACGCCACACCCGCCTAGGCGGTCTTGAGCGCATCATCAAGGCTTATCGTCTCTATATGGAGCAGATCGAGCGCACCGGCATGGATAGCGTGCTGTCCCTGACCCGTGCCTGGACCATGGTGCGTTTCTTCGACGCCGGCATGCTGCAGATGACCCGTTGCAAGTGCTGCGGTGGCGATTTCGTGGCGCATGCCCATGATCCAAAGAAGGATTATGTCTGCGGGCTGTGCCACATGCCGGCCCGCGCCGGCAAGACCCGCCGCGCAGCAGAAGCGGCTGCAATCGCCGCCTGACGCTCCAGCCGAATCCTGCTCCTGCATGACCTGGGCGCACCTCTCCCGCAAGCGGGAGCGTGCGCCTTTTTTGTTTTCCCAAGTGGGGAGGTGTGTAGCAAACCGTGGTTTGCCGCTATCATGACGGCTGTTTGCGCGTGCCGGTCCCGCGCCGGTTGAAAAAACACCGAGGTCGTCCATGTTTTTGCTGATTGGCTACGTCATCATCCTGCTTGCCTCCATTGGCACCTATGCCGTGCATGGCAGCCTGGGCGCTCTCTGGGTGCCGCTTGAATACCTCGCGATCATCGGTCTGACCATTGGCTATATGGTCGCATCCAACGGATCGCGAGCACTCAAGGCGGTGGTCGGGGCGATTCCCGGAGTACTCAAGGGCTCACCCTACAACAAAGCCCTTTACATGGATCTGCTGGCCATGTTGTTCGAGATCCTTGCCAAGGTACGCAAGGAAGGCCTGATGTCGATCGAGAATGATGTCGAGAATCCGGATGCCAGCCCGATCTTCTCGAAGTACCCCTCGGTCTTGCATGATCATCACGTGATGGAATTCATCTGCGACTACCTGCGCATGATGGTCGGCGGCAACCTCAATGCCTTCGAGATCGAGAATCTGATGGATATCGAAATCGAAACTCATCACAACGAGGCGCACTTTCCCGCCCATATGGTCCAAACGATGGCTGGAGCGATTCCGGCATTCGGTATCGTCGTGGCGGTGATGGGCGTGGTGAACGTGATGGGTTCGGTGGGCCAGCCGCCCGCCGTGCTGGGCAAGATGATCGGCGGCGCGCTGGTGGGTACCTTCCTCGGCATCCTGATTGCCTATGGTTTTGTCGAGCCGATCGCGAACCAGATGAACAAGAAGGTTGAAGAGGGCGGCAAGATCTACCAGTGCATCAAGGTGGTGCTGCTTTCCAGCATGAACGGCTATGCCCCGCAAGTGGCCGTCGAGTTCGGCCGCAAGGTGTTGTACTCCGGCGACCGCCCGACCTTCATGGAACTCGAAGAAGACCTTAAGGCCCGCAAAGGCAAATAACCGGCGCTTTCGATGCCGTCCTGCCAGCGCCGACTTTTGCTGAGAACCGATGAGCGACCATGTCTGACGACAGCCAGCAGCCAATCGTAGTCAAGAAAATCAAGAAGGGTGGCGCCGGTGGGCACGGTGGCGCCTGGAAGATCGCCTACGCCGACTTCGTCACGGCGATGATGGCCTTCTTCCTGCTGATGTGGCTGCTTGGCTCGACCACCAAGGGCGATCTCAAGGGCATCGCCGACTTTTTCCAGACGCCGTTGCTGGTTGCCATGATGGGTGGCTCGGGTTCCGGCGACTCCTCTTCAGTGATCCAGGGCGGGGGTGAGGATCTGACCCGTACCCACGGCCAGGTGAAGAAGGGCGAGACCCACGCTGACAAGAAGCGCATCAACTTGCAGGCCTTCAAGGCCGATTTTGAAAAACTCGAAAAGCAGCGCCTGGAAGGGCTCAAGGCCGAGATCGAGGCGCTGATCGAGGCGAATCCGACGCTCAAGCAGTTCAAGAACCAGTTGCTACTCGACATCACCAGCGAGGGGTTGCGCATCCAGATCGTCGATGAGCAGAACCGGCCCATGTTCGATCTGGCCAGTTCCGAACTCAAGCCCTACACCAAGCAGATCCTGCGCGAAATCGGCCCCGTACTCAACAAGGTTGAAAATCGCCTGTCGTTGTCCGGTCATACCGATGCCATGCCCTATACCGGGGGCGACAGGGGCTTCGGCAACTGGGAACTGTCGACCAACCGTGCCAATGCCTCGCGGCGCGAGATGGTTGCCGGCGGGCTCGATGACAAAAAGGTCTTGCGCGTGCTCGGTTTCGCTTCCACCGTGCTGTTCGACAAAGAACAACCCTACAACGCCATCAACCGGCGCATCAGTATCGTGGTAATGAACAAGCGTACCGAAGAGGCCATCATGAGCGACGGCAGGGAAGACGTCGCCGAGGTCAAGGATGCCGAGGAACTTGGTCAGTCCGGCGTTCTGCCAGCGGTTGCACCTGCGGCAGTTCCTGCTGCTCCGGCCGGACCGCGTTAGGACCGCGGCAGCTTGACTTTGGTACTAAAATTACCAATCAGGAGCGTGTTTCGGACATTTCATTCATAACAATGACCGTTTTGCGTAGTCGTACTGCCTCATTTCAATAACTCACCAGGCACAGGGCGGATGCAATTCTTCGACAAGACTCTCGGGGCCGGCCTCGCCTTCACGGCGATCGGGGCCGCAGTATTCGCGCTGCTCGTACCGACCGCAGCGTTGCCTGCAACCATCGCTTTTGTCCTGCTTAACCTGGGTTGGCGTGCCATTGCCTTATGGACCTCCAAGGCGACAATCCCGGACAACGAAGCCACCGTCATTGAAGAGCGGGCATTGCTTGAAGGTTTTCGCAACCTCCTGCACGAATGCGGCGAGCAGTTTTCGGCCCAACTCAAGGCAACCCGTGGCGAGATCGCCCGGGTCCAGAGCCTACTGCAGGATGCCATCGACGACCTGACGGCCAGCTTTCAGGGCATGCATGCGCTGACCGCCGAGCAGCACCGTCTGACCATCTCCGTCACGGCAGGATCGGAGGACGAGGCCGCGGCCAGCCAGTTCGATGTCTTCGTGCATGACACTTCCAATGTCATGCAGCGCGTGGTCGATAACGTCATCAGCAACAGCAAGCTGGGCATGGAACTGGTGGAACTTACCGACAGCATCGCAAGGCATGCCCAGGACGTGCAGGGCATTCTTTCCGAGATCGGGGCCATCGCCAAGCAGACCAATCTGCTGGCGCTCAATGCCGCCATCGAAGCGGCGCGGGCCGGCGAGGCCGGCCGGGGGTTTGCGGTCGTCGCCGACGAGGTGCGCGACCTGTCTGCCCGCACCACCCAGTTCTCACAGCAGATCAATACCCTCATGCAGGGCATGCAGGTCTCAGTCAAGCAGACCGAGCATGCCATTCAGGGCATGGCCAGCCAGGACATGACCTTCGCCCTCGAATCGAAGCAGAAGGTCGAGGACATCATCCACACCATGGAGCAGCAGAACGTGGTTCGTATCCAGGCCATCGGCGCCCTTGGCGGCAGTGCCGCCAAAGTCGAATCGCTGGTGGGCAAGGCCATTACGGCGCTACAGTTCCAGGATATGGTGTCGCAACTCCTGACGCATATCCTGCGACGTGTGAATGCGCTGGAAGGCGTACTTGGCCAGCTCAATTCACTCGGTTTTACCCTCGATCAGGAGGCCGCCAGTGCCAATGCCAATGCGGCCATCGCATCGCTGCGCGGCCAGCAGGGCAAGATCGCCGCCGCGTTGCAGACCATCGAAGCGCAGACCATCCACAACCCGGTCGACCAGAAGGCAATGACCCAAGGCGACATCGAACTCTTCTGAATACAGGAGCACACACATGGCCAAAACCATCCTCGCGATTGACGACTCTGCCTCCATCCGCCAGATGGTGGGTTTCACCCTCAAGAGCTCCGGCTACGAAGTCACCGAGGCCGTCGACGGTATGGATGGCCTCGAAAAGGCCAAGGGCAAGACCTTCAATCTCATCCTGACCGACCAGAACATGCCGCGCATGGACGGACTGACACTGATCAAGATGCTGCGCGCGATGCCGCAGTACAAGACCGTGCCGGTCCTCATGCTCACTACCGAGTCTTCCGATGCGATGAAGCAGCAGGGCCGGGCGGCTGGTGCTACCGGCTGGCTGGTCAAGCCCTTCGATCCGCAGAAGCTGGTCGAAGTCGTCAAGAAAGTCATCGGCTGATCGGCCGTTCTCCCGATTCCGACCAAGGAGGCGACATGTCCATCGACATGAGCCAGTTCTATCAGGTTTTCTTCGAAGAGGCGGCCGAGCATCTGGACAGCATGGAAAACCTGCTGTTGACGCTGGATATCGGCAGTCCCGATGCCGAGCAACTCAACGCCATCTTCCGGGCCGCCCATTCGATCAAGGGATCCAGCGGCACCTTCGGTTTCACCGACCTCGCCGATGTCACGCACATCCTCGAAAATCTGCTCGATCGCATCCGCAAGGGCGAGATTAGCCTGCGCGAAGATATGATCGATGCCTTCCTCGCTGCCGGCGATGTGCTGAAGAACCTGCTCGCCTCCCATCAGGGCGACGGCGAAGCCGACCGTGCCGCAGCCGCAGCGATCTGCGGGCGCCTGCGAAAATTGACCGAAGACGCGGCCGCGCCGGCACCTGCTCTTGCCGCTCCAATTTTGGTGGCTAGTGCCGTCCTGCCAGCACCGACATTTTTAGGGGAAACGGGCCTTGATGTGTTCTTCCAGCTCGACGGCCATGCCAATGCCGAGGCCGCCGAAGGGACTCTGGACAACCTGGTGGCGGAACTCGCCGGGCAGGGCGAAGTGCGCATTGCCGGCCGTGCCGCCAGTGCCGATCATGCTTGGCACCTGCAACTGATCGGCCAGCCCGATGCCGAGACCGTGCGCGGCATCCTCGAATTCGTCGCCCGCAACGACAGCATCCGTATCGCTTCGCTGGGAGAAGCGAGTTCTGCCGATGATGGCGCCTATGGTTTCTTTGACGATGCGCCGGTGGGCGCTCCTTCCGCAAGGACGGACGAAGACTCATTTGGTTTCTTCGAACCCCTGCCGCCGGTCGCCGAGGCGAACAAGCCGGTCGATGCTGCCGATGGTTCCTACGGCTTCTTGGTCGATACGCTGCCCAAGCCGGTTGCCGAGGTTCCCGCCGTCCCGCCGCCGTCCGAGCCAGCCGCACCCAGACCGGTCGAAAATGAAGCCCAGCACGAACCCCGGCGTGCCGTTCCGACCACCAAGGCGATGGCGAGTGGCGATACTTCGATCCGCGTCGGGGTAGACAAGGTCGATCAGCTCATCAACCTGGTGGGTGAATTGGTCATCACCCAGGCCATGCTGGCGCAGTCGGCTTCGCAGGTCGACCCGGTCGAATTCGAACGCCTGCATGACGGTCTGATCCAGCTCGAGCGCAACACCCGCGACCTTCAGGAATCGGTGATGTCGATCCGCATGTTGCCGATCTCCGTCGTTTTTTCGCGCTTTCCGCGCGTCGTGCGCGACGTCGCGCAGAAGCTTGGCAAACAGGTCGAACTCAAGCTGTCCGGAGAAAATACCGAGCTGGACAAGGGGCTGATCGAACGCATTTCGGATCCACTCACCCACTTGGTGAGGAACAGCCTCGACCACGGCATCGAAGCACCCGAGATACGAGCCGAGAAAGGCAAGCAGCCGGTCGGCACCATTACCCTCAAGGCCTATCACCAAAGCGGCAACATCGTCATCGAAGTGGGCGACGACGGTGCCGGGCTCAATCGCACCAAGATCCTCGCCAAGGCCAGGGAACGAGGCATTAACGTGCATGACCAGATGACTGATCAGGAAGTGTTCGCGCTGATCTTCGAGGCCGGCTTTTCCACTGCCGACCAGATCACCGAAGTTTCCGGGCGTGGCGTGGGCATGGATGTCGTCAGGCGCAATATCGCCGCCATGGGCGGGCGCGTCGAAATCGACTCGATGCTCGGCGTCGGCACGCGCATGACCGTGCGCCTGCCGCTGACGCTCGCGATCCTCGACGGTATGTCGGTGGCAGTGGGGCGTGAAACCTACATCATTCCGCTGGGCTACGTGATCGAATCGCTACAGGTCGAGCCCGGCATGATCAAGAGCGTCTCAGGGGTCGAGCGCTTGATCCAGGTCCGCGAGGAATATCTGCCGGTAGTGACACTGTACGAAATCTTCCGTGTCCCCGGGGCGGTCACCAAGCTTGAGTCTGGCATCATGATCATTCTCGAAGCGGATGGCGTGAAAGCCGCCTTGTTCGTCGATGCCATGGTCGGCCAGCACCAGGTCGTGATCAAGAGCCTCGAATCCAATTATCGGCGTGTGCCCGGCGTTTCGGGCGCCACCATCATGGGCGACGGCCGCGTCGCCCTGATCCTTGATGTCTCGATGCTGGTTAGCATAGCGCGCACGATTTTGCCCGCTGCTGCCTGAAACAAATTCAAAGGAGAAACCTGTATGGCTCAGGACACCAACAACAAGGCTGCTGACCAAGACGAGCGCGGTTACGTCCAGGAATTTCTGACCTTCACGCTCGGGCCGGAGGAATACGCGATCGACATCCTCAAGGTGCAGGAGATTCGCGGTTACGAGCAGCCCACCACCATCGCCAACGCTCCGGCCTTCATCAAGGGGGTAATCAACCTGCGCGGCATCATCGTGCCGATCGTGGATATGCGTATCAAGTTCGGCGTTGGCGAGGCCGACTACACGCCATTCACAGTGGTCATCATCCTGTCGATTTCAGGCCGCGTGGTCGGCATCGTCGTCGATGGCGTATCGGACGTGACCAGCCTGCGCCAGGACCAGATCCGCCCTGCCCCGGAGTTTGCTGCCAGTGTCGATACCCGCTACATCAAGGGCCTGGGCACCCTCGCCGAACGCATGCTGATCATCGTGGACATCGAAAACCTGATGATCTCGGCCGAAATGGCTCTGGTTGACGAAGCCGCTACTACCTGAGAATCACCGAGAGGATTACATCATGCGCACTAACCTCCCCGTCACCGGCAAGGAAATCCTGCTCGTCGACAGTTCTATGATCGTCTCGAAAACGGATCTAAAGGGGCGCATTACCTACGTCAATAAGGATTTTCTCGACATCAGCGGCTACACCGAGAAAGAACTGATCGGCGAGCCGCACAACATCGTGCGTCATCCCGACATGCCGCCGGAAGCGTTTCAGGATCTGTGGGATGCCCTGAAAGCGGGGCGCCCGTGGGTCGGCTACGTCAAGAACCGCTGCAAGAACGGCGATCATTACTGGGTCGAGGCGCACGCCGCGCCGATCTGGGAGGGTGGACAGGTGACCGGCTACATGTCGGTGCGCCGCAAGCCGCCGCGCGATGCGGTGGAAGCCTGCGAAAAAGCGTATCGCGACTTTCGCGAGGGCAAGGCGGCCGGCCTGAAAGTGCTCGACGGCCAGGTGGTCTCCACTTCGCCACTGGCTGGCTTTGCCCGGAAGATCAGGCAGTCGTCGCTCACCAGCAAGCTGGTTATGGGCTGCGCCATCGCTGCCGTGGTGATCATGTGGGTAAGCGCTCAACTGCTCGGCAACCACATGGGCAGCGTCCTCGAACAGCAGGGGGTCGTGGAATTGCACCAGAACCTCAACCTGATTCGCGGCATGGTCGATGTGCTCGACAGTGCCTTGAAACGGGATGTCACGCGCCTCCGCGACATCTTCTCCGGCCAATTTCCCAACCCCATGTCGCTGGAGGCGAATGGCGACGACGTGGTGCTCATGCATGGCGATACGGCGATGAACGGCCGCTTCCTCGAGGTCGACCGGTTCACCACGTCCAGCGGTGGCGCGGCGGCGACGCTGTTCGTCAGGAAGGGTGATGATTTCCTGCGCGTTGCCACTTCGCTCAAGAAGGAAAACGGCGAACGCGCCATCGGTACCCTGCTGGGCAAGGATCATCCGGCCCACGCGAAGATCAGCGCCGGAGATAATTTTGTCGGAAAGACCAAGCTGTTCGGCAAGGATTACTACACGTCCTACCGCCCGATCAAAGATGCCGCCGGCAAGGTTATCGGCATCTTTTTCGTCGGCATGGACGTCACCGGCGAGGTGGCGGAACTGAAGCGGCACATCAAGGCATTCAAGGTCGGCAGCAGCGGCTATTTCTATGTGCTTGACGCCAAGGCAGGCAAGGATCAGGGCATGGCGGTGATCCATCCGGCCAAGGAAGGTCAGTCGATCCTTGCTGCCAAGGATTCTTCCGGGCGCGAGTTCATCAAGGAAATGATCGCGCAGAAACAAGGCGAGATGCGTTATCCCTGGGCCAATGCCGAACTCGGTGACAGCGCGCCTCGCGAGAAGATTGCCGTATTCGACACCGTCGGCGAGTGGCAATGGCTGATCGGCGGCGGTACCTACGTCGACGAGTTCGAGGCCATCGCCCGGACCATGAAGCAACTGCTGATGGGAATGTCGTTGCTGGTCGGCCTCATTCTGGTCGGCATCATCATCTGGATGGTGCGGGTCATCATCTACCGGCCACTCCATGAACAGGTATTGCCCGCATTCAAGGCGCTCTCGGCCGGCAGGTATGACAATGCGGTGGACAGCACGCGTTACGACGAGATCGGGCAGGTCCTGCAGGGCATCGAGACCATGCAGAACCGCCTCGGTTTCGAGGTCGCCGAAACAAAGCGGACATCCGACGAGATGGCGCGCATCAAGATCGCCCTTGATGGCGCCGCCATGCCGATGACCATTTCGGACGAGCGCAATGAGCTGATCTACATGAATCAGGCGGCACGCAACTTATGGACGGAAATGGTACCCGGCATGCAGGCGCAGCATCCCGGTTTCAGCGCCGATTGGCTGATGGGCAAGAAACTGGCCGACTACTTCAACGAGGAAGAGGCCAAGGCTGTCTATCGCGTCGAATTGAAGGCTCCCCGTACCCTCGACATCGGCATGGGCGGTCACAACATTCGCGTGACCGCCACCCCCGTGCGCAATGCCCAGGGCGAATATCTCGGTCGCGTGACGCAATGGCTCGACCGTACGGTCGAAGTCACCGTCGAGAAGGAAGTCGAAGTCATCATCGCGGCCGCTGCCCAGGGCGACTTCTCGCAGCGTCTGGCGCTGGACAACAAGCAGGGCTTCTTCCTCAGTCTGGCCGAGGGACTCAACAAGCTGGTTGCCACCTCAGCGAAGGGTTTGTCCGACGTGGCGGAAGTGCTGAATGCCTTGGCCCAGGGCGACCTGACGCAGACGATTACGGGGGAGTATCAAGGGACGTTTGGACAGTTGAAGGACGACACCAACACCACGGTGGCGCGGTTGCGGGAAGTGGTGAGGCGGATCAAGGAAGCGACGGACGCGATCAACACGGCGGCGAAGGAGATTGCGGCGGGGAACCAGGACCTGTC
>JACDZJ010000363.1_pt1 | contig 13914 bp, 12 predicted proteins | sample 7365721 | NCBI WGS metagenome assembly JACDZJ01 (sample SAMN15143480, study PRJNA637477) | pond metagenome | biome: freshwater wetland ecosystem [ENVO:00000243]; feature: pond [ENVO:00000033]; material: pond water [ENVO:00002228]; isolation source: pond water containing pink berries ... | reverse complement strand
AGCAGGCCACTTTCTGACTTATCAAAACGTAACTGAACCATATTTCCCTTTCAATAGAGCCTCTTGCAAAATGAGGATTTATGTCCACGAGCCGTCATTCCCGCGCAGGCGGGAATCCATAACACGCTGAATTTACGAAACTGGATTCCCGATAAAAACACTCGGGAATGACGGTGTGGTAATTTTGCAAGAACCTCAATATGTATCTCGCATAGGGGTAAGGCCAACCCCGATGAACGGGATCAGTGCCTTACAGATTCTATTCTTGCAAAAAAACAAGAATAGAATCTGTAAGGCACTGATCAGCCATACCATTTTTATCGATGATTCTTGAAACAATTCCCGCAAAAATAATCGGGAAACTCAGAGAAGAAACAAAAGTCGGAACCTTATGCTGATCACCCTGCTTTGTCAAGCTTCACTTTTTGAGTTTTTTGGACCAATGGAGAATGTTGCGGTCTTATTTCAGGTGGGCCTCAGGCCTGATGCTTGCGATGTTGTGAGGTTGCGGTACAGCAGGTATGCCCTATGTGCCCCTTGACACTGTCATGCATATCAGGGGGAATCCAATGCTTTTGGAGGTTGCTGATTGATAAAGGTTTCCATCGGCAATTCCCGACGGCAATACAGGGAGTTGGTGAAATCGAGACAGCTCTTAAAAACATATCTCCCATTGGCGTGAAGCAATCCGACAGTTCCTGCCAAAACGATAAGATCGTTTTCAGGCTTCTCAATATTCATTGGCTGGCACCTTTTTTCCCCTTGACTGTTTCTTTTCAATATTATACTAACTGACTAGACAGTCAGTTTAGCAAGGCAAACCCAACAGGCGAAGCACAGATGGCAAAGAAATCAAAAAAATCAGCAATCATAGACACTGCCACGATTCTATTTGCCACAAAAGGCTTCACCAATACCTCAATGACCGAGGTGGCAAGCCTCACTGGTGTCGTCGGCGCAACTATCTTCTATCACTTCAAAACAAAGGAAGAGCTTTTTATCTCCGTCCTTGAAAATCTGAAAACAGGGTTACTGGAAGCATTCACCTCATTTTTCCAGGAAGAACACTTCCCCTTAGGGCTGGATATGCTGCTTGGCGCCGTTTCCTTTCACCTCCATCTTTCGGAAGAAAAAAAGGAGTGGTTTCTCCTGCTCCGCCACCACTACACCCATGAGCTTGCCGTGGCCAATCCGGTTTGCCGCAGGTACCTTGTCGATATTTACAGCTGTCTGGTCGAGATTTTTGAAAAACCCTTAACAATAGGTCAACAGGATGGTTCGATACGATCGTTGTCAACGAATAAAACCGCCTTGATTATCTTCGCCATGGTCGACGGAATCATCCAACTCGATGATAATAACTTATATAATGCAGGAACGCTGTATAGCGAACTCTTGACGTCCTGCCGAAACATGGTGCAAGCCAGAAACGAATAGGTGAAGTGCATGCTAACAAAAATCTTTCCATTTTTAGGTTGGGTAAAGGGGTATAACAGCACGAGTTTCCGGCAGGATTTCATCGCCGGATTAACGGTTGCCCTGGTCTTGATTCCACAGTCCATGGCCTATGCTCAACTGGCCGGCATGCCGTCCTATTACGGACTGTACGCGGCTTTCCTTCCGCCGATGATCGCCGCCCTGTTCGGTTCCAGCCGCCAGTTGGCCACCGGTCCGGTGGCGGTTGTCTCGCTGATGACCGCAGCATCACTTGCCCCTCTCGCCACCGCTGGAAGTGAGGGATATATCGCTTACGCCCTGCTCCTCTCCCTCATAGTCGGCACCTTCCAGTTCCTCCTCGGTGTTTTCCGCCTGGGACTTGTCGTGAACTTTCTTTCCCATCCCGTGGTCAATGGTTTCACCAACGCCGGGGCGATTATCATCGCCACATCCCAACTTGAAAAAATGTTCGGGGTCTATGTCGACGGCAAAGATCACCATTATCAAACCATCATTGAGGTGGTCAAGAGTGCCATCCATTACACCCATTGGCCCACATTGATCATCGGTGTGAGCGCCTTTATCCTGATGTTCGTCTTGAAAAAATTTGCTCCGAAAGTTCCCAATGTACTGGTTGCGGTTGCACTGGCCACGTTCATTTCATGGGGGATCAATTTCCAGAATGATGTCAAGGTGAACAGTGCCAGTTTCAAGTCCGATAAGGTTGTGGAATTGCTTGCTTCCTTTAATAAAGCTGTCAAGGCCAAACCAGATATGGAAAAGAAACTGACTGAAGCCAATAAGGTTCTCGATGAAACACGAAAATCCCACGACAATCTGGCGATTCTCCAGGCCGACCAGGAGGTTCAAATCATCCAGCTTGGCATTGCTGATCTCAACCAAAAAGCCGCGGAGTATCGAAAGCAAATACGGAACATCCTCCTCCGGGGAGTGGTCCTGGAAAAAGGCAGGATGGACTTATATCTGGTTGAGGATCTTCCCCAAGGACTCGCCACCGATGGTCGGACCTGGCGCATCAAAATTGGCAATAAGCCCCTCAAAATGGAAGAAATAATCGTGATGGGTGGCGGCGCGGTGGTCGGCGAGATTCCCAAGGGGCTGCCATCTGTTTCCATGCCGCCCCTTGATATGCGTGCGATATCCCACCTGCTGGGAAGCGCGATCATCATATCCTTGCTTGGTTTTATGGAGGCAATCTCCATTGCCAAGGCCATGGCCGCAAAAACCGGTCAGCGCCTTGACCCGAACCAGGAGCTTATTGGCCAGGGTTTATCAAACATCATCGGCTCCTTCACCAGTGCCTATCCTTCTTCAGGATCATTTTCGCGGTCGGCGGTGAATCTTCAGGCTGGCGCTGTCAGTGGTTTCTCCAGCCTCTTTACCAGCCTTACCGTCGGCCTGGTTCTGCTGTTTTTCACCCCGCTTCTCTATCATTTGCCGCAATCTGTCCTTGCTGCTGTCATTATGATGGCGGTCATTGGCCTCATTAACGCATCAGGCTTTATCCATGCCTGGCGGGCGCAGAAATATGACGGGATTATCTCCATCATCTCTTTTCTTTTGACCCTTGCTTTTGCCCCCCATCTCGACAAGGGTATCATGATAGGGGTTGCCCTGTCGCTCGCGGTGTTTCTCTATAAAAGCATGCGTCCCAATGTCTCAACCCTATCCAGGCATGCAGATGAGTCCCTGAAAAATTCCGTGGCACATGGCCTGAAAGAATGTCAGTATATCGACATGATTCGCTTTGAGGGACCACTCTTTTTTGCCAACGCGAGTTTTCTCGAAGATCAGATCACCGATCGAATACGAAACAAAAAAAGCCTTAAGCATATTATTATTGTCGCCGACGGTATGAATGATATAGATGCTTCCGGTGAAGAAGTGTTATCATTAGTGGTGTCAACTGTGCGAAGTGCCGGACTGGACATCTCTTTTAGTGGCGTCAACGAATCGGTCATGGCGGTATTGGAACGAACCCATCTTATTGAGAAAATCGGACGGAACCATATCTATTCGACCATGGAAAAAGCGGTCTGCGCGGTCCACGAAAATTCCCACAGAAATTCACCGGAAGATCAATGTCCGCTTACCAATGTTTGCTATATATCCAAATAATGACGCCATAAAGGAGACTTGTCCATGTCTGTTATAACAATCGTCGGTGCAGCCTTCAGCAACAAATCATCGGTCATTCAGGAGTTGGCAAATTCGTCCCAATATCGACCCCTTGCCATTGATGACATAATTTCAAAGGCAGTGACGACGTCCGGAATGGCGGAAAGCAAAATCGTCGCAGCGTTCTCGTCTAAAACCTCGGTTTTTAATCGTTTCACCCACGAAAAGGAGCGGTCGGTTGCTCATCTCCGTTTGGCTCTCGCCAGCCTTATGAGCGACGACTATTTTCTGATTCCCGGGCCTGTCGGTTTCCTTATCCCGGAAAAAATCAGCCATGTACTGAGGGTTTGCCTGGTAGCCGAGCTGAAATTCAGAATCGCTGAGGCGATGAGCCGCGAAGGTATTGCCGAGAAAAATGCCCTGCAACAAATCAAGCAGCAGGACGAAGACCTTTCCGCCTGGCTGAAAATGCTGAACAAAGGTGAAGACCCCTGGGCCGCAAATCTTTACGATATTGTCATCCCCATGGATAAGACCTCTGTCGCCGATGCAACAGCACTTATTCTGAGCAAGGCGGCAAGTGACGTGGTTGCCAAAACCGCCCACTCCGAGGAGTCCCTTGCCGACTTTCTCCTGGCCGCACAGGTCGATGTGAAACTGGTCCAGGAAGGTCATAACGTTGTAGTCGATGCCCACAAGGGGGCCATTACTCTCACCATCAACAAAAATGTCCTGATGCTTGCGCGCCTTGAGGAAGACCTGAAATCCATTGTCGAGAAAGTGGCAGGAGTCACCTCCGTAACCACGAAGATCGGTGAGGGCTTTTATCAGCACGACATTTACCGGCGATATGACTTTGAGATGCCATCAAAGGTGCTCCTCGTTGACGACGAGCGTGACTTCGTCCAGACCCTGTCGGAACGCCTTATTATGCGGGACATGGGTTCCGCTGTGGCCTATGATGGCGAATCGGCGCTGAGCATGATCAGGGACGAAGAGCCGGAGGTGATGATTCTCGACCTGCGGATGCCCGGAATTGACGGCATCGAGGTGCTGCGCCAAGTCAAGACAACAAATCCGGATATCGAAGTCATCGTCCTCACCGGCCACGGCACGGAAAAAGACAAAGATCTCTGCATGGAACTGGGCGCCTTTGCTTTCCTCCAAAAACCAGTTGATATTCAGGTACTCAGCAAGACTCTGATGAGCGCCAACGAGAAAGTTCAAAGCAGGAAAAGTTGATTTTCATGGTGACCGGATTCTTTGACTCCCAGTTAAAGAATCCGGTCACGCCCTCGAGGTAGGAAAATGTCGATTCTCATCCAGTTCAAGCCTGATTTCTTGCAGGCAGTTCCAACTTCGGACGGACCTTACCGTCACAGCTTTAATTTCCGCAGTATCTGGAAAAAGGCCATACTCATAGCCTTGCTGGTGAGCTTATGTCCTCTCATTTTTATTACGATCATCGATTACAAGTTCACGCAGAATTCGATTCAGTCGGAAAACCTGCTCCGTACCCAGCAGGTTGGGTCTAACGCCAGGCGCTCCATATCATTCTTTCTCAGTGAGCGACTCTCCGCCCTCTCCTTTATAGTGCGTGATAACAGCATCGAAGAACTCAAGGACCCGGAAAAGCTGAAGGGTATTCTGCAGAATCTCATGGCCAGTTTTAATGGATTCGTGGACCTTGGCCTCATCGACCAGAACGGTGTGCAGCTCAATTATGTGGGCCCGTATCAGCTTGAAGGAAAGGACTACAGCAACCAGGCATGGTTCCAGCAAGTAAAAGATAAAAATTTTTCCATAAGCGAGGTGTTCGTCGGTTTTCGCAATGTTCCCCATCTTATTCTTGCGGCAAAATACGTGATGCCCGATGGTTCATTCTTTATCTTGAGAACTGCCATTGATTCCGCTCGCTTCGATGACTTCCTGGGTAACTTGCATCTGAATGGACGGGGCGACGCCTTCCTTATCAACAAGAGCGGAATTATTCAAACGCCGACGCTCTATCATGGCAATTTATTTGAACAATTTCCCTTTGCCGTACCAACGTACTCAATCAACACCGAAATTCGGGAAGAGATCGATAAGGCCGGCAACGAAGTGATTATCTGCTCCGCTTTCATTCCCGAATCTCCATACATTCTTATTATCGTCAAACAAAAAGATGAGCTGATGAAACCCTGGCGAGCCACCCGCATCAAGCTCATCGGGTTTCTGGTAATCAGCATCTCGTTAATCCTGCTGGTCATTTTCGGGATCGTGACCAACATGGTGAACAACATGTATCTTCTTGATCAGCGTCGGCTCAGTTCAGTCCACAAAATGGAGTACTCCAACAAACTCGCCTCCATCGGCAGGCTGTCGGCAGGAGTCGCCCATGAAATCAATAATCCTCTGGCCATTATTAACGAAAAAGCCGGCCTGATTAAAGATATCCTTAGCTACTCAGAAACCCCTGGACAAAACCCGAGGGTGATTGAATTGATTGATTCAGTACTCAGTTCGGTGGAGCGATGCGGGACCATAACCAAACGTTTGCTCGGCTTTGCCCGGCACATGGACAGTACCTTTGAGACAATTAATCTGCCGAATGTAATCCATGATGTTCTCGGCTTTCTTCACAAGGAGGCGGAATATCGCGACATAGTTATTACCACTGATTTTGCCGACGATATTCCGGAATTCAAAAGTGATCGGGGTAAACTCCAGCAGATCTTTTTAAATATCATCAACAATGCCTTCTCTGCCATGAAAACAGCCGGACGCCTCAACATCGTCATTCGGCATCATAGCGATGACAATACGATTGTCGCCACCATCACTGATAATGGTTGCGGCATATCCGAAGGCGATATGGGCAAGATTTTCGAGCCGTTCTTTTCCACCAAAACTCGACAGGGAGGCACCGGGCTCGGTCTTTCCATCACCTACGGATTAGCCATGGAACTTGGAGGGAAAGTAAATGTTACAAGCAAACTTGGCGAAGGAACCAGCTTTTTTATTACCCTGCCGATCAACCCTCCCCAGCAGAAAACGGAGAAATAAGCAATGCGTTTACTCTTAGTGGATGACGAAAACGAATTTGTCACAACTCTCGCGGAAAGACTCGTCATCCGCGGTTTTGAAGTGGATTACGCAACCAAGGCGGTGGACGCACTGGATCTTGCCGAAAAAAACCGCTATGATCTGGTCGTTTTGGATATGAAAATGCCTGGCACCAGCGGTCTGGAGCTGAAATACATGCTGGAACAGATCCGTCCGAATATGAAGTATATCTTTCTGACCGGCCATGGCTCGGAGGAAGATTATGTCGCTGGTTCGCAGCAGGCAACCCATTATCTCGTCAAACCCGTCAATATTTCAATACTTATCAGCAAGATCAACGAGGCGGTCGATACCCATGAATAATCCTGACACAAGCAGTCAGTACGGTCCCATCGGTGAATGCGGGTTACGTTTTTTTGGCAAGGTCAGTGCCTCCATCAGCCATGAAATTAAAAATGTCCTGGCGATAATCAATGAAAATGCCGGACTCCTTGAGGACCTGTCCTTTGCCGCCCAGCGTGGTGCAGCAATAGATCCGGAACGTCTGAACAGGGCCTGCCTGCAGTTCAGCAAACAAATCCGTCGGGCCGATGGCATCATAAAAAACATGAATCAGTTTGCCCACAGTGTGGACCAGTTTGCCGCGCCCGTTGATCTCTGCAACACCACGGAACTGGTTTGCAATCTGGCAGGACGCCTGGCCGCCATGCGGAAAATTACCCTACAGATCATTCCTCCCCACGCACCGGTGGTGATTGACGCCAATCCCTTTCTTCTTGAAAACCTTATCTGGTTGGGGCTTGAATATGCTTTGGAGAACACCTCGGAAGCTCTTTCCCTGACCCTGGCTCCTGAACAGAGCGATTCCGGCACCAGCCTGCGAATAACCGGCATCGATGGGCTCAGCGAGGACTTCTCCGACAAATTGCCGGCAGGTTGCAAAGATCTCTTATCCGCTTCGAACGCTCATCTTGCTGTCGATACAGCACACAAGGCACTCATTATCCACCTGAGCTGAATTTGACTTTCAGACAGATAAACAACCAAACCTTCAATAAAGGAGAACGCCATGTCAGAAAAAATATTACTCATTGATGATGAACAGGATTTCCTCAACATTATGGCCGAACGAATGGAAGCCCGAGACATGAACGTATCCACCGCCTCTTCGGCCAAGGAAGGTCTGGAAAAAGCGGCTGCCGGCACCTTTGATGCCGTCATTCTTGATCTGCGAATGCCGGAAATGGATGGTATGGAGGCCCTTAAGATTTTAAAGGAGAAAAATCCGGATCTTGAAGTCATTCTGCTTACCGGTCATGCCACCCTCAAAGACGGCGTTGAGGCGATGAAGCTTGGCGCGCTGGATCTACTCGAAAAACCGGCGGACATCAACACCCTGACCGAGCGAATCCACTCCGCCCATGCCAAAAAGCTGGTCTTCTTTGAGAAGAAAAACGAGGAAATGATCAAAAATATCATGGGCACCAAAGGCTGGTAAGCGCTCACCCTTGGCCATGCTCATTGCCGCCACGATTTATTGCCGTCAGGATCAGAACTCCTGCTTGAGACTGGAGGGATAGTGTTCTCTCTCCAACTCAAGCAGCAAGTTGCCTCCTCAGATCGTGGCCATGGCTCGCAGCCTCTGCAGGAGGGGGGGATGGGAGTAGTTGAAAAACACATAGGCCGGGTGCGGGGTGAGATTGCTGAGATTGTTGACCGAAAGTTTTTTCAGGGCTGATCCCAGGGCCGTGGCGCTCGAGTGGCGGGCGGCAAAACGGTCTGCCTCATACTCGTTCCTGCGGGAGAGGCTGTTCATGGCCAGGCCCATAACTGTGGACAGCGGTGAATAAAGCAGCGCGAAACTGATCAGGGCCAGATGGAAGCTGTGGATATGGGCGCCGAGGGCCACGGACAGAAGCGGGTTGGCGATAAACAGTGACAGGATAAAGAGCATGATACCGGCCTGACAAAGGGCGACGGCAATCCCCTTTCTGGCGTGTTTTTTCTTATAATGGCCGATCTCATGGGCCAGCACCGCCACCAGTTCCCCCACCTCCAGGTCTTTTATCAGGGTATCATAGAGGACAATGCGTTTTTTGGCGCCCAGTCCCGCGAAATAGGCATTGGCCTTGGTGGAGCGGCGGGAGCCGTCAATGACAAAGACATTGTCCAACTGAAAACCGGCCTGACTGCTGAAGGCCTCGATGGCATCCCGCAGCTCGCCCTGCTCCAGCGGTGTCTGCTTGTTAAAAAGGGGCACGATGAGACTCGAGTAGAACATGACCATAAAGATCATAAAGCCACTTATCAGCAGCCAGGTATAAATCCAGAAGTACCCTTGAGTGACCTGGTAAAACCAGATCACCGCCGCCAGCAGCGGCCCGCCCAGCAGGACGGCGAGGAGCCAGCCCTTGAGCTTGTCGCTGATAAAGGTGAGCTTGGTGGTCTTGTTAAAACCAAAGCGCTCCTCCAGGACAAAGGTGTGATAGAGGGCAAAGGGCAGAAAGAGAATTTCCGAACCAAAAAAAAAAGCAGTCCAAAAAAGAGCAGGGAGACCAGTAATTCCCCCTGCACCATCCCCCGCGCCAGCCCGTCGATGGCGGCAAAGCCGCCACCCGCGAGCATGGCCAGAAGAACCACCAGTTTCAGGCTGGAGGTGACCAGCTCAAACCGGCAGTTTGCCCTCTTGTACTCCTGCGACTGCTGATACTTCTCCTCGCTGTAAATCCCCTTCACCTCATCAGGCAGCTGCGTGACAATACTCCGGCAGTTGAGGAAGCTGAGCCCCCTTTCCAGAAGATAATCGGCTATAACGATGGCAATAATGGTAGAAAGGATGGTTGTGGCGGTCATGGTATTTTTTTGTTGAATATCAAGTTGTTAGCTGTGCATGACCCCGGATTGCAAATCCTGTCAAGACGGTGAAAGAAGAGCGTTTCGCATTGTTTGAAAAAAGCCGGATTTAGACTTCTGTATTATGCCTCCCGTAATTTATTCCCTGCCTGATTTTCCTGAGCAGAAAAAGAAACGAACCAAGTCTTTGCTTGGCCCAAGGGGATATCGCAGGTTACCTGGCTTTTCTCCTAAGCCATTCATATTCGTCTAGCCCAACACTTCCGACTCGAGCAGAAAGCTCATCTGCGATTTTCTGGGCCATAGAATCCTTCAAATCTGCTATCCAGAAAAATTTGTTGTTTTCTTTATCTTGAAATATAAACTTGCCACCTTGCTCGCTGGCTTCTATGGCGTCCTCTGTGATGCTCGTGAACCCAAACACAACTTGGTTTCTTGGCTTCGGTTCATAAAACAGCTTTTTATCAGTCGGCTTGTCTTCTTTATCAAAACACTTGGCCACAATATTAAGCTTGCTGCTGGCTTTTTCCAGAACTAAAAAAGGGAAATTCCAGACCTTGTCCTTTTCTAGTCTTACACTGTCGCATCTGGGTTGCAGGCACAAGAAAAACCGATCTCCATCGCTATCGCGAAGCTGTAGTATGGTTCCGAGAGTTAGGCGCGGGATCCAACCCTCAACCGGTCTTCTGAGTCCAAAAGCCTCTCTCTTCAAGGAGCATAGTCGGGAAAAATCAAGATTTGCTTGTTGCCCCTGCACTTCATTACCCTTTAGCATTTGAGGGATCATTTTTTCGCCAATATCAGGTATTCTATATTTTTTACATGCGACATCGCCCACATCAAAAATTTCTGCCCTTGCAGTTTCTATATTGACCTCGCTTCCTGTTTTATCCTTAAAACCAGGGTCACTTTCAAGCTTCCGTGCCAACCAATCTGTTCTCAGTTCATTAAATATTTTCTTGTGAGCACCTTCACCCTTTTCAACCAATGCAAAGGCGTGGGCACGAGTCAAATGAAATGAGTTATATTCAAGGGGCTCTTTTTGTTCAATTTTGCTCCCAATCCATTGTTTATTTGCCGATTCACCAGCGTAAGTATTCCCGATTTTCTTTAAAGCTAAAATGGAACGAATCTCATCGGAGACAAGGTCCTCGCAAAACCCTTCCGCATCCTCAGGGTGTGGCAGCAAAGTACGATGCCCAACCAGTGCTGAATCCAAATCTTTGTGCAAAACCGCAAGAAGGTGATGTGTACCTTCCCGAATCGCGGCAATGGCTCTGAGTGTTACCGACGGGAGTAGGCCACAATTCAGTCCAGCGAACAGTTCATGCAGTTTCTCGGGAAGTTCGTCAAAATCAACTGGCCTTATGTTGGGGACATGATTTCCAGCCGCTTTTTTTAGCAGGACAGCAATTTTCAACGATCGATTTTGTATGGTGAATTTTTTGGAGTCCTTTAATAATTCGTCGTGGTCTTTGAAGTATTTGAATACTTGAATATAATTGTATAGTTCATCAAGAATGTTACCAGGAATATTTTCCGCAGTATAGATAGCAATCAATCTGAGGCGCCCGCGCTTTTTCAGGTCATTCTCGATAATTCCTTTTATGATTTCCTTAGCCCTTTGGCCTTCAGTCTCACCTTGTTTTTTTCCAAGCGCCCAATCAACGACAACAATATCGGCAACCGAAGCCACGGCTATAGCTCTATCTACAACTTTCTCATCTTTAAGGTCAGGGCGAATGACTGAACATATAACACCGTTATCGGCAAAAGCATTGATCAGGGGTGCAGCCTTCAAGATGTTTTTACTCAACTCATCTGGTGGTTCAGTATCTATACCCTCATCTCCAGCCAATTCCACGGAAGGTGGTTCGATTACATCCGTTTTTCCTAGCGCAGGAATTCTCTGGCCACCAAGAACCCCGGTTGGTGGTTCCTCAATACCTTGAGCAATATCTCTTTGCTCAACCATGCTACATGGTGTTTCACAAAAAATTGCTTCATTATCAATTACAACTACCGTTTGAAGGAACTGAACGGCCGCCTGGTGGCAAAATTGATTAAAATATTCGGCTGTGTAGGTCACTTGCTGACCTCCTCAGACACATCATCCTTCTCGGTGATGATACGAAAAGTCGGCGATTTGTGTTCACCTGGATTTTCCAGAACCAAATCAAAACCATCTTTTCTGAGAGTTTCGCGAGAAATGTACAATCCCATTCCTCGCCCTCCCGGCTTACTAGAAATTCCGAATTCAAAAATGCGTTCCGAATCACGAATACTAATGCCGGGGCCGGTATTGCGGACAATAAACCCTTTATCATCTGCATCGATATAAATACTTCGTTCCCCTTCATTTTTGGTTGTCAGCCAATAAATTGCGTTGTCGACCAGATTGACGAAGGTGGGAAAAAGGGTTGAGGGGAACCCCTTCACCACCTTGCCCTTGAAACTGTCGTCCAAAACAAAATTGATCCGATGGCGACGCAGCCTGCTGTCAAAAATATCCAGAAGGTACTTCGAGATATGTTCACCGCTGATTTCGACCCGCTCACGATTCAAACGCCGACTAAGCGGGGTGAACAGCTTCAGGTAACTGTCCAGATGGTCGAAACTGTCCTTTAGGCCTGAGTAAATATCATTCAGTTTTTTGTTTGCCTTGGCCCAAGGCTGAAGCCTACGAAAGTTTTCCCTTACACCCTTAATCACGCCTTCCAGCTCGTGATGAACGATGCCCACGGCTGTACCGACCTGAGCCAAGTCGGAATAAGTATCCAACTCCTCGATCTTACTTTTCAGAGTACTTTCCAGTGCCGCGGTTTCATCCTCATATGACTCGTTATTCTTAATTGCTTCCGCAAGGGCGTGGATTTGATGAAGGATACTTGCAAGCGCTTCCGACTCAACAGTGGCGGTTTCTGAGATCCGATCCAAAAACCGCTTTTGGAGTTCAACAAGTTCAACGTCGGAAAGTGCCGACGTTGCAGACTGAGAGAATTCCGCATAAATAGCGGTAATCGTCGCATCGATGGTTGCCAGACGTTGCTGTGCCTGTTCGATAACTTTTTGCGATAATTGACTCGCTTCTTCTTTAGCCTTTCGGCTCAGGCTGGCAATTTCTTTTTTTCTGGTGGTACTTACATCGGTCAATGCTTGACCGATGCGCCGCCGCCTGTCAAGAGCAACAGAGGATCCGGCGGCCAAATCATTAATGACTTTTTCAACTTCATACTCAAGGGGAGCGAAAACCTCATTCTCAAGTTTTTCCTGATTTTTCAGGTAGGAATCCCAATCACTAATCTGCTTTTTCGTCAGCCCAATCCCCCTGGCTTTGGAAATTTGATATTCCCCACGCAAACGGGAAATTTCCTTGCGGAGATCCGATTCCATCGTGAGCAAATCCCTAGCGGCTACTTCAGGGATTTCAATAGCACGGATGCCTTCAGCGCTCCGTCGAGTTTTTTCAAGAATTTCATTCGCCTTAGAACTTGGGGTACCCTCTTCCAGGTTTTGGAAAAATTGATCTAAGGTCCCGGCAAATATTTTTTTCCGATCTCGCAGTCTTAACTCCCTCTTTTTCAGAAGTTCAGCATCTCTTACATACTGCGCCTTAATGGCACGATATTCTTCCCCGTATACGGAATCTTTTCTGAAAAAATCTTTGGCCAACTGCTGAAAAAAGTTTTCAAGAATCGCTTTAATCTGCCGGTATGCTTTATTGGTTCTGAACCCCTCACGCCCAGCTTTTTCTATAAGTTGTGGATTGTCAACATGATTGACCTCAACGGCTCCGAGCATTCGTCGATAGGTGAAAAACCAGTCTTTGTGTGCCTTGGCCCGCCGGATTTCTATATTGAGAAAATCAAAATCAGAGTTCCCATAGGGGAGTATCCGAATGCCGTCTTTGTATATATAAAGCCCCCCGATGAGATTTAATTTCCCCGTCATTCGGGCCCACTCTTCAGGCGACAATCTACTTTCCTTCGGATCGCCCTGAACGTAGGCCAAGCGAATTTCAAATGGGCCACAATCCGTTTTAACTCCGTGAGCCTCCGGCCATGCCACCTGATAGTCGACCGCTTCTTGGCGATAAAGACTCAGTTTGCCAGAGAATTGACCGTACTCATTGAATCTCCCAACAAAATTGTGGTCAGCTTCAGAGAATTCTTCAGGAGTGAAAAACTCCCCAGGTCCAATCAATTCATCAATATTGCCATCCCGGCGATGGTCACGAAAACATGTCAATATTGCGGGTTGCAACCGATCCGGGAGCATTGTGTTGGAGAAACCTAGCAGGGTTTTTTGCAATGGTGTTGCGACATCACTTTTTTCGTCAATGTCGAGTTCCAATATCGGATCAGTGGGTAAAATATAAAAATGGTTCTTCAGGATTAAGCGTACTTCGATCAAAAAATGAGCAGAAAAAAGAATGGA
>JACDZJ010000362.1_pt1 | contig 13920 bp, 14 predicted proteins | sample 7365721 | NCBI WGS metagenome assembly JACDZJ01 (sample SAMN15143480, study PRJNA637477) | pond metagenome | biome: freshwater wetland ecosystem [ENVO:00000243]; feature: pond [ENVO:00000033]; material: pond water [ENVO:00002228]; isolation source: pond water containing pink berries ... | reverse complement strand
TTTTTTATAAAATCGAGCAAAAAATATAGGACTTTATAAACACACTCTAATTAAGCAAACAATCTACCGATCAACTAATTGCAAAGAACCCAGGACGTTTCAAATCGTTTGTCGGTTTTTCGGAGGTTTATCATGTATTGAATTGCTTCATCTTTGTTGATAAATGATTGGATAGCAACACGGTATATTTTAGAGGGAGGTAGCACGCGGGCACTTAAAAATCTAGCCTCGATAAGCACTTTGCAAAAATTATCGGCTTTTTTTTGACTTTGTAAACTGGCAACTATCACATGATAATTTTGCAACTCCGTTACATTCGTCCTATTAAAAATTGAATCGGTAGTCTGAACAGTTGCTACAATTGAATTTTTTATCTCAGTAGAAATAACATTTCGATTAACGATGGATATTGAAGCTATGTTGGCAGTTTCAGTTTGCCGCATATCGTTTACTTTGGGAGTAACAAAAATTAATCCAAAGATGAGCATGCCGGCAACAGCATATTTGTATATCCGGGTCGATGGTAATGTGAAGGTAACTTTCCTACCTCCGTGGTGCTTCTGAATATCTCTAGCAGTAACGTAAATATCGGTTAAACCAAAATTTTGTGGTAAAAACTCAGCCTTTTCTATGGGTGTAAACTGGATATTTCCTGTTTCGCTTTGTTGCAAAAAACCGAGGTTTCCAAATTGAACATTTCCTTTCGATTTGAGCTTAGTTATGATTTTTTCTACTTCAATATCAATAAGTTCTACGGACATTCTATAACTCAATCCTTCGGTTTTGGCAATTTCTATTGCCAATAATCCATCGGCATGATGCATCAAAGGGTTGAAGCTGATGGTATCGAGTGGTGGTGTAATACGATCAGAAAAAAGAACTGATGATTTTGTTTGTAACACAAATCCGCCTAAATTCGGTACAACCACATAATCGTGTTGTGCCAGAACTTTCTCTATATGTTGAAAGAATTTTTCCACGATGCAAAAGTAATTGAAAGGACGCTAAATCAAATATCATTATGACAAAAAGTTATCAACAAGTTTTTAAACTAAAAAAATCGATGTATCTTTGTGCCACGTTTTGGGTATTTATCAAATAATTAACAACTGATTAAAGTCCAATTATAATAATTGAGTTCAATTCCAAAAACATTCGCACACAGAATATACGGATTAAACGAATAAACACGTTAATTATAAAGACGATATATTCTGTGTGAAAATATAGGCTTTTCGGAAGTGACACATAACTTTAAAGTAAAATTTAATATAACCATTAAAGTAAATATGAACTTTTTAAAATGAAAAAAACGATTTTAATAACAGGTGGTGCAGGTTTTATTGGATCACATGTAGTTCGGTTATTTGTAACAAAATATCCTGATTATCAAATTATTAATTTAGATGCATTGACTTATGCAGGTAATTTAGAAAATTTGTTGGATGTGGTTGAAGCCCCGAATTATAGATTTGTGAAAGGTGATATTACCGACGAAAAGTTTATCATAGATTTGTTCGCAAACAATAAAATTGATGGTGTTGTACATTTGGCTGCAGAATCGCATGTTGATCGCTCCATAACCGATCCTTTTGCTTTTATACGTACCAATGTGTTTGGAACAGCTATTTTACTTAATGCCGCCAAAGAATCCTGGAAAGGAAATATGGATGGAAAACGTTTTTATCATATTTCAACCGACGAAGTTTATGGCACATTGGGCGAAGAAGGTTTATTTACCGAAGAAACTGCTTACGATCCACGAAGTCCATATTCATCAGCCAAAGCTAGTTCCGATCATTTTGTACGAGCATATTATCATACTTATGGTTTACCGGTTGTAATTTCCAATTGTTCTAACAATTATGGTGCAAATCATTTCCCAGAAAAATTGATTCCACTTTCGATTAACAACATCAAAAATAACCGACCCATACCAATTTATGGAAAAGGTGAAAATGTACGCGATTGGTTGTGGGTTAACGATCATGCACGTGCAATTGATACTATTTTCCATACCGGAGTGACCGGAGAAACTTACAATATTGGAGGAAATACCGAATGGACAAATATCGATTTGATTCGCGAATTGTGCAAAATCATGGATAGTAAACTGGGTCGTGAACCAGGAGAATCGGCAAAATTAATTACTTTTGTAAAAGACCGTGCCGGACACGATTTGCGTTATGCTATCGATTCTTCGAAACTTCAGCGTGAATTAGGTTGGAAACCATCACTTCAATTTGAAGAAGGACTTGAAAAAACAGTAGATTGGTACCTCAAAAATCAGGCGTGGATGGATAACATTACCAATGGAGCCTATCAGAATTATTATCAGAAACAATATTCCGAAAGATAAAGACATTTAATTTACCAATAAAATAGGGCTTATCAGATATTCTGACAAGCCCATATTTTTATTTTTAGTGATTAACTATCAATTAAAAACATTTGTTGAATTTCTGTTTTTGTGTTGGAACTTATTTTGGTGCTGTTTTGTACAAATAAATTCCAATCAGTAAAAAAACTATATTTGGCAACCAAACTGCTGACATTGCTGACATTGTGCCATTTACAGCAAATGTAGTTGACATGGTTATAAACATAATGTAAAATGCGCTCAGTGCAAGTCCTATTCCAAGATGTAAACCCATTCCACCCCGTACTTTTCGTGAAGAAAGTGAAACACCAATTAAAGTCATAATAAAAGCCGCCAGAGGCATGGAATATCGTTTATAATACTCATCTTCAAATGCCTGTATATTACCAATTCCCCTGTTTTTTTGTTTTATTAAATATTTACGCAATTGTATAATGTTCATTTGAGTAGCTTCTTGTGAAGTAATGAAAAATTCTTCGGGCTGCACCATAATCGTTGTATCTTTTTTCGCTCCTTTGGTAATACTTTCTCGCATACCATTAAAATCTCGTTGTAAATAATCAGTAATTTTCCAATTATATGCAGAATCCCACGAAATTGTTTGAGCTGTCAACCGTGAAATTAATTTTTTCCCTTCGAATTTTTCGAGTGAAAAACGGTATCCTGAATTGTTCTTAATCTCGTATCTTTCGATATACATGATAACACCATTTTCCACTTCCATCTGAACATTATTTGCATTTTCGATTTTGAAAGGATGTATAAATGAATTGGTAAAGGTGAGCATTTTTTTATTGGCTGAAGGTATTATAAAACCTCCAATAGTAAACGAGATAATGGCAATTAAAGCTGCTGATAGAAAATAGGGAAGCATCAATCGTTGAAAACTAACTCCGCTTGACAAAATGGCAATAACCTCAGTGTTAGTTGCCATTTTAGATGTAAAGAAAATAACTGCAATAAATGTGAATAGCGGGCTGAACACATTCATATAATAAGGAATGAAATTAAGATAATAATCAAAAATTATGGCTTTTAGTGGAGCATTGTTATCGATAAAATTATCCAGTTTTTCAGTTAAATCAAAAACTACAGCAATTGTCAAAATAAGTGAGATGGAGAAGAAATACGTCCCCAAAAACTTCATAATTATGTAAGTATCAATTCGTTTTAAACCGAATTTTCTGTAATCTACTTTCATTTATTTTTAGTAAACAAGTATTTAGTAAACGAGTAAACAAGGAAAAAGTATACGAGTATTTATTAAACAAGAAAATAGTAATCAAGAAAATAAAAATATATTTTTTCAAAGCAATATTCAGATAGACAACGTGTAACTTGTATCTAAAACTTGTAACTAATTATTACAGTCGTCTTCCCACCTGTTCCACAATTCCTTTTTTCCATATTGAAAAATCACCAGCTTGAATATGTTTTCGGGCTTCGCCTACCAACCACAAGTAAAATGCTAGGTTATGAATGGATGCAATTTGCATAGCAAGCAGTTCACTGCTGATAAACAAGTGACGCAAATATGCCTTTGAATAAGTGCTATCAACATACGATGTACCATATTCGTCAAGCGGCGAAAAGTCATTTTTCCATTTTTCGTTTCTAATATTTATAATGCCTAGTGATGTAAATAACATTCCATTTCGTCCGTTACGTGTTGGCATTACACAATCGAACATATCAATGCCACGTTCAATACTTTCCAGAATGTTTTGTGGAGTGCCAACACCCATCAAATAACGTGGTTTATCTTTGGGAAGAATCTCGTTTACAATTTCTATCATTTCGTACATTTTCTCAGTTGGCTCGCCCACAGCCAAACCTCCAATAGCATTTCCATCGCGCTGTTGAGCAGCTATAAATTCAGCTGATTGTCGACGTAAATCGGGGTAAACACAACCTTGTACGATAGGGAAAAAAGTTTGTGAATATCCGTATTTTGGTTCTGTTACATCGAAATGTTTTAGTCCACGTTCCAACCACCGATGGGTCATTTCCATCGATTTTTTGGCATATTGATAATCAGAAGTTCCCGGCGTACACTCATCAAATGCCATTGTAATGTCTGCACCGATGGTACGCTGAATATCCACCACATTTTCTGGAGTAAAAAAATGTTTGCTCCCATCAATATGCGAACGGAAAGTGGCACCTTCTTCTTTTAACTTGCGGTTTTCGGACAACGAAAATACCTGAAAACCACCACTATCAGTTAATATTGGTCCTTCCCAACCATTAAATTTATGTAATCCTCCAGCTCTTTCCAAAGTATCAATTCCCGGACGTAAATATAGATGATAAGTATTTCCAAGTATGATTTGGGCCTTAATATCATCTTTTAATTCGTGAAAATGAACAGCCTTTACCGATGCAACTGTACCTACAGGCATAAAAATCGGTGTTTCAATTACTCCATGATTAGTGATTATTTTACCAGCACGGGCATTGCTTGTTGAATCGGTATATTGTATTTCGAAGGTCATTTCTAAAAGTCCAAAGTCTATGGTCTGAAAAACTAAAGACTTAGAAAGTTATTTAATATATAAAATATTGAATATTAATTTCTTAGTTTATTACGATTCTTCTCCCAGAATGAAATTTTCTAAGATTTTCTGTCCAAATTCTCCTGATTTTTCGGGGTGAAACTGCACTGAATAAAAATTATCTTTGTGTATTGCCGAACTGTATTCTGCTATATAACTTGTTGTTGAAATGGCATTTTTGCAAGCCTCGACATAATAACTGTGTACGAAATACATATAGGCATTTTCAGCAATTCCTTTGAATAAATTGGTTTTTAATTGGGTAATATTATTCCATCCAATTTGTGGAATTTTATATTCTGCTCCCTGAAAACGTTTTACACTTTCCTTAAAAATACCCAAACAAGTAGTTTCATTTTCTTCGGAATAAGTACACATCAATTGCATACCCAAGCAAATACCTAATACGGGCTGTTCTAATGAACAAATGAGCTGATTTAGTCTCTTCTCTTTTAAGTATTTCATTGCCGACGAAGCTTCGCCAACTCCGGGTAAAATAACTCTATCGGCAGAGCAGATTTCATCATGTATGTCGGTAACAATGGCATTCACGCCTATACGCTCCAACGCAAAAAGTACCGATTGGGTATTGCCGGCATTGTATTTTATGATAACGACTTTCATGTAATTTTTTTTGTTGCTGTTTAGCTAATCAACCAATTAACTTATTCGTAGCTGTATCGGGGAAAATAATGGCTGGTTTGAATGCTTTGGCTTCTTCCATTTCCATCATGGCATAAGCCATAATAATCACAATATCACCGGGTTGTACTTTGCGAGCGGCAGCACCATTCAGACATATAATCCCTGTTTTACGTTGACCAGGAATAACATAAGTCTCGAAGCGTTCTCCATTATTATTGTTTACTATGCTAACTTTTTCGTTTGCAATAACATTGGCAGCATCCATAAGATCTTCGTCAATAGTAATGCTTCCTATATAATTCAAATTAGCTTCCGTAACGGTAACCCTATGAATTTTCGATTTTACAACATGAACTAACATAGTTACTTAATTTTTAATTCTTTGGAATTAATTATATCTGACATTATCTATCAGTCTTACTTCTCCGCAAAATACGGCAATACAGCCAATTGCAGATTTTGACCATGATTGTACGGTCTGTAAACTGTCTACATTTACAATTTCGAAATACTCAACTTCCAGTCCTTCCACTTGATTAATTTGGTTGATAACATGAGTCGCTAATTCTTGCGGTGTCATTTGGCTTGCAAAGTTACGACTTTCAAACAAGACTTTCGATATATTTACAGCTTTTTTGCTTTGTTCGCTTGTTAATCGTTCGTTTCGGCTACTCATAGCCAAACCACTTTCTTCACGAACAATAGGACAATCAATAATTTTGATGTTTAAATTCATTATCTCAACCATACGATGAATAATCGCTAATTGTTGAAAATCTTTTTCTCCAAAATAAGAATTATCGGGTTGAACCAAATGAAATAAAATACTTACAATCTGAACTACCCCATTATAATGTTCAGGACGAAATCGACCTTCCATAACGGTATCTAGTCCCCCAAAATCAAATTCAAAATGGTTATTTAACTCATCGACATGGTAAATTTCCTCAGGTTCTGGGGCAAAAATCAGCTTACAACCAACACTTTTGAGCATTTCAGCATCTTTAGCTAAATTCCGTGGATATTTTTCTAAATCGGCGGGATTGTTAAATTGAGTTGGGTTAACAAAAATGCTCACTATGCAACAGTCGTTTTCTGCAATTGATCTAACTATCAGAGTTCTGTGACCTTGATGTAAAGCACCCATAGTTGGAACAAATCCTATCGTTTTTCCTTCAGATTTTATTGTTTCAATTTCAGCTTTCAATTCTTGTTTGGAACGAATTATTTTCATTTAATACTGAAAAATGTTTCTTTATAAAATTATATATTCTATTTAAATTCAATAACTTAGAAGCAAATTTAAATGTATTTAGTCTTATTACTAACTTTAGAGTAAACCCAAAACTGCAAAGTTTTAAATGTGTCATTTTCAGAAACATGAGAAAGAAAACTAAGAATAAAACTTTCAGTTTTTCATTGTAACTTTGTAAATTAGCGACTTTGCGCCTGTCTGCCGAAAAAAGCAGGTTAGAAAATTTTTTTTATGATGAACTACTGTAAAGTAGTGACCCAACAAAAAAATAATTGTGTGTTTTAACAGGGTGCAAAAGTAATGAAACTTATTTGTAAAATTGCCAATTTACACTTGCTTGTTCATATTTGTTGAATTATTTGGGTGTATTGATTGTATTTTTATATCAATAACATATAGCTGTTCTCTAGGTTAAACTTTTATAAATAGGGCAGATGTTCGAAGTCATTAATTATTTGTGTTTAATTTTTAAACGTCTGATTGAATGTGTAATAATTTAATTTCGACGATTTGCCTAATACATTAAATTTCATTGTTTTGTAAGTTCACTTAACATTTCTGGTCTAGGGTCTTGCTTTTATCCGATTTTTTTTATATATCTTTGCATACTGAAATGTTATCTCAACAAGTTTCGGATATTAGCATGAAAAAAGTTACTAAAGTATTATATATTTCGCAAGAGATATTTCCTTATTTACCTGAATCAGAATTAGCGAATATGGGGCGATATTTACCTCAAGCGGTACAAGACCGCGGTCGCGAAACTCGAACTTTTATGCCGAAATTTGGAGCGGTAAACGAACGCAGAAATCAACTTCACGAAGTAATTCGTCTGTCTGGTATGAATCTGATTATTGATGATACAGATCACCCGCTGATTATTAAGGTGGCTTCGATTCAGGCTGCCCGCATGCAAGTATATTTTATAGATAATGATGATTATTTTCATCGTAAAAATACAGTTACCGACGATAATGGCGATGAGTATGAAGACAATGACGAACGAACTATTTTCTTTGTACGTGGTGTAATGGAAACAGTTAAAAAACTTCGATGGACACCTGATATTATTCATTGTCAGGGATGGATGACAGCTTTAGCTCCTTTGTATATTAAGAAAGCATTCAATGGTGATCCATTTTTTAAACATTCAAAAGTTGTTTACTCAGTTTTTAATGATGATTTTAAAAATCCATTTCGAAACTTATTTGCCGAACGTCTATTACTCGAAGGAATTGAAAAAAGACATGTAGTGCAGGTAAAAGATAAATTAATTGATTTTGTTGCACTTTCAAAACTTGCTATCGACTATTCAGATGGTGTTATTCAATCAAGTCCCTCTGTGAATGAAGAAGTTTTAAAATATGTAACATCAAAAAAAATGAAGTTTCTTCCTTTTCAAGTTGTAGAAGATTATGCGGATGCTTATGTAGCGTTTTACGATAGTTTAATGTAGTTTTTTGTTAAATTAAATACACCTGGTTTTTTCTGGGGATTTCTCATTTTTTATATCTTATTTTTCTATCCATTATTTCAGTTTTATATAATACGAGCATGAACTCAAGTAATCACCAATACTGAAGTACCGTAATACATCGATTAAATGGAGATAAAGTTTAGTATGCTTGTTCCATATTACTTATAAAAACAATTATTAACACATGAAACCTAATTCAATTATTCTGTCTTTATTGTCATTATTAATTTTTTCATGTACCGATAGTTTTACAAATATTGGTACCGAAATTCAACCTACATCTGATGCAATTACTGTAGGAACGGATACTTTCCATGTGACTACCGAAAATGTCTTTATAGACTACATGTATTCTAAACCTGATTCGTTCTTGCTGGGTACGTTTTACGATGTGAAATATGGTTCGACAAAGGCTGATATTTTGGCACAGGTGAAATGTCCTATTGATTTTGCATATCGTGTTGGAGCAATTCCCGATTCTGCTTTGGTAGTTTTATATTACAAAAGCTGGTTTGGTGATAAATATTCGCCATTGGACGTGAATATATACGAAATGAACAAGAAAACATTTGACTATTCTGGATTATATCCTACTAATTTAGACCCTTCAGTATATACTGACCATGACCTTTATCAACCAACAAATTTGCTAGCACATAAAGTGTTTTCAGCCAGAGATGCTTCAAAAAAGCTAACAGACACTACAAGTGTTATTTTTAAATTGGATACTGCATTTGTTCGAAAATTCATTAAAGGAGCTTCAACCTACACAAGTGATTTTGCATTTACTAATTTTTTTAAGGGACTATATATTACTACCAATTATGGGGCTTCTACAATGCTCAACATAAGTCAAATAGATTTGGAGTATTATTATCATTATACATATATTGTACCTGGTACTTCAAGATTAGATACTGTAAATAACGTAGTTATTTTTCCTGCAAATGCTGAAGTACGACAAGTTAATCGTATTTTACATCCCGATAAAGATTTAATAAAACAAAAACTGGCACTAAAGGATAGTGTAAATTACGTTTCTTCTCCTGCGAATATACAAACTCGGGTTAATTTACCTTTGAATAGAATGAAACAACGTTTGAATACTGGAATTAACGGAAAAAAACTATTTATGAACAGTGCTTTGTTGAAAGTAGAAGCAACCGAAATAGATAATACTAGTTTAGCACAACCAATTGTTTCCTATATGATGTTGATAAAGGAATCGGCAATATACAGATTTTTTAATTCAAATGAAGTTTTTTCAGATACATGTGCAGTAATGGGTACTTATACTTCTGAAAAAAATAGTACTACAGGTGTTTATAAATATTATTATACATTTGATATTGCAAGTTTAATCGACAATGAAATAAAGAATACAACAACACCAGAAAATCTAAGTATGAGATTAATGCCTGTTAATGTAGAATATAATAGCAGCAATGTTATAACATCAGTAAAACAACAGTATTTATTGAACGCAGTAACAATAAGAAGTGGAAAAAATAGTTATTCTCCCATGACTATCAAAGTGGTTTATAGTGGATTTTAATAAGAGCGAAACACAAAAAAGGCTTACCGATTTCTCGATAAGCCTTTTTTGTGGAGATTATCGGACTCGAACCGATCACCTCGACACTGCCAGTGTCGCGCTCTAGCCAGATGAGCTAAACCCCCAGAATTTTTTTAATTGAGCTGCAAAGATAGGAAAGTTTTAGAAATTATGCAGACTTTTGTTCAAGTTATTTTAGAAATAAATACCAAAACTCAAAAGTTAAATAACTTTCGTTGATAAATTGTCTGTTGTAAAAAAATACAAATGATCTTATGTTGATTTTTAATACAACCTATTTAGTTTCCGACTGTGCTCGATTTGCCTGGCACAAATGGATAACCGAACAGCATATTCCGTTTATGCTAAAGTTTAAGCCTTTTTCTGATCCTCAGATAGCAAAGATAATTAGCAATGAACAACAAGATAGAACATCTTTTTCGTTGCAATTTCATATTCGTGATTTTGAAACACTTGGAATATGGAATGAAAAATATGGTAGTGCTTTTCAGGAAAATTGTGCGCGTGAATTTGGAACTGAGGTCGTTTTTTTTACCACAGTTTTGGAACTTCTGTATCAATAATGGTTAAAGAACAAATTATATTGGGCATTGATCCTGGAACCACCATTATGGGTTATGGATTGCTGAAAGTAACCGATAATAGTGCTGAGCTGCTTGCCATGGGAGTACTCGACTTAAAAAAATACAGCAACCATTACCTTAAGTTGCAGCGAATTTTTGCACGTACTTTGTCGCTAATCGATGAATTTCATCCCGATTGTATGGCCATCGAAGCACCTTTTTTTGGAAAAAATGTACAGTCAATGCTCAAACTTGGGCGTGCTCAGGGCGTAGCAATGTCAGCAGCTTTGTATCGGGATATTCCGATTACGGAATATGCTCCATTAAAGATTAAAATGGCTATTACAGGCAGTGGTAATTCTTCCAAAGAACAAGTGTCTGATATGTTGCGTCGGATACTGAAAATTCCAAAAGAAAATATGTTGCCACAACTGGATGCCTCCGATGGTTTGGCAGCTGCATATTGTCATTTTTTACAAGCAGGACGACCGGTTTCGGGTAAAGAATATTCGGGTTGGAAAGATTTTATTGCCAAAAATGAAACTAAAGTAAAGCCTAATAAAAAGACTAAACTCAACCTTTAAAGGGAGTTGAAGTTAGTCTTGTTTAGTTTTTATTGTTGGTTATCAATAATATAGCTTAATGTAAAAATTTCAATTAATCAACTCAAATCCTGTATAAGGAATTAATGCTTTGGGGATGCGGATTCCTTCGGGAGTTTGATTATTTTCGATCAAAGCAGCTACAATTCGTGGTAGTGCCATTGCACTTCCATTAAGTGTATGCACCAATTGGGTTTTCTTGTCATTTCCTTTGAAACGACATTTCAAACGATTTGCCTGGTAACTTTCAAAATTTGATACCGAACTTACTTCTAACCAGCGTTGTTGAGCCGCTGAATAAACTTCAAAATCGAAAGTCAATGCCGAAGTAAAACTCATATCACCAGCACAAAGTCGTAGAATTCGCCAGGGTAATTCCAATTTTTCGACCAATGTTTGCACATAATTAACCATTTCGTACAGTGTATCGTAGGATTTGTCAGGATGTTGAATTTGAACAATTTCTACTTTGTCAAACTGGTGCAAACGGTTCAAACCACGGACATCTTTTCCATAAGAGCCGGCTTCGCGACGGAAACAAGCAGAATATGCTGTGTTTTTCATTGGTAAATCATTCTCATTCAGTATCACATCACGGTAAATATTTGTAACTGGAACTTCGGCTGTTGGAATTAAATACAAATCGTCGACAGTACAGTGGTACATTTGTCCTTCTTTGTCAGGCAATTGCCCCGTTCCGTAACCCGAAGCAGCATTTACAACATAAGGTGGTTGTATTTCTAAATAACCTGCAGCAGTCGCATTATCGAGGAAAAAATTGATCAAAGCACGTTGCAAACTGGCACACTTTCCTTTATAAACAGGGAATCCGGCACCCGAAATTTTTACGCCCAATTCAAAATCAATCAAATCGTATTTTTTTGCTAAATCCCAATGGGGCAGGGCATCTACCGGTAAGTTTGGCATTATTCCTCCCAAACGTTCCACCAAATTATCTTCAGGTCGTTTTCCATCAGGAACACTGGTGTGTGGTAAGTTTGGAATTTGAACCAATAATTCGTTCAATTTCTGCTCAGCTGCATTTTGTTGATCGCCATGTATTTTGATATTTTCCTTTAGTTCAATTGTTTTTTCTTTCGCCTGTGCAGCTTCAACCTGTTTTCCTAATTTGAAAAAATCACCAATCTGCTTAGATAAATTGTTTAATTCAGCCGAGGCTGTATCTACTTGAACCTGGGTTGTTTTTCGTAAATTATCCAATTCCGCTATTTGTGCAATTATGGCTGCGCCATCGAAATGTTTTTTTGCCAGACGTGCTATTACATCTTCGGTATTTTCTGTAATATATTTGAGTGTCAACATAATGTTAAAGCCTCCTAAATCCCCAAGGGGACTTTTTTCGAGCATATTTAATGATTATTTAAGTGATGTTTAATCCCATTCAGAATATTTTCTAACAAAAAAATCTCCCGCAATTTTACACTACGGTAAAACAACAGGAGATTTTTATTTATGCTATATTATTTTAAGTCTTTAATTCCCAATTGAGGGATTAGGAGGCTTTTTAGTTAGCTACTGCGATAGGTTTTACAGAAACAAACGACTTGTTGTCTTTCTTTTTTCTGAATTCTACAACCCCATCGATTAATGCAAACAAAGTGTGGTCTTTTCCCATTCCAATGTTTTCACCAATGTGGTGTACAGTACCGCGTTGACGAACTATAATATTTCCGGCTTTTGCAAATTGACCACCGTAAATTTTAACTCCAAGTCGTTTGCTTTCCGATTCACGACCGTTTCTTGAGCTACCTGCCCCTTTTTTATGTGCCATTTTCTTCTAATTTTTATCGGTTAAGCTACAATTTCTTTGATTAGTAATTCTGTAAAATCCTGACGGTGACCGTTGCGTTTGCGGTATCCTTTACGACGTTTCTTGTGGAAAACGATTAATTTTTCGCCTCTAACGTGCGATAAAACTTCACAAACTACTTTTGCACCTTCAACTACCGGAGCACCAACTGTGATATCACCTTCATTGTCGATTAATAATACTTTGTCAAATGCTACTTCAGAGCCTCTGTCGGCTTCTGCCATACGATGGATATACAGTCTTCTTCCGGCTTCCACCTTGAACTGTTGTCCCAAAATTTCTACGATTGCATACATTATTTCAATGATTTTTCTGATTACATCGGGAAGGTGAGTTGCCGTTGGCATGCTGCTTTTTACCTTATCCGAAACGAGGTGCAAAAATACATTTTTATTTATAATCTACAAAGGATTGTGTCAAAATAATTTCCTTTCACTTTTGAATTTAACTGAAACCTGATAATTAGAATGTTAAATAGACAGATATTATATTTTTACTTATCCAATTTTTAAAGAAGTAATAGTTTATGAGCCCTTAACTGCCTTATCATTAAAAAATAAAACTTCTCTATCTTCCTTTTTCATAGCCAACGCTTATAGCAATTGTAAAAAATGATCCGCTGTTAGAATTTTTTTAATCTTGTCGGTTGACAAGTTCAAAAAACGAAAAATTGATTTATCTGAGTATACATTATATAAATTAATGGGATTAAGCCTAATCAAAAATATTAGTTCTATACGTTTTGGGTGTGTGAGTTTTTAATTACATGAAATTCAAAGCTTGATATTTATTATCGTGAAACAACATTCAACCAAAAGGATTTAGATAACATAGGAATAAGACTTTGTTTTATTTTCTTGTTAATCAGTCTGTTTGCCGAAAGCAAAACTATTAGTTCTGAGTTTAAAATTCATAATAGATAAATATTTGAATTATGTGTTGAAATAATAAGTAATATGAAATAATTATTGATATGTTTATGTAATTAGAGTGTGTTTTTTTAGTCACAAAAGTGTTTAAAAATTTGTGTATATAA
>JACDZJ010000361.1_pt1 | contig 13966 bp, 11 predicted proteins | sample 7365721 | NCBI WGS metagenome assembly JACDZJ01 (sample SAMN15143480, study PRJNA637477) | pond metagenome | biome: freshwater wetland ecosystem [ENVO:00000243]; feature: pond [ENVO:00000033]; material: pond water [ENVO:00002228]; isolation source: pond water containing pink berries ... | reverse complement strand
ACTCCTATGATACAACTTTTTGACACACTTTCTTATCCCGAACTCAGGTTAATAGGGTGGGTTTACATACAATATACAACGAGTTCTGGACTAATAATTCAGGACTCTTTTTTTGCGAAGAATTCATCTTTTTTTTGTAATTTTGACAACTAATACCAACTGTACATATAAAATGACCCAAAGTCATTTTTATGTCTACTGTTGTTTATGCCGATTGAAAATTCCGCTTGCGGAAGGTATATCGAGTATTTCGAGATTCCGTGCAACGGAACAAACAAATAGAACAATGAGACGAACTTGCCTGCAGCAGGCAGGGTCGTCCCGATAGCTATCGGGAGGGCTATATTGTTTGTGCAATCGGTATAAACTATATTTCAACACTCTCAATGCATTTTTTACTCATAAAATTTGAACTACAATTTCTTTTAAAATGACTGAAAAGCTGATAATTACACTTTTTGAACATGCTATTTGGGGATCAATTCTTCAACCTGCACTTGTAAGAGAAGAAGCGTCAGGCACTTTAACTATTGAGGAAATTGTTGGATGTAAATCCACATTCTTCTCAAAATTAAATGATTTAGAAAAATCGTTGGTGCAAATGTCAGATAAAGTCTCTGACAAAACATTAATGAAAAATTATTCTAAAGAAAAAAACATAGCTGACTTTCATAAAAAAGTAAGTCTAGAGACAATCGAGAGATACATTCGACCAGCAATAGAAAGTTATCATAGGAGAGCACTTGAAATATTAAAGACTTTAGATCAACCCATATATTTACGTTCCGGAGTGAAATCACGCGTTTTATACAACACTGATCGTGTGTTAGTACCAAAAGACCTCACGCAAGTAGTTTTCAATTTCCACAAATACGATGATTTAGGGCTACAATATTTTATCAGCTTAAAATGTGAAAATGAAGAATTTGATTTGCACTCGAAAAGCTATTATGGGCTTTGTAACGAGCCTGCCGTGTTGGTTATTGAACATAAATTGCACACTTTTGCTGATATCGATATAAAAAAATTAATTCCTTTTTTTGGTAAAAAGTTCATTCAAGTTCCCTCCTCAGTAGAAAAAACGTATATTGAAAAATTCATAAAAAACTGTGTTGAGAAATATGAAGTAAATTCAGAAGGCATTGACATACAATATATTAATCCTGAAAGAAAAGCAATTTTAATATTGGATAGTGATTGGAATATGATGCCGGCATTGTATTTAAGTTTTAAATATTCCGATAAAGTATTTCCAATAGATTCGCCAAGCAAAAAAAATGTTTATGTTGTAGAGAAAGATGGAAATACTTCATTAAAATGGTTTTACCCTGACAAAGAATGGGAAAATTCGTTGATAAATTTATTGTTAGAAAACGGATTAGAAAGATCGGGAATAAATCATTTTACAGTTAAAAAAAAAGATGATATCGAATTTGAATCAATTTCCATTATGATTGAATGGTTGCAGTTAAAATCTGAAATTATTCGTAATTTTGAATTTTCACAAAGTCTACCAGATAAAACTTATTTTATTGGAGAAATATCTGTCAATACTGATATTAGCATTAAACGAGATTGGTTTGATATCGATATTGAAGCAGCATTTGGTAAGTTTAGAATACCTTTCATACGCTTCAGAAATCATATCTTAAATAATATCCGTGAATATATTTTACCTGACGAAACAATTGCGATTTTACCATCGGAGTGGTTTACACGCTATTATGAACTAATGCTTTTCAGTAAAAAGTCGGATGAAAAGATTCGATTGAAAAAACATCATTTTGGAATTGTAACTGTAATACAGGGCGAAAAGCAAAACCAATATACAAATTTCGAGACAGATAAGAAACCTTTGATAAAACCGGAAGGAATCAAAGCTGAACTTCGAAATTATCAATTCAAAGGATTTTCATGGCTAGTTCACCTATACGAAAATAATTTTGGAGGTTGTTTGGCTGATGACATGGGACTAGGGAAAACAATTCAAACTATTTCATTACTGCAATACATTTCAAATATAAACAACAGTTCAAAGCAAGTAGTTTTTCCAAAAAAAACCAAAAATGACCCACAAGAAGCAATTCAATTATCTATTTTTGATGAAGAAAACATTGCAGTTACATCCACACTTCCAAACCTTATTGTGATGCCTACTTCGCTGATTCACAATTGGTACAATGAATTTAGAAAGTTTGCTCCCGAATTGAAAGTGTATATATATTCTGGCGCAAAACGAATTAAAAGCATTGATATTTACAAAGTTTTTGGATTTTACGATGTGGTTCTTACCACTTATGGAACGTTAAGAAACGACATAGATTTATTACAAAATTGTCTGTTTCAATATTTAATCCTGGATGAAAGTCAGTCTGTAAAAAATCCTGATTCATTATCTTATAAAGCTGTAAAACAGATAAATGCAAATCATAAACTTGTATTGACCGGAACTCCGGTAGAAAACTCATTAACCGATTTATGGGCGCAACTCAACATTGTAAATGAAGGTCTTTTGGGAAATCAAACTTCATTCAAAAATGCTTATTTGAACCCAATTAATAAAAATAATAAAGCCAAAGAAGAAGCTTTATTACGAATAATTCAACCATTTATTTTACGACGCACAAAAAATGAAGTAGCTCCCGAATTGCCGCCTCTGAGTCAGGAAACAGTATATTGTGATATGAGTGAAGACCAGCAAAGTGCCTATAATGAAGAAAAGAATAAATTACGGAACAGTTTATTAGTAAAAGATACTAACTTTGACTCACAAAAAATGGCTTTTATAACATTGCAAGGTCTTACTCGATTGCGATTGTTAGCCAATCATCCAAAACTGCTGGATGTTGATTACGCTGGAGATTCAGGGAAATTTGAACAAATTATTATGCGATTCGAAACTCTGAAATCGGAAAACCATAAAGTATTAATATTTTCATCTTTTGTAAAGCATTTACGATTGTTGGCAAATCATTTTGACAAAGAGAATTGGAAATATGCCTGGTTATCGGGATCAACACCTGCTGATGGTAGAGAAGTTGAAATTGACAGATTTAAATCAGAATCAGATGTAAATTGCTTCTTCATTTCGCTCAAAGCGGGGAGTGTAGGTTTGAACTTAACAGCTGCTGATTATGTTTTTATTATCGATCCATGGTGGAATCCGGCATCCGAGATGCAAGCTTTAAGCCGTTCACATCGAATTGGACAGGATAAAAATGTGATAGTTTACCGATTTATTTCAACTGACACAATAGAGGAAAAAATCAGGAATTTACAAGATGATAAGTCGAAATTGGCAGATACATTTATAACATCAAGTAATCCATTAAAAGATTTGAATAGGGATGAGATGATTGATTTGATAGCCCCATAAATCCATCGAGAAGTGGGACTTTTAGAGTGCTACTTTTAAATTTACATTGCCATTAGTTTAATATAATAAACTACGTCTTTTAGTCCCCCTGGGGATATAGGGAGTTAAATACTAAAAAATGAAAAAAAGTGTTCAAACAGAAATAGATGCTTGTTATTTATATCGCAAATTAGCCGAAAATGAATCGGATGAAGCCGTAGCAAACGTGTTTCGCCAAATGGGTGACATTGAACAAAGTCACGCTGAAGCCTTTGCTCGAAGAGAGAATATTCCAACAGAAAACTTAATAAAACCTTCGTGGCGAGCCCTTTCATTGAATTTAATTGGTAAAGTTTTTGGTTACGATTATGTATTAGGTGCATTGATGGATACCGAAAAGAGTTTGTCCAATGCTATTATAAAGACAAAAGATAAGAACAAAATGGAAATTACAGGATCAGAAACGAACCATGTAAAAATTTTGTGGTCAATTTTGGAAAACGATAAAAGCATCAGTGGAACTCAACATGCTAAATTTGAAAGCCGACATCGATCGGTTGGTGGAAATGCCATTCGTGCTGCAGTGTTGGGTGGAAATGATGGGCTGGTATCAAATTTCAGTTTAGTAATGGGTGTGGCAGGAGCAACAACCAATCAACAAGGCGTGTTACTTGCCGGAATTGCAGGATTACTTGCCGGAGCATTGTCAATGGCGCTCGGAGAGTGGATTTCGGTGAAAAGTTCGCAAGAACTCTACGAAAATCAAATGGCAATTGAAATGGACGAATTGGAAACCAACCCCGAAGGGGAAGAGAAGGAATTGGCTCTGATCTACATGGCAAAAGGAATTCCCGAAGATCAAGCCCGAAAAATATCGGCTGAAATTATGAAAGACAAAACTCATGCACATGCGGTTTTGGTAAAAGAAGAATTGGGAATAAATCCCGAAGAGTTGCAAGGCTCAGCCATTGAAGCTGCTTTGTATTCATTTTTCTTGTTTTCCATAGGGGCTATTATACCACTGGCACCTTTTTTCTTTTCGAATGGGCTACAAGCATTGGTGTTAAGTGTTTCTTTCAGTGCGATTGGACTATTTCTGATTGGTGGGGCAATTACCTTATTTACCGGTAAAAATGTTTGGTATTCAGGTTTCCGTCAGGTTATTTTTGGACTTTTTGCTGCAGCCATTACTTTTGGAATAGGTAAAATGATTGGGGTAGTTGTATCATAAAGTGATTTTTAATAAAAAGAAGTCTCATATTAAAACTCTTACAGCTTATTAAATTATTAATTGTTTACAATTTTAACTATATGTTTATTTTTTTTGGTACAAAAAAACACTTACAAAAAAACGTGTAAGTGTTCGATAAACATTTGGTGACCCCGGTGGGGGTCGAACCCACGACCCACAGATTAAGAGTCTGTTGCTCTACCAACTGAGCTACGAAGTCATTATGAAATTATTGATAACTTTTATAAAAACGGCTGCAAAGTTAATCAAAAAATCAATTTTTTTTACACTTATCTGTCAAAATTTCAATTATTTTTATTAATAGGAGGACGACATACTACTACAGTGATATGAAAACAAGATTGATGTCGATCTCTTACGACCAATAACTTGCACTCTTTCCGCATATCAGTTAAAACCTTTGTAATAGCAAGTATAGGTTCCATCTTCGACTCAATTGTAACTTTTTTTGTGTTATAAAAATTTTTATATGAAATATCAAGGGTTGTTCCATAAATATGAGCCGAATGACCAATGGCATTTCCGTTTCGTTTGCCTAATTTAGACTGTGCTCCTACAGTTCGAAGTATAGATGTGATTCTGAAATCGTATTTCTTTTCTTTTAATCGTTCTTGAAAGCGAAAGCCAATTTCGTTCAACATATCCACGCCCTCAGGTATAAGATAGGGATGTGAAAATGATAAGGTTTTTAGCTGATAAAATCGATTTTCAGTTACTTTTACTTGTATTGACCGATTTACAAGGCTGTCGATTTGTAAATTAAATATCGAATCATTTTCAACTGGAATAATTCCATTAGTTTGGGCATGAATTAATTGTATTTCATTTGGATCATTGAGTTTTTTACTAGTTTCTATGGGAGCGGTGGCAAATCGTATATGGTCGCAATCTGAAACGTAATTAGTGATAAATCGAATTTCCTTCTTCTGAACGATTTTTGTTTGTATTTTTTTTACTAAAAATATCCCACCTGTAATTAAAACTCCAGTTATTAAGATTAAAAAGAAATAAAAAATGGGAGTTTTATATCTCCTTTTATTGTAATACTTAAAATCTTTAATGGGCTTTATAGGTCTTCTGATAGGTTGTCTTCTGTATACTAATGTAATTGATTTATTGTTTTATCGAACAAAGTTAAGCTTTTAGCTATTTATTGCCAATAGTTAAATAGCAAAAGTTATCAACAAAGTCATCTGTGTATCTAGAACAATATAATTTCATATTTTAAATTCATTTAGACAGACTCACTACTTGCAATTCGGGTGATGTACAATAGAAAATGGAATTTTCTACTTCCATAACATATCGTGATTAGGAATGAAATAGACCCAAGTTATAGAAAATTAAGTGATATAAAATTAGTATTTTTTGGATACATATCTCTAAAATTGGTTAAATATAGATTATTAAATTAGGTACTACTAGAATTCCTTTGGGTATTACGACATTTAATAATTGATACTCATAGTTCAACATAGACATAAAAATTAAGAAAATAAATGCTTAACAATTTGATATGCAAAACAATAACGAATATATTGTACTATTTGATACTTTAAATTTTAAGAAGAAACTATTTGATTCTATTGTGAAAAAAATATAAGTAACTCCCGATGCTCGGGATGTGCCATATAAGCTTGATTTTTTAAATTTACCATCAACTCACACAAAAGGTAGTAGAACCTTGAATTTTGCTTATAAGAAGTTATAAGCAAATAAGTAATATAAGCAATTTCAAAATCAGCGAATCTATGAACTAAAGAAATAATATTATTACTTTTGTGATGAAATAATTAGTGATTTCAAAAGCATAAAACTTCTAGTCAGATTTCTTAAGAATTGAACTCGTTTCACCATTTAATAGCATGTAAATATTATGATAAATCACCTGATTATAAAAAAGTTATTTTTACTTTTCATTTTATTGTTACCCGCATTTTTCTTAAATTGTCAAAATCCAGAAATTTTTGTTAACCGTGGTCATGCAAAATATAATGTGCAGGACTACGAAGGAGCTATTGCCGATTTTTCGAAAGCTATAGAACTTAATCCCAAATATTCGGAGGCATATTATAACAGAGCCACAATAAAATGTATCAATTTGTATGATTATAAAGGAGCAATTGTCGATTATAACAAAGCCATTGAGATAAATCCAAAATTGACGAAAGTTTTTTACCTCAGGGGTTATTCAAAATTTGAAATTCGTGACTTCTCGGGTTCAATCACTGATTTGACCAAAGCAATTGAATATAACCCCAAACTGAAAGAAGCCTATTATAAAAGAGGAATTGCAAAATGGAGTTTAAAAGATTACAAAGGTGGAATTTACGATTTAACAAAAACCCTGGAAATTGACCCAAATAATGCCGAAGCATATTACAATCGGGGCACAATTAAAAGCAACAACCTTCAGGATTTTAAAGGGGCAATTGCCGACTATTCGAAGGCAATAGTAATTAACCCAAAAAACAAAGAAGCATATAACAGCAGGGGTTTTGCAAAAAATAACCTTCAGAACTTCACCACAGCCATTAACGATTTTACAAAAGCATTGGACATAGATTCAAAATTTTTGAAAGCGTATTACAATAGAGGATTTGCAAAAACCAAATTGGAGGACTATGGTGGTTCAGTACAGGATTTTACAAAAGCCATTGAGTTAAATCCTAAACTTGCAGAAATCTATTTTTATAGGGGAATTTCAAAATCCAAATTGAAAGATCTTGAGGGTGCAATTGTCGATTATACAAAAGCAATTGAACTCAACCCAAAGTTTGCAGATGCTATTTTTAACAGAGGTACTTTAAAAATTGTTCTCGGAAAAAAAGACGATGGTTGTTTGGACTTAACCAAAGCCGAAGAACTGGGTTATCAAAATGCAGCAGAGAAAAAAAAATTATACTGTCAGTAAAAACAAATTTTAGTTGTAAAAGTTTAATTTCAAAAGTGATTATATAATAAAATCCTATTAATCAAATGATTAATAGGATTAGATAGCGTACCCGAAGCGGGACTTGAACCCGCACAGCCGTGAAGCCAAAGGATTTTAAGTCCTTCGTGTCTACCATTCCACCATCCGGGCAAGATAAACTGTGTTTTTTTATGAGCGAAAGACGGGACTTCCCGATATAAAATCGGGATAAACTTCTCGTCCCGATGAAACTTCTCGCATTTAACAAATGAGCGAAAGACGGGACTCGAACCCGCGACCCCGACCTTGGCAAGGTCGTGCTCTACCAACTGAGCTACTTTCGCAATTTATTTGTCAGGATTTAAAAAATTTAGTTCTAAAATTTCAACTTACTTTTCTCTTAAAGCGGGTGCAAAGATACATTTATTTTTGATTTTACGAAATTTATTTTACGAAAAACTCCTTTATTGTCTTAAATTTTGGATAGAATTCATTAAATACCGCTGTTAAAAACCAAAAAAAGTGAGTATGTAAAGTACATACTCGCTTTTATTTATTTTTTTTAATTAAGCCATGCTAACTAACAATTCACCATCTACTTCACTAAATTTTACATTACCTTCGCTTGCCAACCAACCTAATGCCAAATTCAAATCTTTTTCTGCTAGTTTGGTTACTTTTTTGACAGTTTTAACATTCAATTCTCCTGCTTCCAAAGCAGACCAAACTAAACCTGCACTAATACCAATTTTTTCTAATAACATAACGTTTGTTTTTAAAAAGTTGTTTTACGTGAACAATTTCTGCACAAAAGTACTATAAATATGTTCTATAACATAGAAAACGATAAATTAATTAAAAATGTCTATTTTTTAAATTATCTTGCATACATTTCGTCAATCAATACTTTATGTTTTTGCATAATTACAGCCCTGCGCATTTTTAAGGTATTAGTCAATTCGCCACTATCGATTGAAAAACTTTTTTGAATCAGCGTGAAACGTTTTATTTGTTCGTAGTTGGCCATATCCTTTTGCAAATCGGTAATCCTACTTTGAATAAAATCATTGATGGCAGGTAACTTCAGCAATTCATCCACATTATCGTAACTGATTTTGTTCTTTATGGCATAGTCTTCGAGTGCAGGAATGGAAGGGGCAATAATGGCAGTTACATAATTTCGTTCATCACCAATTACAGCTACTTGTTCAATATATTTATCCATCCCAAGTCGGGTTTCAATTTCCTGAGGAGCTACATATTTTCCGTTTGATGTTTTGAACAAATCCTTAATCCTATCGGTCAAAACAATTTGATTATTTTTTATATAGCCTGCATCGCCGGTTTTGAACCAACCATCTTCGGTAAAAGCGGCTTTTGTGGCTTCTTTGTTATTATAATAACCCGGAAAAATGATTTTTCCTTTGAGTAGAATTTCATTTTCTTCACCTATTTTCACTTGTAAGTTGGGCATAATAGTTCCAACAGTTCCAATTTCGAAAGTATCAGATTCGAAACAGGTAACTGTAGCAGTGCTTTCCGTAAGTCCGTATCCGTATAGAATTGGAACTCCAATACTTCTGAAAAAAGTGGTAATTTCATCCGAAAGTTTTGCTCCTGCAGTTGGCAGAATATTAGCGTTTTCAATACCCAATGTTCGCTTTACTTTCCCAAATATAAGTTTATCAGCAATTGCATATTTTAATTCTAACAACAATCTGGGGTTCTTTCCCAGTCGTAAATAGTCAATATTATATTTTTTTCCGGTAGCAATAGCCCAAGTAACAATGCCCAACATAAGAGGAGAGAAATTTGATAAATTTTCCTGAACTCCTGCATAAACTTTTTCCCAGAAACGAGGTACAGCACACATTAGCGATGGACGAACGTCTTTAATGGTTTGTTGAATTTCGGTAGGACGTTGGTTGATGTAAATCGTAGCTCCTCTAAAAAGACATAAATAACACCAGGTTCGTTCAAATACGTGAGAAAGGGGAAGGAAAGCAACCGAAACGTCTCTTTCTGACATATTGGTCAACCGCATGGTATTGGTAAGCATTGCCTCTTTAAAGCAACTGTGTGGTAACATGACACCTTTGGGATTTCCTGTTGTTCCAGAAGTATATAAAATACAACACAAATCAGTTTTATTCGCCTCATTTTGACGTTGTTGTACTTCAAAGTGTTTTGTAGATTTTTCGCCTAAAGCAAGCAAACTTGAAAAATACATGCTATGATCTAAATCAGCAAAAACAACATTTTTGTCAAAAACAATTATTTTTTTCAGGAATTTTGAATTTTCCATTACTTCCAATGCAATGTTGTATTGCTGTTGATCGCCCACAAAAATAATTTCAATTTCGGCATCGTTTACAATAAATTCTACTTGCGAAACGGTGGAAGTGGCATACATTGGTACTACGGTGGCACGATTGGCAAATAATGCAAAATCAACAATCAGATTTTCTGCTTTATTCTGCGAAAACTGACCAACCCGTTGATGTTCAACTACTCCTAAATCAAAAAAAGCTTTAGAAATAGCCGATACCTGATTGGCAAACTCATTCCATGATAATTTGTACCATGGGTCATTAAGCTCTTCACGTGAACAAAGAGCCACTTTGTTGCCATATTTTTTTGCCTGGGCAAACACCAATTGAGAAAAATGAACTTTTTCCATGTTTCTTAGATTTAAGGGTATATTGGTAATAATTGCAAAGATAAAGATAAAACCTGAAAAGATTACACATTTTTGTGGAAATTGTGCAATAAGAATTTAAGGACTGATTATTTATTGTTTCGTGAAAATTGAATGTAGATTTTATGCCAATATGATACAACAGAATTGAAAAAAACATAAGATTTTTTTCAACAGACAAATGGTGTTGTTCAGTCAATAAAAAACATTATCTTCAATTTTGGTTATTTACCAACAAATATTGGAATAATAATGCAAAATTATGATATTTGATAATCTGTTTTTTAAAACAATATTCAGATAGATAGACTTGTAATTTGTAACTAAAAAACATATAACTACTTAATTATGATTGTAGATAGAAAATTTGGGTTATAATCAATAAGTTGACAAGCTATTTTTGCAGCATTTTGTTGTGATTCCTTTTTACTTTGTCCCGTTGCTTGACAAACATCTATCCCAAGAATGAGTAATCGGGTAATAAAGTGGTGTTTATAAAACTTATATAAAATATCTTCTACCAACACAAATTCTGGTTCGAGACGATTTTTCAGAAACCACTCAATCAATTTTGATTTAAAATTAACCTCATACTCGGCAATTTTTTCTAAATTCACAAAGTTGAGAAAACGTTGTTCAACAAATATTTTACATTTTTTGTATCCATAATCTAAATAAATAGCTCCCATAAGTGCCTCTAAGGCATTCCCGTAAATATTGTTATTGGAGTAATTATTAACATATTGGGATGTTTTTACAAGTTCATCAAGCCCAATTTCAATTGCAAAACGATTTAACGATTTGCGTTTTACAATCTTTGATCGGGTATTTGTTAAAAAACCCTCACGTTCTTTCTCATAGTAAAAATAAAGAATATCGGTAACTACAGAATTGAGAACGATTTATGGCGTAGGGCAAGGGTAGTATTCGATTTTATTGGGATAGAATCCTAGCACTTTATAAAATGAAAAATAATGCTCATTTCGAGCATTCGAAAGGAGTCTTATTTTTCGTAGGATATACTTTATCACAAACTTACTTAATGTATTTTTTTACAATTACACTAGCATTGTGACCACCGAACCCGAAAGTGTTGGACAAAGCAGCATTTACTGTTCGTTTTTGTGCTTTGTTAAATGTAAAATTCAAATTGTAATCAATTTCAGGATCTTCATCACCAGCCATAAAATTTATAGTTGGTGGAACAATATCGTTCACAACCGAAAGTACTGAGAATATAGCTTCAATTGCACCTGCAGCACCCAATAAGTGACCTGTCATGGATTTAGTAGAGCTTATATTAAGCTTATAGGCATGATCACCAAAAACTTCCATAATTGCTTTGGATTCAGAAATGTCTCCAACTGGTGTAGAAGTTCCATGAACATTAATATAATCAATATCTTTAGGATTCATTCCAGCATCATACAATGCACGTTTCATTACTAATTTTGCACCAAGACCATCGGGATGTGTAGCAGTAAGGTGATAAGCATCTGCAGACATACCCCCGCCAACAACTTCGCAAAGAATGTTGGCACCTCGCGCAAGGGCGTGATCCAATTCTTCGAAAATAAGACAAGCCGCCCCATCGCCCATAACAAATCCATCTCGACTTTTACTGAACGGACGTGAGGCACTGGTTGGTTCATCGTTACGTGTTGAAATGGCATTCATAGCATTAAAACCACCAATTCCACCTGGTGTTATTGCAGCCTCTGCACCACCTGTAACAATCATATTTGCTTTACCCATACGGATATTTGTAAATGCGTCAATAATGGCGTTTGTAGATGATGCACAAGCAGAACAAGTAGAATAATTTGGTCCATGGAAACCATATTTGATTGAAATCTGTCCTGCTGCAATATCCGAAATCATTTTTGGTATAAAAAAAGGATTAAATTTAGGACCCATTTCAAGGTTTGCATAGTAGTATCCAATTTCTTCCTCGAAAGTCTTTATTCCACCAATACCGGCAGCAAAGATGACTCCTACTTCGTCTTTATCTACTGTATCTAAATTCACTCCACAATTTTCTAATGCTTCTTCGGCAGCTGCGATTGCATATTGCGCATAAAGATCCAGTTTGCGTGCATCTTTTCGGTCAAAATATTTCAAAGGATCGAAATTTTTGACTTCGCAGGCAAATTGGGTCTTAAACTTAGAAGCATCAAAATGTGTAATAGGTGCAGCACCACTTACACCATTCAGAACACTATTCCATGTTTCCACGACATTAGTTCCCAAAGGAGTTATTGCGCCAATACCCGTTACTACAACTCTTTTCAATTCCATAAATTAATTTTTGTGGAAAAAGATTATTTTTGTAAAGCTTCGATGTGAGCGATAGCCTCGCCTACATTAGTAATTTTTTCTGCTTGTTCGTCTGGAATAGAAATGCCGAATTCTTTTTCAAATTCCATAATCAATTCTACTGTGTCCAGTGAATCAGCTCCAAGGTCGTTTGTAAAACTTGCTGTTGATACAACATCTGCTTCTTCTACGCCTAATTTGTCAACGATAATCGCTTTTACTTTTGCTTCAACTTCTGACATGATTTTTGTTTTTAAGTTTGTAAATTGAAAATAATAATTAATTTTGCGGTGCAAAGGAAAGAAAATTTATCGACATAACCTCGTTTTTGTTTATAAAAAAGTATAATTTTGCACAAACTCGTTACATTTGCGCAATATTTAAAGAACATTATATGTCTTGTAAAATAGCTCTTTTTTCGTCAGGTTCGGGATCGAATGCCGAAAATATTATTAACTATTTCTCCGAAAGTTCTGATTTTCAATTTCATGTTATAATATCAAATAAATTTGATGCTTATGTTCACCGACGGGCAAAAAAACTTCAAATTCCCTCTTTTACATTTTTGCGAGAAGATTTTTCGGATGGAGAAAAAATACTTGAATTTCTTAAAAAAATTGAAACAGATTATATTGTATTAGCCGGATTTTTACTAAAAATTCCACTTAAAATTATAAATGCTTACCCTAAAAAGATCATCAATATTCATCCTGCCTTATTACCAAAATTTGGAGGAAAAGGTATGTATGGTTCACGTATTCACCAAGCAGTAGCTGAAGCAGGCGAAATTGAATCAGGAATAACTATTCATTATGTTAATGAATATTACGATGAAGGAAATATTATATTTCAGGCAAAATGTCCAATATCAGTCACTGATAACGCTGAAACCATAGCCGAAAAAGTACATGCTTTAGAATATGAACATTTCCCAAAAGTGATTGAGAATATCTGGGGGAATTATTAAACTTTATATGGATTTAAATGCTATTGCTCTAGTTTTCAGATCTCACCCTAAATCCAACTCTCTCCCGCAAATGGGACAGATATACAAAAGACTTTGCAGACTGCAAATAATGAGCTACATTTATTAATTCTACTGCCGTATCCCCTCTCGTATTCTTGTCCCGATTTATCAGGAGGAGGAGAAAGAGTTAGGAATTGTGTTCCAACTTAAAAAGTTCAAGAAGTTTTATTACAATTACTTAGCCTTTTAATCAAAATAATGTCTATTAATTATTTCCGTTTTGACATGTATTGTATTTCAGGTACTACTAGAATTCGTTTGGGTATTACGAAAATTAACAATTAATACTCATAGTTCCTCAAAGTCATAAAAATTAAGAAAATAAATGTTCACATAGTTTTATATATTTTCTTTCACTGTTGTCCGGTAAAAGAATTTTGATTAGATTGAAAAAAGAGGAGCCA
>JACDZJ010000360.1_pt1 | contig 13981 bp, 12 predicted proteins | sample 7365721 | NCBI WGS metagenome assembly JACDZJ01 (sample SAMN15143480, study PRJNA637477) | pond metagenome | biome: freshwater wetland ecosystem [ENVO:00000243]; feature: pond [ENVO:00000033]; material: pond water [ENVO:00002228]; isolation source: pond water containing pink berries ... | reverse complement strand
GCGACTGACCCGCGACCACGTCCTGCCAGTCTCGCAGGGCGGACGCGACATTTGGATGAACGTCGTCACCGCCTGCCGCGCCTGCAACCAGAAAAAGAGCGGCCGCACGCCCGAACAGGCCCGCATGCAACTGCTCTACGCTCCCTACGTGCCGAACAAGGCGGAATACCTGATCCTCTCCAACCGCCAGATCCTCGCCGACCAGATGGACTTCCTGGCGCGGCATGTGCCGGAAAAGAGCCGCGTCCGATTAGCCGCGTAACATTGGCGGCGTGACCGCCGCCAAACCCATCACTTCCTACCGCCCTTACTGGGCCAAGCGCTTCGGCGTCGCCCCCTTCCTGCCGACGACGCGCGCCGAGATGGCAGCGCTGAGCTGGGACAGTTGCGACATCATCGTCGTGACCGGCGATGGCTACATTGACCATCCGAGTTTTGGCATGGCCCTGATCGGCCGCCTGCTCGAAGCGCAAGGCTTTCGCGTCGGCATCATCGCCCAACCCGACTGGAAATCGGCCGAGGACTTCCGCCGCCTCGGCCAGCCGAATCTTTATTTCGGCATCACCGCCGGCAACATGGATTCGATGGTCAACCGCTACACGGCCGACCGGAAAATCCGTTCCGACGACGCCTATACGCCGGGCGGCGCACCGGACCAACGGCCGGATCATGCCGTCACCGTGTATGCCCAGCGGGCAAGGGAGGCATATAAGAACGCTCCAATCGTCATCGGCGGCATCGAAGCCTCGTTGCGCCGCATCGCCCATTTCGACTACTGGTCGGAAACCGTCAAGCGCTCGGTGCTGGTCGACAGCAAGGCCGACCTGCTGCTGTTCGGCAACGCGGAACGCGCGCTGATCGAGTTGACGCATCGCCTCGCCAAGGGCACCCCGATCAACGAGATACGCGACCTGCGCGGCACGGCTTTCATGGCACCGGCCGACTCGACGCCCGGACCGGACTGGCAGGAAGCCAACGGACGGAAATCCGTCAGTGAGCGTGCGCTCACCTACGTGCGCTTGCCTGCTTACGAAGAAGTGAAGGCAGATAGGATCTCCTACGCCGAAGCCTCGCGACTGTTCCACCTCGAATCGAATCCCGGCAATGCGCGCGCCCTGGTGCAGCGTCATGGCAGTCGTGACCTTTGGCTCAACCCGCCACCAATGCCGCTGTCCACCGCCGAGATGGACCATGTCTTCGGGCTGCCCTACGCCCGCGCGCCGCACCCGAGCTATGGCGCTGCGAAGATTCCCGCCTGGGAGATGATCCGCTTCTCGATCAACATCATGCGCGGCTGCTTCGGCGGCTGCACCTTCTGCTCGATCACCGAGCACGAGGGCCGCATCATCCAGAGCCGCTCCGAGGAATCGATCCTGCACGAGATCGAGGCAATCCGCGACAAGACGCCGGGCTTCACCGGCGTCGTTTCCGACCTCGGTGGCCCGACCGCCAACATGTATCGCATGGCCTGCAAGGACGCCAGGATCGAGGTAGCCTGCCGGCGGCTCTCGTGCGTTTATCCCGACATCTGCGAAAACCTCGGCACCGACCACGGACCGCTGATCCACCTTTACCGCAGCGCGCGGCAGGTGCCCGGCGTCAAGCGCATCCTGATCGGCTCCGGCCTGCGCTACGACCTCGCGGTGCGTTCACCCGAATACGTGAAGGAACTGGTCGCCCATCACGTCGGCGGCTACCTGAAGATCGCGCCCGAGCACACCGAAGCCGGCCCGCTCTCGAAAATGATGAAGCCGGGCATGGGCAGCTACGACAAGTTCAAGCGCATGTTCGAGGCGGCGTCGCAGGCCGCCGGCAAGGAGCAGTACCTGATCCCCTACTTCATCGCCGCGCATCCGGGTACGACGGACGAGGACATGCTGGAACTCGCGCTCTGGCTCAAGCGCAACGATTTCCGCCTCGACCAGGTGCAGACCTTCCTGCCGACGCCGCTGGCCATCGCCACCGGCATGTGGCACACCGGGAAAAACCCACTCAGGCGCGTTTCAAAGGATTCCGAGGAAGTGGCCGTCGTGCGCGGCGGCCGGCAGCGGAAATTGCAGAAAGCCTTCCTGCGCTATCACGACCCGAAGAACTGGCCGCTGCTGCGCGAAGCCCTCAAGGAAATGGGCCGCGCCGACCTGATCGGCAACGGCAAGCGGCATCTGGTGCCGGCGTGGCAACCGGGGGCAGAAAAGTCGGCGCCGGCAGGACGGCGAGCCGGACCGAAAATCAGACGCAACCCGTCGGTTTAGGCATCCCCGCATAGCGCGCCGCCTGCTTGGCGGGGCCATAGGGAAACAGGTCGAACAGGTATTTCTTGTCAGAAAATACTTCTCCCAAGTCATTGCCAATCAGTTTCGTCATCATGCGCAGATTGGGTGCGGTGGAATTCTCGGCATAGTAGTCGCGGATCCAGTTGATGACGCGCCAGCGACTCTCGTCGAGCGCCAGTTCGTCCTGCGCGGAGAGTACGACCGCAACCTCCTCGGACCAATCGTCGAGGTTCGCCAGGAAGCCCTCGGCGTCGGTTTCGATTTCCCTGCCATTGACGTTGATCATTTTTAACTCTCCGTGAGATTGGGGGCGCAGATTATTACTTGATTTATTTTGTCGGATTTTAGGCTGCAACGAAGTGATTGCAAATAAAACTTTGCGAGGCTTCTTGCAACCAGCTTTATGGGGGAAAATGAGACTGGCGGAGAGGGTGGGATTCGAACCCACGGTACCTTGCAGTACGCCTGATTTCGAGTCAGGTACATTCGACCACTCTGCCACCTCTCCGGCGCCGCGGATTATAACCGTGTCACCTTCGCAAATCACGGCACGCCCTTGACTGCGTGCTCGAAAAAGAGGTTTTGCGGTTCGGGATGTTTTTTCGACGTTTTCTGGCCCTCTTGCTGATCCTCCTCACCGGTTGCTCAAAGCTCGAGCCGCCGGGTAGCGCGCAGCCGCTGATCGTAGGTTTGCCGGCTGACCCGATCTTCCATCAGTCGGCGGGATTAAGCGAAGGGACTGAGGGTTATAGCCGCGACCTGTCAGCACTTTTCGCCCAAACCCTGAACGTAAAACTACGCTTCGTGACTGCAAAGGACTATCCGTCACTGCTGGCAATGGTTCGCGACGGTGAGGTACATATGGCCGCCACACTACCGGCACAGTATGGCGACCCCCATCTGCGCTTCACGCCTCCACTGCGCGAAACGCGGCAACTGATCGTCCGGCACGCCAGCGCCGTATCCATTGATACGCCCCAAGATCTCGCCGGGCGGGAGATCGCCACCATGCCCGAGTCCGCGCAATTGCGGGCGATCCGCGCACTTGACATCAGCCCGCCACCCAATCTCGTCGAGCAGGCCGGCATCGACGAACTCGAACTGCTCGCCGGGGTTGCCCGGCGCCGCCATGACCTGGCCGCCACCGATGACCTGCATTTTGCCGTGGCCGCGAATTTCAATCCCGACCTCGACGTGGCGCTGGAGTTGCCCGGCAAGCTGGCCTATGTGTGGGCCTTTCATGTCGACGAGGCCGCCGTGCATGAAAAGGCTGTCCATTTCATCGAAGCCGCCAGGGCGGACGGCACGCTGCGCCGTCTGGATGACCGCTATTTCGGCCATATCCGCCGCCTCAATGCGCGGGACATTGCCGGTTTCCTCGAAAACGTTCGAACCCGACTGCCCGAATATCGCAACCTGTTCCACGAGGCTCAGGAAATCTCCGGCATCGACTGGCGCCTGCTGGCTGCTGTCGCCTACCAGGAATCAAAGTGGGACCCGCTGGCCACCTCCCCCACCGGCGTGCGCGGCATGATGATGCTGACAGAAGACACCGCCGACCGCTTGAAGGTAAGGAATCGTCTCGACCCGCGTGAAAGCATTCACGCCGGCGCGAACTACCTGGCCCAACTGAGGGACGATCTGCCGGAGGAAATCAAGCCGCCGGATCGCCTGTGGTTTGCCCTTGCCGCCTACAACCTCGGCATGGGACACCTGAACGGTGGGCGCCACTTCGCGCCATCGCTCAATCGCGACCCGAACCTGTGGGTCGACATGAAGCAGGTGTTACCGCTGCTGGCGCGGCCCGAGTATTACAACCGGCTCAAAAGCGGGCGCGCCCGTGGGGGCGAGGCAGTCATCCTGGTCGAAAATATTCGCAATTACTACGACGTGCTGTCGAGACTGACTCCGCCCCATACCCCGCCCAGTTGGGGTGGGGAACCGCCACGTCAGAAAGTGATGAAGCGCAAACCCGCCAAGCCGCCAAAACCCTCAGTACCGCTGAGCTAGCCGCCGATGATTTCCAACCCGCCCATGTAGGGGCGCAGCGCCGCCGGCACGACGATACTGCCATCGGCACGCTGGTAATTCTCCAGCACCGCCACCAGCGTGCGGCCGACCGCGAGGCCCGAACCGTTGAGCGTATGCAGCGGACGCGGCTTGCCGCCGCCCTTCACGTCGCGGCAGCGCGCCTGCATGCGTCGCGCCTGGAAAGCCTCAAAGTTGGAGCAGGAAGAAATCTCGCGATAGGTGTTCTGCGCCGGCAGCCAGACTTCAAGGTCGTAGGTCTTGGCGGCGGAGAAGCCCATGTCCCCGGCGCATAACGCCATCTTGCGGTAGGGCAGGTTCAATTTCCGCAGGATCGTCTCGGCGTGGCCGGTTAGCGCTTCCAGCGCGTCCCAGGATTGCTCGGGCGTGACGATCTGTACCAACTCGACCTTGTCGAACTGGTGCTGGCGGATCATGCCGCGCGTGTCCTTGCCGTAGCTGCCCGCCTCGGAGCGAAAACAGGGCGTGTGGCAGACGAACTTGAGCGGCAGCGCACTCGCATCAAGGATCTCGCCGCGCACGATGTTGGTCACCGGCACTTCGGCGGTGGGGATCAGGTAGAGCCGGCTGCCATCCGCGCGCTCGATGCGGAACAGGTCTTCTTCGAACTTCGGCAGCTGGCCGGTGCCGAACATGCTGTCCGGATTGACCAGATAGGGCACCGACACTTCAGTGTAGCCGTGTTCCGCCGTATGCACATCGAGCATGAACTGGGCGAGCGCACGGTGCAATCGTGACATCTGCCCCTTCATCACCGTAAAACGGCTGCCAGCGATCTTGCCGCCGCACTCGAAATCGAGCCCCCCGAGCGCTTCGCCGAGATCGACATGGTCCTTGGGCGAAAAGTCGAACACCGGCGGCGTACCCCAGCGCAGGATCTCGACGTTGCCGCTTTCGTCACGACCACCCGGCACGCTGTCGTGAGGCAGGTTGGGAATGCGCGCCACGAAGGCATCGACTTCGGGCAGCAAGACGGCGAGCTGATCCTCGTTGGCCTTGAGCGCATCGCCCAGCCCGGCCACCTCGGACATTAACTGAGCCATAACCGCCGCGACCTCCTCGCCCTTGGCCTCCTTCCCTTTCAGCATGCCGATCTGCTTCGAGAGCGTATTGCGCTTGGCCTGCAGGTCTTGTGTCTGCGTTTGCACTGCCTTGCGCTGCGCTTCGAGCGCCTCAAAGGCCGTCAGGTCGATAACGGCGCCTCGGCGGGCGAGACCGGCCGCGACCAGTTCGGGCTGGTTGCGCAGCAGTTGAATATCGAGCATCTGAATGTCCTTGTAAAAGCCGGGCGTACCGCTAGAAAGAGAGTGTGGGCAGGTGAAACGGCAGGCGCGCCATTTTAGGAGGAAAGCACGTGATTTCGTTCAAGGATTGTCTCGACTATAGCGACCTGACCGAAGATGAGGCCAGTGCTGTTGCGGAACATGAACACCTGCCCTACGGTGCAGCCGTCCAGTTGGTCTGCTGCCTCGCGCAATCCGGCGAGGGTGCAGAGGTGTTGCGTTGCCTGCTGAAGAACGCGGTGTGCGACGCGCAGCGTTGCGGCCATGCCGAAACCTTGCAGACGGCCCAGCGCGCCTGTCAGCAGTTTGCCGTCAACCATCCGGCATCCTGATCAGCGTTTCTTTTTCGCCTGCTTGTCCAGGGTGCGCAAGTGGGCAAGTTTTTCGCCGATTTTTTGCTCCAGCCCGCGCGGCGTCGGGCGGTACCAGTCGATGCGCGGCATGCCTTCGGGTAAATAGTCTTCGCCGGCCGCGTAGGCTTCGGGCTCTTCGTGGGCGTAACGGTACTCGCTGCCGAAGCCAAGATCCTTCATCAACCTGGTCGGCGCGTTGCGCAGGTGTTCCGGCACCGGCCGGCTCTGGTCCTTGCCGACGAACTTGCGCGCCGCGCCGTAGGCTAGGTAAGCCGCGTTCGACTTGGGCGCCACCGCCATGTAGATCACCGCGTTGGCCAGCGCCAGTTCGCCCTCCGGCGAGCCGAGCCGCTCGTAGGTTTCTGCGGCATCGAGGGCGATACGCAGGGCGCGTGGGTCGGCCAGGCCGATGTCTTCCGAGGCCATGCGGATGAGGCGCCGCGCGAGGTAGAGCGGATCGGCCCCGCCGTCGAGCATGCGCACGAACCAGTAGAGCGCGGCATCCGGATTCGATCCGCGCACCGACTTGTGCAGGGCCGAGATCTGGTCGTAGAAGGCATCGCCGCCCTTGTCGAAGCGGCGCAGGTCGGAAGCCAATGCCTCGGCCAGAAAGTCGGCGCTGACAAGACGGCAAGCGGCGGCGGTCGCGGCAGTCCTGAGCGTCTCCAAGACGTTCAACAGCCGACGTGCATCGCCATCCGCATGACCGACCAGCCGCTCGATGGCGTCCGCTTCGAATTCAAGATCGGGGAAGGCATGCTGCTGGGCACGGATGAACAGTTCATGCAGTTCTTCACTCGCCAAGGGCTTCAACACATACACCGCCGCCCGCGACAGCAGTGCGGAATTGACCTCGAAGGACGGATTCTCGGTGGTTGCACCGATGAAGGTCAGCAGCCCCTGCTCGACATAGGGCAGGAAGGCATCCTGCTGCGCCTTGTTGAAGCGATGCACTTCATCGACGAACAGCAGCGTGCGTCTACCGTTCTGCGCCAGCGTCAGCTGTGCCTGCTCGACCGCGACACGGATGTCCTTTACCCCGGAAAAGACCGCGGACAGGGCGATGAATTCGGCATCGAAGCTGTCGGCCATCAGCCGCGCCAGCGTGGTCTTGCCGACCCCCGGCGGCCCCCACAGGATCATCGAGTGCGGCGTGCGCGATTCGAAGGCCAGCCGCAGCGGCTTGCCCGGCCCAAGCAGGTGCTGCTGGCCGATCACTTCGTCGAGCGTAGCCGGGCGCAAGGCCTCCGCAAGGGGGGCGTGGGGCTTGTTTGCGTTGAAAAGATCGGCCACCATGGTCTGCACATGATAAACGCCGCCGCCGATCCGCCATAATCCTGATATCTCATTCGCTAACGCACAATCATGGACATCCGCCCGGCCGAAACCGAAGACGAACTCCGCGCCTGCTGGCCCGTCATGCGCGAACTGCGCCCGCACCTTGACGAGGACAGCTTTCTGGCCCAGGTCAAACGACAGATGGCGAACCACGGCTATGCGCTGGTGGCGCTGCGCGATGGCGGCCGGGTCTGTGCCGTCGCCGGCTACCGTGTCGCCGAGTTCCTCGCCTGGGGCAAGTCGTTCTACATCGACGATCTGGTCACCGTCGCCGACAGCCGCAAGAACGGTCACGGCGGCGCGTTGCTCGACTGGCTGGAAGCGCGGGCACGTTCGCTCGGCTGCGCGCAGTTGCACCTCGATTCCGGGGTGCAGCGCCACGATGCGCATCGCCTTTATCTCGGCTGCAAGCTCGACATCACCTCGCACCATTTCGCAAAGCGGCTGCGCTGACCGAGTACGCCGTCCTGCCAGCGCCGACTTATTGTGGCAAAATGCCGGCCATGAACGAATTGCTGCCCGCCTGGCCCCTGTTGTCCACCTTCCTGCTCGCCAGTTTCGTACTGGCGGTAACCCCCGGTCCAGGGGTCCTCTACATCCTGACGCGCAGCATGGTGCAGGGCCGGCGCGCCGGCCTGGCTTCGGTCGCGGGCGTCGCGCTGGGCAACCTGGGGAACGCTGCGGCAGCGGCGATCGGCCTCGCCGCCCTGTTCGCCGTATCCGCGCTCGCCTTCTCGCTGGTGAAGATCGCCGGGGCGCTCTATCTGGTCTGGCTCGGTGTGCAGATGCTGCGTGCCCGAGAACAAGCCCAGGAAGCAATATCGCCTCCGCCGGCAACCTCGCTGCAGATCTTCCGCGACGGCGTGGTGGTGTCACTGCTCAACCCGAAGACCACGCTCTTCTTTGCGGCCTTCCTGCCGCAATTCATCGATGCGGCCAGCCAGCCGCTCGCTCAGAGTCTGGTGCTCGGCACGCTGTTCGTGGCTATCGCCGCGATGACAGACTCAATCTATGCCCTCGCCGCCGGCTGCCTCGCGCCGGTATTGCGGACGGGCAGCGTGCGCGCTTGGGGCCGCCGCCTCGGTGCCGCGCTGTTCATCGGCCTCGGCCTCAGGCTGGCGACGGACAGCCGCTGATCACTGGCCGACCACATCGGCCCCCCTGGGCGGCACGAAGCGGAAGGCATCCTTGGGCAATGTCGGGTTGGGCTGGAATTCGGTAAACAGTAGCGTGGTGGTCTGCCCGAAGTTGTCCTGCACTTCCATCAGGCGCGGCAGTTTGTTGGCCAAGCCAATGCGAACGCGGGTAAAGGTACTGTCGTTGGCCTTGGGCACGGCATCGACGATGTCCAGCCCGTCGGCGCTGCCGGCCTCGGCGAGCGTGAAATACTTGTCCAACCCATCGCCGGTCAGCAAGGCGGCGGGAGTCGACCCGAGCGCCTGGTCGACCTTGCCGATGGTCACCTGGTTGAGGTCGGCATCGTAGGTCCACAGTTTCGCGCCGTCGGCCACCAGCAGCAGCTGGTAGGGCTTTTCGTAGACCCAGCGCAGCTTGCCGGGTCGGGCGAGGACGAAACTTCCGGTCGAGTTCTGCGGCTTGCGGCCGGACTTGGCGATGACGCTTTGGGAAAACGTACCCTGAGCCGCATGGGTATTGGCCCAGAAGGCCTTGAGCTGGTCGATGCCGGAAGCGGCGGCGAGTGTGGAAAACAACAGGCCACCAAGCAGGATGAGGATGCGCATGGGTGCATTATCCCTCATCCCTAACGCCGTCCTGCCAGCGCCGACTTTATCTAGTCGCTTTGTTCCGGCGCCAGCACTTCGCGCTGGCCGGCGCCGTTCATCGGCGAGACGAGGCCGGCACGCTCCATCGCCTCGATCATGCGCGCGGCGCGGTTGTAGCCGATGCGCAGGTGGCGCTGCACCAGCGAGATCGACGGCCGGCGGGTCTGCAGCACGATCTGCGCCGCCTGATCGTACATCGGGTCGTTTTCAACATCGCCGTCTTCCGCGACACCACCCTCGGCGTTCTCGCTCGGCGGTGCGGCCAGCACGTCGTGGATGAACTCCGGCCGGCCGACCTTGCGCAGGTGGTCAACGACGCGATGCACCTCGTCGTCGGCAACAAAGGCGCCATGCACGCGAATCGGCAGCCCGGTGCCCGGCGTCAGGTAGAGCATGTCGCCCTGCCCCAGCAGCGCCTCGGCGCCCATCTGGTCTAGGATGGTGCGCGAGTCGATCTTCGACGACACCTGGAAGGAAATGCGGGTCGGGATGTTGGCCTTGATCAGGCCGGTGATGACATCGACGCTCGGCCGCTGGGTGGCGAGGATCAGGTGGATGCCGGAGGCGCGCGCCTTCTGCGCCAGCCGCGCGATCAGCTCCTCGACCTTCTTGCCGACCACCATCATCAGGTCGGCCAGCTCGTCGATCACGACCACGATGTGGGGCAGCGGCTTGAGGAAAGGCACGCCGGAGTCGGGATTGCCCTGCAGCGCCAGCGGATCGGGCAGCGGCGTGCCGGCCTTCTCGGCCTCCCTGACCTTGCTGTTGAAGCCGGACAGGTTGCGCACGCCCATGGCACTCATCAGTTTGTAGCGGCGCTCCATCTCGCCGACGCACCAGTGCAGCGCATTGGCGGCCTTGTTCATGTCGGTGACCACTGGTGCGAGCAGGTGCGGGATGCCTTCGTAGACCGACAGCTCGAGCATCTTCGGATCGACCAGGATCAGACGCACGTCCTTCGGCTCGGACTTGTAGAGCAGCGACAGGATCATGGCGTTGATGCCGACGGATTTTCCTGAACCCGTGGTGCCGGCCACCAGCAGGTGCGGCATCTTGGCGAGATCGGCGACCAGCGGCTGACCGGAAATGTCCTTGCCGAGCGCCATGGTCAGGTGCGAATGCATGTCGTGATAGACCTTGGCGCCGAGGATTTCCGTCAGGCGCACGGTCTGGCGGCGCGGATTGGGTAATTCCAGCGCCATGCAGCTCTTGCCCGGCACGGTCTCGACGACGCGGATGCTGATCATCGACAGCGCCCGCGCCAGGTCCTTGGCCAGGCCGACGATGGTGGAACCCTTGATGCCGGTGGCCGGTTCGATCTCGTAACGCGTCACCACCGGGCCGGGATGGGCGGAGGTCACCTTTACCTGCACGCCGAAATCGGCCAGCTTGCGTTCGATCAGCCGCGAGGTGAATTCAAGGGTGTCGGCGCTCGGCAACTCCTCGTTGCTGTGCTGTGCTGCGTCGAGCAGATGCAGCGGCGGCAGCGCCTCACCCGGCGCGTCGAAGAACAAGGGTGCCTGACGTTCCTTCTCGATGCGAACTTCTGCTTTCTTGGCGCGCGGGATTTCCAGTGCAACGGGCTCGATGCGCAGCGGCACGGGTGGGTTGTCCTCGACTTCCTTCCACACCTCGCTGACCACCGCTTCGCGCCGTTCGGCGACACCGCGCCCGTAGCGACGATCCTGCCAGCTTTCCCAGAAACCGATGACGCCGGCCACGCTCACTTCCAGCAGGCCACCGAGCTTTTCGGCCATCCACAGCCAGGAAAGACCCGTCGCCAGGCTCCAGCCGGCCATCATTGCCACCAGCAGCAGCAAGGTGCCGCCGGTGAAGCCGAGATAGGTGGCTGTAAGCCGGCCGACTTCATGACCGAGCATGCCGCCCGGTGCCAGCGGCAAGGGGGTCGCCAGACTCCAGAAGCGCATGGTTTCGAGCCCGCAACTGGCGACCAGTAAAACCAGAAAACCGGTCAATGCAATGAAGAACGGTCGCCGGTCGTCGCCGAACAGCCCGCTGACGCGGTGATAACCGGTCGCCACCAGCAGGAACAAGAGCCCGACCCACCACCAGGCCGACAGGCCGAACAGGTAGAGCAGCAGGTCGGCGCACCAGGCGCCGAAGCGGCCGCCGGAATTCAGGATGTGCTCGACGTCGGCCGCCTGCGACCAGCCGGGATCGGCCTTGTGGTAACCGCCAAGGATCAGCGCCAGATAGAGTCCGATGGCCGCAATGGCCAGCCAGCGCGCCTCATGCACCAGCACGGCGATGCGCTCGGGCAGCGGCTGGGAAGGCGCGGGTTTGTGCGACATCGAATAGGTGGCGGCGGACATGGAGGGATTTTTCGACGCTATGGGACAGGATGGACGTGCCGATTCTCGCGCGAGCGCCGGCCGCCGATCGGCGGAACAGGCAACGAATCCCGCCGCTTTCGGCCGATATAATCGCCGTCACTGATTTGAAAGGATTTCTCCATGTCCGCACGCCATTGCAAGCTCCTCATCCTAGGTTCCGGCCCGGCCGGTTACACCGCCGCCGTCTATGCCGCACGCGCCAACCTCAGCCCGGTGCTGATCACCGGCATGGCCCAGGGCGGCCAGCTGATGACCACCACCGAGGTGGATAATTGGCCGGCTGACGCCGACGGCGTGCAGGGTCCCGAACTGATGGCGCGCTTCGAGAAACACGCCGCCCGCTTCAACACCGAGATGATCTTCGACCACATCCACACGGCCAGGTTGACCGAGAAGCCGATGCGGCTGGTCGGCGACGCTGGCGAATACACCTGCGACGCGCTGATCATCGCCACCGGCGCCTCGGCGCAATACCTCGGCCTGCCTTCCGAAGAAAAATTCTCCGGCAAGGGCGTTTCGGCCTGTGCCACCTGCGACGGCTTCTTCTACAAGAACCAGCCCGTGGCCGTCATCGGCGGCGGCAACACCGCCGTCGAAGAGGCGCTCTACCTCGCCAACATCGCCAGCCACGTCACCGTGGTGCATCGCCGCGACAAGTTCCGCGCCGAGAAGATCATGCAGGACCATCTGTTCGAGAAGGAAAAGGCCGGCAGGGTCACCATCAAGTGGGATTGCGTGCTGGATGAAGTGCTCGGCGACAAGACCGGCGTCACCGGCATGCGCATCCGCAACGTGAAAAGCGGCGCAAGCGAAGACATCGCCCTGATGGGCGTGTTCATCGCCATCGGCCACAAGCCGAACACCGACCTGTTCACCGGCCAGCTCGACATGGAGAACGGCTACATCGTCACTCAGGGCGGCCGGGCGGGCAACGCCACCGCCACCTCACTGCCCGGCGTGTTCGCGGCCGGCGACGTGCAGGACCACATCTACAAGCAGGCCATCACCTCGGCTGCCACCGGCTGCCAGGCAGCCCTGGACGCCGAGAAGTACCTCGACAACCTGGGGTGAGGTGATGAACAGGACGCTTGATGACGCATCGCGCGCCTTGTTCCGGGAAGCCGTCGGCGATGCGATCCCACTCGCCTCCGACCACACTCGTCGCGTGCATCACGAACCGCCCCCGCCGCCGGCAATCCCACGCCAGCGGGATAAGGATGAACGCGCTGCGCTCAGCGAATCACTCTCGGATGTCGATCTGCTCCAACTGGCGCTCGAAGGCGGCGACGAAGCCACTTGGCTCAAGCCCGGCCTGTCGCCCAGAGTGCTCAAGGACCTGCGGCGCGGCCGCTGGGTGGTGCAAGCCCACCTCGACCTGCATGGCATGCAGCGTGACGAAGCGCGTCAGCAGGTCATCCTGTTCCTCGCCGAATGCCTGGCCCTCGACCAGCGTTGCGTACGCATCGTACATGGCAAGGGCCACGGCTCGCCGGGGCGCATCCCGGTACTGAAGCGCCTGGTTCTCGGCTGGCTGGCCCAGCGGCTGGAAGTACTCGCCTACTGCCAGGCACGCACGGTCGAAGGCGGCGCCGGCGCGGTAATCGTGTTGTTGCAAGGCAAACGATAAATGGCCACCCCCGAACTGCTCGCCCCCGCCGGCAGCCTGAAGATGGCGCAGACCGCATTGGACTTCGGCGCGAACGCCGTCTATGCCGGCCAGCCGCGTTATTCGCTCCGGGTCAGAAACAACGAGTTCGGCGAGATCGACAAGCTCGCGGAGGGCATCGATCTCGTGCATGGTCGCGGCGGCAAGTTCTACGTCGTCAGCAACATCTTCCCGCACAACGCCAAGCTCAAGACCTACCTCGCCGATATGGCCCCCGTGGTGGCGCTCAAGCCCGACGCGCTGATCATGGCCGACCCCGGACTGATGGCGATGATCCGCGAGACCTGGCCGGAAATGACCATCCACCTTTCCGTGCAGGCCAACACGGTCAACCACGCTGCCGTGCGCTTCTGGCAGTCGGTCGGCGTGCGGCGCGTCATCCTCTCGCGCGAACTGTCGCTCGACGAGATCGCCGAGATCCGCCAGCAATGTCCCGGCATCGAACTGGAAGTGTTCGTGCATGGCGCCCTGTGCGTCGCCTACTCGGGGCGCTGCCTGCTGTCGGGCTATTTCAACCACCGCGATCCGAACCAGGGCAGTTGCACCAATTCCTGCCGCTGGCAATACCGGCTGATCGAGGAGGAAACCCGCCCCGGCGAGCTGATGCCGATCGAGGAGGACGAGCACGGCACCCATATCCTCAACTCGAAAGATCTGCGCGCCATCGAGTATGTGCAGCGCCTGGTGGACATCGGCGTCGATTCGCTGAAGATTGAGGGGCGCACCAAGTCCGCCTACTACGTGGCCCGCACCTGCCAGGCCTATCGACAGGCGATCGACGACGCCGTCGCCGGCCGGCCCTTCGATGCGCAACTGGTGACGCAACTCGACGACCTCGCCAATCGCGGCTACACCCCCGGCTTCTTCGACCGGCACCCGGA
>JACDZJ010000359.1_pt1 | contig 13982 bp, 14 predicted proteins | sample 7365721 | NCBI WGS metagenome assembly JACDZJ01 (sample SAMN15143480, study PRJNA637477) | pond metagenome | biome: freshwater wetland ecosystem [ENVO:00000243]; feature: pond [ENVO:00000033]; material: pond water [ENVO:00002228]; isolation source: pond water containing pink berries ... | reverse complement strand
TGAAAGACAAATGTAAACTTTTTTCTTTAGGTACAACACCCGATACTCATAAATAATTAATTTGTACAATCCAATACAAGAGTATATTTTTGAGGATGGTTGTAACTCCAAGTTTCACTTTGTTCACTGGGGGTTATTTTCAGTTTAATTCCAATAGGAGTTTTTCAGCAGAAAATAATTAACTATTTTTTCATAAATGATTACACGAAAATGAGAATGAAATAATAATCCAAAAATAATTACTATATTTGCTGAGTTTTAAAAAAAAATGTAAAATATAATAATGTGTTTTTTATGAATAAGAAAGTCTTATTTTCGGCACTTTGTGCCATTTTTTTTCAAATAGTTTTTCATCCTATTTACGCAATAAAAGCCTATCCTTATCCAATAACAATAACTCAACCTGACGGAACATATCTAACAATTCTTTTGAAGGGTGATGAATCACATCACTTTAGAACCACCGAAGATGGATATTTGCTGAAAAATAATACCAGCGGTTATTTAACTTATGCCTACTTAAATACAAATGGTGAACTAATTGAAAGTGATATTATAGCACGAGATATTGATAAAAGATCAGCAAGTGATCTCCAATTTTTGCTAACGGTTACAAAAGCTCACGGATTCAAGAAAAGCCTTCAAAATAGTAGAATGTTCAGCTCATCAAGCTTACCAAAGCGGGCGTATCCATTAACAGGGTCACCAAAATCGTTAGTTATTCTGGTAAATTTTTCAGATAAAAGTTATATAACAACAACTCCTCAGGTAGCATTTACAAATTTATTAAATCAGGATAATTATAGTACAAATGGTGGTACAGGTTCAGCACGCGACTATTTTATTGCAAGTTCTTATGGGAAGTTTGCTCCAACATTTGATGTAGTTGGACCCTATACTTTACCAAATAATATGGCTTATTATGGAGGAAATGACACAAGCGGAAACGACAAGGACCCACAACAAATGGTCATAGATGCTTGTACTGCTGCTAACAATGCTGGTTTAGATTTTATACAATACGATACGGATTTGGATGGTTATGTAGATAATGTCTTTGTTTATTATGCAGGTTTTAATGAAGCTGAAGATCAAAGTGCAAACTCCATAAATGCAAGTACAATATGGCCTCATCGATGGAGTTTAGCCAATACCAGTACTAAATTTGACGGCAAAATTGTTTATGATTATTCATGTACTTCAGAACTTAAGGGATATACAGGTGCTAATATGTGTGGAATTGGTACATTCTGTCATGAATTTGGTCATGTACTCGGTCTCCCCGATTTTTATGACACTTCTGGAAATCAAGTAAATACACTTGATTATTGGGAAATTATGGATGCTGGGGCATACAACAACGGTGGTCGCACTCCACCAACCTATTCGGCGTATGAACGTTTTTTTTTAAATTATTTAACTCCTCAACAAGTTAGTGTAGCTTCCAATTTGACATTATTGCCGATTTATCAAGGTAAAACTCAACCGGCTAATACTGCCAATCAATCTTATCTTTTTTCTGAAACTACACATAATTTAGTGGCTTCAAATCCAACGCCAAAAGAGTTTTTTATGGTGGAATATCGGAAAAAAATCGGATGGGACTTATATTTACCCGGTGAAGGTATGTGTATTTGGCATATTGATTACGATCAAACTGCCTGGGATAACAATGAGCCAAATAACTATACAGGATCTATTCAAACTCCTACCAGTCACATGCGACTTTATTTGCAGCCTTTAAGCGGATCAACTACAACACCAGGGGCGGCATTTACTACTGGTTCGTTTACACCAACTACTTGGTCAGGTACCAATATTAATCGTCCAATTACCGATATTACTAAAACGACAAATAATATTACATTTAAGTTGATGGGTGGCGATTTAGTACCAATTATATCAACTATTGGTAGTATAACTGCTTTTTCAACTATAGTTGGAACTCCTTCTGCTACTCAAAGTATTACTGTAACTGGGTCAAGTTTAACCGGCAATTTGCATATTGGGTTATTGTATAATCCACATTTTGATATAAAACTGTATTCTGATGTATCTTGGAGTAAAAGTTTAAGTATTTCGCCTACATCCGGAAGCGTAAGTGCAATTGTTCAAGCCCGCTATAATCCATCATCTGTTGGAACACAAACAGATCAGTTAGTGTTTACAAGTAATGGTGCAACGGGTACCAGTTTTAATGTAAGTGGTACAGCAACTGCCCCTTACGATCCAAATGCAACAGCAATTATTATTGGTAAAATTGATAATTTGATAAAATTTCCTAACACAAAACTAAATACAACAAGCACTAAAACGCTGAATATTAAAACTACAGATATTGTAACCAATTTATCTGTTATAATTTCGGGATCTGATGCCGGTTTATTTAATGTTTCAACATCAACAATTACTAAAGATGCTGCAAACGCAACTAGTGGCACAACACTATCAATCAATTATTTACCTACTTCATTGGGGTCTCATACTGCAACAATTACAATTAGCGGTGGTGGACTCAATCCTGACAAAGTGATAATTCTTAACGGAGAAAGTTTTTAAAATTATCTCAGGTTCATTTATACAAAAAAAGAGAAAAAACATTCGTTATTTCTCTTTTTTTACAATTTTTTGTTGAACTTTAGTAAGTCAAAATACATTGAGTTAATTTAGTAAAATCAATAATTGATTAGAAAATTTTATATTGAAAAGTAAATACCAAACCCACGAATATATCATTACTTTTTGAATTCTTCGTCTTAAATCCATCTGCAAAATCAGAAAAAGTATATTGAATTGTACCCTCGGCTCCCAATGACATTTTTTGATCAATCGCGTATTGATAACCCAAACCTAATGGTATTAGAGGAGCAGTATCTGTTTCTTTGGTAGTATCACCTGCATTACCACGTCTTTCAGGATCGTAAACCAAATTAGCATTACTATTCATGATACCAAGACCAACAAGAGCATATAATGAATGTGGAGTTGAACGTCCGTATTTTTTCCCAAAAAATTTAGCATATTCACCTTGAATTGTCAATTGAAATACATTTGAGGTAAATGAGAACTCTCTGGGATTGCCCTTGTCATCACCTGCAAAATTATTGTAAGCAAAAGTAGCTTTATAACCATAATTACCCGTGAATCTGTGACGAAATCCCAGTGAGAAATCAATATTATGTAATCCTCCACTCAATGATTTATTTAAGGGGAACCCAAATTGATCTCCAATACAGTAAGTTGGTCCAAAGGAGAGTATTAGTGACCCTGTGCTTTCGAGTCTTCTACCAATTAAACCATTTCTCCGCTGAGCATTTGACTCAGGAAGAAAAAATAAAATTATTAAAAAACAAATTAATCCGTTTTTCATTTTTTATTAAAATAAAGGCAAAGATAGTATATTCCAATTTAATTTCAAGCTTTTTCAATAAATAAAAATTAATTAATTTGTAAATTATTTAGTTAAAATAAACAACAAACGGTTACTGTAATATTAATTATCTGTATATCAATAAAATATAAATTTGCGGTGGTGTAAGTTTTTTAAATGCACTACCCTTCTTCTTAATATCTAAAGCTACTTCCACCTACAAATTCACGTAATAGTGAAGTCGGTGGTATTTCTCGATCGTGAATAGGCACAAAATAGTTTAAAAATTTAATCAATCTATGCGTTTCTGTATATTCGTCACAAAACTTTGGAACTTCTGCCAAAATTGGTTCAGCGTGCCTTTTCAAAACAGCTAACTCAAATAAGAGTGCCGAATTGAACAATACGTCGGCATTTTCTTGATATGGGAAAATCCATTTTTCCTCACCGCGTCTTACACTTGCCCATCGAGCTATAGTTTCGCGAGCAGAATAATTGCGGAAACGATAGTCACGGATTATCCGTCTGAGCAAACGTGTGTCCGTAGTTGGAATCCAGTTATGATTATCGATGGAAATAGTTGTTAAAGCTGAAACATAAATTTTAAAAGTAGTTTCGGTTGGGATATCAGTAATTAATTTGGGGTTAAGTGCATGAATGCCTTCCAGTATTAATATACTATCTTCGTTCAACTTTAATTTGTCTCCTTTGGAATAACGTTTTCCATCTTCAAAGTTAAAAGAGGGAATTTCAATTTCTTCACCGTTAAGCAATTGTTTTAAGTGTAGGTTGAATAAAGATAAATCCAAGGCTTGAAGATGTTCAAAATCCCATTCGCCATTTTCGTCTAATGGTGTATCTTCCCGATTCACAAAATAGTTGTCGAGTGATAATACAACTGGTTTCAGCCCACTTACCATCAGTTGGATAGATAGACGTTTGCTAAAGGTAGTTTTACCCGATGAAGAAGGTCCTGATACCAACACAAACCGCACTTTTTCAGAATGTTGCGAAATCATATCAGCTATTGAGGCAACTTTCTTTTCGTGCAATGCTTCTGATACTTTGATTAAATTAAATGACTGGTTGTTTCTACAGGCAACATTAAATTCACCTACATTATTCAAGTTCATAATTTTATTCCAACCCAGATATTCTTTAAAGATATCGAACACCTTGGGTAATAAAACCATATCTTCGAGTTCGAAAGGATTCTCGCGATTGGGAATTTGTAGTAATATTCCATCGTAATATGGTATCAGATTATATAAACTTAAATAATTAGTTGATGGTAACAAAACACCGTTATAGTAATCAATAAAATCATCAATCCTGAAAAATCTGCAATATGGATTTCCAAGTGTTTCGAAAAGAGCTGATTTATCTTTTTGTTTGGCGCGGTTGACAAATAAATCTTTAACTTCGGATGTTTGTTTTTCTTCACAAACAATGCGTTTTCCTGCGGAAATAATTAAATTCACACGTTCTTTTATCTGTAAAATAATAGCCGGAGTGAGTGGTTCGTTCAGATTATCAAGTTTACAATAATAACCTTTCGAAATGGGATGTTCAATCCGAAGTATTGCTTGAGGGAATAATTCCGAAATGGCTTTAGCGAGAACCATACTCAAACTCCTAACATAAACACGCATACCCGATGGTGTACTCAAATCTATAAAATCAATATCCTTTGGTTTGTATATTATAAAATTAAGGTCTTCTACCTTATAATTTACACGCGCTGCTACTACCTGATATTTTAGACCTATATTTAAGTTAAGATAAATTTCAATCAGCGATGTGCCTATTGGAAATTCATGATAGGTTTTGGTATTTTTACAATAAATTGTAACCTGCTTTTCCATGTGCTCAAATTTGTTAATTAATGAAATAAAAACGCCGTAAAATTACATTATTTTTTTTAATTGGTTTTACTTTACTTTGTCTAAATTTTAATTACTTTTGTAACAAACTTTAAGTAACCCCTGAAGATAATTTTTTTATTTCTTTCCAAGTTAAGATATTTAATAACCCGAAACTGTCATGATTTTATTTAATGTTTACCCACTTTTTGATATTGAAATAACCAAAGGAATTGGATGCAGAATTTATGATAATCAAGGGAATGAGTACCTCGATTTTTATGGTGGTCATGCAGTAATTTCCATTGGACATTCTCATCCTTACTTTGTTCAGAAATTAACACATCAAGTAAAAACTTTGGTTTTTTATTCCAATTCAGTTATCAACAAATTGCAAATTGAGTTGGCTGAAAAGCTAGGTGAAATTTCCGGTTATCAAGATTATGCTTTGTTATTGGTAAACTCAGGTGCAGAGGCTAACGAAAATGCACTCAAATTAGCCTCATTTCAAAACGGACGCCGAAAAGTAATCGCTTTCCATAAAAGTTTTCACGGACGTACTTCGGCTGCTGTCAGAGTCACCGATAATCCCAAAATTGTTGCGCCCATAAACGAAGGTTTCGATGTCGAATTTATGACAATGAACGATATTGAATCGGTACGTCAATCGATACAAAACAATGATGTTTGTGCGGTTATTATCGAAGGAATTCAAGGTGTTGGCGGAATTCGTGTTCCGGATGCCGGTTTTCTGAAAGCCTTAAGTGCTGAATGTAAAATAACAAATACGATTTTGATTTTGGACGAAGTACAATCGGGTTATGGTCGTAGTGGAAAATTCTTCGCACATCAACATGCGGAAATTCGCCCTGATTTGATAACCATAGCCAAGGGAATGGGAAATGGTTATCCTATTGGGGGTGTTCTCATTAGTCCATTGTTTGAAGCATCACATGGTTTGCTTGGAACTACGTTTGGCGGTAGTCATTTGGCTTGTACAGCTGCCATTACTGTATTAGATATAATTAAGGCGGAGCACTTGATGGAAAATACCCAAAAAGTTGGGAATTATATTATTCAAGAATTAAAAAAAATTCCTCAAATTAAAGCAGTAAGGGGATTGGGATTGATGATAGGAATTGAATTTGAGCAACCGGTTAAAGAAATTCGTAACCGCTTACTTTTTGAAATGAAAATATTTACCGGAGTCAGTGGAACGAATATTATTCGTCTGCTTCCACCTTTATGTTTATCAAAGTCAGATGTAGATCTTTTTTTAGATATGTTCAAAGAAATTATTCAGTCCTCATGAATGTATTGAAAATCAATAATTTTACTTAATGAATAAAATGTTATGTTTAGCTTTATGTTTCTTGTTTTCGTTTTGTCCTTGTAGTCAGGAAACTAATTCACAAGCTAAAATTACACTTGAAACAGGAGAAGTCTATTCAAGAAAAATTGTTTCGAAAACCAATGAAATGATAATGATTATCACTAAAGAGGGAACACGGTTTCAATTTCTATTGTCGGAAGTAAAAAAAATGGAAAATGAATCTGAGTCGGTTATTGTTGAAACTGAAATATCATCAACAAAAGATTTCACATTTAATAGAGGAAATTTTGCTGTTATGATTGAATTTGCAGTTGGAATTTCGAAAGCCAAATATTGTTTCGAATAGTCACCAAATAGTCAATTATCTATGATGTTTGGAAATAATAAGTTATTGAGACAAAATTTATTTTTAGGAGTTGGAGTTGGATAAAATAGTACATTTATATCCTCAAATTCACAGACATTGAACTATGTACCTAAATATATCCATTTACAAAGTACTTTAACAAAGAAACGAATAAGTCCTTATCTTGAAATGGATTCCTGATATGGTTTTGCTCTCAATACTGGTTACTATGGTGGTAATTTAGCAAAAATATCAGTTGCATAACACACAAACTAAGTTTTAAGACTGTTCTGTCTGTTGGAATTTTTGTTGCAGTACAAGCTTTTTCGGGGACATTGACTGAAAAAACAGATTTGGGAATATTTGTTTATGATGGAAAAACAACCACGAATACTTTTGGTGTTAAAATTGGACTTCAATTTTAAATTGATGATCAATTTTTCTTTCTAAATTCACACACTTCCTTAATATTTTTGGCAATTGGAGTAAATGAAAAACCTAAAGTTTCTAGGATTTTACTACTGGAATAATACTCGCGATTTGCTGCCGCACTGGCAACACCTCTATCAATCAATGGACGAAAATGAAATATTTTTCCTAAAAACTCTGACAAAACACCTACAAACATTAACACCTTTTTGCCAACCGGAATAAAAGGACGATGCTTTCCAAAACCGTTTGCCATCCAACACAATACATCATTATTGGAACAATTTTCGCTCACCAACACAAATCGTTCTCCTGATATTTTGCTTTTCATCAATTGTATCATAGAAATCACTACATCCTTTACATCAATATAACCGCTACCGCCATTGGTGAAAAATATCAATCCTTTTTGTACTTGAGCGAATATTTGAGAGCTTCCTTTATCGTTGCCAGAAACCCCCAAAATTACTCCTGGATTGACAATAACTGCATTCAGACCCTGTTCAATTCCTTTCCAAACTTCTTGTTCCGAATAAAATTTACTACGGGAATAGTCTAATCGATCCGGATTATCTGTCCAAACGGTTTTTTCATCAACCATCATTCCATCGGCAGCATTTCCACAAGCTGCAACAGAACTGACAAAGCACAACTTTACGATATTATTTGAAATCGCAGCCCGAACAACATTTCTGGTTCCCCGAATATTGGTATCTAACAGAACTTTAGCATTTTGTTCAAAAGATATTACTGCTGCACAATGATATACAAATTGGATATTTTGCATTGCCTGTTGTAATGATTTTTCGTCAAATACATCGGCAATTTTCCATACAATACGGTACAGATAATCATCCGGTTCTGAAGTATAAAAACTAAAGATTGTACGCAATGGCTTCATATCGCTGTTGGTGCGACGAATGGCGGTTACATTTTCATTTTCCAGTAATAAATGCCATAACAAATGTCCTCCAACCAATCCGGTTGCTCCGGTTACTAATATCATTTTTTCCGTTTTTTTGAAATGAAGTTCAAAAATACGGAAAGAAAACTGTATTTTTGCATACTATTTTCTAAAAAATAAGTAATCATTAATAATTTCAGGATGAAAACGATATGTGTCTATTGTGCTTCGAGTTCGCAAGTTAAACCTGGCTATTTCGATGCAACTGCCCGACTTGGAAAAATCATTGCAGATGCAAAACTTTCGATTGTTTATGGTGGTGGTTCAATGGGACTTATGGGGCAATTAGCCGATAGTACACTGGAAGCAGGCGGGAAAATCATCGGTGTCATACCACGGTTTATGTGTGAGGTGGAATGGAATCATACCGATTTAACCGAATTGATTTTGGTGGAAACCATGCACGAACGCAAAGAAAAAATGGCGATGATGGCAGATGCAGTAGTGGCTTTGCCCGGCGGTTGCGGAACGTTGGAAGAATTATTGGAAGTGATTACCTGGAAACGATTGGGCATTTTTACCAAACCCATTGTGATTGTAAATGTAGAAGGTTATTTTGATGCTTTGATAACTATGCTGAACCGCGCAATGGACGAACATTTTATGCGCGATGAACACAGAAAAATGTGGGAAGTAGTAGAAACTCCTGAAGAAGTGTTATCGGCAATAAATAATTCGGTGAGTTGGGACGAGAATGCACGAAGTTTTGCAGCCCTATAAACAGTATTTATGATACAGCAAGATACCATAAATCTTTTTCATGACAGTACAAAAGTGTTGTCAACCGATTCTGTGGTTAAGCCCGATACACAACAAATATTGAACATCATCAGCAAAATATCACACAGACCATTATCTCAACTTGATACAATTTCTACTCAGGATTCAACCGCGATGGTTGATTCCCTAAGATCTTCTGTTCATTTACCTTGTGGTTTTATAGGAGTTTCAATGCCTTCGCTACCGCAAACTGAAAGTTGGGTATTTATTACTTTATTGATCCTTTTTTTACTTTTTGTGATTTCCATTTCCCGTTCATCTGACCTCATAACCGAAACGTTAAAAACGTTTTTTCAGGTTAAGGAACGATCTAATTTATTTGCCAAAAGAACCATAAACGATTTTCGATTCCGATTTTTCTTTATTCTTTTTTCTATTGGAGTAATAATTTTATATGCCTATATAATTCTACATCAAATTCCTACATCGTTTTCTCTCGAAAAATACATATATTTTCTCTTAATAGCACTTCTCTTTTTTGGTGTCAAATCCATTCTTTCTGAATTGATTGGTTATGTGTTTCTTGAACCAGCAAATCTAAAAATATCGAAGGAGAATTATTACAATATTCTATCTTTTTTAGGAATTACACTGTTTCCAATGTTAATTATTCATATTTATGCTCCTATTTCATTCTACTTTACTACTGAGATAATTAGCCTGTTTTTCTGTCTTATTGCAGGTTTAATGTTTATAATTAAACTATTTCAAATATTTTTCCACAAAATTGTAGCTTCTTTTTATATATTGTTGTATCTTTGCACCCTCGAATTTTTACCCCTTGTAGCTATTTATCTGGTGTATCGATTGATAATATAAAGTGTTTTATTATTAAAATTTATTTCCTTGAAAATTAAGAAGATACTTGTTTCTCAACCACAACCAACAACAGAAAAATCACCCTATTTTGACATTAGCGAAAAGTATAATGTCAAAATTGATTTTCGTCAGTTTATCAAGGTTGAGCCAATTTTTGCGAAAGAGTTCCGAACTCAACGTATATCTATTCTGGATCATACGGCTATTATTTTTAATGCACGTCATGGTATTGATCATTTTTTCAGATTGTGTGAAGAAATGCGGATTACAATTCCGGAAACCATGAAATATTTTTGTGTAACAGAATCTGTTGCGGTGTATCTGCAACGTTACATTCATTTTCGCAAACGTAAAGTGTTTTACGGTGCTACCGGCAAATTAGCCGAGCTGATTACGATAATGAATAAACACACCGAAGAGAAATACCTGTTAATCACCTCCGATGTTCAAAACGAAGAGACCCTGGCGTTGTTCGAAAATGCGAAAATTGAATTGAATAAAGCAGTGATGTATAAAACTGTAAGTAACGATTTTCGTCCGGATGAAGCATTCGATTATGATATGTTGTTGTTTTTCAGCCCAATTGGTATTGCATCACTGTTGAAGAATTTCCCTAATTTTGTACAGGGTGATATTCAGATAGGATGTTTTGGTGCAACAACTGCTCAAGCTCTGCGTGATGCCGGATTGCGACTGGATATCGAAGTTCCGCTGCTAGGTGTACCATCGATGACTATGGCTCTTGAAAACTACTTAAAAGAAAGCAACAAAAAGATCCGAAAATAAATCTTTTGCAAAAGAATTATACTATCCCAAAAGTATCGGAGATTTTCCTTACTTTTGGGATTGTTTATTTTTAACCATGAACAAACCAAATTCTTTTTCCAAATCCGAACATTTGTGTGGCGAAAAACGTATCGCCCAATTATTTATGCAAGGCGATGCTTTTATTGCCTATCCTTTGCGTGTGGTGTATTTGTTGGAACCAAAAAAAGAGAATGAATCGGTGCGGGTAATGGTGAATGTGCCCAAAAAACGATTCAAACTAGCCGTAAAACGCAATAAGTTGAAACGGTTGATGCGCGAAACTTATCGACTTAATAAACAATTACTTGTTGATAAAGTCATAGAAAAGAATATCCAAATCAATATTGCATTTAACTATGTTTCGGACGAAGAAATGGATTTCAAAATGATAGAAAAAAAAATGAAAGTCGCACTGCAAAAGTTGTTAGAAAAAATTGAACAGACTTGAAAAGTTAAATGATTCCCGTAATTGCGGGATATCCGTTTCACTCCCATTTGAAAGGTTTGAAGAGTTTGAAAGATTTGAAGATACGGTTCATTTGTTTTATAACTTACATATTAACAGTTCGATATGAAAAAAATACTTCAATATATAGTTTTACTTCCGGTATATTTTTACCGATACAGCATTTCGCCCCTGTTACCGGCACGTTGTCGATATACACCAACTTGCTCTCAATACACCATCGAAGCCATTCATAAATATGGCATTATTAAAGGCGGTTGGTTAGCTATCAAACGCATAAGCAGCTGCCATCCTTGGGGTGGAAAAGGTTACGATCCTGTACCATAACAGATTAGTGTATTAGTTTTTCACAATAATTTAATGACAAATAGAAATTATAACTTCAATGATAGTATCGGATTGAATGTTTGTGAAATTTCGACATGCTTTTTTTTGATTAAGTTGGGGTCTTGTTGCATAGAATAAAAACAGTATCTTTGTCATCCGTTTTTTCCGAAAAAACAGCAATGACTTGAAACAACACAACAAACATATTATCCTGTATCCTTTATCAGTTCTTTATGGATTAGTGACCGGATTTCGCAATTGGTTATTCGATCAGGATATCCTTTCTTCCACTTCTTTTGATATTCCAATTATTTCTATAGGAAATTTGTCGGTTGGTGGCACCGGAAAAACGCCTCACACCGAATATATTCTCTCGATTTTGCAAAACGAATGGAAAACTGCAATGTTAAGTCGTGGTTATAAACGCAAAAAAAAGGGTTTTTACCTGGCTAATGAAAAATCGAATAGTCAAACCTTGGGGGATGAACCTTTTCAGATTTATACAAAATATCCCGAAGTGATTGTAGCTGTGGATGAAAAACGGGTTCATGGTGTCAAAAAATTACAGGAATTAAAACCTGATTTACAGGTGGTAGTTCTCGATGATGCTTATCAGCACCGCTTTATCCAGCAAGGGTTATCCATTTTATTGACCGATTATAACAATTTGTACAGTCGTGATTTACTACTGCCGGCAGGTGAACTTCGTGAATGGAAAAGTGGAAGTACGCGGGCAAATATTATTATTGTAACCAAATGTCCTGCAGACATCAAACCCATGGAATTGCGGGTGGTGGAAATGGAATTAAAACCCGAAACCAATCAACATTTGTTTTTCTCGGGTTTTTCGTATTACGAAATTGTTCCAGTTTTCCCCGAATCGGCACCCGAAGTCTGGACTTACGAAAGGATGAAAGAAAATGATACCAATGTTTTGTTGGTAGCTGGAATTGTATCACCACAACCTATTGCAGAACATTTAAAAAACTTTGCAACTCGTTTGGAGACATTATTTTACGCCGATCATCATGTTTTTACGGCAAGAGATTTCGTCCAGATAAGTAATCTTTTTAATGCTTTTACATCTCCCGAAAAAATTATATTGGTCACTGAAAAAGATGCTGCACGTTTGGTGTCAAATCCTTTATTCCCTGAAGTACTTAAGTCATGGACTTTTGCTTTGCCAATAGGCGTGAAGATTTTACATGACCAGGAAACATTATTTATTCAGAAAATTAAAAACTATGTTGTTGAAAATTCAAGAAACCGCTGATTTCCTTCTTTCAAAAATCTCAAGCCGCCCCAAAACAGGAATTATACTGGGTACAGGTTTAGGAAATTTAGTTACTCAAATTACTGATAAAACAGAAATTCCTTACGAAACCATACCTAACTTTCCTGTTTCGACCGTCGAAGGTCATAGTGGCAAACTTATTTTTGGTAAACTTGGCAATGTGGACGTATTGGCAATGCAAGGTCGTTTCCATTATTATGAAGGATACGATATGAAAGCAGTTACTTTTCCGGTTCGTGTTATGAAAGCATTGGGAATTGAAACTTTGCTTGTTTCAAATGCTTCGGGCGGAGTGCATCCCGATTTTGAAATCGGCGATTTGATGATTATTACCGACCATATCAATTTGTTTCATGAACATCCTTTGCGTGGAAAAAACTTTCCGGAATTGGGAACACGTTTTCCCGATATGAGTGAGGCTTATTCCAAAGAATTGATAGCAAAAGCCAGGCAAATAGCAGCCAAGCACAATATTAAAGTTGTGGAAGGTATTTATGTTGGTACCACTGGTCCAACTTTCGAAACTCCAGCTGAATATCGCTATTTCAGAACCATTGGTGCCGATGCAGTGGGTATGAGTACCGTTCCCGAAGTGATAGTTGCCAATCATGCGGGAATGCGCTGTTTTGGTATTTCCATCATTACCGACTTAGGTGTTCCGGGAAAAATCGTGGAAGTAAGTCACGAAGTAGTACAGGAAATTGGCAATTCGGTACAACCTTTGATGACTTTGATAATGAAGGAATTGATTATGTAAGCTGATAAAATTAACGTTAAAGTATTATATCATAGTATGATAATAAAAAGGAAAGTGAGAGCTTTCCTTTTTATTGAAGTATATATTGCGTGTTCAATTTGACAGATGTTTTCAACTGTTTATTGTTTCACCTTAAGTTCATTTATCAGTCGTTTTGCTCCACCAATTTTGTCCATTACAAACAGTACGTAACGAATATCTACATTTATAGTTCGTTGTAAATCAGGTTCAAAAACAATATCTCCACTCATTGCTTCCCAGTTTCCATCGAACGCCAATCCAATCAATTCGCCACCGGAATTGAAGATAGGACTTCCCGAATTACCACCTGTGATGTCGTTATTGCTGAGGAAAGCCACGTGCATTTCTCCTGTTTTTTCCTGACTTTGACAGTTTTCGAGCCTTCATTTTGTAAAAAGCTGTATTAT
>JACDZJ010000358.1_pt1 | contig 13982 bp, 12 predicted proteins | sample 7365721 | NCBI WGS metagenome assembly JACDZJ01 (sample SAMN15143480, study PRJNA637477) | pond metagenome | biome: freshwater wetland ecosystem [ENVO:00000243]; feature: pond [ENVO:00000033]; material: pond water [ENVO:00002228]; isolation source: pond water containing pink berries ... | reverse complement strand
CCGCTCTGTCGCCATGTGCATGACGCAGATGCCCGACATACATCAGGAGTTTCTGACGGCTGGACGGCAACATGGCCGACACCGCCGCCGCGTCTTGCGTCAGTGCCAGTAGTGCGGGCTGCGGAATGCGGCAACCCTGGTCCAGGGCCAGATTGACCAGCGTGATCAGGGCGGTCGTGTCATAGTCGCTCAGCACCCCGTCCAATTGCGTTCGGGCCGCGGCGATGCGCTCCGGCCCGATCCGGTCGGTCTCAAGACAGTCCAGATAACCCTCCTGCAAGCGCGGACCGGCGCCTTGGGCGTTTGCGAGCAGGCCGTGGGCGGCGTTGAACTGTCCGCGCTCCTTCAGAATCTGCGCCAGCTCGGCCCGCGCCCGGAGCGGAGGCCAGGACCCGGCCAGCGCGGTGGCGTAAATATGTTCCGCATCCCCCCAAACCCAGGATCGGGCCAGGCCCGAATGGCACTGACTTAAGCCGAGACATCTATAAATCAGCGGGTTACAGACAGTGCGACAAGCAGTCACTTGAGTTCAGGCAGCCTTTTCGGCGGTGTTTCCTGGCATCGGCCCAGTCCGCAACCGTTTTTCGCTGACTTCGCGCCATCGCAACCGATTGTTTCTATGAGGCTAACGCCTTAAGTCAGTGCCATTCGGGCCAGGCCCAAGCTGAAGAGTGCCAGCAGCGCCAGCGCCGCGATCATCGGGCGGAAGCGGGCGAGGGCTCCGGTCGCCGACCCGATCAGGTCCGCCGTCGCCAGGATCAGTCCCAGGCTCGGTAGGTAGTTGCGATGCTCGAAGGCCAGTTCCAGCGGGAGGAGTGTCGACTCCAGTAGATGGCCGGCAAAGAAGAACAAGATACCGAAAGCCGCCAAGGGCCGCCGCCGCAGTAACCCCAGCCCGAGCCCAAACAAGCCGAGCAAGAAGAGGGCGGACCAGAGGGTCGTCGGCGGTTGCAGCCAACCGGTCGAATAGGGCAGCCCATCGTAGAAGAACGGCATCGCCCCCGGGCGCGGCAGTAGGATTTGGCCGACATAAAGCGTGACCACCCGCGCCTGGGTCAGCAAGCGTTCTTCCATGTCGAACGCCCGTCCGGTATAAGCTCCGTGCGTCGTCAACAGCCATAAGGCCGCCCCCAGACCCAAGAGCACCGTCAACCCGAAATAACTCAACAACAGACGCCGGGTCGGCGTGCTTCCGCGCAATCGGAACAGGGACAATTCCAGAGCTCCGAGCAGCACCGGCAGCAAGACGCCGTTCTCCTTGGCAGGGCAGGCAGATTCTCGCTCGGCATCAGCCGCCGCAACACCCGCGCGAACCAGACCGTCAGGCAGCGCCGCAGGCTGGCGCGGCGCGGGTCGCGCAAGCGGGCGGTCAGCCGCTGCAGGATCGGGCGCACCGCCGCGTGGCAGTCGGCCGCCAGCACCCCCAGCCGCACCCATTCGGCCGCGACATTGGTTGCCTGCGCAAGCGTCTTGTTCAACCCGGCCCTCATCGGTCAAAATAACAGCGGGATCGGACCGATGACGTTGCGGAGTGCGGGAATGCGGCGCACCGCTTGCGCGGCGGATCCGATGCCTGCGTCTGTTTGCCGGTCAGGATGCGGATTCTGCTGCGCCGGAAGATACCACGTCCCGCACTGCGGCGATCACATCAGCCACGTCTCGATCGGACAGCTTGGGGGAAAGCGGGAGGCTAACCGTGCTCCGTCCGATGTCGCGAGAGTGAGGGAATGCATCGATACTCCAGCCATAATGCTCCGCATAATAGGGATGTTCGGGGATCGCCAGGTAATGGACGCCGACACCGATATTGCGGTCGATCAGTGCGTGCAGAAATTTATCGCGCGACATTCCGACCTGCTTTTCTTCCACGCGTATCGTATAGAGATGATGGGCATGTCGGGTGTCGGGCGCCGGCTCAGCCGGGAGAGTGATAGGTAAGTCTGCGAAGGCAGTCTGATAGCAGTTCCAGATAGCCTGCCGACGCAGCCAATTGGTCTCCACGCGGGCCAACTGGTGGATGCCCAAGGCGGCCTGGATGTCCGTCATGTTGTACTTGAATCCGCACTCGGTGACGAAATAGTGCTTGTGGCCGGAATCGGTGAACCGGCGCCATGCGTCTGCCGAGAGCCCATGCAGCGCAAGCACCTTGATTCGTGCGACCGCGTCGGGATCACGGGCGATCACCATGCCCCCCTCGCCCGTGACCACGTTCTTAGTCACATAAAACGAAAAACAACCGAAGTCGCCGAATGTTCCCGCGGGTTGGTCGTGCCAGCGGGTCTCGATCGCGTGGGCGCAGTCTTCGATCAGTTTCAGGCCATGTCGCTGGACAATCGCGGTGATCGCATCCATTTCACAGGGCCGACCAGCGAAATGAACGGGAAGAATGGCGCGGGTGCGGTCGGTTACCTTACGCTCAATATCCGCGGGGTCGATGTTCATGGTGAGCGGGTCCACGTCTGCCAGGACAGGCGTGCCTCCCGCATGGATAATGGCATTCACCGTCGCGCAAAAGGTCATCGCCGTGGTAATGACCTCATCGCCGGTGCTGATGTCGGCGGCCACCATGCTGAGATGCAGGGCCGCGGTACATGAGTTGACCGCCGCGACCGCGGGCGCACCCTGGTAGTTGCGGAATACCTCTTCAAACCGGGCGACTTTGGGTCCGGTGCCAAGCCAACCGGAACGCAGCGAATCCAGCACCTCCTCGATCTCCGCGTCTTCGATTGCCGGGCTGCCGAAGACCAAGAATTGCTCTCTGCGCGTCATCGTCATCTGCGCTCCCCATTTGGCAAAGGAAAGGGACCTGGGCGCAAATAAGACTACTCGGATCTGCGCCCTGCCTCGGTCCCGCCGGGCATCGCCGGGACCATACCAAGAGACTGCACCCAAGAGCCGGATACCGCAAGGGGCTCGATCGGACTAGCGAAGGTGCCAGGGGCTGTCGGCACCAGTCCCCGCGGACGAGCGGCGACGAGTTCTTGCCTCACAGCCGGAAAGGCGTGCGTGCAGTGCGTGCCGACGATGCCCAAGCCGTCGAGGCCGAAACCTGCGATTCATCAGTACTGCCGGAACAGGTCCGGGTTGGCGCGGAGCATGTGCAACACGTGCGCATCAACAAGGGCGAGCCTGTAGAATAAGGGGACCGTTATCAACGCTTGGCCACCCGCCACGAGAACCCATGGCTCAGGTCGACCCCAAAGACGTCAGCATCATCCTGCCCTGTCGGGACGAAGCCCAGGCCCTGGAAACCCTGCTTCCCCGGCTGCGCGCCGCCGTACCGGATGCAGAACTGCTGGTGGTCGACGACGGCTCGAGCGATGCGTCCGTGGCGGTCTGTGAGGCGCATCAAGTCCTTTGCCTGCGTCACCGTTACGGCAAGGGCAACGGTGCCGCGGTCAAGACCGGGGCGCGGGCCGCCCGCGGGCGGATACTGGTGTTCATGGACGCGGACGGGCAGCACGACCCGGACGACATCCCCCGGCTCCTGGCGCTGCTCGAGACGGGCTACGACATGGTCGTCGGCGCCCGTGGCAGCGCCTCCCAGGCGAGCGCGGCACGCGGTATGGCCAACCGCATCTATAACCGGCTCGCCAGCTACATGACCGGTCAGCCGATCCCCGACCTCACGTCCGGCTTTCGCGCCGTGCGTGCGAACCGCTTTCTTGAGTTTCTGTATTTGCTCCCGAATCACTTCTCCTATCCCACGACCATCACGATGGCGTTTTTTCGCGCGGGCTATCATGTCGCCTACCTGCCGATAGCGGCCGGCCCGCGGATCGGCAAGAGCCATATCCGCCCGCTTCAGGATGGCGTGCGGTTTCTGCTCATCATCTTCAAGATCGGCACACTCTACTCGCCGCTCAAGATCTTCGCGCCGGTCGCGGTATTGCATTTTCTGCTGGGCGTCGGCTATTGGATATACACCTATGCGACGACGCAGCGGCTCTCGATTATGACGATCTTCATGATGACCACAGGTGTGTTGATCTTTCTCATCGGACTGGTCTCGGAGCAGATCACTCAGTTGATGTACCGCCCCGCGGGCTCGGATACCCGGTATTCGGATTCCGAATCGTGAGAGTGGCGCGTTCGTTGCGACTATTAATGGAGCCTTTGCGCGGCACCCCCCTGCATCCCCAGTGGCTGGCGACCCGTGACCTTGCCATAACACGGCCGGCCATCCTTGATGGTGCGGCCGGTGTGGTCCTTGACATCGGTTGCGGTGATCGCTGGGTGGCGACTGCGCTGCCTGCCGGAGCGAGGTATGTGGGTCTGGATTATCCAGACACTGTCGCAAAAGGGTACCCTGGGCGACCTGAGATATTTGCGGATGCGGCGCGGTTGCCGTTTGATGGCTTCGTCTTTGATACAGTTCTTTTTTTGGACGTGTTGGAACATCTGCCGGACCCTGGGAGTGCTCTCACTGAAGCGCGGCGGGTGCTGAAGCCGCACGGCAAAATGATTGTGCAAGTCCCGTTTCTTTATCCGCTCCACGACGAGCCCCATGACTTCCAACGCTGGACTATTCACGGCCTGCGGCGATTGCTTGAGTGTCATGGCTTTCATATCCTCTCTGATAGTTATTCCGGAGAGCCGGCTGAGACGGCGGCGCTACTCGCTGTTCTTGCACTCTCTAGGGCTGCCTTGGATGCGGCGCTGCAACGGCGCCCGTCTTTGCTGCTCGCGCCTCTGCTTTTGTTCGTTATCCCATTGGTCAATTTTGTCGGCTGGCTATTGGGGCGACTGTTGCCCCATTCCGCCATGATGCCCCTGGGTTACCGTATTGTCGCGAGCCGCAAGCTATGAAGCGGATGCTAATTGTCACGAGCAGCTATCCTGACGGAAACGACGGGGAAGCTGCGGCCGGGGTCTTTGTTCGAGACTTTGCCGGCGCCCTGCTCCAGGAGGGCGTCGCGGTCTTTGTCGTGGCGCCGGCACTGCGGGACAGCCGCATGGCTGAGAACGGCATTGATGTGTCGCGTTTCGCCGTGCCCAGATTGCCGCTCTCATTGCTCGATCCAAGACGGCCAGGCGACTGGATAAGAATTGTCAGGACTTTGGCCGCGGGCTCCCAGGCTGTCTCCCGCATCTGCGCGGTCGAGCGGCCAGATCACCTGCTAGCGTTATGGGTGTTGCCTTGTGGCGACTGGGCGCGACGGGCCGCCCGGCGTTATGGCCTGTACTACAGCACTTGGGCGCTCGGGAGCGACATCTGGGTGCTTGGGAAAGTCCCTAAGTTGCGCGCCTACTTGGGCTCGGTGCTACGTGACGCCAGCGCCCGCTACGCCGACGGTTTCCAACTCGCCGCCGACGTGGAGCGAATTTGCGGATTGCCGTGCAGTTTCCTGCCGAGCAGTCGGCACCTTTGCCTTCCGGTACCCACCCGGCAGCGAAAGGCCCCGCCTTACCGCTTGGCTTTTCTCGGGCGCTGGCACCCAAACAAGGGCGTTGACCTGTTACTGGACGCCTTAGCGGCGCTAACGGATGCCGACTGGCGGTCTATCGAGGCGGTCCGGCTTTTTGGTGGTGGCCCGCTGGAAGCTCAAGTGAGGGATCGGGCGAGCGTTCTGGTAGCCGCCGGACGCCCGCTGGTTATTGGTGGCTATCTCGACAACAGCGGCGCTGCAGCCCTTTTCCGGTGGGCGGATTACGTATTGCTTCCGTCGCGGATCGAGAGCATTCCCGTGGTCTTTTCGGACGCGATGCAGGCCGGTTGTCCGGTGATCGCCACGCCCGTGGGAGACCTGCCACAGTTACTGAATCAATATTCCTGCGGGGTCGCGGCCAATGCAGTCAATGCCTTTGCGATGGCCGACGCTATTCGAGAAGCCCTGGCTACAACCCCCGCGCGCTATGATGACGGGATCCGTCTCGCGGCCGATGCTTTTGATCTTGCGGCGGCTGCAAGGCGGTTCTTGAGGGATGCCGAGCAATTTTTCCCATTCTCGGGAGCCGCACCGAGCACGCGCGCACGCGGCAGCGCATTTTCCGGAGATGCCGTTGTACACAAGACCGATGCGGATGCACTGTCAAATCCGCGTTGGGGAACAAAGCATCGCAACCGCAAAGCGAATGCGATTTTGCAGACCCTGCGTCCCTATCTGCGACAGCCATGGGGGCAACTGGAATGCGTCGATCTGGGCTGCGGTAATGGCGAAATCGCGTCGCACATTTCACGTCACGTGAAGCAAGTTATTGGAGTGGACCCGGAACCGTGGACTGATTGGAAGGATTTGCAGCAACAACACCCCAATCTGCGATTCGTGCAAGAGTCCGTAGAGAATCTCTCCTGTGCTGATGCCAGTGCGGATCTTGTCATCTGCAATCAGGTCTACGAGCACGTCTCTGATGCCAGGCTCCTGATTCGTGAGATTTATCGCATCCTCAAGCCCGGTGGCTACTGCTATTTTGCCGGTCCCAACCTGCTGTTTCCGATTGAGCCCCATGTCTTCTGGCCTTTCGTTCACTGGCTGCCGCGAGGCTTTGCTGTATGGCTGATGAGAATTCTTGGCTCCCGCGCTATTTTGGATGCCAATTCCAAGGATTATTGGCGATTGTCCCGGTGGTTAAGCGGCTTTGAAATCCACAATGCCGTGCCGTACATTTTGAAGCATCCCGGTCATTATGGGCGCCAGCACGTCATGTGGCGCGGATTACGTTTACTCCCGGAGTCATGGGTAGAGACTTTCACATGCGCTAGCCCGACCTTTGTCTTTGTTGTACAGAAACGCAGTCCTCTGGAGCAAGGCTGCCGAAGATAATCGATCAGGATCGGATGCTAACCGACGGGCAAGGCGCTGACACATTTGTAGGGCCTATCATCCCTCCAATCCCGGCTAATGGCGGCTAGGCTAACCGCTGGCGTCATCTTTCTTTTTAAATAAAAATAGCACGTTGTAATACTGAAATCTGGGAGATCCTTTGCGTTCCGACATGCGGTCTAGTTCCCAATCGGCGATGCGGTCAAAATAACGAGTCGGTACCAACCCATAGCGAATAGCATAAATCATCCACCAGCGTGCTGCGCGGATCGCAACGCGCCGTTCCAGCCGACAACTCTCCTCGGCAAACAGGGCTGCAAATTGCGACTCCGAGATATATGCTGGATGACCGATCCGAAGGTTGTCGACCACTACCACGTAGCCCCCGGGGGCGAGAATGCGCCCGATGCCGCGGATGAGATGGAGTTGGCCCAACTGTAACAATGGCCGCAGCAGATTTTGTATCAGTAACAGGTTCACGCTTCCATCTTCCAATGGTAGGGCGGGAAGTCCTCCGACCAGATAGTTAGGTCCCGCATAGTGAAGCCGAGCATATTGAACAAGATTCTCCAACGGATCTATCCCTACCGTGCGCCAGCCGGATTCAGATAGAACCGGCGTCAGTCGCCCGTATCCGCAACCCAAGTCCACCGCTGTCCCGGTCCCCGTCCCCGTTGGGAGATAACGACGCAACGCTTTCTCGTGCAGACGTGTAATGTAGTCCGATTTCTTACCGATGTGGTCGTTGGGATCGCAAATGTTGAGTCCGCTGACATGCCAACGGGGTGGCCGTTCATCCATCTCGATTTCCTCGTCTACCTTCAGTGTTTAGCACCAGAGGAAGTAACAGCAAGTCCGGGATCATAAGCCAGAGCCGCACAAAGAGCGCTAAGAAGGTAGCCACGTCAGTCGTTGTGCCGTCTTGGGCCAAGAGAATAAAAGCTGCTTCCCGCACGCCTAGCCCGGCGGGCGTTAGTGCAGAGACGAAACCGATCATCCAGGCGGCAGTGTAAAGCGCGCTGAGTGATGCGAAATCCGCATCAGCGAGGATCGCAAAGGCTTGACCAAGGGCCCACCAGCCGGCGAGATACCATGCCCAACCGAGTAGGAATACGCCTAGCACCATCATCGCAATCCGTGGCGACAGGGGCCGTTCGACGCTTAGAGCTATAAAGAAGCGCCGAAGCCGCGTCTGGTTCGGCAGCCATGGTATACCCAGTTTCACGAGTCGACCAATAACGCCTAACCGAATTAACAGCAACCCGCCAAGACCCATAGTAACGATTCCGGCAGCCCACGACACGCCGATGAACCGTTGGAAACCGAGGATGACGCCCGCGACAGCCAGATTCCCAAACACCGCAAGCAGCATGAGATCGAGATTGGCGCGAGTGATCGACGCTGCCCCCAGCAACCCTCGACTCTCTCCCACCTGATAAACCAAACCCCAAAAACGCCCTGGTAAATACCTGACAACTTGTCCAACCAAGTGGAGCCGGGCGGCCAATCTAAAAGGAACGACAAGGTTCGCTGCCTGATTAAGCAAGAACCAAAAGATGACCGCGTTGAGCATTGCGGATCCGGTAATCAGCAGTGTCGCGATTGCCAGCCAACCCGAACTCGACGGCACAAGCGCCGCCGGGTTCGCTATTGACGTCACCGCGAGATACAGGGTCCAGGCAATTCCGGCGAGTGCAAGAAGGAGGGAAAAGATCCGCATTGCTGGAGCGCCGATTACCGGACAAGTAGCCGGCGGACGGCCCCCCTGGTTAACCTCCCAATCCACCGTCGACGAAGATGACGCAGAGAAGAGTCGTACATTGCGACGGTATCCGCATTGCGCCAAGCGGACCATGCCGTCCTAACTGTTTCCCAACGACGGCCATACTCGCCTGATAGTGCCTCTATCGCTAGCCGCTCAACGTTAACCCAACAGCTTGCTGAAGGCTTCGGCAGAGCCCCTGGGTCCTGACCCAGTAGCAGTCGATATCCGGCGGATGCTAAGGGAACGCCTGCCCGCCAGGTAAGTCCGATCTGGAGCCAGGGTCGAGGGTTCATCTCTAACAGGTGCCAGCTGCCCGCCTCGCTACGTAGATAGGGCAATTCTACGACGCCAACAAATCCGATTGTGTCCAAGACAAGCCGAGATGCAATTTCTAGTTCTGCAATATAGTCCGGCTGGATACATACCCAGCAGCCAGAGCCCCCCACCCGTGGCTGTTTCCAATGCTCATAGGCGATCATTCCTCGCTGAGCGCTTCCTGGACCGCCAGCGATGCCCCACCAGTCCACCTCACCTGTGCGGGGCGTTATTAAGCGTTGCTGGACGATCCAGCGTTCCGAGAGATCCCAGACCGATGCGGCGGCATCAAGCAAGGCTGCAGCATTCGGGTAGTCGGAGGAAGCCAGAATCTTGGCAGGCATCCCTGCCATCCGCATCGAAAGCGGCTTGAGGCTTGGCTTGAGGATACAATCGCCCCCCAGTGCGGCCAAAGCGACGGGGATCTGCCCGGGTTCATCAATAACCCGGGTCGGAGCCCCATAACTTTCAAGACCAGCGGCAACAAGTGCCTCGAAAAGCTCCGCCTTATCCAGTCCGCCCATGCGCAACTTAGTGGCCCCACCGATCGCGAGAAAGTCCCGAAGGCGTTCGCGTTGTTCCATGAGCAGCCTGAGGCCGCCGTCCTCGGTGGCGAAGACGGGCCAAGGCCGGGCGCGATCACCGCTCAGGCGTCTGAGCATCTCAATCAGCGCATCCGCCCCCTCCGCCGTCGATGTCGGGGGCCATGGTAGCTCTTGGTAACGGAGACCCGGGACCGTGTCGCGCAACAGACTGCGGCGACCCAAAGCGATGAGCACGATCGGAATCCCCTGAGCGGCAAACTCTTCGACCAGCGCCGCCGAGACGATTTCTGAACCGGCGGACAGGATCACGGCGGGGATTTCAGGAGCGAGGGCGGTCATTGGCGATAGCTCAGCTAGAAATCGGGCCGGTCGGCAACGACGAGCCGGTCACCTTCGGGGCTGGATCTGCGACCACGTCGGTTTAATGCTTCGCGCCGCCGTAACTACTCAGGTAGGCGATTTCGTGAAAACGTCAATTAGTACAGTTTGTTAGCGAGTTTCGACTTTCGCACACTCATCGCAACAACTTTGTAACGTATTGATGTTCATAGCGTCGCCCTGTTGCCGTAGTCCGTCGAGAGTCCGTCGCGCCAAGTCAATATCTCGATATTTCATGCGCTTGGATAGACCTGAGTAGTTACGCGCCGCCAAGCGTTGTGCAGTCCCAGATCAGATCCCGATTAATGCAGTATGAGCCCCGCAGTCCGGACGTGCAAGTCGTCGCGAATGCGGCACCCGCTCAGCCGAATCGTATGCGCCGGCAGGTACACAGACGCGTGTCCGCTAGTGTCCATCCTGAGACTAGCATGCGGGGCCAACCAGCCCAGCGCCGACTCGACGGCAACCCGGCTCCAAAATTAGCGGTCCGGGCGGGTCCGCGGTGCGGTGCTTATGGGTCGGTCCGCTGGCGCTGACGCAGCAGTTGGGCCGCATAGGCGTAAGACGTTGACAGTGGCCGCTCCCAAGGCTTGAAGCCGGTCCGCAGCAGGGTCTCGGCTTCCTCCAGATTGCCGGAGGCGACCAGCCCTTCCAGCAGTTTGATGCGGGCATAGAAGCTGTCCGGTGCCCGGCAGTGTGCCTCGCGCAGCAGATCAAGACCCTGGGATAGGGGGAACCCATTGGCGGTGAGGAAATAGGCCCGGCTAATTAGCGCCTTGGTCTTTTCCCGCCGCGGGGTCAAGGGGTTCGCGTTGATTGCGTCGTAGAGCGCCAAGACATCGAAGAGGTCGAGCTTGTCCGGATGTTCGCGCGCGAGGGCACCGATGTAATTCATCGGAGCAGAATTCGCGGCACGCGCCGGTGCACTGCGCAAGGTCTCCAGCATCTGCCGGTAGGGATCGGCGGCGCCGTAGTCGTGGTCATAGCTGATCTGCAGCTTGAGCATTCCGTAAAGTGCCAATAGATTATGCGGGTCCAACTCCGCCGCCCGCGCAAAGAACCGGGCCGTTTCGTCCAGATAATGACGGTCGTGGGTCGTCTCATAGACAGCAAAAGACTGCCTGCCGTACTGGTAGTTGGCACGCACCGAAGCGGGGTCCGCCTGGTACTCCGCAAAGGCCATCCGCAGGGGTGAACCCCAGGTATAGGCGAGTATCAGTGTCTGCCCGGTGAACACCAGGCCAAGGAGCGCGGTCAGGAGATAGCCGATCCGCCGGTGGGTTCCCGGTTGGGTCAAGAGCCAGGCCAAACCCCAGGCAACGAGGATCAACGGACCCAGGCTTGGCAGGTAATTGCGGTGCCAGAAGACCAGTTCCAGTGGGACAATGGTGCCTTCGAGCATGTGTCCGCCGAGGAACCACAGGATCGCGAATGACAGGACCGGCCAGCGTCGGCGCCCGAGCAGCGCGACCGCGACCAGTCCGGCGATCAGGGTGAGGCTCAGCAGCGTGGTCGGCGGCGACAGCAACCCATGTGAAATGGGCAGGTTGTCATAATAGAAGTGGATCTGCCCTAGTCGCGGCATGAGTACATTCGCCAGATACATGGCCACCACGCGCGACTCGGTCATGAGCCGCTCCAGCAGTCCGAAATTGCGTTGGCTGTAGGTGTTCTCCAGCCATCCGGGGTGCATGACTTCGAGGATTGCCGGGGCCATCACGGGCAGGAGTAGCGCCGCGGGTGCCATCCACCGGGTGATCCGGCTGGTCCGGCTCGGGGCCGCCCCCGGCGGCACGGCCGCCAGCAGCGTGGCCTCCATCACCAGGACATAGACGGGCAGCAGGGTCGCGGTCTCTTTGCTCAGGAGCCCCAACACGGCGGCCGCCAGGGTCAGGCTGGCCCAGCCCAAGGCGGACCAGCGGTGCGCGTTCAGTGCCGCCAGGCGCAGGCGCAGATAGGCGATCAGCGCGATGAGGGTGAAGGACGCCGAGAGCAGCGTCATGCGCTGAACGATATAGGGTACCGTATTGGCGTGGACGGGGGACGCCGCCCACAGCAGGGCGGCAATGGCGGCGACGAGCAAGGGCGACGGCAGGTGGGCGAAGGGGCTGTTGTTCCGGTAGCGCCCGAGCAGTGACTCAATGAAGAAGAAGACCAGCACCGTGTTCAGCCCGTGCAGCCCCAGATTGACCAGCTTGAACGCGGCGGGATTCATGCCCGATACATACCAGTTGAGTGCGAAACTGAGCCGGCTGAGCGGCCGGATGTCGGCATCCAACTCCAGCGGGAAGGCGGCCTCGAGCAGATAGCGGGGAGAGAGATCGGGGACCCTGAGCGTCTCTTCATCGACGATATTCACCACGTCGTCGAAGAAAAAATCGCCGCCGATTGAAGGGATATAGAGCAGCGTGGCGAGCAGGAAGACGATCGGGATCAGCAACCAACGCTGACGCGGCGAGGGCATGGAGGATTTAGGTGCGATGGTGCGGTGCAGAAGCGAAAAGAGGGGCACAAGGCCCCTCGTCGCTGGGCGCGCTGCCTTAACGGCAGGAGGCCGGCACCAGATTATCAGCCAAATCCGACGAGCAGGCCCACTCAATCGCACCCCCCCGGTCGGTAGGCGTCAGGAGCAAAGTTTGTCCCGCAATCGCCGCCGATACACCACTTGTGGCGGCCTTAAAGGTCACGGTAATCACGCCATCGGCGACCGCCGCGCTCCTCACATATTTGCCGGTGACCGATCCGGCCGCCGGGATCATGTTAAAGGTGCTGTCCGCGTTGGCCAAGGAACCGGTTTCGTTGAAGGAGTTGGCGACCGCGAGTTTGAGTCCGCCGCCCAGACTCATGCCTTCCGACACCTGGCTGCGCGCGATGAAGTCTTGATAGGCGGGGATGGCGATGGCCGCCAGGATGCCGATGATCGCTACAACAATCATCAGTTCGATCAATGTAAAACCTTGTTGAATGGATTTCTTCATGTCTGTTCTCGCATTTATAGGGTAATGGAAGCGGCTGGGCCGGGGAGGCCGTCGCGGTCGCCGTGCAGTCGCGTCCGTCGTGTCTCCCTGATGCGGGCGCTGCATGATCCGCGCCAGCCCTTTCGCTTTCGTGTCCCTTGAGCGCGTGTGCGCCAAGGCTCTGTGATGTAAAGATATGTAATGGGGTCGATGGGTCAGTGGCGGTGTTCGGGGTGCCGGAAGAGGCCGCGTGGGTCGGTCAAACGCGGCCAATAGTGACAAAAATTGTCAATGAATGACGGAAGTTGCGGGTTTCCAGGGGATAGGGAGGATGTTTGTGGGTTGTCTGAGAGTGCCTGTTATTTAAGAAGTTTGACTCCTTGGAGGGATTCCGCCACCAGTGTCCGTTCCTCATCGGACCCAGTTTGGCGCATCCGTGAGAGATAGGATTGGACGAGCAGGCAGCGGGAGTACTCGGAGCCCAGCAGGGTCTCGCCGGGTCACGCGGTAGCTGCGTTCACGGCGAGCTCGCATCGTGGCCGCAGGCTGCTCCTGCGGGGAACCGCTTCTCAGGCGCCCGCGGGGCGGTCATGATCGTGCAGCCGCGCTGTGAGCCGCTCGATCTCGGCGAGGGCGGCTTCCTTGGCTTGGCGCTCGGCCTCGCGCGCTTGCAGGGCATCCTGCTGCGTCTCTGCAAGGCGGCTTCTTTTGCGTGCCGCTCGGCCGCGCGTGCTGCCCGTTCGTCGTCGACTTCGCGTTGGATAGAGCGCTGTTGGCGCAGGAAGTCCTGCCGGGCCTGATCGATGTGATAGGCGCGTTCTTTGTCGGAGAACGCCTTCAGGGTGGTCATGGCTTGCCTCATTTCCGGAGTTGGATTTCGGCCTGATAGAGGCGGGCGTGATCATCACGGGCTTTGACATCGACGATGCTGAGTTTATCGGTGGCAAATTCGCGTTCGTTGTACGGGTTGAGGATGTCAACCTGGGTGACCGGGCTGGGCAAGTCCGCGCCGAGGATGGCGCTGAGAAAATGGATGAGCAGGTCGCGGTTGTCCTCGGCGCCCAGCAGGGCTTTGAAGAGACATTCGGTCTTGGGGTCGATCGGGTGGTCCACGCGGAGAGTCTAGGCGGGCGCGGCGGGTGGGGCAATGGCGCGATGCTCGACGCGCGGGCCGCTGGCCCGCATGCGGGCGGGGGGGCGGCGCCCTAGCAGCCTGTCGGACTTTAGGCGATTTCCGAATAAGACGCTATCAAGAATC
>JACDZJ010000357.1_pt1 | contig 14050 bp, 14 predicted proteins | sample 7365721 | NCBI WGS metagenome assembly JACDZJ01 (sample SAMN15143480, study PRJNA637477) | pond metagenome | biome: freshwater wetland ecosystem [ENVO:00000243]; feature: pond [ENVO:00000033]; material: pond water [ENVO:00002228]; isolation source: pond water containing pink berries ... | reverse complement strand
ACTTTATTTGAAAGTGAATAAAGAAAAGACAGTAGTTGCTCAAGTCAAGGATGTATAATTATTAGGTCATGGTTTCTACATTAATAAAGGAAAAGGTTAGCTTCGCGTAAACCCCAAAAGCATTACCAAAATGAAAGAGAAGATAAAAGAACTCACTTGTCGATATAATCCCAAATTGTCCATTAGGGGTATATGTTAATAAAACTATATTTTTCTAATGGACACCATTAGAAAGTTTGAGATATAACATATTGATAATCAGAATGTATGTTCAGCATTAATTCATCAAAAACAGTTCTTTTTGAGTGCTAATAATATTTAAAAGGTAATTGTGGTTCTAATGGACAATTTGGGATAATGGATGGGGTAACGAAAGGCGAAAAGTTGCACTAAAACAGTATATTACTGGTTGGGTGAACTACTTCAAGTTGGCAAACATGAAAAATTTGCTACTCGAAACTGTTGGTTGGTATCGTAGGCGACTACGGATGGTCATTTGGAAATAATGGAAACGAATTAAAACTCGTTTTCAAAATCTTGTGAAATTAGGAATATTCAGATTTCAAGCCATGATGTTTTCTAATACAAGAAAGAGCTATTGGCTTACCGCCAAAAGCCCAATCTTATCAACCTTTATCAGTAACGAATCCTTTCAAAAGGCAGGTTATATATTTTTCTCGACTTATTATCGCTCCGTATGTGTGTAAATTACAAAACTGCCTTAAACCGAACGGTACGTACGGTAGTGTGAGAGGACAGTGAGCGAAATAATCGCTCACTGTCCTACTCGATTTTTCCAACAAATTCTATTTTAGTCAATTACACTTTATACATTATAATAGTTTATTTACTTGTTTTAAGTACTGCCGAAGTTTTGCTAATGTTCTCTTCGTTAACAGGGAAAATACCTTGTGGTTTTCGTATTATGTAATCTGTCATCGATTCGTTTGATTCAAAACCAATACCAGTCATTATGTGACTTATTTGCGTTATCTTTATCAGGCTATCCGAATATATTCGTTTAACACGTTGGTCCCAAAATAGTTGTTCTGTTTCGAAAAGATCGCCTTGTAAATTTGTTGCTCTCACCTCTCCTCGCAATTCCCACAGTTGTTCGTTTTCTTTAAATCGTGCATACTGGCTGTGAATGTTGGCATCGACTTTCATCTCTAAATTGAATTTTTCGAAATGAATCCCATTTGGAAAATCCCAATAAGGTTGACTTGCTTTATCGTAAACATCCCAACGTGGAGCAAAAATGCGATAGCGTGTGATACCCGAATCGGAGATAATGGTAGTAATTTCGGTTGCATGAAGTTGTGGTAATGAAGATCGGTCAACTACAGCAGCAATTTTTTCAGGGCTATCTTTGCTGCAAGCCACCAAAATAATAGCAAAAACCAGTATTAGACTGGTTTTAACATAGTTATTGATTTGTTTGTATATTGAGGATATTTTCAAGAGATATAGTCAATTATTTTATTTTCAAAAGGCGGTTTTTCATTGTCATTATTAATGTCATTCCATATATTGTACTTATAAATTACAAATCCAATCATTTTTATTATTATAGTAGAAAAACAAAATATCGACAAAGTGCAATGTATTCGATTTTACTTTAGATTAAAGTTTGCGTTTAAAAAACCAATGTTCATTAAAGGTAATGTTCAAAGTAAATTTAAAATAATCTTCGTTTAGAGCACTAACGCCCCCAAGTTTAACATATTCTACCGATGCATTCAACATTGAAACAGTTGATGAGATTTTGTTAAACATAGGTAAACCAATACCTAAAGAAACACCGTAATTAGATGAAGGAGTATTGCCATCAATTTTATAATATGAATTACTTAAATTCACACCTGCACGATATCTAATTCTATTAAAATACTTTCTACTCCTAGAATTGGGTTGATATTCAATTCCAGCTGCTATTTTAGATCGATTTGTTAAACTATCTGTTTTTCCAAAGAACTTAGCATCTTTCCATGCTTGCAAGGTATAGTCAAGTCCTAATAATAATTTTTTATCATAAGAATAATTAAAACCGATCCCATAAATTGTCGGCAATTCAAAATCAGAATTTGAAACTATTGTATCCGTGGGAATTCCAACATTAATTTGTTTAAAACCACCACCTAATTTAGCTTTTTGTTCATATATTAATCCTAGCGTAACAAGGTGTTTTTGTTCAAAAGTATTATAAATTTGAGCACCAAATCTAAAACGAAAATTTTTTGCGGTAATATTATTTAATTGTGTAGTAGAGTTATAACCAGTAGAACTACCCAAATTCAAATTTCGGTAATTATTTACATCACCATACATATAATAGGTGTTAATTCCCAATGAAACATGCTCAAATATATTTGCCGAAATTCCCATATAAACTTGACTAAATCCACCTGAACCTGTAAAATTTTTGTTGTAGTAAATTGTATCAGGAATAAGTGAGTTGTTTTTCATTGAGTTATAACCTGAAGTAGAAATACTGTAGCCTAAAAACGAATAAGGCAATAATCCTGCGCTGAATCCCAAATTTTTAGATAATGGGAATTGCATGGTAATATATTCTAGATTTGAATTTATTTTTCTAGAAGACCCATTTACATCTGAAAAACGAGATAATAATGTCGAACTTCCAATGTCAAACATAAAAGTCATGCTGTCAACAATGCTATATGATGCTGGATTTACAACATTAATGTTAATGTGTGATCGGGAGCCCAATGAAACCCCGCCCATTGCTCTTTGTTCACCTGAATTTGTTTCGCTAATTTCTCCGTATCCGAAACGTGTATAAGGTGAATTAGTATTGTTCTGTCCAATAGCAAGTTGAATATGAAATAGCGATGAAAAAACCAGTAATAAAATTTTATTTTTGTACATTGTATTGGAGTATGAGGTTTAGACCGATTAACACTAAATTTTTTTCTGCAAAGATGGCATTTTTTAGCTTTGTATCAAAGTAAAAAGTGCTACCTCCTGTTAAAAAAGTTGAAAGTTGTGGATATTTAATTTTTAATGTGTTAATATATCCATCAATCTCGAAAACAATACCATGCAATGCGCCCGAGATGATAGCAGTTTGAGTATCATTTCCCAATAACGGACTATCAAATTTTGCATCTACCAAAGGTAATTTTTGAGTAAACTCGTGCAATGAGCGTAAACGTAAATTTAATCCAGGAGCAATATTTCCACCCCAAAAAACGTGATTTGCATCTATGAAGTCATAGGTTATAGCTGTACCAGCGTCAATTACTAAAATATCTGTGTTTGGTTTCAAAAAACTTGCTCCAATTACTGCTGCCAAACGATCAATTCCAAGTGTTTGGGGTGTTTTGTACCTGTTTTCAATAGGTATAGGAGTAGTATATGACAATTCGACTAATAAATCTGTTCTTTTTCTTAATTCATTTAGTACGCAATCATTATTCAATATCACAGTCGAATATATACTAGCATCAATGGGAAATTTCAAAAACAGATCCTCTATTATCCTTATATTAAAATTTTCGATGACCATGCATTCCATCAATTTATTTTGGTCAAAAATTCCAATTTTGGTCCTCGAATTTCCCTGATCAATACAAAGGTTCATGTCAAAAAAAATTTACAATTTCTTACAATAATATATTTTAATGTCCAATAATTATAAAATCATTTTTTCGATTGGAATTACCAGAATCCCTTCGGCTCCCAAGGTTTTTAATTTACCAATAATATCCCAAAATCCTTTTTCGTCAATTACCGCATGTAACGAATTCCATCCATCTTTTGCTAATGGCATAATGGTAGGACTTTTGATTCCAGGTAAAACTTCAATTATTTTTTCAATATTTTCGGTTGGAACGTTCATTAATACATATTTTTTGTCCTCTGCCATTTGAACTGCTTCAATTCTGAAAAGTAACTCATCCAAAATGGCTTTTTTTTCAACCGACAATTTTGGATTAGCTATTAGTAATGCTTCAGATTTCATAAGTACTTCCACTTCTTTTAAGTGATTAGTAACCAGCGTACTGCCCGAACTAACAATATCGAAAATGGCATCCGAAAGTCCAATGCTAGGAGCAACTTCAACTGAACCGGTTATTACATGTATATCAGATTTTATGTTTTTCTTTTTCAAAAAGTCAGATAATATCACTGGATAAGAGGTTGCTATTGTTTTTCCGTTAAACCACGAAATATCAGAATAAACAATTTCATTTGGAATTGCCAACGATAAACGGCATTTACTAAATCCCAACCGTTTTACGATTATAACTTTCTTTTTTTTCTCGGCATACTCATTTTCGCCAACAATACCAATATCGGCGGCACCATCAGCAACAGATTCAGGAATATCATCGTCCCGAAGAAATAAAACTTCCAATGGAAAGTTTCGAGAAGGTAATAACAACAAACGTTTGCCTGATTCCAATTTTATTCCGGATTCTGTAAGTAATAACATGGTTTCATCGTATAACCGTCCCTTGGCTTGTACAGCAATTCGTAACATAATCTTAATTTCTAGTTTTTTAGTCTACAAAGGTACAAAAAATGCTTGGATTCAACATTTATTTGATGAAAAAAGTCCGAAATCGAAATATCGGACTTTTTAAATGCTAGCAAGAATTTCTTTTTGCAATAGCTTTTAATTACATAACTGCTGTTGTATCAGCAGCAACAGCTGCTGTATCAACTGCAACAGTATCTACGGCTACAACTGTAGAATCAGTTGCAGGAGCTTCTTTAGCTTCTTTTGAAGCGCATGAAGCAAAAGCCAATGCTACCACAAAAAATAAAATTACCTTTTTCATCTTTTTTCTCATTTTAAAAATTTAACATGTTTGTTTTTTCAATTCAAAATCGACGCAAAGATACGTTGTTTTTTTAAAATGCATTAATAAAAATCATTTTATTTTTATTTTTATTTTTATTTGATTGCGTTTTATCTAATTTTTGGTCATTTTCCAACATTATGTACCTGCTGGATTATACAATTGTGATGAAAAGTAAATCATATAACAAAAAAAAGTCCGTCAGATAGTTCTAACAGACTTTAACTTCGTAAATAAATTACGTGTTTGATTACTTAACTGCAGTAGTGTCAGCAACAGCTACGGTGTCAACAACAGCTACTGTATCAACAGCAACAACTGTAGAGTCAGCTGCAGGAGCTTGTTCAGCTGCTTTAGGAGCACAAGATGCGAAAGCCAAAGCTACAACGCAAAACAAAAATACTTTTTTCATTACTTAATACTTTAAAAATTTAACATGTTAATTTTGTCATTCAAAATCGATGCAAAGATAAGCAATAATTTTATTGTACATTAATAATTATCGTCTTTTTTTAAAATTATTTTTATTATTAACATTTATGATTAGTTATATATCAGTGAATCAATTATTAATGATAATTTAATTACTTAAATCATTGGTGTTTGTTGATATTTATATTGCAATTTCACATAAATATTTATAACTTTGGAGGCAATAATATAGGTTTTTTGGTATGCAGAATTAATGCAATTTATCAGAACTCGCCTCTTTTCAATCTTGAAAGTGTATATTATTGCTAGTATGAAGTACAAAAAAATCAATTAACAATTCGTTCATTTATCGAAGTTTAGGCAAATTAATGTATCAAATTCCAAGATATTTGCAATTTAAATTCTAACAATAATCCTTACAAAATTTATTCATAAATACAAATGTTCGCTTTGTATATCACGCTTTGAAAAATTTTATTTACGTATGTTAAATAGCGTGATAATGCATTAAAATTGTCTTCTTATAGTAAATGGTAAATACATCTATTTTTAAATGCAAATATTAAGGGTGTTTTAGTTTTTATAAACAAACAGAATAAACTGAGTAAACGAAAAAACATGAAAATTATAATATCCATATTATAATTATCAAACAATTGAAAATAATCTTGTAAAATATTTAGTGGTAATCTGTCAATTCTATGTATTCTATGAGTATATACTGGTTTTTCGAAACCTACTCAAAGTTTAAATGTAAATTTTGTGTCGAAACTTTACCTTATCAAATCAATAGTAAGAATGATTTTCCTTTTCTGAAAATTCAATATTTCTATTAAAATATAGCACCAGTTTCAATTATTTATCGTATATTTGTGTGTTTTTTTGGATAGGATGTTTTGTGCAAAAACGAAACAACAAACAATCACTAAACAAGTGGGAACAAATAACATATAATAAAGATGAACGAAGAAGAAAAAGCGAGAGCAGCTGCAAGTGCCGATTATGATGCAAGTAGTATTCAGGTATTGGAAGGTTTGCAGGCAGTGCGAAAACGCCCTGCCATGTATATTGGCGATATTGGCGTAAAAGGATTACACCATTTGGTTTATGAAGTGGTGGATAATTCCATTGACGAAGCCATGGCCGGACACTCCGATACCATTCAAGTTTTTATAAACGAAGATAATTCTATTACCGTTATTGATAATGGTCGGGGTATTCCTGTCGACATGCATGAGAAAGAAGGTCGCTCTGCACTGGAAGTTGTTATGACCGTGCTACATGCCGGTGGTAAATTTGACAAAGGAAGTTACAAAGTTTCGGGCGGTTTACATGGTGTAGGAGTTTCTTGTGTAAATGCACTTTCTACTTTGCTGCATGTAGAAGTATCGCGCGGAGGCAAGTTGTATATGCAAGAATATTCGTGTGGCGCACCACTTTTTTCGGTAAAAGAAATCGGTACTTCCATCACCAACGGAACCTTGATTACTTTTATGCCCGATAATACAATTTTTATAGAATCGGTATACAAATGGGATATTTTGGCAAGTCGTTTACGTGAATTATCATATTTGAATGCAGGTATTACTCTTACACTTACCGATAAACGTTCGAAAAATGAAGATGGTACATTTAAAGCTGAAGTATTTCATTCAGACGAAGGATTGAAAGAATTTGTTGAATATATTGACGAAGCCCGAGAACCACTGATTGAAAATGTAATTCATATTTCGACCGAGAAAAATGGCACTCCCGTAGAAATTGCCATGACTTATAACACTTCGTACAATGAGAATATTCACTCTTACGTGAACAATATCAATACCATAGAAGGTGGAACACACCTGACCGGTTTCCGCCGTGGACTGACCCGTACATTGAAAAAATATGCCGAAGATAGCAAAATGCTGGAAAAACTAAAAATTGAAATCAGTGGTGATGATTTTCGTGAAGGATTGACAGCTGTTATTTCAATAAAAGTTGCTGAACCTCAATTTGAGGGTCAAACCAAAACAAAACTTGGCAACAACGAGGTGATTGGTTCGGTCGATATGGCAGTGGGTGAAGCTTTGGGAAATTACCTGGAAGAAAATCCAAAATCAGCACGTATAATTGTTGAAAAAGTAATTTTAGCTGCAACTGCCCGTCATGCTGCTCGAAAAGCACGAGAAATGGTACAACGCAAATCGCCACTCTCGGGTGGTGGATTGCCTGGAAAATTAGCCGACTGCGCCGACAAAGACCCTGAAAAATGCGAACTTTTCCTTGTTGAAGGTGATTCTGCCGGTGGAACAGCCAAACAAGGTCGTAGCCGCCAGTATCAAGCCATTTTACCATTACGTGGTAAAATTTTGAATGTAGAAAAAGCGATGCCTCATAAAGTACTCGAAAGCGAAGAAATACGCAATATATATACCGCATTAGGCGTTAGTATTGGTACTGATGACGACAGCAAAGCACTCAATATGAAAAAACTTCGTTATCACAAAATCATTATTATGACTGATGCCGATGTGGATGGAAGTCACATTGCAACGCTTATTATGACATTTTTTTTCCGTCACATGAAAGAATTAATTGAACAGGGTTATTTGTATATTGCCACGCCTCCTTTGTATTTGTGTAAAAAAGGTAAAAATGAAGAATATTGCTGGACAGATTTGCAACGTCAGACTTTTATCGAAAAATTCGGAGGTTCTGAAGGTAACATTCACACCCAACGATATAAAGGTTTGGGCGAAATGAACGAAATTCAGTTGTGGGATACCACCATGAATCCTGAAAACCGCACATTGCGTCAGGTAAATATCGAAAATGCAGCCGAAGCCGATCACGTTTTCTCAATGCTTATGGGTGATGATGTAGCTCCCCGTCGACAATTTATTGAGCAAAATGCAACTTATGCTAAGATTGACGCTTAATTCAGTTGAAAGTTTACAGTTGATAATTGACAATGTAAAAACCATTATCTGATAATTAAAAATGCCAACTGTTAACTGTCAACTAATAACTATCAACTAAATAATGAACATTGCCGTTTATTGCTCATCAAGTAACCATATTGCTGATTATTTTAAGCAATCGGCTTATCGAATTGGCGAAATGATTGCCGAAAGTGGAGATACATTAATTTATGGTGGGGCAACCGGTGGTTTAATGGACTCGGTAGCAGAAGGTGCTAAGAGTAAAAATGGTGAAATAATTGGTGTTATTGCTCAGGCAATTATCAAAATGAATCGCCAAAGTAATTTGCCTATACAACTTATTTCGGTGGAAACTTTAAGTCAGCGAAAAGACCTCATGAAGGCATTGGCAGATGTTTTTATAGTTCTTCCAGGAAGTTACGGAACACTCGACGAAATGTTGGATGTAGTAACATCAGGAATAGTAGGCGAGCACAAAAAACCATTGATTCTGGTAAATCAAAATGGTTTCTACAATCATCTTCTGGATCATATTAATTTGATGCGAAGTGAATTGTTTATTCCAATTGAAGTAAAATATAAACCACTTAATGTTGAATATATTCATCAATGTTTCGAGTTAATATCTCAATTCAAAAATCAAAAATATTTATAGTTTAGCAACTTATTAAGTTACTACTAGTGTTTAGTTACAAGTTATAAGTTGTTCTCTGAATATTAATCACAAAAAAACATATCATTAATTATTACATATTACTTAGTTATTAATTAAATCCAATAATGCTATGAATCTGTTTTGGAAAAAACTCTTTGGAGGCATCACTCCAACAGCAACACTTGAAAAAAATGAAGCTGATTTGGAAATTGCCATGCATCGCTATGAGAAAGTTGGGAAATCAATTGAACTTGCTGAATACAAATCGCTTTTTCATATTGTAAATTCAGCCAAATTTAAAGAGAACAAAAAGGTATTGCAAAATCGGAAATACAAAGATACCGAGGAGTTTCAAAATAACAAAAAATACACAAAACTACATAATTCACCATCTATACAACTCTATTACAAGGTGTTGGGCTCTGAAGATTTAACACAGTATCTTGCTTTCAAATCCACACCTGAATTTGAATTGTTAGGTGATAAGAAAAAAGTAAAAGCCTCCGAAACTCTAAAAAAACTGAAAGACTTTGAACATTCCAAAGCCTATAAAACTTATGTTCGATTTTTTAATTCCTATATTATTAAAGAATACGAACAACTTAAAATAAAAATTGCTAAACCCGAATTTATTAAGTCAAATGAATTCTGGGAAAATAGAAATCGCTGGCAAACTACTCCTGAATATATTCAGGAACAGCGTATGTTTGAACTAGCCAAAAATCCTGATATAAATTTTTACCAAAACGAAAAACCCGAACGTTTTGAAAAATACCGTAAATTGAAATTATCATTCAGTGATGAATTTAAATGGAACACATTAGATAATTCGCACTGGAATTTTGGTTTTCACTATAAGAGTGCAGCCTTTATTGGTAATCATTCTTTTGCTAATGAGAAACAAGCTAACAATTCAGGTAAAAATGTATCCGTTGATAAGGGCATATTGAAAATAACCACAAAACACGAAAAGGTAACTGCGCGGGCTTGGCATGTAAAAAAAGGATTTATCGAAAAAGAATTCCGTTACACTTCAGATGTAATGCAAACAGCTGACAAGTTTCGACAAAAGCAAGGTGTATTTCGTGCTAAGATTCGCTGCTCAGGAAAATTCCATCATGCTTTTTGGTTAGGTGCCGACTCAAAATTACCATTCATCAATATTTTCCATTATAATGGAAAGCATATTACACTCGGAAATACCAACGAAAATTTAGTTGACGGCATTAAAATTTCAGGACTTAATCACTTTGAGTATTTTATTTATACATTGGTTTGGACAGAGAAAGAAATGTACTGGATTATAAATAATTTGGAAGTATATCGCACTGCAAGTAATATTCCGAAAGAATCTATGTATCTTGCATTTAGTTCTTTTATTTCGGAAAAACAACATGGAAGTGCAGGGTATCTGGAAGTGGATTGGGTTAGAGTTTACACTATTTCTTAGAAAAACTGATAAATATCTGAAATAGAATTTAAAATGCTAATAACCCGCAAAATAAATGTTCTTAATCGCTTTGATATCGGTGGAAACAACCGGTTTGTGCTAATTGCAGGTCCTTGTGCCATCGAAACTGAAGATATGACAATGATGGTGGCTGCCAGGTTGAAAGAAATCTGCGAAGAATTGGACATTCATCTCATCTTCAAATCATCGTTCGACAAAGCCAATCGATCGTCTGTCAAATCACCTCGCGGATTGGGAATGAAACGTGGTTTGGAAATTCTACAATGCGTAAAAACTGAACTCAATTTACCCATTATTACCGATGTTCACGAAACCTGGCAATGTGCCGAAGTAGCCAAAGTGGCTGATATGCTTCAAATTCCTGCTTTTCTATCGCGCCAAACCGATTTATTGGTGGCTGCCGCCCAAACAGGTAAAATTGTCAATGTAAAAAAAGGACAGTTTATGGCACCATGGGATATGAAAAATGTGGTTGATAAATTATGTGATTCTGGTAACGAAAATATTTTACTTTGCGAGCGAGGGTCTAGTTTTGGTTATAACAATTTGATTGTGGATATGACAGGCTTGGTAGAAATGCGCCAGTATGGTTTTCCTATTGTTTTTGATGCCACACATGCAGTTCAAAAACCGGGTGGACAAGGAGATTCAACTGGTGGTAATCGCGAAATGGTTCCTTACCTGATGCGAGCAGCTTTAGCAGTGGGTGTGGATGCCATTTTTGCCGAAGTTCATCCCGACCCTAATCATGCTTTTTCCGATGGACCAAATCAACTGTATTTGTCAGATATTAAAGAAATTCTGCAACAAGCCCTTGCAATAGATAATATAACAAAACAGTTAACAGTTAATAGTTATCAATTATCAGAAAACAGAAAACAGATAACAGATAAACCTGAACTGCAAAACACAAAACACAGCTTGTCCCGATATATTGGGAAATCACGAAACATTAAACTTTTCTTAACGGATGTGGATGGCGTATTAACTGATGCTGGAATGTACTATTCTGAAGCAGGAGATGAACTAAAAAAATTCAACACACATGACGGTATGGGTTTGCAACAGATTCATCAACAAGGAATAAAAACAGGTATTATCACTTCGGAAGAAACCAAGATGGTGGAACGACGGTTTCAAAAATTAAAGCTAGATTATCTGTATCAAGGCAAACTAGAAGGTGGTAAACTTGCATCAGTGAAAGAAATTTGTAAGAAAGAAAATATTTCCCTTGCCGAAGTGGCATATATCGGCGATGATGTGAATTGCTTTGAATTGCTATCGGCGGTAGGTATGGCAGCATGTCCGGCAGATGCATTGGACACAATTAAGAATATACCTAGCATAGTAATAATGAAGAAAAAAGGCGGAGAAGGATGTGTTAGGGAGTTTGCGGAAATGATATTGAAAACAAATGTAACTGGTAACTAAATACTTGTAACAACTTATTTGATATATAAGAAAAGAAATTGGAATACTTTGCAGAAAAGAAAAAAATTTTACTGGACTAACTGTTTATAATACAGATAAATTTCAATTATTCAAAACGTATTATGATGAAAAATAAAACGAAATTATTATCAGACAGAGATAAAATTCTTCAGGGGATGAAAAAAGTTTATGATAATCTTATAGAATTTAGAAGAAAGAATAACAGCGAGATGGTTGTTATTCGCTACAATCAAATTGTTAGAATAAAACCAGAATAAAAAACAATATGGATTTTATTCAACGCAGCAAAGAAATTTTCAATTCCGAAATCACAGAACTTCAGAAGTTGTCCGAAAAGATTAGCTCGGAAATATCTGAAGTAGTGGAACTTATTTATGCTGGTAAAGGGAAATTGGTAATTATGGGTGTTGGGAAAACAGGTATTATTGGTCACAAAATTTCATCATCACTTGCATCAACCGGAACACCATCTATCTTTATTAATGCTGCAGAAGCTATGCATGGCGATTTAGGCATGGTGAGTAAAAACGATATTGTTTTATTAATCTCAAACAGTGGAAGTTCTTCCGAAATTCTGAATGTAGTTGCGCCTCTAAAAAAGATTGGCTGCGATATAATTGCCATGACAGGAAACCTGAAATCAGCACTTGCAAAAGAAGTTTCTTTGGTAATAAATGTCGGCGTCGAAAAGGAAGCTTGTCCACTTGGATTAGCACCAACAACTTCAACAACCGCCACATTGGTTATGGGCGATGCATTAACTATCTGTTTAATGGAACGACGAGGATTTAAAGCCGAAAATTACGCAGTTTATCATCCCGGTGGTGCGTTGGGTCGCCGACTAATTTCACGCGTAAAAGACGAAATGTCGACAGATATCCCAAAAGTGTACGAAACCACACTTTTCAAAGATATTATTTACGAAATGAGCAATAAACGGCTGGGAATAACATTGGTATTTAACAAAGATGAAAAAGCAATAGGAATAATTACTGATGGTGATATTCGTAGAGCAATTCAACGATTTGATGAAATAAAAAAATTGACTGCTGCTGAGTTTATGACGCATGGTTTTAAACAAATAAATGAAAATGAATTATTAACTGAAGCACTTGAGATGATGGATATCAACAAAATTACATCTTTAACTGTTATGGATAACTCAAATCAAGTAGTTGGAATTCTTTCCATTCATAATATTATTGATTTTAGATAAAATGCTCTCTAAACGCTCAAGGGGGGCGGTATAAGACATAGAATAATACCTTTTTAAAAAATAAACATCCAAACGAAATAAGATTCTGTTTTACAGAATTAATTAAACAACCAACAAACTGAGATTCAAGAAAATATATATTGAAATAACAAACAGCTGCAATTTCGATTGCAGCTTTTGTTTTAAAACCACACGAACTTCCAGGTTAATGTCTGTGGATGAATTTCAATTGATAGTTAATAAAATTCGACCATTTACTAATTACGTTTATTTGCATGTATTGGGCGAACCACTTCTACATCCACATCTTGATGAAATTCTTACAATTGCAGAAACAGCAGGTTTATTTGTCAATATTACTACCAATGGCGGTTTGTTGGAACGGAAATCGAAAATTTTAATGAACCATTCTATAAGGCAAATCAACATTTCATTGCATGACGCTGAAGAAAATATTGTCCCAGAAAAATGGAAAGACTATATACAATCAGCACTCGAATTTGCCATTAAAGCAGCTCCTAGCACTTACATTTCATTTCGATTGTGGAATTCTTCAAATAAAGCAAGTTCTGATTTTAACACACTCTGTTTGAATAACATTGCCAAAAAATTCAATTTTTCAGAAGAATTAATAGAAGAAGTAATTACTGGAATTGGACTAAAGCTAACTGAACATATTTTTCTACATTTAGCACCTCGTTTTGAATGGCCAGACAAATCGAAAACCGGAACACAGACTCGTAAAACATGTTATGCACTCCGCAATCATATTGCCATACTTGCTGATGGACAAGTTGTACCATGTTGTCTGGATGCCGATGCTAATCTTATTTTAGGAAACATCTTCACAGAAGATTTATCTGACATGTTGAAAAGAAAACGTGCAAAAGAAATGAAATATGGATTCGAACAGCATAAAGTTGTTGAACCTTTTTGTGCTACTTGTGGATTTATTATTGACTGAGTAGACTTTTAACAATAATTTTTTTCAATAAATATTGTAACAATTTTATAAATTATCATTGTTGTCCGCTAAAAGCGGTATTTAAAAATTTATTGTTGTTATAAGGT
>JACDZJ010000356.1_pt1 | contig 14094 bp, 14 predicted proteins | sample 7365721 | NCBI WGS metagenome assembly JACDZJ01 (sample SAMN15143480, study PRJNA637477) | pond metagenome | biome: freshwater wetland ecosystem [ENVO:00000243]; feature: pond [ENVO:00000033]; material: pond water [ENVO:00002228]; isolation source: pond water containing pink berries ... | reverse complement strand
TTGTTTGCAAAGATACAAATTATATGCGTAATTATATATGTCGTTTGTTATAGTAAAATAGAAGTTGAAATTAAAAAAGAAAAAGCAAGAATAAAATATTTCATCTAAGAACGGTTGGTTAGTAGAGTTTAAATGGATTTAAATGCTATTGCTTTAGTTTTAACTCCTCTCCCTAAATCCCTCTCCTTCCCGCAAACGGGACAAGTATACAAGGGACTTTGCTGACTGCAACCAATGAGCTACATCTATAAATTCTACTGCATTATCCCCCTTTCGTATACTTGTCCCGATTTATCGGGAGGGAGAAAGGGTTTTGGATTGAAGTAGATCTTAAAAGTTCAAGTAGTTTTATTACAACTACATAGCAATTTAATCGAAATAAAGTCTAATGAAATAAAGCCTAAAATTTATATTTTGACTTAAATCATATTTTTATATGATAAAACCTAGTAATTTTTTTTGTATCACTTATATATTTAATTTGATATTATTTAGTTGCATTTCAATTATTTGAAAGTTTTGTTATTATAAACGGATTAAATTCAAGCAAACATGTACGATAATACCCAACTGTCAGAAAATCATTTTGAAGACGTAATTTGAATCCGTTTTTATTTCAACTATATCAGCGTAAAATCAACGTTCTTTTTGCTTTTTTTTGTAAAAGGGAATAATACGACAAATATTATATTTGTTATTTTGTTGAAATTCCGATAATTGACATTATTAATTTGGCAAATTAATGCAAATTTCTATTTCCAAATAAATCCCTTACATCTGAAAAATCGTAATATTTCATTAATTTTTAAAATAGAGAGTCGATTCGCTTTCATTTTTGCTCGGGAAAAGACACTTATGTTTTGAAGTTTTTCTGGAACTTTAAAACTAATTGTACCGGAACTTTCAACACAGAGCTTTTCTTTTTTCTTTTTTTCAACAACAATTACACTATCATAATAATGTATAGAATCTACACTATCAGTGAAATTGTTGACTTTAAATGCTTTTTGTTCAGAATGATATGCATTTAATTGGTCAATAAAATTTTTACTGTATTCAATAAAAGTGCCTTTTCTTTTGTAACCACCCCCAAATCTGATCCAATACGATGTATGTAAATCTTCGCAAAGATATACACCATTTTCTTTTACATGATCATACAGTTCTTCGTAACTGACAATTTGTTGTTCCATGCCATGACCACCGTCATCGATAAAAATATCGATAGCAGGAATTGTTTTTTTTATTTCACTTAGAAATTTTCTATCGGATTGTGAACCAATAAATATCTTGATATTTTCTTCTTCTAACGCCTTGCATTCAGGGTTAATGTCAATACCATAGATTTTTGCTTTTGACCCGAAATAATTTTTCCACATTTGCAAACTTCCACCATGCGAAACACCAATTTCCAAAATTGTTATATCTTTGTCTCTGAATCTTGCAAAATGTCTTTCATAAATGTCGAAATAGTGGAGCCATTTATGAATCAATCTGTCATTTGTTTCTCTGAAATATTTTTCTAAATCGTTCATTATATATATGCTAAAGTAAATAATCTGCAAATTTATGAAATAATTTTAATTTTCAATCAAAACATAAAAAACTACTAATTTTTACTATACAAAAATTAATCGTAATTTTCAATTAACCACAATAAACATATTAGAAAACTAAGATAAGCTATTTTTTAGAATATATATGATTAATTGCAAATGCTATTTTTGGATTTTTTCTCATTCTTAACAATGAAAAACACTAAACTATTGTTTTAATTATGGTTTTTTCTTTGATTTAGTGATACTAATTATTGTTCAAAATAAATACTAAATCTCCACAATTTTTTTTTCCATTACTCTCCGACATTATTTATCCTATCATGCTTTTTTGTTATAAATTTTTTGACAACAAGAGCAACTTCCTACCAATTGCGATTTGAAATTAGAAATTTTCTCTGTAAAAACTTTTATCAATTTTAATTTCTCGATCAACTTTGCCATAACCAATAATATTGTCTATTCCAATAATCAGAACTGCCTGTGGATTATTTTCAGAACCGGTTACCACATTCATTATCCAATACATACCATAATTCAGATAGACATTTATTTGACCACAATCGGTATACTTCATTTTAGCACATTGTGTAATACTTTTTCTTTCAAGGCAAGATAAATCTTGCTAACCCAGATAAGCCTCTGTTTCAGTTATTTGTTTACACTTTTCTGGTTCTTAGTCCATAAACGAATAAATGTTTAATGAAGTAATTTTTCGGCTACTTTAACAGCTCTTGTAAGTAAAATTCTTCTTCTATTCGTTACATAGGTATTTTTATGAAAATGTAAAAATATTTTTTTTATTTTATTAATTACTTACACTGTTTTTCCATAGATTTCAATCGTATTTTTGTGCCAAAAATATTAGCAAAAAAAAGATGCTCTAATATTTGGTAATCCAAAGAAAAAGAGTATTTTTGCAGTCCGTTTATTATCACAGTGTAATGGTCAGTTTTATTGTGTGTAAATATCATATTTTGTGCCGATTAGCCTCATACAAAATACGATTGAAACAAATGTAACGACTCAATTATTAATTAAAAAAACATTTTTATAAAGTGGATACGTTAAGTTATAAAACCATTTCTGCCAACAAAGCAACGGTGCAGAAAGAATGGGTAGTAGTGGATGCTACCGATTTGGTGTTGGGACGCATGGGCTCGAAAGTTGCGAAACTTTTGCGCGGAAAATACAAACCAAGTTTCACTCCTCACGTTGATTGTGGTGATAATGTGATTCTTATCAATGCTGAAAAAGTAAAATTGACCGGTAACAAATGGACTGACCGAGTTTACCTAAGCCACACCGGCTATCCGGGTGGACAACGCGAAACTTCTCCAGCAAAACTAATGGAAAAAAGTTCCGAAAAACTTATCAATAAAGTGGTTAAAGGCATGTTGCCAAAAAACCGTTTGGGAGATAAACTGTTGGGCAATTTGTATGTTTTCGCAGGTGCGGAACACAATATGCAAGCTCAACAACCAAAACAAATCGATTTAAACTCACTTAAATAATCAGTATGGAAGTAATAAATGCCTTAGGAAGAAGAAAAGCGGCAGTTGCTCGTATTTTCGTGAGCGAAGGAACCGGGAAAATTACCATAAATAAACGCGATATAGACGTATATTTTCCGTCACCATTATTGCAATTTGTTGTAAAACAACCCCTAAACAAATTAGGCGCTGCTGAAAAATACGACATTAAAGTTAATCTTGATGGAGGTGGATTCAACGGACAAGCGGGAGCTTTGCGTTTGGCAATAGCCCGTGCGTTGGTGAAAATAAACCCCGAAGACAAACCAGCACTTAAAGTGGAAGGTTTTATGACCCGTGACCCTCGCGAAGTTGAACGTAAGAAACCAGGTCAACCAAAAGCCCGTAAGAGATTCCAATTCTCGAAACGTTAATATCATTTTTCAATTATTTAATTTTCGATTCCCAATTATTAATTGTGAATTTTTAATTATTAATTGTATTAGGTTTAGTATCTAAATTGCCGAGACTCTTAGTATTCAATAGAAGGCTACTCGACAATTGAGTAAAACAGAATGTAAACAAATTTAAAAAACAAAAATGTCTAGAACAAATTTTGATGAATTATTAGAAGCAGGTTGCCACTTTGGCCACTTGAAACGTAAATGGAATCCTGCTATGGCTCCATACATTTTTATGGAACGTAATAGCATTCACATTATCGATTTGCACAAAACAGTAGTGAAAATTGATGAAGCTGCGGCTGCGTTAAAACAAATTGCAAAATCAGGACGAAAAATTTTGTTTGTTGCTACAAAGAAACAAGCAAAAGACGTGGTTTCCGAAAAAGCATTAGCTGTTGGAATGCCTTATATTACTGAACGTTGGGCTGGTGGAATGTTAACCAACTTTCCTACTATCCGTAAAGCAGTAAAGAAAATGACCACCATCGACAAAATGGCGACTGATGGTACATTTGAAAATATTTCGAAACGTGAAAAACTTCAAATCACACGTCAACGCGAAAAATTGGAAAAGAACTTAGGTTCAATCGCCGATTTAACCCGTCTTCCATCTGCACTTTTCATTGTAGATGTTATGAAGGAACACATTGCTGTAAAAGAAGCTATACGTTTGGGTATTCCGGTTTTTGCTATTGTTGATACCAATTCAAATCCTAATAATATCGATTTCGTAATTCCAGCTAATGATGATGCAACAAAATCTGTTGATGTAATTTTATCGGCTATGGTTGCTGCAATTCAAGAAGGATTGGAAGAACGCAAAGTTGAGAAAGTTGATACTGAGGCTTCAGAAGTTCCTGTAGCTAAAGATAAAAAGTCTAGAATTAATAAAAGACCTAGGACTCAAAAGGAGGACGATGAAGCTTTGAACGCTAATGTAGCTAAAAAATTCATTATCGAAGAAAAATAAAAAGCCCCCTAAATCCCCCAATGGGGACTTTAAAAGACTTTATTTTCAAATCAAGCGAGTTACAAGTTATTTAATTTAGCTGGTAACTCGTTTTTTTGAAAACCCCTTACCCCTAAAGGGGAATATTATGAGGGGATATTAAATACAAATATTTAAACTAACAATTTTACTATCTTACTCCCCTTTAGGGGCTGGGGGTGGTAATTAAATACTATATTATTATGGCAGTAACAATGGCAGAAATTTCAAAATTGCGCACTATGACAGGTGCCGGTATGATGGATTGCAAGAATGCACTTATCGAAGCCGAAAATGATTTTGAAAAAGCAATTGAAATTATTCGTAAAAAAGGACAAGCAGTAGCTGCAAAACGTAGTGACCGAGAAGCTTCCGAAGGTTGTGTTTTGGCGAAAGCTGATGGTGGTTTTGCTGCCGTTTTAGCTTTGAAATGCGAAACTGACTTCGTAGCTAAAAATGCTGAATTTGTAGCACTTACAAAATCATTTTTGGATGTAGCTATGACATATAAACCCGCTTCTACAGCCGAACTTGTAGCTTTGCAAATTGGTGGTAAAACCATTGCTGAATTAATAGTTGAGCGAATAGGTATTACCGGTGAAAAAATGGAATTGGACTACTATGAATGCGTTCAGGGTGGAACAACGGTGGCATATATTCATCCGGGAAATAAATTGGCAACTTTGGTGGCTTTTGCTGAAGAAAACGCAGAATACGAAACCATACGCGGTCTAGCAATGCATATTGCGGCAATGTCTCCTGTGGCTATTGATGAATCTGCTGTACCTCAAAAACTAAAAGATAATGAGTTAGCAGTGGCTATCGAAAAAACCAAAACTGAGCTTGTTGCAAAGGAAGTTGAAGTCGCATTGAAAAAAGCTGGCATCAACCCAGCACACGTTGATAGCGAAAACCACATTGAATCAAATATGGCAAAAGGCTGGATTACAGCAGAAGAAGCAGCAAAAGCCCGCGAAATAAAGGAAACGGTCACTGCAGAAAAAACTGCGACTTTACCCGAACAGAAAGTAAACAGTATTGCTGCAGGACGTATGGCGAAATTCTACAAAGAATATACCCTTGTAGAACAAAAGTACGAAGGTGGCAGTGAAGAAGCAGGAAAAATAACAGTAAAAGAACTGCTTGCAAAAAAACATTTAACCTGTGTCGCTTTTAAACGTGTAACTTTGAACCAGGAATAAACCCCTAAATCTCCAAAAGGGGAATTTTTAAGAAAAACCTTTCGATTTTAATCGGAAGGTTTTTTGTTTGCCTTATTCTGCCTTATTGTCGTCAAAATTTCTTATTTTTGCATTTCATAATATAGTAAACTTCGAAAGTTAATATCCTATTCAAGAATGAAAAAAGTCAGAGTGCGTTTTGCACCTAGTCCAACCGGACCACTTCATATTGGCGGTGTTCGTACTGCTTTGTTCAACTACCTTTTTGCGAGACAGCACGGTGGAGATATGTTGCTCCGCATTGAAGATACCGACTCTGCTCGGTTTGTGGCTGGTGCTGAAGAATATATTGTAGAATCGCTCAACTGGCTTGGAATAGCTATTGACGAAGGAGTAGGAGCAAAGTCGCAAGGCAAACATGCTCCGTATAGACAAAGTGAGCGTAAAGCAATTTATCGTAAGTATGTTGACCAATTACTTCAAGCCGGATTGGCTTATATTGCTTTTGATACTCCTGCCGAATTAGATGGTAAACGTGTGGAAATTGCTAATTTTCAATACGATGCATCAACTCGAGGTTTGATGTCAAATTCGTTGACATTAGCATCTGAAAACGTAAATTCCAGAATTCGAAACGGAGAACAATACGTTGTTCGTATAAAAATTGAACCCAATCAGGAAATTACAGTCCATGATCTCATTCGTGGAGAGGTGTTGGTAAATTCATCGGTGATTGATGATAAAGTATTATTTAAATCCTCGGATGAGTTACCAACATACCATTTGGCCAATGTGGTGGATGATTATTTGATGGAAATTTCGCATGTTATTCGTGGTGAAGAATGGTTACCATCTGCACCATTACATGTGTTGTTATATCAATATTTAGGTTGGATGGATGTTATGCCTCAATTTGCTCATTTACCGTTATTGCTCAAACCCGATGGAAATGGAAAGCTCAGCAAACGTGATGGTGACCGACTTGGTTTTCCTGTTTTTCCAATGAATTGGAAAGATCCAAAAACGGGTGAAACTTCATTTGGTTATCGCGAAGCCGGTTATTTTCCCGAAGCAATGGTTAATTTTTTGGCTTTGCTGGGATGGAATTCCGGAACTGAACTGGAAATTTTCTCAATGCAGGAGCTTATCGACCAATTCTCGTTGGATAGAGTGAGTAAAAGTGGTGCCAAATTTGATTATGAAAAAGGAAAATGGTTCAATCATCAATATTTGCAATCAAAATCAAATCAGGAAATTGCAACCATATTTCAGAAAATTCTACTCGAAAAAGAAATTAATGCAGACGCAACAAAGTTGATTAAAATTGTATCGCTGGTGAAGGAAAGAGCCAATTTTGTTAATGAACTTTGGGCACAATCCTCTTTCTTTTTTCAACAGCCAACTGAATATGATGCTAAAACCATCCAAAAACGTTGGAAACCGGAAACTCCCGTTCAATTGACTGAATTAATTGACGTTTTGTTTGATATCAATAATTTTTCTGCTGAAAATACAGAAACGATTGTAAAAGAATGGATTACTGCCAAAGATTATAATTTGGGCGGTGTAATGAATGCTTTCCGATTGTCACTTGTTGGCGAACCAAAGGGACCTCATATTTTTGATATTATTGAAGTATTGGGGAAAGAGGATACAATTAAACGATTGAGAAAAGCGATTGAAATAATCGGTTAAATAAAAAAAGATTCGAAAGCGCAAAACGAAAGCAATTATGCAAAAACGTCATTTAGATCCACTTCAGTATTTTAACGAACAGGTTTTTACAACAGAAAAATATATTGTTCCTTTCATTCAACAATTTAGAAAAATTGATGAAACGGTGCAAGTATTAGAAATTGGATGCGGTGAAGCCGGCAACCTGAAACCTTTTTTAGATTTGGGATGCAGTTGTACCGGTGTCGATTTCAGTGCACCCAAAATTGAGAAAGGAATTGCATTTTATGCCAATCATCCATTCGCTCAAAGAATCAGGCTTATCAGCGACGATATTTACAAAACCAATAAATTTCATTCGCAATTTGATATTATTATTGTTCGCGATGTGATTGAACATATTCACGATCAGGATAAGTTTCTGGCATTGATGAAAGATTTATTGACGCCAAACGGAGTTGCATTTTTTGCATTTCCACCCTGGCAAAATCCTTTTGGAGGTCATCAACAAATTTGCGAAAACAAGTTTTTATCATTATTACCCTATTACCATTTGTTGCCTTTACCGCTTTACAAAGCTGTTTTACAGTTATTTGGCGAGGGTAAAAATAAAATTACAACTTTACTCGAAATTAAAGAAACTGGAATAAGCTTGGATCGTTTTGAGTCGTTAGCTAATAAAAATAATTATCAAATATTGCTTAAAACATTGTATTTCATTAATCCTAATTATGAAATTAAATTTGGATTAAAACCAAGTAAATTAACACCTATAATTGGAAAAATTCCATATTTTAGAAATTTTTTTTCTACTTGCGGTTATTATCTTTTAGGTATAAAATAACTTATTGTACGAATGGATATGAAGAAAGTACTTATAATTACCTTTTATTGGCCACCATCAGGCGGAGCAGGAGTTCAGCGGTGGTTGAAATTTGCCAAATATCTACCACAATATGACTGGGAACCGGTAATTTATACTCCCGAAAATCCTGAATTTGCAATCGAAGATAAAAGTTTACTGAATGATATTGCTTCCAGTACCGAGGTTATTAAGACTAAAATTTGGGAACCGTATCAAATTTACAAAACATTAAACGGAAAAAAGGGACAGAATGTAAATATGTCGTTTGCCGGTAAAGGAAAGAAAGAAGGTTTAATTCATAAAGCAGCGCTTACTTTGCGTGGCAATTTATTGATTCCCGATCCACGTTGCTTTTGGATAAATCCATCTGTAAAATATCTGCTCAACTATCTAAAAACGAATCCAGTAGATGCCATTATTACAACCGGTCCACCACATTCCATGCATCGCATTGGTTTAGGACTTCATCGTAAAACACAAATACCGTGGATAGCCGATTTTCGCGATCCATGGACTAATATAGATTTTTACAAAGAATTAAATTTGAGTTCGTTGGCTGATAAAATTCATCACAAAATGGAACAGCAGATTATTTCTGAAGCCAATTGTGTTGTCAGTGTAACACCTACCTGGTGTGCCGAATTAGCCATAAAACAGCCAAAACGAATTGAGTTGGTTCACAATGGTTATGACGAAGCCGATATTCCAAAAAATAAAATATCAACGGATACCGAATTTTCATTGATACATATTGGCAGCATCAATGCAGCCCGAAATCCGAAAGCTCTTTGGAAAGCATTGAGCGAAATAATTGTTGAAAACACTGAGTTTAAGAATAAATTGAAAATCAAGCTGGTGGGAAATGTCGAAGAGGTTGTTTTTTCTGACATTGAACAATATAATTTAAGCGAATTCGTTCAGGTTGTAGGTTATTTATCACATAGCGAAGCTATTGAATTTCAGCAAAAAGCGCAATTATTGCTTCTGTTGATTAACAATACACCCAATGCCAATGGAATTCTCACCGGAAAACTATACGAATATATGGTTTCCAAACGTCCAATTTTGGCAATTGGACCCACAGGGAGCGACATTGCCAGCTTACTCTTTGAAACTGAAACCGGAACTATCGTCGATTTTGATAATCTTGCTGGGATGAAACAAACCTTACTATCACTTTTCGAGAAGTATAGAAATGGAACATTAGAGTCTTCTGCCAAAGGTTACAATCAGTATTCACGAAGCGCACAATGTGGCATTATGGCTAAAATTTTGAATGAAATTACACAGAACTAACTTTTTAAATAATAAAACCTATGAAAAAAATCATATTAGTTGTTGGTGCGCGTCCAAATTTTATGAAAATCGCACCTCTGATGCACGAATTAAAACTACATAAACAGTTTGAAGCCGTCTTGGTGCATACAGGGCAACATTATGATAATCAGATGTCCGGAAGATTTTTTGAGGAATTAAATATTCCTGCTCCGAACATAAATCTTGAAGTTGGTTCTGCTTCGCATGCTCAACAAACTGCTCTGATTATGATGGGTTTTGAAAAAGTATGTTTGGACGAAAAACCCGATTTTGTGTTGGTGGTAGGCGATGTCAATAGTACTGCAGCCTGTACGTTGGTTGCAGCAAAACTAAATATTAAAACCATTCACTACGAAGCCGGATTACGTAGCGGTGACCGTACTATGCCCGAAGAAATTAACCGTTTGGTTACCGATGCTATAACAGATATTTTTTTTACAACCAGTGTCGATGCTGACGAAAATTTGTATAAAGAAGGAGTTTCGAACGATAAAGTTTTCATGGTTGGCAATTTGATGATAGATACGCTCGAAGCTAATTTAACTAAAGCTTCCGGCTCTCTTCAGAAATTTTCACTATTGAATTTAACAGGAAATATTGATGTCAAGGATCTGGCTTCGACAGGAAATGGTGTAATGACTTTTCATCGACCTTCAAATGTAGATAATAAAGAAGAATTGGAACGAATAGTAAATATTTGGGGCGCCATTTCAAATAAAATTCCATTAGTATTTCCCATTCATCCACGTACTTATAAAAATATTCAACAATTCGGATTACTCGATAAAATAAATACATTTCCAAATCTTTATTTAATTGAACCTTTAGGGTATTTGGAATTTATTCATTTGGTAAGTAAAGCCAAATTTGCATTGACCGATTCGGGCGGTATTCAGGAAGAAACAACTCACTTAAATATTCCTTGTTTAACTGTTCGACCTAATACTGAACGGCCTGTTACCGTTTGGGAAGGCAGTAATAAATTGATTAAAATTGAAGATATTGAAACAGAAGTAGAGATCATTCTTGCCGGAAATGGAAAAAAAGGTAACAATCCGAAATACTGGGATGGAAAAGCCGCTCAACGAATAGTTGCCATTTTAAATAATCTATGATTTTAAGCATTATAATTTATTTGAATTAATCTATAAATGAAAAAAATTATAACTGTTGTAGGTGCGCGTCCTCAATTTATAAAAGCTGCAACTTTGAGTCGTCAATTTCAGTTATTGGGCATTGAAGAGATAATAATCCATACAGGACAGCATTTTGATGTCAATATGTCGGATGTGTTTTTCGAAGAAATGGAAATTCCAAAACTGGCATACCGATTAGATATTCATGGACTTACACATGGTGCAATGACCGGTAGAATGTTGGAAGGAATTGAATCCATTTTGCTAAAAGAAAAACCAGATGGTGTTATGGTATTTGGTGATACCAACTCAACGCTTGCGGGCGCACTGGCTGCTTCAAAACTTCATATTCCGGTTATTCATGTCGAAGCCGGACTGCGTTCGTTTAATATGGAAATGCCGGAAGAAATCAATCGGATTTTGACCGACAGAATTTCAAATTTACTTTTTTGCCCAACTAATGCGGCAGTTAATAACTTGCTACGTGAAGGTTTTGAAACCATGCCCGTAAAAATTATTAAAAACGGGGATGTAATGCAGGATGCAGCCATGTATTATGCCGAAAAAGCAGAAAAAAAATCGGATATTATAAAACAAATTGCTTTGCCTAAATTTGTTTTAGCAACTATACATCGCCAGGAAAACACCGATTCTCCAAAAAATCTGAAGAATATTATTGCGGGACTGAATGAAATCAATCTTCAAATTCCGGTTGTTGTTCCCATCCACCCCCGAACCCGAAATATATTATCGCAGATGAATATCGTTCCCGAATTCAAACTAATTGACCCGGTTGGCTATTTTGACATGATTATGTTACTGAAATCGTGTGAGTTAGTAATAACTGATAGTGGTGGTGTACAGAAAGAAGCTTTCTTCTTTGGAAAACATTGCATTACTTTACGTGAACAAACCGAATGGGTGGAGCTGGTAGAAAATGGGTTTAATATTTTGGTAGGCAGTGATGTTGAAAAATTACAAAATGCTTTCAGAATTTTAAATTTGAAAACTTCTGATTTTGCGATTGATTTATATGGAAAAGGACAAGCTGCAGAAGGGGCTGCAAGAGAGATAAGTTTATTTTAAAAAACTAAAGCTACCATGTCCAAAAACAAAGTATCCGTTTTAGTTCCTGTTTATGGCGTTGAAAATTGAAAAAAACTCAAAAAATAAAATATCGATTAAATTTGAATGATATTATCATCAAAATCGTTGCAGGCTTTTTCATAATCATCGGGTCTTCCAATATCTAACCAATAACCAGAATGAACTAAAACAGATGCCGGCTGTTGAAATTTAATTAAATCGAGCATCAAATGATCAAATCCATATAATTGATTTTCAGGGATATAATCTAGTATTTTCTTGTTTGCTATATAAACTCCCATACTAACGTTATAACGAGTTGTAGGTTTTTCGACGAAATTAACCAATTTATTATCCATTCCTACTTCCAGCACCCCATAGTCCACTTTTTGATCACGTGAAAATGCCGAAACGGTAAAAATATTTTCGTCCTCGATATGTTTATTGTAGAAAACCTCTAAATCCAGATCAGTCAATACATCACCATTCATTACTAAAAAATTTTCAGGTAAATCTTTTATAAGTTTTAAAGGTCCCATAGTACTTAATGGCTTGTCTTCGAGCGAATAATCGATAAAGGTTCCCCATTTACTTCCATCACCACAAAACGCTTTGATTATTTCCGCCATGTGATTTACGGTAATTGTAATATGGTTGAAACCGCTTTTAGTTAATTTGCGGATGATTATTTCCAGAATTGGCATATCGCCCACAGGAACCAACGGTTTTGGTAAACTTATGGTGTATGGTTTTAGTCGTGTTCCTTTTCCGCCTGCTAAAATTATAGCTCGTTTTGACATTATTATGATCTGATTAAATTAACGAAATAGTTTGCAAATTTAATTCTTCACGTCCAAATACTAAGTTGAGATTGATTTTCTGGAATTAAGTGGCAAATCATTTGTTTGTAAAGTAATTATATTAGGTGAATAGCATTCTATGTAAACCTTCCTTTAAAGATATTTCGGGTTTCCAATTTAATTCATTTTTAATTTTTGAAATATCAGCTACCGTATCCAACACTTCATTCTGTCGTAATTCGTGTGTACAAATATATTCAATATCCGAATTGAAAAATGATTGTACAATTTCTACAATTTCCTTCACTGAATAGCTGATGCCTGTTCCAAGATTGTATTTTTCTATCATTTTGCTCTCATTTTTTGATTCAATGGTAGCTATAATAGCTCTTGTAATATCTTCTACATGAATATAATCTCTTTTTGGTCGATCGTCTTTTATAATTATTTTGCCCTTTCTGACTTGATTAATTATAGTTGGAATCAGGAAATCGGGATTTTGCCCATTTCCATAAATATTAAATGGACGGAAAATGGTAACCGGAATATTAAAATCGCGATTATAACCTTCGCATAAACTTTCGCAAATTACTTTTGATTGTGAGTATGGATTGTAAGCCTGAATAGGATGGTTTTCATCGATTGGTTGATATTGAGGTTGCCCGTACATGTACGAACTAAAAAATAACAATTTTGCCCCGTTCAATTTGCAAAGTTCCAACATATTCAAAGTACTTAAATAATTGGTTTCGTAGAATCGTTTCGGTTCTTCGTACGATGCAGGAATGTAAGAAAGATTTGCCAAATGAATGATAAGATCAATTTTATCGTAATGCTTAACTTGCTGCCAATCACAAATATCTACGCCATTCGTAATATCAACCAATTCTAATTCGTGTTCGGTCTGGTTAAGTCTTTTAAATAAATAGCTACCTATAAAACCGCAATATCCGGTGATTAATATCTTCATTTTAAAGTATAAATTTTGAACTTCAAAGATACGATAATCTTTTTACATTTAAAAAAGTAGAATAATTGAAAGTTTACATTTTTGATTTGATCTTTCTGATATTATTTAATATATGGATATTTTGTGCTCTATTATTTATGAAATTATTCGAGGTTTTTTGGTAACAGCAATTGAAAATTATTTACTACTTTTGCAAATAAATTTTTCATAAGTTGACTATTTCTTAATCTTTTGGTTCTACCCTGAAACTTAATGCAACTACTCAAAGTTCAAAGAACGTAAGAATGATAATTACCGATTGTTTCAGTTTAAAAAAAGCCTTTTCACAAGAAAACATTGTGTAACTTTTCGATAACAATCTAAATGGATAGAATTGGTAGAAAATGAGTTTAATATTTTAGTTGGAAGTGATAAAGAAAGATTAATTACTGCATTTAACTTCTTGAAATACATTATTTCTAAATTCTCAATCAATTTATATGGAAATGGGAATGCAGCAGAAATTGCTGTGAATGAAATATTTAGTATATAATTTTAATGAGTATCGGGTGTTGTACCTAAAGAAAAAAGTTTACATTTGTCTTT
>JACDZJ010000355.1_pt1 | contig 14135 bp, 14 predicted proteins | sample 7365721 | NCBI WGS metagenome assembly JACDZJ01 (sample SAMN15143480, study PRJNA637477) | pond metagenome | biome: freshwater wetland ecosystem [ENVO:00000243]; feature: pond [ENVO:00000033]; material: pond water [ENVO:00002228]; isolation source: pond water containing pink berries ... | reverse complement strand
GGTCGCACGAAATCTGCTATCCATAATACCGCAATTTATGCCTATAGCAAGTATATTTCGACATCAAACGCGCTGGATTGCTCTGACCCGGATCGGTGTCGCCGGGGCCTTGATGCCGGCCAGCGGCATGCGTAGTCAGGGCTTCCAGCCCTGACGGTGTCAGGCCAGGATGGCCTGACTACGCACCCGGCGAGCCCAAGTGACCGGAACCATGATCAAGGCCTCGAACCAGCACGAGCGATTGGACATCAGGCCCACGCCGTAACACAATTACGGGATATTAACCTCCGTTTGGCTCATTACCATGGACACCGTCGAACTCGCGGCCACGGGGCGGATGTGCATCCCCGAGGCCATCCGTAACGCTGGCCGTCTGCTGCCGGGCGCGGGACTCAAGGTCAGTCTCATCGGCGCCGCGATCCGTATCCGACATGACGCTATTGATCGTGTTGGGACTTGAGAACCCGTTCAACCGCTGATGGTGATATCGCGATGATCCGAATGCAGGTGCAGTTCACTGACGTCCAGGCCCAGGCGCTAAAGCAACGCGCGGCACGGGAGCGCGTCTCGGTGTCGGTCCTCGTGCGGCGAGCCGTCGATGGTTTGACGGCGCTGGAGCGCACGGCGGCAGACCAAACCGCACGACAGCGGGCAATCACCGCGGTTGGTCGTTTCGCATCCGGTCAGGTAGATGTCGCGGAGCGTCACGACGCCTATCTGGCGGACGCCTTCAGCCGGTGACGGTGTCCCGATGATCTTCGTCGATACCTCGGCGCTCTACGCCGTCCTGGATCGGGACGATGCGGCCCATCCCGCCGCTCGGAGCGCTTGGACCCAATGGCTGGAGGCGAGCGATGGCCCGACTCTGGTCGCCAGCAATTACATCCTAGTCGAGACCTTCGCGCTGGTGCAAAGCCGACTCGGCCTGGATGCGGTTCGCACCCTCATGGATGACCTGCTACCCGTTCTAACCATCGAGTGGATTACCCCGGACGATCATCGGGTCGCGGTTGCGATGCTGCGCAATGCCAACCGCCGCCGTTTGAGCCTGGTCGATTGCAGCAGCTTCCAGGTCATGCGGCGGCTCGCCGTCAGCGAAGCATTTGCTTTCGACGGGCATTTCTCCGAGCAGGGGTTTCGGGTGCGGCCTGGTTGAGTACGGCGGGATCGGGCGTAGCCCATCTATCAGGCCGGGCCGACACCGGGTTCCAGAACACGTAGTTGGGCCAGTTCACCGATGAGTCCCTTGAGGGTCTCGATGTTCCGAATCATCCGACAGCCATCAGGCCGGCGGCACCTTCGGGTTCAGGCTTGCCCAACCGGAGATTCCGGCTGCTCCTGCGTCTGATACTGTCCCAACGCGACCCGGGCCGGCGCCCGCAGACCCTCGCCGTAATACATCGCCTGGTATTTTGGCATCTGCTGCGATCGGCGTCACACCCTGGGCGTCGAGTTGGATGCAGGTGTTGATCAGGCTGGTGGTCTTGCCCATCCCCGGCAGGCCCAGGATCATCAGGCGCGGATTGGCTTGGATGATCGGGTGCCAATACAGCAGTTCATCGCCGGGATGCTGATGGCCGAGCAGCACGCTCGCCGCGCCGACCGGCCGCATTCCGGCCGCGGGCTGGATGACCGCAGCGGGACTTGGCGGTTCTGTGGGGTCATCGGGCTCGGTATCGGCATGACTCCCAGGCGCGCCCTCATGCAACTGCGAATCGCTCAGTGCCGAGGCCTCGTCCGCCGACAGCGCAGTCCCAGTTGGGGCCGCGGCGGTATTTTCCTGCCATCCGACGACGGCCGCGATGCCTTCACGCGCCACGTCGTTGACCGGCGGCTCGGGCTCGCCAGGGTCGCCCGGCCCGCCGTCCGCCGACTCCAGACCCGGCTCCGGCAGCATTCCGGCCCCGAACAGCCACAGGTCCGCATGGCCGAGCTGCTCGATCCGCGCCGGCTGCGCCCCGCCATACTCGGGGCAGAAGACGAACCCCAACCGGCCCAGATCGAGCAGGTCCGGTGGGTCGATCTCCTTGCGGACCAAGCGGTCGATCTCGCGCATCAGCCGCGTATAGGCCGCCGCGGTGAGACCATGCCGGCGCCCCTTCTTCGCATAGAAGCGCAGGATGCGCGCCAGCCATGCCCGGTTGACGGTCTGCTCCAGGGTCGAGGTGCGCGCGCCGAAGAGACTATGCCAACGCTGGCAGGATGCCTCAAGCTGACGCTCCATCGCCGCGACCAGATCAGCCGCGCGGGCGGTCTTCAGATAACGGCGGAACTTGACCTCGATGAAGGTCGCCGCGAGCCCGCCGTCGGCGCCGACCGACACATACAGCAAGTCGGCGCGCTCATCGCCCTCCTGCCCCGGCTTGGCAGGCTTGCGGAACAGTTCCGGCACATCGTCTACCGGGATCAGAAAGCCCTCGGTCAACGCCGGCCAGACCGGATGGCCGACCACGGCGCGGCTGCACTGCCCCTGCACCAGCGCAATTGCGATCATTTGCTGTGTCGTCGTGCCCGCTCCTGCCAGGCGCAGCGCCAATCGGCCGCTCACCGCCTTCAGCGCATCCAGCAGGGAACGGCAATTACGTGGGCTCGCGGACAGGCCCATCTCGCCCAAGGCGGTGTCGAGCAGCCCGACCACTTCATCCAGGTTGCTGGTGGAGGTGATCAACTGCATAAAGCCCAGGTCGTCGCGCTCCGGCACGCAGTCGATGACATAGGCGTCGTAGACCGTCGGCAGTTCGTGCGGCGAATCGAAATACTCCATCCCGGCATGGCGGTCGGCGGTCATGACCCAATCGCACAGGTGGTGCAGGTCCGCCAGCAGGTCGGCCTGTTCCGGGCTGACCTCGGTAATCAGCAATCGAAGGCAATGGCGACGTGGGCCGCGGTTTGCGGCCGGTCGCGGTTACGTCGTGCCCAGCGCAGCCGCGGCAGGCTCACCTCGCCGGGGCGCGTCACACGCTGCAACAGCCAACGATCCTCCTCCGGCACGGCCCCGGCACCGTTGCGCCGACGCTCCGCGGTGGCCGACAAGAAACGCCCGGTCTGCGCGCTGGATTGCCCGGCACCGCGGAACACCGATATCTGCCATAGGCAGATAGTATGGGGCGACCAGTTAGATAATTGGTATTTTCGCCGACTCGGCCTTGAATCGCTCAATTAGACGAATAAGCTCCGATGCGATTTCTTCCACCCATTTCTTTCTCTGCACGGAATTGGCGAGCTTAGCCCCATAGGCTTCTTGAAAATCCATGAAATTGACTCGCGGCTCCGTATACTTCCAGGCGCACCACCAATCTTCCCCAGATGCCTTGTCCCAGTCAGCGAGCGCCACGATAATCTCTTGCAGCAGAGGATGCTTTACTTTCACCTCTTGCGCATACTTGCCGCGGGTGCCGTTCTTGGCCGCCGTGAAACCGAAGTAGAGTCGGTGATCCACCTCCAAGCAGAGGTGAACGCTGAGGTCATCGTAAGCCCAGAGGTCGTATTTAATCCCGAAACACTTTGCTCTGTTTCGTAGCGCATAGAAATTTCTGCAGTAACTCACGTCCTGATTATGAAAAACAGAGTCTACGAAATCGAAATAAAAACCTCTGCTGGATAACTCTTGTAGGAGTTCCTGCCACACCAGTCTTTGCACCTCGATTTTTGTTTGTCCAATCGCTTTCTCCAGTGTCAGAGCGGACTCCAGGTTGTCGCCCTGAAGTAATAGTTTCATCAGTTCCATTTTGTGCTCCTCAGATATCGTCTGACCGGTGAGTTTCTTGACAAGGGAGATATACTGAATGAGCGACTCTCGCAAATGTGGTATTTGGTAGGACTCTTTCGCGCACCGTTCCAGCCATTTCAGAATATCTTGGGAGTAGGAGATCAGCTGAATCTCTGCTTCAGGGACACTACCGCGGCTATCATTCGATGGCTGAGATCCGAAAAGGGTCAGATACAGAATTCGTGGTTTGGCTTGAGGGTATCTGGATTTGAGAAACTCATAATAATGCTGAAGCTGCTTTGGTTGATCAGGCGCGTAAATCTTGTTCTCGATCACCAGACCACTATTTCCCCCCCGCATCAGGATATCAATCCGGCCTTCCGCTACGGATACTTCGGTTTGAACGAAAGGGAATCGCTGCGGTGATTGCTGTGGCGCGTCGATAGTTTCGAAAAAAAGAATTTGGAAAAGATCCCCCAGCTGATGCGAACCTTTTGGGTCTAGCAATTCTGCGATAAAGCTTGAGTGCAACCAAACTTCATCGGCGTCGGTGCGTAGAATAGAGAAAATATTAAACGACGCTTTTGAGGCTTCCTCGATTTTCTGATATTTCAGGTTGACAATAGCGCATCGATCAAGTAACGATTGAATTTGGTTCATTTGCCTTCACTTGCGGTTGATGGGCAATTCAGGAAGCATAGCTTTCCGACATAGGTCTCCAATCGGACCTTGGGGGCCAGACTATACCCGCTGCTGGTCATCCGACTTCCAGGCAGTGCACCTGTGCATCCGCGATGGCGTCTGCAATCGCGGCGCAATGCTCGGTCAGGATGGGAACTTGAACAACGATAGCGCGGCGTTCGCGATCAGCGGCGAAGGCCAAGCACGCTTGGATGTCGGCCCTTTCCAACTCCGGAAAATCTTCGATGATTCCGTCGGCGGTCATGCCGTCGGCAAGCCATCCAAGGACATCGTAGACGGTAATGCGAAGCCCGCGGATGACGGGGCGCCCGCCGCGCTTACCCGGCGCAATTGCGATTCTGTCGATGTAGCCCATCCTTTTCTCCCCTTGCGGCTTGTTCTCGTTTTCAAGCTCTGCTTGAAAATGTGGTGCGAAAAATTCTGCTTTGCGTACACAACTGTTGAATCAATGATTAAATAGCAGGATTCCCAAGCGGGTCTTCGACTTCGCGGTTCATAGGTCGGGCACCCCGTCATCGAGTGACAAGTTGATCCCTGATCCATTTGGGTTCCCGCCTCATCGGCAGAATCGCCGCGACGGTGGCGACATCATCCGCGACCGAATAATAGATGGCGTAAGGGAATCGCCTCGCCAGCATTCGATGAAAGCCCTCAATCTTGACATGAATGCCGCCATAGACCATCAGCCGATCCAAATCGGCGAGCAGGCTGTCCCAGAACATATCGCCGGTGCCAGGTTGCCGTTCTTCATAAAATGCGCTGGCGTTCATCAGATCCGCGAGCGCTTCGCGCAAAACGCGAACGTCGTGGATGGCCATTACCGACGCGACGCCTTTAGCTCTGCCAGCGAAACGAATTCCGCGGACGGATCGTGAAGCCGTCTGCGCCGCTCGGCCAAGACATCTTGGTGCCAATCCGGCGATTCTATCTTGGCGTCGGCGACCATGAGAGAATCCCAGATGGCTTCCATGGCCTCAATCCGCTCTGCGACGCTCATCTTGGTGATTTCGGTAGCGTTCATGTCAATCACTCGGGGTTTGGCACTCGAAAGTGTTTTGCGGCGGGGCCGCGATGGTCTTGAAACCCGATGCGCGGGTATGGTCCTCTGCGGCTTGGGAGTAGACGGCAAGGTCGTTATGAAAGCGTTCAGCATCGGCCATCAGGCCGCAGCCGCGTGCGCGAGCAGCCGTTCGCCGCCGCGGATACTGAGCAGCGCATAGGCGCGGGCCTTGCGCAGGGTCAGTTCGCCATAACGCTCCCGCAGCAGCGCCAGATCCTCTTGCTCCTCGGCGGTCAGCGCGTCGGCACGCAGCCCCAAGTCCGCAAGGCGCCGCCGGTCGGGCTCCGACATGCTGGACTTGGCGATGTCCATTAAGGCGTTATCGCCTAGCCAGGTCATCTCGATCAGTTGGGTCTGGAGCTTGGGCGGGCAGTCGTCCAATGGCGGCAGGGCCGCCTCCAGCAGCACGGCAAGTACCTGCTCCAAGGGGCGGTGCATGAGTCGTGCGGCCTGACTTGCCTGTCGGATCAGGGACTCGGACAAGTCCAACGTAATGGTAGTCATCGCGGGTCTTCTTTGTTAATGCTATCGTCTTGTCTGTTCATGAAATTGCACATCCGCAGTGACCAGCGGCGGACGGTCGACTTCGGCACGCCCACGGCATTCGCTGCCCAGCTTTGCAGATGCCATCGGGGTCACCGCTCACCGACGAGCGACGGCGCCTCGGGCCTTCCCTGGCCCCGTCGCTCCGGCGGTCAGGGCATCACGGTCAGATTGAGGGTCTTCGCGTTGTTGCCGGGGACCGGATCCTCAGTATCGGTCTGGGCGCTGCCGGTGAAGACCATGGCCCCGGCGGCGGCGGGCCGCACGTATAGATACCGGGTGCGTGAGGCGTTCTTCGCCAGGCTGCCGTAACTGCACACCACCTCGGAGGCGGCGACACTGCACTCCGCGGGTCCGGACACCCAACTCAGACCGGCGGGCAGGGGCAGCACGAAACGGGTGTTGGCGGCGGCGTCGGTTCCCAGATTCTTGATGATGAAAATGAACTCCGCCGCGCTCCCGGCCTTGGGGGTCAGACTGGTGGCCTTGAACTGAGTCAGGACGAGGTCCGCGGTCGACCCGGCAGGGGGCGGAGGGGCCGCCACGGTCAGGATGACGCCGGCCGTGTTGTTGGCAGTGTCCGGGTCCGGGGTGTCGGAGCCGGCGGTGCCGGTGAGGGTGAGGCTCCCGGCGGTCGTCGGGCGCAGGGCGACACTGCGGGTGCGGGTGCCCGATTGTTCCAGAGTGCCGAAGCTGCACACCAGAGCGCCGGACGCGACGGCGCAGTCGGCAGGACCGCTGACCCACTCTACCCCGGCGGGCAGCGGCAGCGAGACCCGCGCGTTCAAGGCCGCGTCGGTGCCCAGGTTGCCGACCGCGAAGCTCAGGTTGACGGTGCTGCCGGCCACCGGGGTGGGGTTGTCCACGGCAAACGACACCAGGTTCAGGTCGGCCAAGGCCGGTGGGGGTGGCGGCGGGGGTGGTGGCGGCGGTTCGGCGCCGTTCACCTCCGGCACGGCGGCAAGCAGGGCAGCCGTGGTGGCAGTATGCTCACGGGGATAGCTGTTCCAGCCGCGGTAGATGCCGAAGTTGCCCTCGTTGTAAGCGAACAACTGACGGCTGATGCCGAAGTGGTCAAAAGCGGCATTGGCGTCCGCCAGCCAGGCGACCCCGGCGACACCCTCGATCTCGTACTTTTCAAAGGTAATGCCGTACTCACCCACGTTGAAGGGGACAGTGAAACTGTCGGTGGCGCCGTCGTAGAACTCCTGCAGGCCCTCGCCGTCGCGCAGTTCCTGCTTGAAGGTCTCGACGGTACCGACGTAGGGGGTGTTATTGGTGTGCGAGCCGGCCCAGGACCAGGGCTCGTACCAGTGCACGTCGTACAGGACATTAGGGTCGGCAAGGCGGTACATGCCGGTATCACTAGGATGGAAGGAGACCTCCACCACAACCAGATGATGGAGGTCCACGGTGCGGATCTTCTCGATGACCGTCGCCGCGTAATCAAACCAATGGTTGACGTAGGGTTCGTTGATCAGGTCGTAGCCGACGATGGTCGTCTCGTTGCGGTAACGCCCGGCGATGGCGACCCAGAGGTCCTCCAGGCGCTTCTTGAGGTCGGCCCGGCTGCCGAAACCCTTAAAGCCGCTGGCACTCTGGTAGCCGCCCTGGGGAACGTGCATGTCCAGGATCAGGCGCAGGCCGTGGGCCTTGGCCCATTGGATGTGGCGGTCCAGCACGGCCCAGCCCTCTTCCTTGTAGACCCCGGGGGCGGTGTCATCCTCGAATAAGTTGTAGGCAAGCATCAGCCGAACGCTGTTGAAGCCCAGGGCGGCGATCTCGGCGTAGGAGTCGGCCTTGACGTTCTTGAACTTGTAGTTGGTGAGCGCGGCGGAGAGATTGTCGCCCGGATCGTATTGATAGACGTTGGTTCCTTTGAGGACAAAGGGCGCGTCGTTCGGACCCAGCACCAGACGGTTGCCGCTTGCCCGCACCAGCGCGTCGGTGTCCAGGGTCGCCGGGGGCTGGTAGCCGATCTCGGCCCGGGTCAGGGGGGCGACGTAGGCGTTGTCGATGTAGACGGTCTTACCCAGACCGCCGGAGATGCACAGTTTGATCGTGTCGGTCGCGGCGAAGTTGGTCTTGATGACGCCGAACAGGGTGGTCCAGCGGTCGGGATAGGCCCGGCCGTCGTAGCTCGATTGCTCCCCGTCGATCCAGGTCGGGCTGCCGTTGTTCTTGATCAGACCCAGATCCAGATCGGCATAGCCGGTCTCGTCCGCCGCCAGGCGGACCCGGGCACCGACTTCATAGAGGGTGCCGTGCTGCAGAGAACCCGCGGCCAGGGTATAGAGCGCGCCGTAGGGACACCAGGCGTAGGCGGAGTCCAGACGCAAACCCTGGGTGCCGGTCTCCGCGGCGGCGGGATCCAGGGCGAGGGCGGACCTGGTGCTGCTCCAGGCGGGGAAGGGACCTTCGAAACCGCCGTCCTGAATCAGATTGGTTCCAGCCGACGCGGTATTCACCGCGAGGGCGAGGGAACTCAGCGCCAGGATGGGTGCGGACAGTACGTCGCGTTTCATCGAACGGAACCCCAATAACTTAGGTGAGGTAGAGTGACTGAGCAACCGCCGGGCGCGCCCGGCGGCCTCGATCTGCACTGCGGCCCACTGAACCCGCGGGCACGGTTGAGTCCACGAAGGCGCATGGTTCACAATCTTACTTCAACTTCTCGGTGGACCACCCGGATTGGTTCCGGAGCAGATTCACGATCAACTCCCCCAGGGCCCCATTCCATGCAGCGTTTTTTGCAGCGATCGTTCAGCGCACTGGTCCTCCTGACCGCCGCCCAGGTCACCCAGGCGGCCATCCCCGCCACCCCGGTGATGACCATCTACAAATTCAATGGCCCGGCCACGGTGCCCTACTACCGGGCGGAGGGCTTCACCGGCCCCGGTTCGCCGGCCGGTTCACTGAGCCAGGGCACCTCGCTGATCCCCTGCCTGGTGATCCGCGACGGCAAACCGCTGACCGACGGCCAGGGCACGCCCTATGTCGGTTTCGAGGTCGTCGTCGACCCGCGCAAGGCGACGCGGGCCGACACCGAACGGTTCAAGCGCGCAGTGGCCGAACGCGGCCAACTCCAGGTCCAGAACCATCACTGCGCGCCGGGGGTGAAGCAGGTCATCGACGTGCGCCAACTCTACGCCCTGAAGAAGGCACCCTTCTTCGATCCGCCCCGTTCCGACGGCAAAGACGGCGACGCGACCGGGGCGACAAACCTGGATCAGATCGTGCGCGCCTTTCACGCCTCCCCCCAGTGCGAAGCCGCCAACCGCGCGCTGACCGGTCGGCGTGCGGCCCTGGCCAACGCCTGGGGCGAGTTCTCGCGCGCCAACGCACGCCTTGGCTCGGACACTGAACTGGCCCGTGCCAAACATCTGGATTATGTAATGCGCACGACCCTGTTCGAGGGTCACATCGGCCGCGGCTGCAATGCCTACGGCACCTGCGAGCGCAACGTGATCGCGCTATCCATCCGCAACCGCGCCGTCGGCCAGTGCAAGAGCAATCAGGGCTGCGGGTTCCCCGGCGACTTCCAGGGTGCCGCCTCCACGGTGAACCAGTACAACATCTGGGACGAATACCTGACGCAGATCTCCGGGCTCACCTCCTGCTTCCTGCGCCCCGATCTGGCCCCGGACGAGACCTACGCCAAGTTCCAGGCCATGTACACCCAGAACGTCGGCGACGTGGAGCGCATCCTTTACGGCAGCGAGGCCGACCTGAAGGAAATCTTCCCCGGCACCCCGCTCGCGAACCTCACTGAACTGCGCCATTACTATCACGCCCCCGCTATGGGCAAATGCTTCCCCCGGCACGACCGGGTGGAATACATGTCGGGCGCGGTCGCCGGCCGCGGCGGCGACTTTGCCCTGATCGCCGACAAGCGCATCCAGGTCGGCAGTGCGGCCGACGGTGGTTATGATTTCAAGGAGTTTGTATTCGAGGAGAAACCGCAGGGAGACGCCATCCGGATTCTGGACAATTATCCCGGCTTCAGCGTCGACAAACGCAAGGTGTCACTGCGTCAACCCAGCGCCTGCCCACCCTATGGCGTCCCGGCCGGCTGCCGCTTCAAAGAGATCGGACGCTATCGCAAGACCCCGAGTTGGATCAACGACGGCCGGCCGGTCGAGGTCACCTGCCGGGTCAAAGACCGGGGGGAGGCCTGCCGCGGCGGCGGCAACCCGACCACCGTCAGCCTTGGCGGCACCTGTGACGTCGAGATGCGCCCGTTAGCGGGGGTGCGGTAACCTGTCCGCGTCGGCGTTCGACCCGGTTCCTGTCGCCGGGACGACGCGCCAAGTCCTGTTACCGGAGGCAAAACGCGATGAAGAATGAAACCGTCCGCGCAATCGATGCAGCGACCTTGGTACGACACTGGCTGACCGGGGCATCCGGGGCGACCTGGCTGCTGTGTGGCGCGCTCGCCACTGCCGGACCGATCTATCAGGGCGCCTTGGGGACCAGTCCAGGCGCCCAAGGCTGGACCGCTGTCGTGCCGCCGCCGGCGAGCGAAACCGTGGCGGCTGGCGCGGTGACGCTGGACACGACAGTCGCCAATGCGTTGCAGGCAGGCTATGCGTACAGGCTCCCCGTCGATAGCGGCGCCGGCTTCACACTTTCGTTCACGACCCAACTGCTCGCCGAGTCGCACACCGGCAACGCCAACCGGGCCGGCTTCAGCGTGATCTTGCTGGATGATGCGCACCAGGGCATCGAACTGGGCTTTTGGACGGATCAGGTCTGGGCCCAGGCCGTGGGCTTTACCAAGGCGGAGACGGCCACCTTCAACACCACGGCCATGACCGACTATCTGCTGCGTCTGGACAGCGGCAATTATGCGCTCTGGGCAAACGGCGCCGCGCTGCTGTCGGGCGCGATGCGGGACTACTCCGCGTCGGGCCCCGTATACAACCTGCGCAATTTCTTGTTCCTGGGCGACGACACCACCTCCGCCTTGGCGCGGGTCGGAATCGCCGCGGTCGGCGTCGTGGTTCCGGAGCCGCCGGCTTGGGCACTGCTACTCGGCGGCGTACTGCTGCTGGTACGCCCGACCTGGACAGCGCGGTGGTCGTTCCGCCCAACCGCATCCGCCGAGCGTAGGATGCGGTGAGGCACGAACCGCATCATTCACGCTACGTCAGGCTCATTGACCAAACCCAATCAACGCCAGCACCCCCAGCAAGATAAAGGTCGCCGCGGCGGCACCATGGACAACGCGCGTCGGTATCCAGGCGGTAATCCGGTCGCCGAAAAACACCACCGGCATATTGGCCAGCAACATACCCAGCGTGGTGCCGGCGACCACCCAGAAATAGCTGCCGAACTGCGCGGCCAGCGCGACCGTGGCCACCTGAGTCTTGTCGCCCATCTCGGCCAGGAAGAAAGCGACCAGCGTCGCGCCGAACACACCCAGCGTACGCCCGACCGGCGCCGCAGCCGCGTCCAGTTCATCCGGCACCAGCATCCACACCGCCATCGCGATAAAGGAGAGGCCGAGAATCCAGCGCATGACATCCGGCCCGACATAGACCGTAACCCATTGACCGACAGCCGCGGCCAACCCATGGTTGGCGAGGGTGGCGATGAGAATCCCCCAAACGATGGGCCAGGGCTTGCGAAAGCGCGCGGCGAGACAAAGTGCGAGCAGTTGGGTCTTATCGCCGATCTCAGCGAGGGCGACGATACCGGTCGAGACGAGGAAGGCTTCCAAACAAAGACTCCGGGGGCCGGCGAAGAAAAGCCAATGACCACGGAACGTCGCCAGCCCAGCAGGCGCGCCGCGGTCAAAGGTCTCGCCAGGCACATGTGGCTGTCTACACCATGGTCCGACCGCGCGGCCAGGCCAAGTCTGTTGATGCAAACCCTTCGCGCGGGCGCGGAAGGCGGCTACTCCCCAAAGACGCGGGAGAGCATAGCACGGCTGGCGGATTTGATCACCGTTTCGGCCGGCTGCGGGTGCGATGAATGGCCTTGATCATCGTTCCGGCCAGCCGCGGACGGTCCGCACAGCGGACCCTACGGTAACACCTTGACCTGTAGGGTCCGCTGTGCGGACCGACGACGGTGCAGATCGCGCGGTGGCCGGGTTTATGTCCAAGGCCCGATGAATACCCTCGCCGCCCCGCAGGCCACGGCACCCTTTGACGGCTATCCGTGTCCCAAACGTCTCACTGGACGGCTGTATGACCATGCACCTGCTGGCCCCGCAGCGGCGTGGTCAGGAGTTGATGGAAGCGCCTACCTACCCGAATGGCACTAAGTTAAGGTCTTTTTATATATAAAACAGCGGATTGCTGATGACTTGGAGTCAAAAATTTATCGAGAGAAAATTGCTATCTCTTTGATTTTGTTGAGTAGAGCTTGATTGTTTTCGCGTTTTCGCACGATTATTAGCACTGTAAGCTATTGTTCTAAAATAATTTTCTGCTTAACTTAGTGCCATTCCCTACCTACCCCAGCCTCAGCACCAGGGCTCCCCTGTCCCGTTAGACAGGCCGCACGTGACCAGCGCGTGCGCTCGCCCACACTCCGGAAATTGGTCTACAATCGACTTATAATTGCTCTCGTGCTCAACCCCGCGGCCCCCTCGGATGCCCGCTTGGTGCCGCTCCGAGCGTCGCCCACGTGCTGCGCTACCGCCCGGCACAGGCCGGCGACCCTAGGCGCCGGGATAAAATCCTTTCTGTCTAAAGAAGGCCGCGTCGGCAGCGGGCATCGTGTCAGGTTCGGGTGAATCCAACAACCACTGAGTCGTCAAGCATTCCGGGTCGACATGATGAATGGATGGGAAAAACTCAAGATTCTGAGCGCCGCTTTGATTCCTGTGGTAATTGCGCTTGTAGGCCATTGGTATACGTCGGCGATATCTGAACGAGAAATGCAGGCGAAATTCGTTGAGCTAGGCGTGACGATTCTTCAAGCACCACCAACCGATGCAGCGAAAAACCTTCGCGACTGGGCTACTGAAGTTCTTAACAGATACTCCGGAGTTCCTCTTGACAAGGCCACCAGAGATGACCTCATCGCGAGCTTTGCGTTACCCGCAGCCCCAGCCGCAGCCGCAGTCATACCCATTGCCATTAGGATGTACTGTACTTGCAACGCTGCACAAACCCTCTGCTTTCTGGAGAAAAGAGAATGTGAAAACCATGTGACCAACATCCCTTGTTCAGAACGACTCACGACCGAGCAGTCTTTTAACGTCTTCGATTCCAGCACTTGGTCGGCATCTAACAAAAAGAACAGCTGGTCGAGACCAACCTGCCGCTTTTAAGCGCGTATTTTCGGGAGAATACAATGAGATCTTACAGATTAGCGTGTTCGGTTGCATTGTCGGCGGGGCTGTTTTGCGGAGCCTCCATGTCGACAATAGCTCAGTCGACAGACGATCCTTCCATAACGTTCTCAAACCCTGGGAGCTTCAACTGTGGCGCCAGCATCCCGTGGACTTCACTAAGTAACTGGACAGGCGTACCTGGGGTATGCGGCCAGGGATTACTTTATACGGTTATCGGCACAGTTCCTCACGTCAGGGAGGGATTCGTAAAGGCATGGATTGTAGTTCCAGAAGATAACAACAAAAAGTGGTCCGCCTACAACGGCGAACGTCACGCTATCGTAAATAGCAGGTTCGAGGTTCAGTTCTGCATTACCACCAAGCAAGCAACGCGCCCCATTCTGATTCAAGCGCATACCAGGGAAGGCCAGGTATCTGGAAACGAATGTAGTATTACTCTGGTGGGGTTGTAACAATTAGGTGGAAAGCGACCAAGCTCTCGTACCTTTCCCGGACTCTTACGAGAGGTTCAGCGGACGGGCTCACACAAGGGAATGGGGTCTAAGGATGCTGTTGGAAGCACTCAGGGCGTCCGCTTGCGCGTCCGCCGGGTCCAGCGCCGCGCGTAGCCAGGATTTTCTATACGGCGACGATGGTCTGCCCGGATGATCGCGGTCGAAACTTCGGCTCTAATGGCGATCCTGCGAAAGCATCACACGACTGGCGGACTGGACTATCGTTCGGCCATCGGCGCTCGGTCCGTGCAGCAGACCCGACGGTAGGATGTTCGATCTGACCCGAAACGGCGCCCGATCCCCCATGCAAGAACCGTG
>JACDZJ010000354.1_pt1 | contig 14165 bp, 12 predicted proteins | sample 7365721 | NCBI WGS metagenome assembly JACDZJ01 (sample SAMN15143480, study PRJNA637477) | pond metagenome | biome: freshwater wetland ecosystem [ENVO:00000243]; feature: pond [ENVO:00000033]; material: pond water [ENVO:00002228]; isolation source: pond water containing pink berries ... | reverse complement strand
GCAGCGACCGGCCATACAGTCGCATCGTCTCCTCATGGGTGGCCTCGTAACCGGAAAATTCGTTCATCGTCGCAACTGCTGTCCAATTAACCGACACCAATGGTCGCAGGAGGATCTCAGTTTTTCAACTGATATGGCCACCGCTAGATAGAGATAGCCTGAACTAACATGAGTAACTTGTTAGTGAACCTTCATTAATTGGCATTGCGGCTACACCAGTCGACATTCTTGAGCGGTGGTCAGAACCGGAGAACCTTAATACCCCAGGCGGCCCGCAAACACGCCTAAGGCACGGCATCCCATGGCAACCAACTCGGACAGGCTGCCACAATGACGCAGCCGGGAAATCACGGCACTGCCGATCGGGACTAACGTAAGGCCAGGCGTTCGGTCGATCCGTCCGGCAGCGAGTCCACCGAGATAACAGCGCTGCCAACACCTGACCCGAGACAACTCCTTTCGCTGGGGACAATGAGTTACTTCCACCCCGGTAAGATAAAGTCGGTCGCGGTCCGCCGGCGCACTGATCTGGCTCAGAAAGGCGCGCTCGTCGCCTAATGGCACGGCGGTTCCGGGTCCCAGGTCTTCTCGCCAGCGCGCCCCGGTGGCAATAATGGCGTTCCGGCGTACCGCCATATTGGGTCCGATGGGATAGCGGTTGTAGGGATAAAGTCGATTCTGTTCCCCCCAGTCGTGAAGTGACACCAGCATTTCCTGCAGGTTGCCGGAGTGCATAATCCATTGCGGAATTTCAGCAGGGTCGACGCTGATTCGGCCGCCGAAAATACGAGCTTCGGGATGGCTGGCCGCCATTTCAGACCAGCGAAATAGCCATTCGCTCCGCGGTTCCACGTCATCATCGGTGAACAGGATCAAATCTCCGGAGGTGTGTGCCAGGGCAGCGTTCAGCGCCCGACTCTTGCCGGGAACAGGTACGTTCACAGTGATTAGCGGAAGTCGTCCAGCCCAACTGTCCAGCATACCGGCGGTGTCGTCGGTGCTCCCATTATCTGCAATCACGATCTCCCAGTCGGGGGGGGCATTCATCGCAGCCAGGCGCTCCAGCAGTCGGGCCACCGCGGGCGCCCGGTTGCGGGTCGCGAATACCAGGGAAAGTCTCATCGAGTCACTCACCGCCCGATCCCCCCCGCGCGCAGAATGTGCCGCCCGATGGTTGCGTAATCCTCCGAAATCGGAAAGATGCACGCGAGCAGTACGAACAAAGTGTACAGGGTAAGGAAGACGGCCAACGATGGCAGTCCCTGGACGGGCAACGCGAAGGTGGCAAGCGCGGCCCCGGCGCCAGCGGCCAAGGGGAGGGCGAGGCTGGACACGATATATCGATTATTCGGTCGCAAGTCAGCCAGGAACCACTGCAGGAAGAAATACAAACTATGCCCGGCAACCGCGCCGACAGCAGCCCCCATCACTCCCCAGCGTGGAATCAGCAACAGGTTCAGAGCAAGATTCACGAAGGCCGACAGTAAGGCGAAAGTCATGTCTGTTCTCAGCAAGTTGTGGATTAACAGGTGCCTCTGATTGAGGGCGCCCCAAAAGCTGAAGGGCAGCGCCCACATCAACACTGCAAAGGCTGCTTCTCCGCCCGAAAAATCCCGTCCCAGGAACAGTCTCAGTATTTCCGTTGGATAGAGGCTGCATGCCAAGGCGACTGGCACCGAGGTCAGGCCCATCACCTTGTAGCCGGCCCGCAGTGAACGCGCGTATCCGACTGGATCGGTCGCCTGAACATGTGCGAGATATGGAAAAAAACTTCCCATCAGCAGGCCCGACAAGAAAAACATTCGTTCCATTATCCAGATCATTGAACCATAGATGCCGGTCGAGCGCGCATCGACCAAATGGAACAGAATAATCTGGTCGATGCGCATGAATGACGCGACCGCCCCCGCGGTGACCAGCAATGGCCAGGAACGACGGGAAAGATCAAGAGCCAGACGCCAGCTGCCCGGCCTGCTGACCCGTTCGTGGTGTCGGTGGCGCCAAACCAGGAAATATGATGCCCCCCCAATCACCGACTCAAAGGTGATAATGAGAAGAAATGTTGGCATGGGCGCGTCGAGCCAAATCGCCGCGAGCCGGGCGAACCAGCCTGCCAGATAGGCGATCAAGCCGACCAGGACGGCCAAGCCGATCTGCTGTGCGGCAACCAGCGGCATGCGGAAAGTATCCTTCACGAAGATGACGCCGGTCGTCCACGCGATCAGCAGCAGTCCCAGGTTCTCCCCCTTACTGCCGGCGAATACGAGGTGATACACGCACACTCCGATGAGCACCAACAGGGCACCGAATCCTCTTTGCCAAAACATCGCCCACGTCAGCGGCCGGGTGTCTTGCGCGCGCGCCGCCTCTCTCAAGAAAACCTGGTCGAAACACCCCAGTCCCAAAACCGACGAAAGCAGGGCAATGACACTGAGATTGTAAGTGTACACGCCATATTGCTCAGCCCCGAGATGGCGGATTATCAGCAAATTGATGACGACAGTGATGGCCGCAGCCCCATACTCCAGGACGGAAGCGCGGATGTTGCTGGCTAAGGAAGGCAAGAAAATCCGGAATTCGCAGGTGCCGGTCGGTCGTCAAGAAGCCGGCGTGGTCAACTGAAACAGGTCAATGCTGCGCGAGTTCTTTATCACCATTCTCGGTCGCGGCTTCAGCATCATCCACCGGCGGACTCGCCAGCGAAAGCGGTAAACAAAATTGAGGGCCAGCAGGGACATCATGAAATTGGCGCTGGCATCGTTCCAGGTTTTCCCCCATGACAATCGGATAATTAGTGACAAGGTTTCAGGCAGAGTCATTGTGAAGGCCAGGGAGCGAGCCAGCATCACGCCGCCGAGGAGTCCATGGAATTGGGGAAGGTTGTCCTGCAAGGTCGTTCGGACAGTGGACCGCAGGAGTTCGTGGGGCGGGTGTGAGGCCATGTTTCCGGGGGGCTGTGTATCCCCGCCGACGATGCGGTTTCCACTGAAAAGATTGTTCCCGTGGCGGCGATAGTAGCCCAGTTGTTGAGGAATCAACAGGGAGCTTCCCAGCAGATTGGCGAAATGGCAAAGATAGTTGTCGGCGCACCGGCGGAACAGCTCGGTATCCGGAGGCATGATGACGTCCAGCATCGCGCGGCGGAAGACCATGGTACTGGTGGTTCCCCACACCCACCAATTGGCATAGATGTGGAATGAGTTGACGAGGAGCACATTGCCGCGCGCCTGGTGGTCGGTGAGGAGTCCAGCGATCAGCTCATCCCTCTCGTTGATCTGGTATTGATCGGAACTGGTAAAGGCTACCGGCTCATGACTCAGGTGCGCTGCGATGTGCCGGGAAAGGAAGTCAGGCTGCCACATATCGTCGGCATCGACAAAGGCGACGAACTCTCCGGCGGTTCGGGCGAGTCCGGTGCGAAACGCCTCCAGTTGTCCGCCATTGCGTTCGTGGCGGACTAGCTGGAAACGTTCGGCAAGGCCGTGGCTGGCGATAAAGGACTGGACCAGTTCCACCGAGCGGTCTGTGGAAACGTCATCGACGATGACGCAGTGAAAACGGGCGTAATCCTGAGCGGCGATACTTGCCAGGCATTGGAGAATGTAGCGTTCATAGTTGAAGACCGTCACCACCACGGTCACTAGCGGCAGCGTGATCCCAACCGCCGCTAGCGTGTCAGGCTGACCCGGGCCGTCGATCGGCTTGCCTAGCGCGCCCACGAATAATCTTCCTGTTCCACGACCTTGTCCTGATCCCGTATAAAATTGCATGGATCATTCGTCCTTGGCGCATCGGCAATGGCCGTAGCCTCATCCATGCCGAAAATCGCCGCATAGTCGCCGTGGAAGCCATCGCAGATGGCCTGAGCTGCACAGTGCTTACAGGCTGCCGAGTAGCTGTAAGAACAATGCGCGGATGCCCGCATCTGGCCGTTGGTCCGGTACAGAGCGGCTTGCTGTTGCTCGGCATTCCGGCCGTGCGCGGTGATTGGATGAACGGCGCGGCTAATGGCACGGTGCAACTGCTCTGCCGGTTGCCGCAGTCCGGGGTAACGATGTACCAGTTTGCGGACGCCGTTGGCCAGGTCGCGCAATGGGCCGGGATAAGAGGCGGGGCGGAAGGTGGAGGCAGCCAGATCCACCAACGGAGAAAGCGATCCCTCCGCCATGCGCTGAGGTTGCATCCCGGTCCAAGACCAGGAAGCGTAATCCCATTCGTGAATATCGTAAGGCAGTTGCTGGAAGTCGTAAATATTTTTGCGATGCCGTGGGGCGACCATACACAAGGGGAAATAGCGCACGTTCACTTCTATGCCCGCCTGCTCCAACTTCGCGATGGCAGGGTCCAGGACCGCCCCGACCTCGCGATACCGCGGCACGTTTTCGGTGCTGCGCTTGCCTTCCAACTGCTGATCCTCAAAGGGGTTGAAGGCGATGAAGTTGACCGCGCGCGCCCCGTGATCAATAGCTAATTGCGCAATGTCCTGCAATTGTGGCAGGGCCGACTTGGAAAGCACGGAGTTGACGCGGAAAGGGATGCCCTCTGCAATGATGTTATCCAAACCCTGCATCTGCTTACTGAAAGACCCGGGCACGCCGACGATGTGGTCGTAAGTGTCCCCGATCCCTTGAATACTGACCAGAAAGTCCCTCAGCCCAGCCTCTCTAAGGCGTCGCGCAATCTCGCGCTTGGACAGCGGAACGGCATTGGTGATGAGGGTTGGCAGCAAGCCAATATGCCGACAATGGCGCACCAGTTGGTCAATGTCCTTGTAGATCGTGGGTTCTCCGCCCTGAATGTCGATGGCATTGTTGCTATAGTGCTCAACCAGGGTCGTGCAGATGGCCTTGGCCTTCTCCACCGGCATAAACGCGTGTTCGGGGTGGGCTTTGTCCTCGATGCGGTCGAGGAAATAGCAGAAATGGCAGCGCAGGTTGCAGGTCTGTCCTAGCCAGAGTACCCCGCGCCGGGTGATAACTCGCCTCCTGGTCAGGGTATAAGCGGTGTTCGGCGATGCGTCCTGATCGGGCAGGGCTTGGTCTTGAATCGACATGAGTGATTCCTGATAACCGGGTGGGGCGACAACTCCCTGACATCTTAGCACGTCTCGCCCGCCCCTGGGGGCTTCACGCGGGCCTTGCCGGGTACGCGCTTCGGCAGTTCGTCAATGACGCCGCGGCGATGCGGTAGCGCGGTCATGGCGCCGACCGCCCCGCCAGCGCTAAACTTCGCTTCGCACCGACCGTCGTTCTTGCTGGCGCAAGAGTCGCGATCGTAGTCACCGCCTGGCGCCGTGTCGTTGGTCAGCGGCGACAGTTGGCACTTTGGACGGGCACGCGCGGCTCGATAGTTCGCCTGGGTGCGTCCGTTGAAGCGCCAGCGCTCCGGCCGACCGCGATTCCGGGTCGTTCTTGTTCAATCCTTAATACTGCCGGCGACTTAAAGGCGGTTGCATGCACATCCTGGTACTGACTAAGCGGCAGTATATGAGCCGCGATCTTCTCGATGACCGGTATGGTCGGTTCTGGCAATTGCCGCTGGCCCTTGCGCGCCTCGGCCATTCGGTCAGCGGCTTTTGTTTGAGTTACCGGCAGCGGGACGAAGGCCAATGGTTGGGCGGGTGCGACGACTTGTCGGTAAGCTGGCACGCACTCAACCTGTGGCGCCTCTTGCCAATCGGCGCCGACAGCTATTGGGCGCAGGTCGCGACCTTGGCGCGGTCGTCGCCGCCCGACTTGGTCCTCGCCTGCTCGGATGCCATGCACGTACTCTTGGGGGCCAAGGTGGCTCGCCAGATTGGTGCGCCATTGGTGGTCGATCTCTATGATAACTTCGAGAGCTTTGGCGCCACCCGCTGGTTCGGGATAACCGGTGCCTATCGGCGTGCCGTTATCCGCGCGGACGGTGTAGTCTGCATTAGTCGGCCGCTCGCGGGACTGGTGCAGGGTGGCTATGGATACCGCGGGCCTCTGGCGGTGATCGAGAACGCTGTTCCGGGTGATCTATTTCGTCCGCGGGACCGAGCTGCATGTCGGCGCGAGTTGGGGCTGCCGGCGGAAGGCCTTTTCATCGGTACCGCCGGTGCGCTGTCGCACACGCGTGGGATCGCGGTGCTGTTCGACGCCTTTGCCCGGGTGCGCGGGGTGCGCGCCGACGTCCAATTGGTGCTCGCCGGCCCTCGGGAGCGCGGACTGGCATTACCCGGCGGTGAGTCCGTCCACTACCTCGGCCATCTTCCACCGGATCGGGTTCCGCTGGTGGTTTCGGCCCTAGACGTCTCAGTGATCTGCAACCGCCCGACCGATTTCGGTCGCTTCTGCTTTCCCCAAAAATTTTATGAATCGGTGGCCTGCGAGGTCCCCGTCATCTCGGCTGCTACCGGCTCGCTCCGCGAGCTGCTCGCCGATTTTCCCGCGTATCTCTATGTGCCGGACGATGCGGTGAGCCTGGCACAGCGAATTGTGGACCAACTCGACCACCCGCGGCCGCTCCCCATGCGGGCCCCGGACTGGACGGAACTTGGGAGCCGTCTTAGTGCCTTCATGCAAGATCGCGTCGTCCGGGGTGCCGCTCAGTACTCAACGAGATCCCGAACCAATAGATCCTGAAAATAGGCGATGGTCCGGCGAAGCCCCTCGTCAAGTTGCACCTTTGGTTCCCATCCCAAGATTTCACGGGCGCGCGTGATGTCCGGCTTCCGCTGCCTTGGATCATCCTCCGGCAGGGCCTTGAGTTCCAGGCGCGAGGAGGCGCCGGTGATCTCCCGTACGCGCTCGGCCAGTTCGTGCATCGTGAATTCAGTCGGGTTGCCGAGATTGACCGGACCTATTATCTCGTCTCCGGTGGCCATCAGGCGGACGAAGCCATCTATCATGTCGTCCACGAAACAGAACGAGCGGGTTTGGCGACCGTCACCGTAGATGGTGATGGGCTCGTTGCGTAATGCCTGCATAATGAAGTTCGATACGACGCGCCCGTCGTTCGGGTGCATGTGCGGTCCGTAGGTGTTGAAGATACGGGCGACCTTGATGCGCAGTTGGTGCTGACGGTGGTAGTCGAAGAACAAGGTCTCGGCGCAGCGCTTGCCCTCGTCATAACAGGCACGCGGGCCGATGGGATTCACCCGTCCCCAATAGTCTTCCCGCTGGGGGTGTACCTCCGGGTCGCCATAGACCTCGCTGGTGGATGCCTGGAAGATCTTGGCGCGGATACGCTTGGCCAGTCCCAACATATTGATGGCGCCATGGACGCTGGTCTTGTTGGTTTGCACCGGATCGAGTTGATAATGAATCGGCGATGCCGGGCAGGCCAGATTGTAGATTTCGTCGACCTCCACGTAGAGCGGAAAGGTGACGTCGTGACGGAGGAGTTCAAAGTGCGGATTATCGAGCAAATGCAGGATATTATCCTTCGATCCAGTAAAAAAATTGTCCACGCAGAGCACGTCCTGTCCCAGCGCAAGCAGACGGTCGCAGAGATGGGAACCGAGGAATCCGGCGCCCCCGGTAACCAGGACGCGATTGCGGATATGGGTTTTCATGCCTTATTCCCCTGTGATGTGATTGTCGGCGTTGTTGGTGGCCACTCCCTGATGGTGTTGCCGATGGTACCACCGCCGCCGGTCAGCGCCTCGGTCGCCGCCCAGCGCCCCAGCGCCTGATGAGGTCTTGGTGCGCGGGCACTTCACCAGCACACCCGCTCACCGCGCGACGGGTGGACGGCGCTGAGCGGAACCCATCCTCCTGCGTACACGTTTTCCGATCAAACAACGATTCGCTCAATCTCGCGCATCAAGACCGCGGGGTACGGGGCATCCTAATAGAGATGGCGGGACAGTGCGATGTCGAAGCCGTCGTCCGCGACGGGAGAGCGCGTGGCATCCGCCACCAGGAGTCCAAGGTTTGGCCGTTGGAAGCGGCCCTTCCCGAAGCCGATGGCGTGCCGGTCCAGGTCGATTCCAGCCACCTGCCGGACGAGGACGTCGGCGATGATTCCCCCGGACGCCGCGGCATCCAGCAGGGTCCACGCGGCCAACCGGTCGCCGAGGTAGTCTTCCAGAAACGCAAACGTCAGCCGCGCCTTGCGGGTGCGGCTGACGATGCCGAGGGTGGCGCCGGGATGGGGGGAGCGAATCGGCTGAGTCGGTCAGGGTGAACCTTCGAGCGTGCGGTCGCAGTGGTGGCGCAGTTGTTCGCCGAACTGCTCCCAAGTCCGTGGGCGGGCGAACGCCCGGCAGCCCTCCGGGGAGACCTGCGGCAAGGCGCCCGCGAGGAACAGATTGATCGATTGCGCCATAGCCGGATAGTCGCCCGAGCGGAAAAGCATACCGGAGTGCCCGTCGGCAATCGCGTCCGGGACACCGCCGACCCTGAAACCGAAGGTCGGCAGGCCATAGGCCGCGGCCTCCAAGGCGACCATGCCGAACCCCTCCACGTCATCCGGTAGATCCAGCACCGGAAAGACGTGAAGTTGACTGGCGCAATACGCCTGCGCCAGGGTGCCGTCGTCGACCCGGCCCGTAAATCGGAGGTTGTCAGCCAGGCCGAGCCGATCAGCCTCCCGCGCTGCCGCCTCCCGGATGGCCCGGCTGGCGCCGCCCAATTGGGCATCCGCGGCGGCCCCGACGACTAGCAGCAGTGTGGCGGGATGTGCGGTCACGACCGCGGGCAGCGCATGGCGAACGAATTCGATCAGGCCCTTGCGCGCGGTCAAGCGCCCGACGGTGAGCAGTACCGGGCGGTTGCCGATGCCGAAGCGGCCGCGGAAGGCGGCGGTATCGATGTGCTCGGTGGCCGCGGGTAACTCCACGCCGGGATTCAGGATATGGATCTTGTGCCCGGCGATCCCGCGGGTCAATGCCAGCCGCGCCGTATTGGCGCTATTGACCAGCACGCGATCGCAGCGGCGCACGCAGGGGAGAAAGAGCGTGCGGTAAACTGGATTCCGGGTGACCAGATCCAGACCGTGCAGATAGACCAGCGTCTTGGCACGAACCTGGTGCGCGGCAACCCAGATATGCGGCGCGGTGACGCCGCTGCCGGCGATGAGCAGGGCCGGCCTGACCCGGCGTGCCGCAGCCTGGCAGCGCAGGAAGCTGGCGATGAGGAAGCGCCAGGTCGGCGCACTCGGAAAGCTTGCCGCGGCCCGTGTCCCGGTCGGCAGCACCGCCGCACAACCTTCAGGCCCGCAGACGGATACCTCGAGAGATCCCGTCAATTGGGCCGCCAGGTGCCAGTTCAGCCGCTCCATCCCCCCGGTCAGCGGCGGCAGGTTGCGGGTGACCAACAGCGCGCGGGGGCGCGGCTTCCGGCGGTCTGGAACCTCGGTATTCACTGGTGGGGGTCCGGTCCCGAGCCCGGCGTCTGGCCGGGTTTATTGCAGCCACGACAACCCTGCGCGTGCCTCCAGGCCAGGGTCTGCGACCAGACCGCAACGAGCAAATGGTTGTCGATGATCATTTCACATTCGGCTCTCGGTTTGCTGGAAAGTGTGACGTTGCAGAACAAAACTTAATCCTGCGGCGGGAAACCATGGTAAGCCCAGGACCACAGCCAAAACGCCAAAACCGGCAAGATCCACAACCGCTGTCGCGGCGCACACAAAAAAGCAACGGACGATCATCATTTCTTTGTCTTCTATCGGTGCGTTACGCACTGCTGTTAGAATGGAATCAATCGACGAAGCTTCGTTGTAGCAGGGGATGATGACGGACAGTTGTGTCATGATCTTGGCTGCCGAAAATAGCGATATGTTACGGTCAGCATAACAATAGCCTGGAGGTAGAGAATCGGAAGAATGGGGATTGAGTATCGGGGAAATGGGGCAACGACCATATGCAGCAGCAGAAAATAGATAAGCAGCGTACCGCAAACCCGATACGCCCACGCGGCCTTTTCACCCAGTATGCGAGTGGTGACCGGCAGCCAGCAAAGGAGGCTACCCGCCATGCCAAGCGCAACCAGGGGCCAGTGCAGCCAACGCATCGCCTCATGGGCAGCAAAGAGCGGAAGGTTAGTTATGAAGGGCGTCTTGGTTACTGGGTAAATGAAGACGTCGCCGGCACCTTGGGCACTGTTATCCCAGTTCCAGAACATAAGTGGTTTACCCAGCAGGAACCACTCGAGGTGCTCGATCGGTTGGTCGCGGAAGCGGCGTGCAATCTCTGCCAGGACGGAGTGGAGACTACTGGTGATCTCCGCGGTGCGCGGGTCGAAACGGTACGGAAAGCCGAATGTTTCCGGGCGCTCGGCAAACAGGAAGCCAGGGTACAGGCCGTGGTGAAGTGAGTTGATCATCAAAGAACTGTTGCTCATCTCGCCAAACTGGAGGAAGTTGCGAATCCACCAGGGCGACATGACGACTGTAAAGCCGGCCAGTGCTCCGATTAATGACGGGCGTTTATCCGTTGTCGGCAGACGATAGATGAGGAACAGGGTGGGAATCAGGAACCATTGCATCGTCGGTCTGATCAGCGTAGCCACGCCGAGGAGTGCGCCGCACTCCAGCCATCCGGTTACACCGGTTCTTTCAGAATTTTTGCCGAAATAGATCAACACGAACAGAAAGAGGACTGTCGAAAAAGAGGCAGCGGTCTCGGTTAGGATGTAGACGTTAGCGTTAATTAGATGGGGGCTGAGGGCCGCAAGGAAGGCAACGGCCACGGGGCCGGCGCCTGACATGGTCTGGCGAGCCGCAAGATAGATTAGAAAGATCACACCTGTACTCAGGAATGCCTGGAAGATGGTGATTTTCAGTAAAGATGCAGCGGTCGGGGACGAGCCGATAAACGGAAGCAGGAGCAGGCAATAGCCCGGGTTGCGCAAATCGTCCGGCGCAGGAGCAGCGGGGCTCACGATGCCGCGCAAGTCGTTGCTGTAGACCCCATGGTGGACCAAGTTGTAAGCGTAAGCGACATACTGACCGGCATCCGCACGCAGGGGACCGTCCACTTCGGTGCCGAGGACCGTGGAAAGACGGAACTGAAAGCCGATGAGCAGGGCGAAGAGGAAAGCCAGGAGCGCGAACGAGGGCGAACCGATGGGCAGGCGTGGAGAAGTATAAGACAGCATGTGGAGTGGCTATTGGGCTGAAGGTGAACCTGTTGCGGTATTGTGCAACGCCTTATGTCGAGACGTTTACGGAACTGTCTGTGGGATACCTTCGCGGGTTGTTTAGTTCTGCCTTGCAAGAAATGTCTTCCACTGGCTGCGGGGCCCCTCTGGCATTGGCGCCCTCAGCCCGTTACCGCACCCGATGGTGTCTTGTGACGATGGCCGCCACGTCTCCGGCGGCGAGCCGACGACGGGCCAATAGATGGGCCCGGGCCGTGACCAAGTCGCTGTCGGACCTTGGGAATCAATAAGGTGTTCCGGCTCATTTGAATCGATGGTCAGTAGCGATTTTGCTGCCGCAGGGTCGAGCCGACGGGTTCGACCAACGGCATCTGGGAGCGCAGGGCCTGGAGGCGCGCTAGGAACTGAGCCTTATCGAAGTCATGTGTGGGCATCAGCCGGAACTCAGGGATTGCGGTCAGCTCCGCCTCCAATTCGTCGCCCGCTTTTGGGCCGGGCGCTTTAATGCAATCGATCGGCAGCCCGACGGTCAGACTCTTACCGCACTTTTCCACCTGCAAATTCATCAGATACCTCATCTCAGATACCCGACGATACATCATGAGCTGCGCAGGCGGGGCGCGCAAGCCGCCCGAGGTGTGGTCCAACGGGTCAGCCCGCCCAGCGTGGGCACGAAGGCGGCGAGGCTCCGGGATCGATGTCGCGGGGCTCACGGCTCGGTCCGGTAACGGTCGCGCAGGATCTGCGCAGCATAGGCCCAGGAGGTCGACAGCGCTTTCTCCCAGGGCGTGAAGCCGGTCCGCAGCAGGGGCTCGGCCTCCTCCAGGTTCCCGGAGGCCACCAGCCCCTCCAGCAGTTTGATCCGGGCAAAGAAGTTCCCAGGGTCTCGGCAGCGCGCCTCGCGCAGCAGATCGAGTGCCTGTGACAGCGGGAAGCCATTGGCGTTGAGGAAATAGGCCTGCGCGATCAGCGCTGCGGTCTTGGTGCCCCGCGGGGTCAAGGGATTCTCAGCAATGGCGTCATACAGCGCCAAGACATCGAACGCGTCCAGCTTGTCCGGATGCTCGCGCGCGAGCGCGGCGATGTAGTTCATCGGGGCGGTATTGGCGATGCGCGGCGGTGCACTGCGCAAGGTCTCCAACAGTTGGCGGTAGGGATCGGCGGTGCCGTAGTCGTGGCCATAGCTGATTTGCAGTTTGAGCATCCCGTAGAGCGCCAACAGATTCTGCGGGTCCAGTTCAACCGTCCGCGCAAAGTAGTCGGCCGACCGGTCCAGGTAAAGGCGGTCTTTGGTTGTCTCGAATACGGCAAACGACTGTCTTGCATACTGATAGTTGGCGCGCGGCGAGGTGGGGTTTGCCTGGTACTCCGCAAAGGCCATCTGCAGGGGCGAGCCCCAGGTGTAGGCGAGTATCAGCGTCTGCCCGGCGAACAGTAGGCCCAGCAACAGCGCGAGCAGAGCGCCGATCCGCCGGTTGGCGCCCGGTTGAGCCAGGAGCCAGGTCAGGCACCAGGCAACGAGCACCAGAGGGCCCAGGCTCGGCAAGTAATTGCGGTGCCAGAACACCAGCTCCAGCGGCACGAGGGTGCCTTCGAGCAGGTGTCCGCCCAGGAACCACAAGATCGCGAACGCCAGGAGCGGCCAGCGCAGGCGCCCCAGCAGCGCGAGGGCAATCAGCCCGGCGATCAGGGTCAGACTGGCGAGCGTGGTCGGCGGCGACAGCAACCCGTGTGAAACGGGGAAATTGTCATAATAGAAGTGGATCTGCCCGAGCTGCGGCAGCAGGACATTGGCCAGATACATTCCGACCACGCGCGACTCGGTCATGAGCCGCTCAAGGAGCCCAAAGCCACGCATGTCGTAGACGGGTGTCCATCCCTGATTCATGACCGCAAGCGTTGCCAAGGCCATCAGGGGCAGCAGCAGTGCCGTGGGCGCCAGCCACGCGGTATTGCGTCCGGCCCGATCTGGTCCGGCGCGCACCGGATGCAGCAGCGTCGCCTCCATTACCAGCACATAGACCGGCAGCAGGGCCGCGGTCTCTTTGCTCATGAACCCCAGCAGGGCGGCAACCCCCGCCAGGGCGCCCCAGCCCAGGGCGGCCGAGCGGCGGCGGCTGACCACCGCCAGGCGCAATTGCAAATAACCGATGAGTGCGATTAGGGTAAAGGTGGCCGCGAGCAGCGTCATGCGCTGAACGATATAGGGAACCGTATTGGCATGGATGGGGGCCGCCGCCCACAGCAGGGCCGCGATGGCGGCGGCCAGCCAGGGCGACGGCAGGCGGCTGTCCGGACGGTTGCCCCGGTAGCGTACAAGCAAGGCCTCGACGAAGATCAAGACCAGGACCGCATTGAGTCCGTGCAGTGCTAGGTTGACCATTCTGAACGCCCCAGGGTTCATGCCTGAGACATACCAGTTGAGTGCGAAGCTGAGTCGGCTCAGCGGCCGGATATCGCCGCCGAGCTCGAGTGGGAAGGCAGCCTCGAGCAGATTGCGGGCAGAGAGGTCGGGGACTCGCAGCGTCTCTTCATCGACGATATTAATGGCGTCGTCGAAGAAAAAGCCGCCGCCGATCGACGGGATGTAGAGCAGCGTGACTAGCAGGAAGGCACTGGGGACCAGCAACCAACGCCAGCGCGATGAGGTCATGGCAGATAATGGCTCAAAGGCGCTGCCCGGAAACGAAAAGAGGGGCCAAGGCCCCTCAGGTCGTTGGGCGCGGTGCCCTAACGGCAGGCGGCCGGCAGCAGATTCTTATTGGTGATGGGCGATGAGCACGTCCAACTGATCGACCCCCCTTGATTCACGGGGGTTAGAACGAGAGTCTGCGTAGCAATCGCTGCTGACGCAGTCGTGCTACTTGCAAAGGTCGCGGTGATCACGCCGTTGAGAACGTCGACCTGCCGCACATATTTGCCCTTGACCGAGCTGTTCAACGGGATTTGGTGCTTACCGCTGTTCATTCCTTGAAGAGTGCCGGTGTCATTGAACGCATTGGAGACCGCGAGTTTGAGTCCGCCGCCCAGGCTCAGGCTTTCCGACACCTGGCTGCGCGCGATGAAGTCTTGATAGGCGGGGATGGCGATGGC
>JACDZJ010000353.1_pt1 | contig 14177 bp, 10 predicted proteins | sample 7365721 | NCBI WGS metagenome assembly JACDZJ01 (sample SAMN15143480, study PRJNA637477) | pond metagenome | biome: freshwater wetland ecosystem [ENVO:00000243]; feature: pond [ENVO:00000033]; material: pond water [ENVO:00002228]; isolation source: pond water containing pink berries ... | reverse complement strand
ATGTTGTAATTACAATATGTTAAATTGTTTTTGGTTCTTAAGTAAATGACATTGTCTGCGAAATATGAAAAATGGAGGCATCCAATGAAAAAATCCCCAGACGCCTTGCCTGTGTCTCCGCAAGAAGCACTCACGCGCCGGACTTTCCTGAAATGTGCCTCCATCACCCTTGCAACGGCAGCAACAACAGCCCATTACGCCGAAGCAGCCAATCATCGCCTTGATCCTCGTGAGGTTATGGCCACGTCAGCCACTTCCGCCGACCCCGATGTACGGATTGTCAATTCAGCCTGCCTTGGATGCAATGCCCGTTGCGGTATTCAAATGGTAGTTAAAGATGGAAACCTGGCCACAGTCTCCGGAAATCCCTACCATCCTTACAATACCAGGTTGAATCCTATTGCCTACGACACCCCCCTCAAAAACAGCCTGCAAATCCCCGCCTCGGTGTGCGGCAAAGCCCATGACGCAGCTAACTATGTTGCAAACCCCTATCGGATTATCCGGCCCATGAAACGATCCGGAGCCCGTGGCAGCGGAAAATTTGAGCCCATTGACTGGGATGTTCTAATCCAGGAAATAAGCGAAGGGGGCCAGCTCTTTACCCATCTGGGAGAAACTCGTCATGTCCCCGGCATCAAGGATTTGAACAAAGACACAGCCATTGATGAAAAGGCTGCCGAACTTGGCTCGGTACGCAACGGATTCGTCTTTATGGCGGGGCGGGACCAGAGTGGCCGTAAAGAGTTTACCGATCGCTTTGTCAAGGAGGCCATGGGTTCTGTGAACCGGGTGGCCCATACGGATATCTGCGGGCTTGGCTTTCGCATGGGGAATTTCGCCCTTTCCGAAAAAAAAGAAGTTGAATTCAAGGCCGACCCCTTAAATGCAGAATATATCCTTGTCTTCGGCGCAAATATTTATGAAGCGCTGCAACCGGGGATCAACACCTACGGAGCCATAATCGCCAACCGGGCCTCCTCTGAAAAAGTCAAATTCACCATTATAGACCCGAGGGCCACAAACGCCTCTGTCCATGCCGATAACTGGATACCTGTCAAACCAGGGCAGGACGGAGCCTTTGCGATGGGCCTTGTGCGCTGGATCATCGACAACAACCATTTTAATCGTGCCTATTTGACCGCCGCAAATCCCAAGGCAGCTGAAAATCTGGGACATGGCTCTTACAGCAATGCCAGCCATCTTATTATTACTGAACCCGGACACAAAAACTTTCGACGTTTTCTCCGCATGTCCGACCTTAACCCTTCCTTAACTGACGATGCCGCCAAGGCCTATGTTGCCCTGAACACAGATTCGCAACCGGTTGCCTTTGACAGTCTTGATGCAGGGCAGCTGGACCGTGAGACGGCAGTCATGGACATGGCAGGTAAATCCATCCGGGTGAAAACCGCCTTCCGAGCCCTGAAGGAAGAAAGCTGGAAATATTCCATAGATGACTATGCACACCTGGCTGGCGTAGATCGTTCATCCATTGAAAAGGTTGCTCGGGAATTCACCTCCCACGGCACCAAGGCTGCGGTCTGCCAATACCACGGCGCCGGCAACTACGCAAGCGGCGTCCCGGCAGCCTATGCAGTGGCCGTATTAAACGCCCTGATCGGCAGTGTTGACCGCAAAGGCGGCTATCTCAAGGGTGGTGGTGCAGCAGCCCCGTGGAATACCGGCAGCTATGATCTTAAGACCTTTCCCGGTCAAATCAAACCAAAAGGGGTAATGCTCTCCCGGGAAAAATCTTCGTATGAATCCAGTAGTGAGTACAAACAGAAAAAGGCTGGCGGTGGAACCGGCTATCCCGCCAAACGTCCCTGGTTTCCTTTCAGTGCAGGAGGACTCTGCGTTGAAACCCTGAGTGGCATTGACCAGATGTATCCTTATCCCTGCAAGATCCTTTTCACCTATTTTTTCAACCCGGTGTACTCCATTCCAGGTGGGCAACGCTTTGCACAGACCCTCAAGGATGATCAAAAGGTTCCCTTACATGTCTCCATTGATACCGGGATCAACGAATCGAACTTATATGCCGACTACATTGTTCCTGACATCACCTATCTGGAGGGACATTACGCTTTCCTCACCCCCCATGCCCCGGCAATGAAGTTCACTGCGGTAAGAACACCGGCCATAAATCCTCGAACCGCCTACACCAAGGATAATCGTTCCTTCTGCCTGGAAACATTTTTAATTGATCTGGCAGTGACCTCCGGGCTTCCCGGCTTCGGAGCCAACGCCATCCCCGGTAAAAACGGTGAGTCATTCTCGCTCTTCAAAGGTGAAGACTACTATCTGCGCGGCATTGCCAATCTAGCGGAAGGTGCAAAAGTGAAAGAAGCGGATGACGAGGAAGTACTCTTTGTTGAAAAAAACTACCCGGTGGCCACCTACAAGGCTCTGATTACCGAGAAACAGTGGCGGCAGAGTTGTTTTCTCCTGGCTCGGGGCGGAGTTTTTACCCTGCGTTACGAAGACGGCTTTGATGCTGAAAAACATTTGAACGGGATTAAACGAGTCGTTTTGTACAATGAAGACCTGGCCACCAGCAGGAATTATCTGAACGGTAACTATTTTGCCGGCAGCGCCACTTATATGGCTCCGGAAGACAGCGCCGGCAACAATCTTGAATATACTGACCGAAAGTATTTCTACAACTTGGTTACCTACAAGATGAACCTGCATGCCCAATCCCGCAGCACCTCACACCAATGGGCGATGGAGGTTTTTCCGGAAAACTTTGTCATTATGCATGCAAAGGACGGTGCCAGTCAAGGAATCAAGAATAACGACAAGGTCCTGCTCACCTCGCACAGTAATCCCCAGGGGATACAAGGCAAAGTGAAACTGAGTACTCTTGTACGACCTGGCTCGGTCGCCGTCTCCTTTCACTATGGTCATACCCAGCTAGGTGCCTCTTCTCTGCCGATCAAGGAAGCGTCAAAGCTGTTTTTAGGAGGCAATACAGTTTGCGACATTAAAGGATTAAAAGGAAATCCGCGCCTTGGAACCGGCATCTTACCCAATAAACTTTCCCGGTTGGATGATAATCTTGGTGGCCTGCCACTGGTCGATATAATTTCGGGAATTCCGGACTTCAGCAGCACTCGCGTCAACATTCAAAAAGCAAGCTAAACAAATTGATGATTTTCAAGAAAATCATCTGATGGATGGCTGCGGAAACAAGGCTCTAGGCAGTAGTTCAGTGAAAGCCTTTGAGTCAATTCAAAGCCAATAATGTTGTCTAATCGTAAAGGAGGTAATGAGGCATGAAAAACTTGTTATTTATTTGTATGACCCTGATATTGGGGATCTCTTCCAACGTGGCCCATGGAGCCAGCAGTGCCGCAGGGACTGTGACAATGACGGTTGACATGTCTGCCCAACCGCAAGGCCAGGACGCCAAGTTATGGATTCCCTACCCGGTATCCGACAGCCATCAACTTATCTCAGACATCAAGGTTTCTGGAGATTTTGCCACCTCGGGTGTCTACACGGACCGATCCTTTGGCACTCCCATTCTCTATGCCGAATGGCCAAAAGATGCCGCAAGCCGCAAACTGACCTTTTCCTTTTCTGTGGAGCGTCAGGAAATCAGACAGACCGGATTTCCCACGAAAGAACCTAAATGGAATCCTGCTGATTATGCAGAATATTTAAAACCCACCAGCCTCGGCCCCATAGACGGAGAAGTTAAGCGTCTGGCCGACACGATTACCAAGGGAAAAACCACTGTTCTAGCTAAAGCGGAAGCAATTTATAACTGGACAGTGGAAAGCATGTATCGTGATCCCGCTACAGTTGGTTGCGGCAAAGGTGATGTCTGCGCACTCCTGCAAAAACCGGGCGGTAAATGTACCGATATTTCATCAGTCTATGTTGCTCTGTGTCGTGCGTCGGGGGTTCCGGCACGGGAGATTTTCTCCATCCGTTTGGGCAAAAAAGCAGAAGAAAACATCACTGAATGGCAGCACTGCTGGGCCGAGTTTTTTCTTCCTGACTTCGGCTGGGTTACCGTTGACCCCGCCGATGTAAGAAAAGCCATGCTCGTCGAAAAGCTGGAACCAAATGATCCAAAAACCAAAGAATATCGTCAGTTTTTCTGGGGTGGAGTTGATCCATTCCGTGTTGTGATTGCCCAAGGGCGTGATTTAGTCCTGAACCCGCCTCAGTCAGGAGCTCCGTTGAACACTTTCGGCTACCCCTATGCTGAGGTTGGAGGACAAGTCCTTGATTTTTATGCACCCAAAAACTTTGTGTACCAATATCTCTTCAAGCAAAAATAATTTTGTGATCCATTGAGCTCTACAATCATCACAGAAATGCTAAAAAGGCACAGGCGCGGCAACTCAGCAGTATGCTGAGAAACCGCGCAGTGCTGAAGATGAACACATTCTATTTCGATCAAATTGGCAAACGGCTGAGAACAGAGATATCAAGCAATATCATACTCATAGCATTATGACTAATCAGAATCTATTCATTTGAAAAACCTTCCCCGGAAGAACAATATTTAGCTCTTACTCCGTTTATTGTAGGAGCAATTCCAGACATGACAGCAGAAAAGACCTTACTGCAAAAAATTTTATTCCCCAGAGAGCAAACAACAACCTAAAATTGGAGAGAAACCATGAGTGATTACCGTCAAATGTGGACTGATCTGGGCTTGAATCTGCCTGCCCACGATGCCTTGCTGAACGCCCTCCCCGGTCTGTATAAGGAGATCTATCTTTCCCAGACAGACCGGCCCAAGGGAATGGAATATTTCGATTTTGTGGTCTCCGAGATCCATGGCCTGCGAGTCAGGGAACTGATGGATCACAAGGCCAAAGGCGGCAAGGTGCTGGCCGCCATGTGCGTCTTTGTCCCTGAAGAGGTGGTTTATGCGGCGGGGGCCATCTGCGTGGGCCTGTGCGGCGGCATTGACTGGGCCAGCGACGAGGTGGAAAAGATCCTGCCGCGCAACCTCTGCGCCCTGATCAAATCCTTTATGGGCTTTAAGCTCGACAAGGTCTGCCCCTATTTTGAGGTGGCCGATCTGGTGGTCGGTGAAACCACCTGTGATGGCAAGAAGAAAAGTTTCGAGGTACTGAACGACTATATCCCGGTGCACGTCATGGAAACCCCGCAGATGAAGAACGAGGCGGACTACCGCATGTGGGCCGGGGAAATCCGTCGTTTCATCACCGTTGTAGAAAAGCTCACCGGCAACACCATCACCGAAGAAAACCTGCGCCAAGGCATCCGCAAAATCGACGCCCGGCGCAAGGCCCTCCAGCGCCTCTCCGCCACCCGCAAGGCCAGCCCCTCGCCCATCAGTGGAAAAGACGCCCTGCTCATCAACCAGATTGCCTTTTACGACGATGTGGATCGCTTCACTCTCAAGGTCAACGAACTCTGCGATGAGCTCGAACAGCGAAATGCCGATGCCTCCCCCGCAACCATCGAGGACGATCTGCGGATCATGGTCACCGGCACCCCCATGGCCATCCCCAACTGGAAGATTCCCCATCTGGTGGAGACCTCGGGTGCCCGCATCGTGTTTGACGAGTTGTGTACCGGTGAGCGTTCCTTCCAGAACCTGGTGGGCGATATGGCAGACAAGGATATGGATGGCATGATCGAGGCTATCTGCCGCCGCAGCCTGGAGATCGACTGCGCCTGTTTTACCCCCAACCAGCCCCGCATCGACAAGATCCTGACCAAGTCAAAGGAATACCGGGTGGACGGGGTCATCCATTATGCCCTGCAATCCTGCGACCCGTTCACCATCGAGGGCTTCCGGGTGGAAAAAAGTCTGAAAGAAAAAGGCATCGCCGCCATGCGCTTGGAGACGGACTATTCTCAGGAAGACGCGGGGCAGCTCAAAACCAGGATCGAGGCCTTCTTTGAAACCCTGCGTGAGCGTCGCGAGATGAACGGATGATCGCCGCCGGCATTGACATCGGGTCCCGCTCCATCGGCTTTGTCCTCATGGACGCCGATGGAGCGGTGATCCATCAGGAGCTCATGGATTCCGGCTATGACCCCATTGGTCGGGCGAAAAACCATGTCGCCGCCTTCGACTACGATCTCATCGTGGCCACCGGCTACGGGCGACACGCGGCCAACGCCCAGTTTGCCGATCAGGTCATCACCGAAATCAAGGCCTACGCCCGGGGAGCGCGGCTGGTGAGCCCGGAGGTTCGCTCCATTCTCGACATCGGCGGCCAGGACACCAAGGCCATCCTCCTCGACGAAAAGGGGGCCGTGGAGGAGTTCTATATGAACGAGAAATGTGCCGCCGGTACCGGCAAATTCCTCGAAGTGATGGCCGTGGCCCTGGGTTATACCCTCGATGAGTTTGTCGAATCCCCCTTTGGAGCCACCGGAGATGCGATCAAAATATCATCCATGTGCACCGTATTTGCCGAGTCAGAAGTGGTATCCCTGCTGCACCGGGGCGCGGAACGGGCTGACGTGGCCCGTGCCGTGCACGATTCCATCGCCGAACGAGCCGCCGGCATGCTGAAACGAACCGGAATGGTTCAGCCGGCGATGTTCGCCGGAGGCGGTGCCAAAAACCGCTTTCTGAGAAAGGCCCTGGAGGAGAGACTCAATATCGAATTTATCGTCCCCGAGGAACCACAGCTCATCGGCGCCATCGGCGCCGCCTGGGAGGCAACCCGCCTGTTGCGGAAAAAATAATCCTGCCGCCGCCAAAGGCAGACGCCACTTCTGGTCCCCCGCTCACCCATTTTCCTTCCCCTTCCCCCTGCCCCGTAAGCTCTTGACAAAATCGGGTTTGCGGGGTTAAGTCTGCACCCATATAGAATTGAGGAAAAGGTCCCCTTCAACGTGATCCGTTCCTTCGCTCGCACCCCTCAGTTCGACCTTTCCTGACCACTGAAAATGATTGTAAGCAGTGGAGAACAGGCTGGAGAATACCTCTTCTTTCATGTTGTTTCTCCCTTTCTCCTCCATTCCATCTCTTCTTTGCCGGCAATGCCTCCCATGTCAGAAACAAGCACCCCTCAGGATCTCTCTTTTTTCTACGGTTTCCTTGCCCGGTGCATGCAGTATCCCGATCCCCAATGGATGAATGAGGAGTTTTTTCAGGCCTTCTTCAGTCTGGTGGACACCCTGGGTGCCACCGTGGAAGGCAAGGAAATCCGGGATGCCCTGAAACACTCTCCCGACCCCATGGAAGCCTTGCAGATTGAATACACCCGTCTCTTTATCAACGGGGCTCCCCATGTGGTCGCCCCCCCCTATGCCTCGGTGTACATGGACAAATCCCTGCAGGGCGCCTTCGCCCTGAAGACCCTGAGTTTCTACCGGGAAAAAGGCTATGTCATGGAAAAAGACGCGGACCTGCCTGACCATCTGATCCACGAACTCGAATTTCTTTCCCTTCTGGCCCGGGACAATGACCTGGCCGGAGAGGAAGAATTCCTGACCACACTCTTTCGCCCCTGGTACCAGCAGTTTTGTCCCCGGGTCGGCCAAGAAACTCGCCATCCCTATTACCGGATGGTTGTTAACCTTATTGATTTTTTTACTTCGGAGGAAAAAAAAGATGGCTTTCAATGTAACGAGGCGTAAATTCCTGCAGACGGCATCCCTGGCAGCAGTCTCCATACCGCTGTCCAAGGTCGTCTGCGCGGAGACAGGCGTTACCAAGGCGTCTCTGGAACCAAAGGGCACCATGCACGACACGACGGTGGTGGGCGGGCTGTGCGAGATGTGCTTCTGGCGCTGCCAGATGGTGGGCAGGGTGCGCGACGGTCAGTTGATAAAACTGGAGGGCAACCCTAAATCCATTGATAACGGCACCTCCATCTGCGCCCGGGGCAATGCCGGTATCAAGCTGCTCTACGATGTGGATCGTCTGAAATACCCCTTAAAAAACGTGGGCAAACGCGGCGAGCCGGTGTGGAAACGGATCTCCTGGCAGGAGGCCCTGGATGAATGCGGCAGCAAGCTCAAGGCCGTGGTGGACCAGCATGGCCCCCAGGGCATCTGTGTCTTTCCCCATGGTGCCTCAGCCAAATATCCCATGCACTATTTTGAGCGCACCGTGGGCACCCATAATGTCAGCGAGGCCTCCTTCTTCCAGTGCCGCGGCGTCCGCGACACCGCTTATATGGCCAGCATCAACGAGGCCCCGGAAGAGTTCGTGGATATGGCCAACGCCAAGGTCATCTTCCTGGTGGGCTGTCATTTTGGTGAGAACATCCATGTCTCCCACACCAAAAACTATATCAAGGGACTCCAGAACGGCGCCAAACTGATTGTTGCCGACCCCCGCTATTCCGCCTCGGCGGCCAAGTCCGACATCTGGGTGCAGATCAAGCCGGGCACCGATACCGCCTACCTCCTCGCCATCATGAATTATCTGGTGAAGAACAAAAAATATAACCAGGAATTTGTCACCAACCATACTGCCGGGTTCGACAAGTTTTCCCAGTCCATTGCCGAATGGACCCTGGACAAGGCTGCCCAGGAGTGTGAGATCCCGGCGGCTCAGATCAAGGAGGTGGCAGACCTGCTTGCCGCCAATGCACCCAATGTCACCATCCACCCCGGACGTTTTTCCTCCTGGCATGGAAACGACTTCCAGCGTGGCCGGGCCCTGGCCTGCCTCACTGCCCTGCTGGGCGCCTACTATGTGAAAGGGGGCTGGCTGCCTCCCAAGCGACCCAAACTGAACAAGACCAGCTGGGCCGCCGCCGAGCATGGGAATGAGCACAACCTCAACTACAGCGGCGACAAGATGCAGCACCCCTATTCCCCGCCCGGCACTCCCACCGAACTCATCCGGGACTGCGCCATCAGCGGCAAACCCTATCCCATCAAGGGCTGTGTGGTCTGGGGGCAGAACCCCATGCAGACCATCCCCAACCAGGAGAAGATGAAACAGGTCTTCAAGGCCATGGATTTTGTCATGTGTGTGGATGTCATGCCCACCGATGTCACCATGTGGGCCGACATCCTCCTGCCGGAAGCCTCGTATCTGGAGCGGTTCGACGAGATCAAGGTCGGCGCGGCCTATGCCAAGGCCGGTGATACCGAACCCACCCAGTACATCGCCCCCCGCTATCCCATGGTGGAACCCCAGTTTGAACGCAAGGATCAGGTCTATATCACCAACGAAATTGCCAAACGTATGGGTCATGAGCAGGATATTCCGGTTCAGACCCTGGAGGAACTGGTGAACAAGACTCTGGAGGTCTCCAAGACAACCCTGGCCTCGATCAAGGCGGAAGGCGGAATCCACCTCCAGCCGGGAAAACCGGCCGGTACCGTGCCCGAGGATTTCATGGTCCTGTTGTTCAGCGATGAAATTGCCGCGGCCGGCTTCCCCGGCGCTCCCACCTATATCCCGGTGGAAAATGTCCCCGCCGGTCACGCCCGTCTGCTCTTTGGCCGTGCCCCGGTGCATTCTTTCAGTCGGACCCAGAACAATATCTGGCTCCATCATGCCATGCCGGTGAATCCGGTCTGGCTGAACGATGAAGTGGCGGCCAAACTTGGCCTGAAAGAGGGTGACACGGTGGGACTTGTCAACAGCGAGGGAGTCAAATCGCGCACCACCACCATCGTCAAGGTGACCCCGGGGATCAGGAAGGATTGTGTCTATATGTACCATGGCTACGGAATGGTCAATCCGATGTTGACCATCGGCAGCGGCCAGGGTGTTGATGAGCAGAGCCTGATCACCAAGATCGCCATCGACCCGGAGTCCGGTGTTCATGGAATGCGCAACAATTTCGTGAAACTGACCAGGGATGGCAAGACCCTGGATATGCCGGCTTGAACCAAACCATGATTCCATGGAATCGAGTTGACAGCAAAAGGGAAGGCCTAGGCCACAACATTCCAGCATGAATGCTCCCGCATCGCGCTCGCCAGGGATACCAATGACCCGACCGGTGAGGCTGTCAACCTGCACACACATTGAAACAAAATTATTAGGAGGATTTCTCTCATGCAATATGGAATGATCATCGATCTTGAACGCTGTGTCGGCTGTCACGCCTGCACCATCGCCTGTTTGTCGGAGTGGGAGGTTCCGGTGGAGTTTCACCGCAACTGGGTCCACCGCCTGGGGCCGAGCAAGGTGGAGGGCGAGCTTGCCTCCACCTACTATCCCGGTCTCTGCAATCACTGCACAAAGCCGCCCTGCGTCGATGTCTGCCCGGCCGATCCGGTGAAGATGACCTTTACCGACGCTGCCGGCAAGACCATCACCCAATCCGTGGCCGCGACCTGGAAAGATCCGGTCAACGGCACCGTCCAGATCGACAAAAGCCGCTGTCTCGGCTGTGGCGCCTGCGTCGAGGTCTGCCCTTACGATGCCCGCTATATCAATCCGGCCATGATTGATGATGTCGGAGACGGCAAGGCCGACAAATGCACCTACTGCATGCCCCGGGTCGAGGCCGGACTTCTCCCCGCCTGCGTCCAGACCTGTATCACCAATGCCCGGATCTTCGGCGACCTGGATGATCCCAACTCAGAAGTGGCCAGGTATGTCAAGAAAGGGGCAAAGGGACTGGAGCCCAAAGGCGGCAACATTGGTCCCAACTCCATGTATTACGGCAGGAAGAAGGACATCAGTCTCCTGTTCCGGGACTTTACCCCGGCGGCCTTGGCCGATGTCAATGCCATCAACCGCCGGACAATGCTGACAACCATGGTCAAACCGGCGATGCGAAAGGCGCAGGAGCTTGGCCTTCTTGGCCTGGCCGGGACCATGCTGGTGCAGGGACGGGGCCAGGATGAGGACAAGAAGAAGGGATAAAGGGGTGGATTCTTTTTTTCTTGCTTGAAGGACCACCAGGTCCCTGCTTAAAACAAGGGACCACCCCCAACCCCCTCCTTAAAACAAGGACCACCCCCAACCCCCTCCTTAAAACAAGGAGGGGGCTTGAGAGTCGGGAAGGGAGGGGGATGGTGACAAACAAACGGGGGCTGTCCGCCGGAGTATTTGGTGGACAGCCCCCGTTTGTTTTGGAACATTGTCCCATCACCTCCGTGGCATCGAGTTCCACCTTTATTCTTCCGGCGGCTGAATCAGTCTGGCGATCTTTTCCAGTCCCTTGACAAAGGTCATGGGCGAGGGGCTGCAGATGAGATCGGGATCAACCACAAAGACCTGATCATTCTGCACTGCTGAAATGGGGGTAAAGCGCATCCACTCCTCTTTTTCCCTGCCACCCATGCCCCCCTCACTGCCCATGATCGCAACAATAATCACATCGGGGTTCTGGGCGGTGACCATCTCGTAATTGTAGCGGCCTTCCCGCTTCCCCGCTGCGATATTGATGCCGCCGGCGAGGACGATAAAGTCGTTGGTAAAGGAATCCTCCGCCGAAGAAAAGAGCGGGTTGGCGCCCACCTGCAGGAACACCTTTCTCGGCGGCAAGCCCTTCACCCGCTCCTGGATGGCGCTCACCTCGGCCTGGGCCTCGGCAATGATTTCACGTGCCTTCGCCTCAAGCCCGAGCATCTTTCCAAGCTCCAGAAATTGGTCACAGATGGAGGCAAAGCTGGAGGGCTGATGAAAATGCACCACCCGCACCCCGGAGGCCGAAAGCTGGGCCACCTGCTGGGGACTGGTCAGACCGGTGGCCAGGATCAGATCCGGCTGGAGGCTGAGGATCTGCTCGATATTAAAATGCATCACCGAGCCGATCTTTACCTTTTCCCTGGCCGCCGGGGGATGGATACAATAACTGGTATTGGCCACCAGTCGATCCTGGGCCCCGAGCAGATAGATATTTTCGGTATTGATCGGCCCCAGCGAGACAATGCGCCGGGGATACCGGCCCTCCTCGCTGAAGGCCTCTGGCGCTGACAAGGCAAGGACCGTAAACAGAAGCAGAAAGAGAGTGAGAACTTTGAATTTATTCATTTTTTTAGTGTATTATTCAAATTTTGCTCTCGGAGTCTCGCCCACTCGCCCCCCGGCGAAACAAGCACACCGTCATCCTCGAGCCCTTTTATCGGAAATCCAGTTTGCTCCATTCAGTGAGGTATGGATTCCCGCCCGCGCGGGAATGACGGCTCGTGGACAGACATCTTCATTTTTTTATACTGGATCCAGCCCATCCAATACGGGTTCCCATGCGGCGCGTAGGAACCAGAAGAAAAAGCCCCCTCCTTGTTTTAAGGAGGGGGTTGGGGGTGGTTCTTGTTTTAAGGAGGGGGCTGGGGGTGGTCCCTTTTGTTAAGGAGGGGGTTGGGGGTGGTCCCAGCTCCCGCACCGAATCTACCACGACCACCGCAACCCGCCCCAGATCGAGCGCCCCGGCATGGGGTAGCCCTTGACATAGGCATAGTCTTCATCAAAGAGGTTCCGAAGTTCACCGCGAATGGTATAATCTCCGTATTTTTCACTGCGCAGGAACCGGTAGCTGAGGCTCAGGTCGGTGACGATAAAGCTGTCCAACTCCACCACAGTATAGTTGTAGGGGTAGGAGGATTCATATTCACCCACCTGCTGCGGCCCGGTATAGGTCAAATTAAGCCGACCGGAAAATCCGGCCCCATCGGCAAAGGACAGTCCCGTGGACAATGTCATATCGCTCGTGTAAAGCAGATCCTCACCCGTGGCATCGTCCTCGTAGCGGGTCAGCCAGGTCATATCGACAAAGGGCCGGACCTCCCATGCCCAGTGCAGGGGTTCACCGATATCATAGGAAAGCGCAGCCTCAATCCCGCTGATGCTGGCACTGCCCAGATTGGTGTAACTGCTGACGCCCCCTCCCAGACTCTCAACGACAATTTTATCATCATAGTCGGTGGTAAACCAGGTCAAGGCCCCGGCGAGCCCTGACTTGGTGTAGTCAACTCCGCCTTCCCAGGTCAGACTTGTTTCTGGATCAAGATCGGGATTACCAACGGTACGGCCAAAAGCAGTCTGGATATCATAGGCCAGCTGATTGGCAGAGGGCATGACAAAGCCCTGCGCCACCTGACCCCGCAGCTTGAGGGCATCGGTGAGAAGATAGGCGAGGCCCACTTGCGGCGTCAAATGGGAGGTATCCTCGTCGCGGCCAGCTGGCTCATTGATCTCCACTGAATACCAGTCCTGACGGACGCCGCCGGAGAGGGTCAACCGCTCGTCGAGAAAACCTAACCTGGCCAGCAGGAAAAGGGCCGGGTTTTCATAGGTGGTAAGCTCCGGGCTGTAGGTGTTTTTCACCTCATACCGGAGCCAGTCGAGGCCGGTGGTCAGATGCAGGGCCCCAAATGCCCCGCTTATCTGGGCCTGGGCTCCCTGCTGGTCGGTTTTATTGCTTGTCGCTAAACCGTCATCAAAGCCCGAGGGATTGGAAAACAGAGGAGCGGTCCAGATATTCTCATCCTTGCCGAAGAAATAGCGCCCCATCCAGCGATAGAGTCCAGAGCTGCTTTGGCCGTTGTACGAACTGTCCACGGAGTAGTTGCTCTTGTCATTGAAGTTATCGGTATCGTTGGCACTGAGGTAGTAGGGGTCGCCGGCATGATCCACATCAAAATCGGTGACGATCACCCCGAAACGGTTCTTGGGGGAAAACTCGTACCCGGCATTGAGGCTGGCGCCGGTCTGGGCATCAAAGCCGGTGTTGGCATAGGTGACGCCGCTGCCGGTTTTATAGTCACCTTGGGTGGAACGGCTGAGGGCCCCGGCGAAATCAAAGCCCTTCTCCCTGGCCGTGCCGCCGATGCTGCCTTCCGCCTCGCCAAAACTGCCGCCCCCGCCCTCAACAAAGGCCGAATTCCCCTTGCCCTGGCGGGTGATGATGTTCACCACCCCGCCCATGCCGCCGGAACCGTACTGTACCGCCCCGGGGCCGCGGATAATCTCGATGCGTTCAACGTTCTTGGTCATAATCTTGGCCAGATTGCCGGTTCCCGCCCGGCGACCATCGAGCAGGACCAAAACATGGCCCTGGAGATCGTTGCCATGGGTCTCAGTACGGAAGCCGCGAATACCGATTGAGGTCGCAACGCCTGGATATTTATGGATATGGCCAATACCCTGTTCGGCAATGAGATCCCCCACCGAATCGGCAGTACTGCGTTCAATCTCATCGCGATCAATGACGGTGAGATTGGAACTCACCCCGCTTTGCTTCTCCAGCACCCGGCTGGCGGTGATGGTCAGATAGGTCTTGCCGTTGATGGTCTCAACC
>JACDZJ010000352.1_pt1 | contig 14191 bp, 11 predicted proteins | sample 7365721 | NCBI WGS metagenome assembly JACDZJ01 (sample SAMN15143480, study PRJNA637477) | pond metagenome | biome: freshwater wetland ecosystem [ENVO:00000243]; feature: pond [ENVO:00000033]; material: pond water [ENVO:00002228]; isolation source: pond water containing pink berries ... | reverse complement strand
TTCGAATCGGTATCTCCCATCATATACCATATCAGGGAGTTCTTCTAACCCTGATGAACAAGATATTCTTTCCCAAATTTTTTCAGGCCCTCTGACCATACAGATGCAGGGGATGTGTACTGACAAGGGCGAGCCCCGGTGAACGGGACAAATGCCTTTCGCAGCTGTTTTTCCTGCAAAAAGCAAGAAAAGAATCTGTAAGGCATTCAATGAGGCGGAAGAGAAAGAAACACCCGGACGAACATTTTCCTGCCGGAACAAACCGGTTCCGACAGAAATGGAAAACAGTATGGAATTAAACCTTGAATTGCTGCATCAGTTTTTCCAGTTCAAGGGCAAGATGTGACAAGCTCCGGGCATTCATCAAAACCTGATTGCTCCCTTCGCTCACCTGACCGGCCTCTTGATTTATTTCCGCTATATTTTCTGTGATTTCAGCTATGACCATCGTACTTTGCGCTACATTTCCATTCACTTCGACTATTCCTGAAGATGTCTGAGAAATATTGCTGGCAATTTCATTGGTCGCAACAGACTGCTCTTCCACGGCTGAGGCAATCCCGTTGATGACATTGCTGATCTCCAGGATCACCTCGGAAATCTTATGAATATCTTCAATGGTGGAGGTGGTGGTGTCTTGAATCTCGTCAATCTGGCCTTTGATCTCAACCGTTGCCGCTGCTGTCTGGCGGGCGAGTTCCTTGATCTCATTGGCAACCACAGCAAACCCTTTTCCGGCTTCACCTGCCCTTGCCGCCTCAATGGTAGCGTTCAGGGCGAGCAAGTTGGTCTGCGCAGAAATCTCGCTGATCGTTTCCGTAACTCTTCCAATCTTGTGTGCTGATTCGCCAAGGGATATTACCTTGGTGGACGTCAGCCTTGACTGATTCACCGCATTTTCAGAAACCGCTCTCGCTTTTTCGGCATTCTGACTGATCTCATTCACCGTTGCCGTCATCTCTTCGGTGGCAGCGGCAACCATATTGACACTGTTGGTTGACTGTTCCATGGCTGCCGACACTGAATGAAGATTCGTGCTCATTTCCTCCGCCGCAGCAGCTACTGTATTCGATTTCTCAGCCGTGCCACGGGCAGAACCCGATAGTTGCAGTGAGACGGCAGCCATGTTGGTTGACGAGGAGGTGAGTTGATGAGCATCGTGAATGATCTCAATCATCATTGTTCGGAGTTGTGAAATCATGGTGTTCAGGGAGTTGCTCATGTCACCAATTTCATCTTTTTGATCAACGTCGAGTCTTCCCGTCAGATCACCATGAGCCATACTGTCGGCCAGGGAAGCAACTTTTTTTACAGGACCGTTAATGGAGCGAATAATCAGAACCGCGAGAAGAGTGCTCAGGCAACTGGCCACAACCAGAAGAGCAATGATGATGATCCTGGACCGACCGGCACTGTCATCAGCTTCTCTGGCAGCTGTGCTGGAACGCTCTGTTTGAAAAAGAACCATGGCTTCGCAGGTATCAAAATATTTCTTTTGAACGTTTCGCAGTTTGGTCAGCAGCATTACCTTGGCCTTGTCGAGCTCATCGCCATTAATAAAACCAATATAAATATCACGCTGTTCAATATAAGCAGCCTGTGCCTCTTCCAGATCTTTGAGGAGTGATATTCCTTTTTCACTTTTTATTGTCTTCCTCATGGATTGAAGAATTTTATTCGTCTGTTCCTGCGAGTCGGTAATTCGTTTCAGTTCCTCTGTCCTGACCTTCTGGGTTGGATCTATGAGAATATTCCGAAGGGCTCGAGCGCTTATGTTGACGTTCTTAATGATGGTATTAGCCTGTTCTACCTTGGGCATACGGTCATTGACCAGTTTGCCCATATGCTGATTCAGGGTGCCGATGACATAGATGGCCACACCCCCGTTGACCAGCAATAAGATCATGATAATTCCAAAAGCCAGGGTCAGACGTGTCCCAATTTTCATGTTTTTTAACATAATCGCAGTTTACTGTTAGAGATTAAACGTGTAAATCAAGCATGTTGCATTGCCTGATAAAATTACTTAGGCTTGAATTGAGACCTTGGAACGAAGAGCAGGCAAGTAAATATGATTGGAAAGGTACAATGGATGAGGGAACTGAGCAATCAGAAAAAAAAGGAGGGCCCTGGCAGCTGTCCGCTGACAGATTGTTTCAAGCCATTCTGGCAAAAAAGGCACTTGCATGGGCAATTCCAGGACAGATATGGAAGCCATTGATGAGAATGGGGAATAATCGGCTTTACCCCTTGAGTGAATGGACTGTTCAAGGATGGTCTTCGCTCCTCAAGAAAAGACGATCAAGGAACTCAGTACATATTGAATACCGGCAGTTTTTTAATCAGAAAAAAAACGGCTGACCCCCAAAAAAAAATCCGCTTGTTCCGGGGAGAAGATTCCCCGGAACAAGCGGTTATTCAGAGCTTTTTGTTAATGTTCAAGCTTGAGTCCCCAGCCTTCAAACATGAAAAGGATGGAGAACCCAAACCACAAGGTATAGAAGACATATCCAACGAGAGAGCTGACTACCAGTACCGCCTTGTCCCTCATGGATTGCGCCTGAATCCCATAAAAATTGTAACCCGGCTCAACGGCCTTGGTTCGTGCCTGATAGAGAATCTTTGATTCCGCAAATTTCTCCTGCTTGGTCAGGCTCTTTTCCATTGATTTCAGAACATTGTACCAGTCGAACATGACCTGTTTTTCGTTGGAGCCATATTTCGCGCTGATCGCTTTGCCGTCGTTGTTGTACATGAAATCAGCATCAGCCAGAATGGCAACCAGCATCCCGCCAAGATCCCCGCTCACCTTGACCTCTTTTTCCCCAGCCTCAACCTTCATGCCGGCAGGTTTCAACATCGCGGCAACTCTGTCTGCGGTGAGATTGGCATCGGTTTTAATTTTCACCTCAATCATCTTCCCCTTGAATGCCTCAGCCTTTTTCAATGTGGCAGGGATATAGTAGGCAGATCTTTTGGATATGGAATTGTACATATTGTCCATATAGTCTAGCATATTTACTTTTTTGCCCTGACCTGGATACAGTGGTGACAGGAGCAGGGCAAAAACGATCCAGAAGGCTATGTGGAGGATCAGGCCACCGTAGAATTCTTTTTTGTTGGCAATCATGCTTTTACCTCCTTGTGCGCGTGGCCCTCTCCCTTGAGGACACTTATATTAGTGAAAAAGATATAGAAAACCCAGATGGCAAAGGCGCCAAGCACTCCAAAGAAAATATAGTTACCCACCACTTCAAGAATCTTGCCCGTTTCAGGAGACATTGAGATAAAGCCAAGGCTTGCAAGTTTAGCAGGCAGAGCAAAGGCACGGTTTACAAAGCCGGCTGAGGTGGCAACGGCATACAGACCATTGATGGTGGAACCACTGACAACCTTGGTAATCAGCGAACCGACCTGAATGCCGATCAACGAGCCAAGCAGCATGCCCATGGCGAGGGTGTAGAAGATGAAACCATACACGGCATACTGGGCCAGGCCAGCGTAACCAGCGGTAAAAATAATCTGAAAGATATCGGTACCAACGGTGGTAGCCGAAGAGACACCCAGGGTATAAACAAAGATCGGGAAGGTTAAAAATCCACCACCCACGCCCATAACGGAGGCAGCCATACCAACAAGAAAGCCGCAGAGTACGAGGAATATCCACGATATTTTTCGACCGCCGGGGGTTACGCCTTCATCAAAGACGACCATGGGTGGAAGATTCACGGACTGAATTCTGCGGGCTATATTGGTCATCCCGGCGGTGCCAGCGGCTATATCGGCAGCCTTTTCCGGAGGTGCAGGCTTCAGGGAACGGAAGTAATCCAACAAGGCATAGGAGCACAGGAATCCCAGCATGAAGACATAAATGGTGGTGATAAAGGCATCGCTCATCACAGGGTTGAACTCATACAGGGCACGGTTGAGCCAACCGCCCAAGGTGGCGCCGGCCATGGAGCCGACGAGGAAAAAAACGGCCAGTCCAACAGAGATGTTTCCCAGTTTGCGATGGAGAACACTTCCCATGATCGCCTTGGCGAAGATATGAAACAGATCGGTACCCACGGCAAGGATACCCTTGACACCGGCACTCATCAAGGCGGGCGCTATGATAAATCCACCGCCGGCACCAATACAACCGGTGATCAGACCGGCCACAATGCCCACAGCAATGGAGGCAAAAAAGATGGTGGGGGTGTAAAAGGCGGGGGCATAGGCATTCTTGCCGCCCAGCATCCCAGGCAGTTTGGCCACAACGTCATCGGCAAAGGCGACGCCCCCGACAAGAATGGGGATGATGAGCAGACATAAAATCGCGATTCGTTTGCGATCATGCAGGATGGTGTTCGAGCAATCAAGTTCCCACTTGGCATGAGCCCTGGCGCCCATCAGCATAAACTGGTTCAACTCCTTAAAAAACTTCATTTTCAGCTCCTCCTTGTTTGTGTTAAAATGATGCCTGGAAAATTCCGGACATCAGAGAATGCCTCCCGGTTCGTCCCGTTCCAGCCCCGTATATCAACTCGGATTCATAAACATATCATGTTTAATCTGAGCCTGTTCAATCTTGTCCTGTTGCATCCTCTTCCGCTCATAGGCTTGACTGAGCTTTTCCAGCAGGGACTCAAATTCCATCGGTTTCATCAGATAATCAAAGGCCCCGAGTTTCATCCCATCGATTCCCGATTCCACCGAGGCATGACCGGTGAGCATGACCACCTCCAACAACGGTTTGAGCTGCTTGATCTCCCGCAGGGCCGCAATGCCGCCCATCCCCGGCATCTTGACATCGAGCAGAACAACATCAATGTCACCGTGTTTGATGCGTTCAATGGCCAACTCGCCACTTTCAACACCCTCCGCAGTAATGTCTCTCTTGGTCAACCTTTTGATCGTCATATCGCGAAATTCCTGCTCATCATCAACAACCAGTACGTTAAAAAGTGTCATAGCTCTTCTCCTTTTTTAAGATATTGCCCCTTCGTATCCAAATGTACCTTCTTCCTCCTGCCCTGGTTCACCCATTTTCCTCAATGGCAGGGTGATGGTAAAAATGGCGCCTCCCGTCTTTTTGTTGTTCACATCAATTTTTCCTCCTAATTTTTTCATGATATCGTAACAGATGGACATCCCCAGGCCTGTTCCCTTGCCTGGTTCTTTGGTTGTAAAAAATGGATCAAAGATCTGCTTCATGACTTCCGGCGAAATGCCCGGGCCAGTATCGGAAAACTCAATGTAAATAGACGCATCATCCGCCCTCGTGCTGACGACAATCTTGCCGTCATGGTCCACCGCATCCAGGCCATTATTGAGTATATTCAAAAACACCTGCTGCACCTGGGGACCATCGCTCATCGTTGTCGGCAGATTTTCATCCAGCTCTCTCTCAATGGTGATCTTGTTGCTGAGGGCCTCATTTTCGACAAAAGAAATCGTTTCCTCAATAAGCTCATTCACCCTGATACACTCTTTCTCCGTGGTCATCCTTCGTGAGAACCCCAGGAGTCGATGGGTAATCGTCCCGGCCCGGGTGACATGGAATTTGATCTTGGAAACCGCGTCGCGGTATTCGTCAAAATTTTTCACCAAAGCCGGGTCCTCATCGGGCAGCAGCTCTTCAATCCAGCCGGCCTGATTGGTGATCATCTGCAGGGGGTTATTTATTTCATGGGCAATTCCGGCCGCCAATCTGCCGATACTGGCCATCTTTTCGACCTGAATCATCTGCTGATCCATATTCGCCCTTCGACGGTCACTCCGTTCCAGTTTTCCCACCATATAACGGCAGAGAAGAACCGCAGAAAACATGAAAATGATGGTGGCGGCGGCAATGATCATGAGACTGTTATTCCGTCTCTCGTTGAATGAGCCCAGGGATTCGCTGACTTTGAACTTGATCATGAGCATCCATTGCCCTTCTTTTATCCACCGCGTTGTGTAAAGGTATGAGCCCATGACCTGGGCCGCTGTCCCCTCATGATGGACCAGCAATTCCCTCTCTGCCGAAGTCAGCTCTTTTTCACCCTGCAGGCTTGGAGTCTGAAATTCCCCTTCCGGGTTGACAATAAAGGCATCCCCGCTGTGGCCCATCTGGGCCTGATGGAGAAGGGCGTTGAATTTTTCAGAATTAATGGTTGCCCGAATGACGTAAGTTTTCAGCGGATCCGTGACGGCCACAACCAGATGGGGGATATTCCTGTACCCGAGAAACACATCAGAGACATGCTTCCCGGCAATCAGGGTGTCATTGAACCATTCAGCATCATGATATTTTTTACCCTCAACAAGAGCCCGATGGGGACCCACGTAGGAAAGCTGGACTCCCTTCGCATCAATGACCTGGAGATCGACGACATGGCCCCTTTCATTAATCGCCTTGAAAAGCCGGTCAAGATGGTCCTGATTCCCTATGACCTTGACCGGGTACATGCCGGACAGGGTTGAGAGGAGCAGGATCTGCTGGTCAAGATATTGCCGTATCGCATCACTCCGTTCTTCAGCCATGCGCATCCCGAACATCTCTATCCTCTGGATCGCGCATTGCCGTAAGTTGTGGATCGTCACCCAGGAGACAAACGCGGTGGGCACAAGGATAAAGATAAAAAAGGCCGAGAATAATCCCCTGCGTAAGCGCCTGTAATACTTCTCTTTCGTGTTCGTAGGTCCCATTTTGATTGTCCTTGAGCAATTTATTGAAAAAGAGCATTGACCTGCTCAACCAGAGCGTTGATTTCAATCCGTCGGGTCACAACAGCTTCCGCGCCGGAACATTGTATCTTGTGAATATCCTCCTGATCCATGCCCTGATCGATGATGGACAAGATCTTATTTCCCCCTATCTCTTTGGAATAGGTATTCAATTTGATCGCTTCCGTACACGCGGATACCGTATCGGTCACCAGAAGATCCGGGACAAAGGTCATTAATTTTAATTCTGCATCCTTGCCGTAGGCCACACAATCACAGATGAAATTGGCATCATTCTTTAATTTATGAAAAAATTTGATTAAGAACGTCACGTAAATGAACTCAAGGGTCTCACTGGCAAAAACAAAAAGGATCTTTTTTGCTTCAGCCGGAAGGATGACTTGCGGAATCGGCATGTTATATTGCACCAGAAAATCAACCAGATCAGAGCTTAAGATATTGATATTTTCGCCCTTCCCGCTGGCCTTCAACCCTTTCGTCTCGATCCATTTATGCACTCGAGCCTCCGAAACACAGCACACCGAAGCAACCTGTTCAATGCCAAGGAATATGATCTCGTGTTTTTTGAGCAGTTGCATTGCCATATGACTTTGTTGCCCTCACTGCTCTGGCCTGACCCCTGAGTCGATCCGAGCAGTTCCCCTTCATGGTACTCTTTCCCCCGTTTGCAGATCACTCCTGATAGCAACGGGGCCGATTTGAATGTTCTTGATGCACGTTCAAGGCCAGTTTACCATGTCTCCCGTTTTTTATATTTTATGTTCTAATCTCGAAGAGTTACAAGATTCACTCGGGCACGGCTCCGCCCAGTTTTCCCGAAATCCGCCCCAACAAAGTGCAATAATTGTGACAACCACCCGGATCTGTGCATAAATCTGCCCACAGAGGGGCCTTGCCACTAATTTTTCTCCAGGCAGCTCCGTCAAAAATGCTGGTTTCTCAAGGTGATTCCCCCTCAACGAGCCTTTAAGTGCCCTTTCCTGTGAGCAGCAGAGGCTCGGCAACCCGGGATTTTCGGCAAGCTCTGCCGGGTTTTCCTTGGGCCGGATGTGCGCGCGCTGAATAAGGCACAGCTTTTGACCGCTGAACTGCCAGTTGAGGACGAGTGTCTTTCCACTCTTAGAAAGAGATAACATACTCATTTTATTTTATATTTACCAGAAACTGTTACATTTTAGTGACACGAAAAAGCTTCTTCAAAAAAAAAGGAGCTGAAGTGTGTAAAAATATTGACAGACGAGAACGTGCAAGGTAGATTCGACCCGGAAAAGGGATACTTGATAGGTGATACATGGAGAGCAGCAGTGAAAGTGGAAAAGTCCTTACATTCAAAAGATGACCGCTTAATCGAGATCCTCGAAAAGCAGAAACAGGACCTGGTCGTCCGTGTTCTGAGAAAGCATGAAGAAGTAGAGGCCGGCCGGGAATTTACCAACAAGGTTCTTGCCAGCTTATCCGACCTCTTTTTCCTCTTCACCGACAGCTTTCAACTGGCCCAGGCGAATGAGGAGTTTTATCACACCCTGGGGTACAGCCCTGAGGATAAGGACCTGACACTGGCAGCCCTGGTGGGCGACGCGGAATATATCCAGATTCGTCTTGCCCTGGAAAAAGGAGCCCTGAAAAATCTTGCAACGTACCTCATTGATCACGATGGAAAACGCATCCCTGTCAATATTAAAGGATCAACCTACAAAACCGAATCCGGGCGTATCCTGCACATGCTGATTGCCACCGATATGAGTGATTTTTATTCAATGATGAATCGTATGCATGAATCCCAGGAACAGCTTCTTCATTCAGCCAGACTGGCAAGCCTCGGTGAGATGGCTGCCGGAATCGGTCACGAGCTGACCCAGCCCCTCAACGCGATCCTTCTGTTCAGCAGAAACTGCCTAAAAGTTTTGGCCGATCCCGTTGAAAATAAAGCGATGCTGGAAGAGAACCTCCATATCATTATCGACCGGGTGAATAAGGCTTCTTCCATTATTCGAAGCCTCAAGGATTTCAGCAGAAAGACCAAGGATGAAGCGATCCCGGTCAACGTCAATGCGATTCTGACCAATATTCTCAATTTTCTCCGTGCCCAGCTCACATTATCGGAAGTAGAGGTTGACCTCCAACTGGACACCAGTCTGCCCAAAGTCCTGGGACAGGAGGTCAAGCTGGAGCAGGTTTTTCTCAATATCATCCAGAACGGCATCCAGGCCATGGGACGAACCGAACAACCGAAGATGACCATCAAGACCTTTCTTCAGTCACACCTTGAGCCTGAGACACTGCAGGAAAAAGAATTTATCGTGGTCATGATCCGGGACAATGGCGAGGGTATAAGCCCTGACATCCGGCAGAAAATTTTTGACCCCTTCTTTACTACCCGCGAAGTGGGCACCGGAATGGGGCTGGGCCTCTCCATTGTTGACCGGATCTTGCGGGGGCTCTCAGGATTCGTCAAGATCGAACCCCCTGCCGAAAAGGGGACGTCGTTTCGTATCTATTTACCCCCTTGTCCAGTGCGGTTGGAGGGCGCCCAATGAAACAGCAGCCTGAAGCCCATGAATTCACCGCCCCTCTGCTGGTCGTGGACGATGATCTCTACCTGCTGGTTGCCATCAAGCAGACCTTGACCCTGGCCGGGTATCACGTTGACACCTTTCATGAGCCGAAAAAGGCCCTGGCGGCCATCAGTAAAAACAGCTATTCTGCGGTGATCGCTGACATCAAGATGCCGAAGATGGACGGCATTGAACTCTTCCGCCATATCCAGGAACTTGACACCGAACTTCCGGTTATCCTCATAACCGGTCATGGCGATGTGGCAATGGCAGTCAGCGCCATGAAAGAAGGGGCCTATGACTTTTTACAAAAACCGGTGGATGAAGACATCCTCATCGCCTCCATTGAACGGGCCGTTGAAAAACGCCGCCTGGTCATCGCCAACCGGAACCTCAATGACCGCCTGAAAAAACAGCGGAAAGGCTACCATTTCCATGGCCTTGTGGGTGGTCATCCCCTTATGCAGCGACTGTACGAACTCATCGAAGCGGTGGCCGAAGAGTCCTATCCGGTGATGATTTACGGAGAGACGGGAACCGGCAAGGAACTGGTCGCCCGTGCCATTCATGATGCCGGCAAGCGCTACGGCCGCCCCTTTATCGCCGTCAATATGGCGGCAATCCCCGTTGACATGATCGAATCGGAACTGTTCGGTCACGCCAGGGGGGCCTTTACCGGAGCCATCCAGCAGAAACAGGGGAAGTTTGAGTATGCCGAGGATGGAACGATCTTTCTCGATGAAATCTGCAGCATGCCCATCGCGCTTCAATCCAAGCTTTTGCGGGTCCTTGAAGAAAAATCCGTGACTCCCCTTGGCAGCAACAGCTCCATTCCCATCAGGGCGCGGGTCATAACCGCGACCAACAAAGACCTTGAACAGGAGATTCGCCAGGGGACATTTCGCCAGGATCTTTATTTCCGTTTAAACGTCCTCCCCATCAAAACCCCGCCCCTGAGAGAAAGAAAAGAAGATATCCCCCTGCTGGTGGAGCGTTTCTGGCTGGGATACTGCCATGACCGACAGTTGAAGGTGGAACCTTTCTCTGCCGAAGTGATCGAGCAGATGAAACTCCAGGACTGGCCCGGCAATATCAGGGAATTGCAGAATCAGGTGCGTCGAACCTGCATTTTCGGCGCCCAGGAGAACGCGAACAACAAACCCCTGGCATCGGATATTATCAAAAGGAGCCTGGAACAACAAACGCTCCTCAAGACCGTCCTCGAACAGATAGAAAAAGAGTACATCACAGAGGTGCTGATCAAGAACAAAGGGCTTATTCCACCAACCCATCAGCAGCTTGGGATTTCCCGGAAAAGCCTGTACGACAAGATCAACAAGTACGACATCAACCTGGAAATATTACGAAAGTAAGCTTTAAGGAAGACAAGCAGGGCAGATGCGCGCTAACACATCCCGTTCGTCGGGGTTAGAGGGAAGGGGGGACACCCGGCTGGGATGTTCAAGAATGAGGGCCATAAAAAAGAGGAGGAGAAATGTGAAGGTTGAACAATTTGTAAAAAGTTTTGTTATCCCGCTCGAAGAGGACCCGCGCATTCAAGAGGATCAGTCCATTGCCCAGGAGATCGAGAAGATCCTGCATATCAAAGGCTGGTAGAAAAAACGATATTTTCGGCCAGTTCGACTTCATGGCTGAAAGTGTGAACGATAAATGCCAATGTGGCTTATACGAGAAGGAGAAAACTTGTGAGTACTGAAAATCAGACTGTACGTGACATCATGCTTCCCCTTTCCGCCTTTCCCTGTATGAAGGAAAGCAGCACGGTGCAGGAGGCGATCCAGCAACTGCGGTCGTTCTGCCCGATCGGCAGTGGCGGACCCTGCGGGTTCAGTGAACTGATGGTGTTGGATGATAAAGGTGGGTTGATCGGTCGGGTCACTCAGCAGGGGATCTTACGGGTGCTCTTTGCAACCCTGCTTGATTCGGCTGATATCAAAGGCTTTGCTGGCAAGACCGCAGAATACAGTGATCTGTCCACCCTGTTAAATGGAGTGATTATCAAGGAAGGGGTCATTCATCTGAACTCGCCTCTGACCAAGGTCATCGAGAAGGGAATCCGGGTCCTAAGCACCGGCACCGATCTCGTTCATGCCATGTCGGTGATGGTCCTCTGCAAGGAGACGGTGCTGCCGGTGGAGGAGAATGGCAAACTGGTGGGTGTGGTCAAGCTCTCAGAGGTCTTCGGGGCCCTGGGCGATAAACTTATTTCGATGAACAGCAAATGAAGGGGATGAAAAATATGTCATCAACATATGTCGAAGCAGCGGAGGTCAAGACCCCGTTTGACTGGAAAAGGGCGTTTTTCCTCGTTCTCGGGGTCGTCCTGTTTTGCATCATCTATTATGCACCACCCTGGCCTGACGCCATTGATCCGATGGGCAAGCACTTTACCCTTTCAGTTGAAGGCAAGGGTGCCCTGGCACTTTTTGCCCTGGCTGCCACCTGGTGGATCTTCGAGGTTCTGCCGATCGGCGTCACCGGTATCGCCATCGGCGTCATCCAGGCCATGTTTCTGATCCGCAAGCCGGAAGTGGCCTTCAAGGATTTCATGGATCCCTCGGTCCTCTTCATCTTCGGTTCGATCGTCATCGGTCTGGTCTTCACCAAGAGCGGGCTGACCAAGCGGATGGCCTACAAGATGCTTTCCATTGTCGGTGAGCGGACCAGTATGATCTACCTTGGTTGTTTTGTTATGACCGTGGCCCTGACCCATCTGATGGCCCATACCGCAGTTGCTGCCACCATGTTCCCCCTCCTGATGGCGATCAACGCCCTGTATTCCGAGGATGACAAACCGACCAAATTCGGCAAGGGCCTCTTTATCGGTATGGCCTATGTCGCCGGTGCCGGCAGTATTATCACCCTGCTCGGTTCCGCCCGGGCCGCCGTTGCCATCGCCTTCTTCAAAGAAATGTCTGGAGTCGAGATCAGCTTTTTCGAGCTGACCTATTACCTCTTCCCCCTGGGTTGGATGATGGTTGGCCTGATCTGGTGCTTGATGATGTTCTTCTGCAAGCCTGAAAAAGCTGTTATTCCTGGATTGAAGGAACGTGCCAAGCGGATGTACACCGAACTGGGTGGCTGGAGTAGAAATGAAAAGCTGACCCTTCTGATCGTCCTTTCCGTCATCGTAATAATAGCCTTGAAAAACTGGGTCCCTGCCCTGCAATCCATTGATAAAACGGCTATTCTTCTTACTTCCACTATCTTATTTTTTGTTCTCAACATCTTGACAGTTGAGGATCTTGAAGATATCCCCTGGAATATCATTCTGCTCTTCGGTGGAGCGATGTCGATTGGTTTCTGCCTCTGGCAGACCCATGCGGCCGAGTGGCTGGCGGTCAACTGGCTAGCTCTGTTCAAGGAGGCCCCGGCTGTCCTGTTTATCCTGAGCATTGCCTTTTTCGTCATGATCATGACCAACTTTATCATGAACGTGGCGGCGATCGCCATCTCTCTGCCGGTGGCCCTGGTTATCGCCCCTTATCTCGGCGTGGCTGGTCATGTTATTTTCTTTGCTTCGCTTGCCACTGCCGGTATGCCGTTCTTCCTGCTGATCGGCGCGGCACCGAACGCCATCGCCTACGGCTCGAAGCAGTTCACCGCCGGTGAGTTCTTCCGCTACGGTATTATCACCAGTGTCGTGCTGATGTTTGTTGTCTGGCTGATGGTATCGGTAGTCTGGCCGCTCATGGGCCTGCCGATCCTGCTGGCAAAATAACATCCTGTTCAGCAGAAAGCGGGGGTGCCTGAAAACCTTTCCAGGCACCCCCGCTGCTCTAAAGCTTTTTGAAAAAATACAAATAAATTCGTGCTGCCATCGGCAGCACGGTTCATCTTCAAAGGAGAAAAAATCATGTCATTCATGATTGTAGCTGTCTTCGTTCTCTGTTATTCGATGATAGCGCTTGAACACCCCATTAAAATCCACAAGACCGCCACGGCGCTTATTGCCGCCGGTCTGATGTGGACCCTCTATTCCTTTGCCAGCCCCGATGGTATCCATCATGTGGTCGAACAGCTCACCGAGAAACTGGCCGAAACCGCGGCCATCGTCTTCTTTCTCATCGGCGCCATGACCATCGTCGAGGTCACCGACTCGCACGGCGGATTTGAGATCATCACCTCCCGCATCAAGGCCACCAAGCTGTCGAGCCTGCTCTGGATAATTGGTTTTATCACCTTCTTTCTCTCGTCCATCCTTGACAATATGACCACCACCATCGTCATGGTGGCGCTGATGAAGAACCTGCTCAAACATCATCATCAACGCCTCTTTTTCGCCGGCATCATCGTCATTGCCGCCAATGCCGGGGGCGCCTGGTCTCCCATCGGTGACGTGACCACCACCATGCTCTGGATCGGCGGGCAGGTGACCACCCTCAATATCATGAAGACCACCTTCCTGGCCTCCATCGTCTGTACCGTGGTGCCCGTGATCCTGGCCACCTTTATGCTCAAAGGTACCGTTGAGGCCCCGGACAAGATCGAAGGCGGGGGTGCCACCACCACCCAGTTCGAGAAGACCGTCATGTTTTTCATGGGAATGGGCTCGCTGGTTTTTGTCCCCATATTCAAGGGTATCACCCATTTGCCGCCCTACCTTGGTATCCTCTTTGCCCTCGGCGTCCTCTGGCTGACGGGCAATCTTCTCCATCGCCGGAAATCAGATGACGAGAAGGAACATCTCACCTTAACCAAGGCCCTGCGTAGAATCGACATGGCCTCGGTGGTGTTCTTTATCGGCATTCTGCTGGCCGTGGCCACCCTTTCCGCCAATGGCATGCTCCCGGCCCTGGCCCATTGGCTTGATGTCAAGCTCGGCAATCAGACCCTGATTGTTATCATTATCGGTATTGTCTCTGCCGTCGTCGATAACATCCCGCTGGTGGCCGCGTCCATGG
>JACDZJ010000351.1_pt1 | contig 14215 bp, 14 predicted proteins | sample 7365721 | NCBI WGS metagenome assembly JACDZJ01 (sample SAMN15143480, study PRJNA637477) | pond metagenome | biome: freshwater wetland ecosystem [ENVO:00000243]; feature: pond [ENVO:00000033]; material: pond water [ENVO:00002228]; isolation source: pond water containing pink berries ... | reverse complement strand
CCACACCCTACACCGTCGGACGATCCAACGTCATAATGCGTTTTGGACAACAGTGCCGCTTTATGTGTAGTTTCCATCCCCCTGATGACGCAGCGTCTCACGAGTCCCGCGCTTGGGATTCGTCTACTTTAGCGGCGACTGCCCATCCGCTGCCGGCGCACATCGTTTCGCCGGCACACTCCCTGACTGACAAGCCCTCCGCTACGCCAATCTCAAGCAGATTTCGGCGCAGGTTGTCTCGTCCATTGTTTTTTCTCACCTGAGTTTGCCCCATGGAAATCCTTTTATTGATTACGCTTGTTGTCCTGAATGGCTTGTTTGCCATGTCGGAAATTGCCCTCGTCACTGCCCGTCGTGCCCGGCTCGCTCGGCTGGCGGAAGATGGCGATGGCGCAGCCATTGTGGCCATCAAGCTGCACGATGAACCAACGCGGTTTTTGTCGACCATTCAGATTGGCATCACCTCGATTGGCATTCTCAACGGTATCGTTGGCGAGGCGGTGCTGGCCGAACCCTTCGCGATCTGGATGCATGAACTCGGTCTGGAGAAGGAGACCAGCAGCATCGCCGCGACCGCCTTGGTCGTGCTTGTCATTACTTATATTTCCATCGTGATCGGCGAACTGGTGCCCAAGCGCATCGGCCAGTTCAATCCGGAAGGCATTGCCCGACTGGTTGCCCGGCCGATGCAATTTCTTTCCCTGTTCACCCGCCCCTTCGTCAAATTGCTTTCGTTCTCGACCGACGCGATTCTGAAGCTCCTTGGCCAACGCGAGCAGCCCGGCCAGAGCGTTACCGAAGAAGAAATCCACGCCATGATCGAGGAAGGCTCGGAGGCAGGGGTGATCGAGGATCGCGAACGCGAGATGGTCCGCAACGTCTTCCGGCTCGACGATCGGCAGATCGGCTCATTGATGATTCCCCGATCCGACATCATTTACCTCGATGTCGATCGACCGATCGAGGAGAACATGGAATGGATTGCCACTTCCGATCATTCGCGTTTCCCGGTCTGCCGCGGTGGGCTGCATGACGTCCTCGGCATCGTCAATGCCAAGCAACTGCTCAACCAGAAGCTGAAGGGCAATCACACCGACCTGACAGCACAGCTCCAGCCGGCCGTCTTCGTTCCCGAAACCCTGAACGGCATGGATCTGCTCGGCCACTTCCGCGCCTCGGGCATGCAGATGGTCATGGTGGTGGATGAGTATGGCGAGGTGCAAGGTCTGGTGACCTTACAGGACGTGCTGGAGGCGGTGACCGGCGAGTTCAAACCGCGCAATCAGGAGGACGCCTGGGCGGTACAGCGTGAAGACGGTAGCTGGCTGCTGGATGGACTGATCCCCATCCCCGAACTCAAGGATCGACTGGAATGGAAATCCGTTCCCGAGGAAGAAAAGAACCGTTACCACACCCTCAGTGGCTTGGTCATGTGGCTGTTGGGCCGCTTGCCCCAAACCGGTGACAAGACGAGTTGGCAAGGCTGGGAACTGGAAGTGGTCGATCTCGATGGCAAGCGCGTGGACAAGGTGCTGGCCTCCAAACTTCCAGAGGAAAGGTTATCCCGGGACGAAGAATCGGCGTCAAGCGACAACGACTCCCCGGCTTACCCCTGACGATCACTGCAACGGCAGAGAAAACCAATCGTTGGGGTCAGGTAATCAGGGGCAATCCCGACTACCCCAGTATTGACAGTCGCCGTGTTTATTCTTGATTCCTGCGCAAGCGCATCAACGCCACAGACTTAACGGAGGGTCGGTGACCACAGCACGAAGAACATCCCCGCGCGACACGAACCCCATCAACCGTCCTGCCTCGCTCGTGATCGGGACACCATCCACGCCTTTATCGATCATAACCGCCGCGATACGACGAATGTCCGTGACAGGAACAGCAGCCACAACGGGCGTACTCATCACGTCGCGCACGACACGGTCGAGCGATTCGACGATATGCCCGTCATCGACGTTGATCGCGGTTAGCAGGTCGCGCTCGCTGACGATGCCGACCAGTCGCGCATCGTCATCCATCACGGGGGCTTGATGGATGGCATGGTTGCGCAGGGTGCGCCAAGCATCCGTGACCGAGTGGCCGGCATTTACACTGATGACCTTGGTTTGCATGATCTGACTGGCGTGATACAACGGGCCGCGTTCGAGATCCTGGGGCAGCATGGACCGATAGGCCATCACGACGTCTTCACGCAAGCGAGTAGTTGCGCCCACTGTTGCTTCAATGCCTAATTCGTCACCGTCCTGGGCTATGGCGCGTGCCGCCTTGGCTCTGGCGAGCGCGTTCACGCGATTCATTTCCTCCAGCGTGCCGCTGAAAACTTGCCCCGAGATGCCATAGATCGAAAACATGACTTACCCCTATCCGGTCGTGGTGTCCTTAAACATGTGCAACAGCAGCTTGCGCGCCTCTTCGAGGATGAGAGTGGTCGATGCTACAGCGGTCGCCACCATCCACTCGCTCAGTGTCAGATCGATTGTATCGAAGATGGCTTGCGCCGGCTTCCAATGTACTGCGACGATCTGGAGGAGGACGACGGCACTCAGGGCGAGCCACAGCTTGCCGTTGCTGAAAAATTGTGCATTGAAAGCGCTGCCTTGTTCGGCGCGGGCGTTAAAGATGTTGAAGAACTGGAATAGCACAAAGGTGGTGAAGGCCAGGGTCATCGCCTTGGCGGCATCGTCGGACTGCATCGCCCAAGCGTAGGCGCCCAGAGTACCTATCGCCATCGTTGCACCATAGAGCCCGATGCGCCACAGGCGCGGCGCGGAGAGGATGGCGGCTTCTTGGCTGCGCGGACGTTCTTGCATGATGCCCGGCCGTGCCGGTTCGACGCCGAGTGTCATGGCCGGCGGACCGTCCATGATGATGTTCACCCAGAGGATCTGGATCGCCGTGAACGGCGTAGCAAAGCCAAGCAGGAGGGCGCCGAGCACGGTGAGGATGGCGCCGATGTTGGTGGAGAGCTGGAAGCGCACGAACTTGACGATGTTGTCGTAGATGGTGCGACCTTCCTCGACCGCACGCACGATGGAGGCGAAGTTGTCGTCGGTGAGCACAAGCGTTGCCGCTTCCTTGGTGACCTCAGTGCCGGTGATGCCCATCGCGACACCGATGTCGGCCTTCTTCAGTGCCGGTGCGTCATTTACACCATCACCGGTCATCGCCACGACATGCCCTTTGGCCTGCAATGCCTCGACGATTCGCATCTTGTGCTCGGGCGCGACGCGCGCGAACACTGCGCTCTTCTCGACCAGCGCGGCGATTTCGTCCTGACGCAGGCCGTCGAGTTCGCGGCCCTCATGTGCTTCGCCGACTAGCCCCAACTCGCAAGCAATCGCCGCAGCCGTGATACGGTGGTCGCCGGTGATCATCTTGACCTCGATGCCGGCCTGCCGGCAGGTGGCGATGGCCGCACATGCCTCGGCGCGCGGCGGGTCAATGATGCCGACCAGGGCGTGTAGAGTGAGATCTGCCACCCAAGGCCGCAGGTCGCCGGCCGAATCAAACTGCTCAGCCGGGATGATGCGGCCGGCCAGCACGAGTACGCGTAAAGCTTGCCCGGCCATTGCCTCGTTCTCGGCGACAAAGCGGGCACGCGCTTCTTCGTCAAGTGACAGTGTCGTATCCTTGCTCAGGTAGCGACTGGATAAAGCCAACAAGACGTCCGGTGCGCCTTTGACGCACAGCCGCACCTGGTCGCCTTCATGGTGGAAGGTGGCCATAAACTTGGTGGCCGAATCGAAGGGAATCTCGGCAATGCGTGGCAGATGTTCGACCACCTCCTCGGCATCGAGCCCGGCCTTGGCGGCGAGCGCCAGCAGCGCGCCCTCGGTCGGATCGCCGATCAATTGGGCATCCTTGATACGGGCATCGACGCACAGTGCCGCCGGCAACAGGATGTGACGCACATCACCTGCACCCTCGATACGCCCTTCACTGCCATAGCCCTCGCCGGTGACGGCATGGCGTTGTCCGTTGTAGTAGAGCGCCCGTGCCGTCATCTGGTTAAGCGTCAAGGTACCGGTCTTGTCGGAGCAGATCACAGTGGTGCAGCCCAAAGTCTCGACGGCCGCAAGTTTCTTGACGATGGCGTTGCGCTTGGCCATGCGGTGCATGCCGAGTGCGAGGGTGACTGTTACCACCGCCGGCAGACCTTCGGGAATCGCCGCCACGGCCAGTGCGATGGCGGTCATCGCCGTCTGCACCAGCGGATCTCCGCGCATCAGGCCGAAGACAAACATCAGAGCAACCACGCCGCTGGCGATCAGTGCGAGACGTTTTCCCAAGCTGTCGAGTTGCTGCTGTAGTGGCGTCTCGCTCTCGGAAGTGGCGGCAAGCAGTCCGGCCAGTCGCCCCATCTCGGTGCCCATACCGGTGGCGGTGACGATGGCTTCGAGGCGACCGCGCGTCATGACGGTGTTCATGAATACCATGTTGTGCCGTTCCGCCAGCGCCGACTTTTCATCGACGGTGTCGGGCAGCTTGGCGACAGCCTGCGATTCGCCGGTCAAGGCCGCTTCTGCCACCTCGGCGCTGTGCGCCGACAGCACTCGCGCGTCAGCGGGAATGCGATCGCCCGCTTCAAGTAGCAGCAGATCGCCGGGAACGAGTTCGGCAGCATCGATCTGCCGGACCTCGCCGTCGCGCCGCACGCGCGCCGTCGGCGCGAGCATATTCTTGAGGGCCGCCAGCGCCGCTTCGGCACGATGTTCCTGAAAGAAACCCAGCGTGGCGTTGAGCAGCACGACAACGGCGATCACGATGGCATCCTTGAGGTCACCGATCGCGCCTGCCAGCACGGCAGCACCGAGCAGGATCAGGATCAGCAGGCTTCTGAACTGGTCGAGGAACTTGCGCCACGCGGGACGGGGCGGTTTTTCGGCAAGCCGGTTGGGGCCGTGGCTGGCAAGGCGGTGTTGCGCAACGTCCGTCGTCAACCCCCGGACCGTATCTGACTCGATCTGGCGCAGGACTTCGGCAGTGGAGCGGGCGTGCCAGGCAGTATCGGGATGAACAGGCATGGTGATTGACCTCAGGAAGTGAGCGTCGCCCAGACAAAGACAACATAGAGCATCAACAAAAGGAAGCCACGGCGACGCACGATCAGGCCGCCGCGGTCGGGCAGCAGCAGGAGTAGCGCGACGATGCCGCAGGCGAGCGTCAGCGCCACCTCGGTCATGGGCGCGGCGATGGGATGTATCGTGCCGGCCACGCCAACGATGGCCAGCCCGTTGAACAGGTTGCTGCCGATCAAGGTGCCGACGCCGACATCGTCGTGGCCGCGCAGGCGCGAAAGGATCACCGTGACCAGTTCGGGCAGCGAAGTGCCGATGGCCACCAGTACCACGCCGATGACATAGGTGTCGACGGCAAAGGCGCTGGCGATGCCTGTCGCCCCGCTGACAAACAGGCGGCCGGCGGCGATCAGCGCGCCGAGACCGAACACACCGAGCAGCAAGCTCTTGCCGGCAGACAGTTGGGTAGCCTCAATGTCTACCGCCACCTCTCGCTGGCGCAGGGCGCTGCGCACGGTCCACACCAGCCAGGCGAGAAATGCCGACAACAGCAACAACGCCTCGGCGCGTTCGATCCGTCCGTCGATAATGAGGAAAAAGGTCAGCGCCGGGACTGCGATGGCCAGGTAGAAGTCGCGACCGAAATCTTGCCGAGTGGTTTGCACTGCTTTGTACAACAGGGCCAGACCGAAGATCAGCGCGATATTGACGACGTTGCTGCCCAGCGCATCGCCCAGACCAATTTCCGGCTGGCCGGCGAGCGCGGCGACGGTGGAGACGGTAAGTTCCGGGCTGGAGGTGGCGAAGGCCGCCAGCGTGGTGGCCACCACCAACTTAGGTACGCGCAGGTGGAGCGCCGCGCCGAGGATGGACTTGAGGAACGCCTCACCGCCCGCCGCCGCCAACAGCACCGCCCCCAAGATGAGCGCCAGATCGGTCATGGCAATTGGTCAGGCGCTTCGCGTGGATCGCAGATGACCAGCACGTCGCATTGCGATTCGGCCAGCACATGCTTGGTCACGCTGCCGAGCAGCAGTTCCTCAGCAATGTGCGAGCCGTGCTTGCCGACTAAAATCAGGTCGGCATCGAACTCCTGCTCCATGGCGACGATCTGCTGCGCAGGATCGCCGTGGACGATACGTGCCGAGTATTCGACCGCCGTCAGGCCGGCGGCAACCGCCAGATCATGCAGCCGCTTGCGCCGGACTTCGCCTTCGTTGGTGACGTACTGGCGGATCACCTCCGCGTCGACGCCTGCGAATGTCAGCTTCCCTTCATAGGGCAGTTCAAAGGCATGCAGCAGGACAAGGTCGGCATCTGGCACCAGTTGTCGCGCCATGCGGATCGCATGGCGCGATACGGGCGAGAAGTCCACGGCAACCACTACGCTGCGATATGCCTCATGCGGCGCCTGTTTCACCGCCAGTACCGGCCGCGACGAAGACTTGCGCAGCAGTCGGGCCGCCGTAGATCCCATCAAAGCGTGACGCAGGAAAGACTCGCCACGTGCCCCGAGCACCATCAGATGCGCATCCAGTGCGTCAGCCTCGGCAGCGATTGTGGCAAGCGGGTTCCCCTCGGTGACGCACGTCCGCGCAGCGATGCCACGATGAATCGCTGCATCGACAGCTAACTGCTCGAGGCACTCGTGGGCATCGCTGTTCAAAGCCGTCTTTACTTTAAACACGTCGTCCCCCAGCATTTCGCGCAGCCCGTCGAAGGTATCCAACTCCATGACGTGCAGGATGCAGAGTTCGCTTTCGGTTCTGGCAGCCAGGAGAAATGCACGTTCAACGGCATGACGGGCTGGTGCGGAAAGATCGGTGGCGACGAGGATCGTCTGTGCGTTTGTCATTGGGCATCCTCCTTCACTGGGGTTTCAATCACCGGCTCGTAGTCACCATCGCGTATGTCCTGCAGCATCTGGTCAATATCGATGGTGGGAATCCGCAACATTCGCAAGGCAGTGGCACCGAGACGCAGGCTGGATTCAATCGCCTCGGGATAGGCATGGATTGCCCCGGCTTCCATGAGAGCCGAACTGGTTTGGAGATCGCGGGCGCGTGCGATTATTGGTACTTGCGGGCAATGCAGGCGCAACGCGGCAACTGTCCGCAATGCAACGGCATGGCTGTCAACGGTCACGATGGCAAGGCTGGCGCGCTCCGCTCGGGCTGCTGCAAGGAGGTCAGCATCGGCGATGTCGCCATACAGCACGGTATGGCCGTCGGTCAGCCCTTGCTGTACCCGCGTTGGATCCGTATCGAAGGCTACAAAATCGACGCCGCTCGATTTCAGCAGTACTGCGATGGTGTGACCGACCCGGCCATAGCCGCCGATCAGTACCTGAGGTGGCGGTAGCTCGGCAAGCTGGTCCGCTAGTGCGGGAGTATTGGCGACTGACTTGGTCAGGCGGGTGGCAATTGCCTGGTTGTAACGGATCAGGAGTACGCCCGTAATCATTGAGAACAGGACGGAGGTCAGCACGATCTGGCCGACTTCCTGATCGATCACGTTCGACTCGAGCGCAATGGCAAGCAGCGCGAAGCCAAACTCGCCGCCCACCGCCAGCAGGAGGGCGGTTCGCCAGGCTCCGAGGGTGTCGATGCCGCTGCGCCGCACGATCACGGCGACAACTACGACCTTGCTCAACAGCAGCAGCAAGGCGCCCAGCAGCGCCCAGTGCCAGATGCGGGGCAACGTACTGGGATCCATCAGCATGCCAATGCCGACGAAGAACAAGCCAAGCAGCACATCACGAAATGGACGGATGCTGGACTCCACCTGATGGCGGAACTCGGTTTCTCCGAGCATCATTCCCGCCAGAAATGCGCCAAAAGCGAGCGACAAGCCCAGGCTGTTGGTCGTCCAGGCGGCTGCCAGCACCACCAGCAAAACCGTGAGGGTGAACAATTCGGCGGAACGCCGTTCGGTGACCAAGTGGAAAAGTGGTCGCAAGGCCCAGCGTGCGGCATAAAACACTAGGGTGAACGCCAGTACGGCCTTGGCCATGGCCCAGCCAAGCTCAGCGGCGAGCGCGTTCATGCCCGTGGCGGCACCCAGCACCGGAATCAGGATCAGCAACGGCACGGCCGTGACATCTTGAAATACCGAAATGGCGAGGCCGAGTCGACCGTGAGATGTGGCGTCTTCACCCTGCTCCGCGAGTTGCCGACCGATGATGGTGGAGGATGACTGAGCGAAGACGGTACCGATGACGAATGCCACTGCTGGACTCAGGCCCATCATCCACAGCAATGTGGCTACGGCAGCGGTGGTCAGGGCTACCTGCGCGGTACCCAACCCGAGGATCTGATGACGCATCGCATGCAGTTGGGGCAGCGAGTAGTTGAGCCCGATCGAGAACAGCAGGAAAACCACGCCGAACTCGGCCAGTACCTTGAATTCCGAAACATGCACTGTCGGTCCGGTAGTGTGGGGGCCAAGGATCAGGCCGACCAGTAGGTAGCCGAGGCTGGAGGGGATATGTAGCCGTTGGAACGCGACCATGATCGCCACGCTCACCGCCAACAGCAGGATGATTTGAACCAGATGATCCATGGGGCTTATTCGCTCGTCGCGTTTTCCCGTAGTGGTGGGATATCTCGCCCACGATTGGTTAGCAGCGCCTCGCGAGTGGGAATCAGCCGTCGCCAATTCATTCGTCAGAATTCCTGCTGGAGGACACGATCGCGACCACTGTGCTTGACCTCATACATCGCTGTATCCGCTTGCTTGATCAGCAAGTCGAAATCCTGTGGGGCGACTTTATAGCTGGCAACGCCAATACTGAAGGTGACCTGCCAGCCATTCTCTCTCATTGCTACGAGCAAGCGATTGCGCAGTTTTTCAACATAGCCGGAGGCTGCCTGGGCATCCATGTTCGGCAGTAAAAGAGCGAACTCGTCTCCACCAAGACGGCCAGGAATATCGCTAATCCGTACCTGTTCGCGAATAATTCTGGCGACCACCTTAAGTAGCGCGTCGCCGATGCCATGCCCCAGTGTGTCATTGACCTCCTTGAATCGATCGAGGTCGATAAAAACCGCAGTGAAAGATGCACCCTGACGTTGCGCCTGTGCAAACGCCTGTAGCCCACGCTCATAGAACTCCCACCGGTTGGGCAGTTGCGTCAGGGCATCCTGGCGCGCCATGCGCGACTCCCGCAGCAGGACACGACGCACCCCACCAATCACCCATACGCCCAGTATGAAGATGGCAAGGCGCATGGCCGTATTGAAGATCAAGGGAACGACATCTGCCTGATTACCTGTCAATAATCGGTCGGCGATGAACCACTCGAGAGCAGCCAGCACCGCCACCCCATAGCCAAGTCGCTTTCCGTTGAACCAACTGACAACAAGGACTGGAAGAATGAAGAAAACGTGGAACTCGTAAGCCATGCCGGTCAGGGTGTGCAGATAGCCGACCAGCAGCGTGATCAGAACGCACAAGACAAGAATGCCTGATCGAATAATGAATCCTGGTTGCAAAAGCAACAAGGCTTTCAAGTTCATGGCTACTTTCCCCGCCGACGGTATTCGCTCGATGCGTTACCAGGTAGTAGGGCGATGTGTAGTGTGTGCTTCATCTTGCCACCGCATCGCTCCGGATCAGCTCGAAGCCATTGCACGCCGGGTTGTAGCTCCATAATTCACCTTGCACGATGTCGAAATACCAGCCGTGCAGATGCATCGTGCCGGCGACGACGCGCTCGGCGATCCAGGGATACGTCATCAGGTTTTCCAGCGATACCAGAATGGCTGCTTGTTCGCAGGCGCGCGCCTGCAAGGCGGGAGATTTTGCTGGTAAATCCACCAGCACCCGCTCGCGGGCCCGTTGCGCAATGCCAACCCATTTGCCGATGAATTCGCTGCCATTCCCTGCCTCGCTCATCAAGGCGGTGATACCCCCGCATTGGGCGTGGCCGAGTACGATGACGTGCTCGACCTTGAGTGACAGCACCGCGAATTCCAGCGCCGCCGGCACGCTGGCGAAACCGCTACCCGGCTCGAAGGGCGGGACCAGGTTGGCCACGTTGCGCACCACGAAAACGTCTCCGGGTTCTGCACCCGTCAGCAGAGTCGGATCGACACGGGAATCGGCACAGGCAACGATCATGGTTTTGGGGCGCTGCCCGTGGCGAAGCTGCTCGAAAAGTTCACGGTCTTCGCTGAAGTACTTTTCTTGGAAACGTCGGAATCCGGCGATGAACCTCGCGATGTCCTTCATGTTGCGACATCCTTTCGATATTGGACTGGATGAGATTGGCCCTGGGCAGTGGATATCGCCAGCAGCATGAGCTTCATTTCACGGAGCTCATTGCGTAAGTCACCCATCTCCGCGTGCAGGTCGACCTTGATATGATCGCGCGCCGCAACCATCTCTCGTTGGGCATCCCGCTGTTCTGTCTCACTCACGCTTTGCATGGCATTGACGATGATGGCGATGAACAAGTTGAGCATGGTGAAAGTGGCCACCAGGATGAATAAGACGAAGAAGACCCAGGCGTTGGGAAACCGTTCCATCACCGGACGGGCGATTCCCATCGACCAGCTTTCAAGTGTCATAATTTGAAACAGTGTGTAAAGAGACCGACCAATGTCGCCGAACCACTCTGGGTAGGCGGCAGCGAAGAGCTTGGTGGCAATGACTGCAAAAACGTAGTAGATGATCAGCAGCACCGTGGCAATCGATCCAAGGCCGGGAATGGTCGCCAACAGGGCGCCTACCACGCGGCGCATCGACGGTACCATGGTCAAAAGGCGCAGCACCCGAAGTACTCGCAGGGCGCGGAGCACGGCTAGCGGCCCGGTAGCGGGCAACAAAGCAATGGCGACGACGACGAAATCAAGCACGCTCCATGGGTCGCGCCAGAAAGCAGCGCGGTGGGCGAAGAGGCGCAAGCCGATCTCGACGACGAACACCGCGAGGATGACCTGGTCAAGCGCCACGATCAGGTCGCCGGCGGTGGCCATGGCGACAGGCGAGGTTTCCAGTCCCAGCAACACCGCATTGACGAGGATCAGGGCGATGATGGCGTTCTGGATGCGCGGCTGCTCGATCCAGCGGCGCACGCGCAGTCGTCTGTCGATAGATATTGTCGTTTCCACGTTCATCGCCACAAACTGAGCGGAGGATCTTGGATCACGGCGCGGAGCACATCACCGCACGCTGTGTCGGAGTTGCGGGGATTACCTCTGCGCCGGGTTCCTCGCCGTCCTGGGCGATCGGGCGCACGAATCGCGCGCGTGCCAGACTGTGCACGCGATCCATCGCTTCCCGTGTGCCGCTGAATACCTGCCCGGTGATGCCGTAGACGGAAAACACGGCGCTATATCTCCTTGCCCGTCGCCTTCTGCGCCGCGTCGATGGCGTGCTGCGCTTCAGGCGGCATGTAGTTCTCGTCGTGCTTGGCCAATACCTCGGTAGCGACATAACGGCCATCGTCGCCGATCCTGCCCTGGACCACGGCGCCCTTGCCCTCTTTGAAGAGGTCGGGAAGAATGCCTTTATAACTGACAGGCACGTCTTTGGCCGTGTCGGTGACGACGAACTGTACGGTCAGGCCGTCGCCATCGCGACGGATACTACCTTCCTTCACCATCCCGCCGATGCGGAACGCCTTGTTGCGGGGAGCTTCGTTCGCTGCCAGATGCGTCGGCGTGTAATAGAACGCGATACTGCTATCCAAGGCATTCATTACCAGCGTAGTGGCAACCGACAGGGCGACCAGTCCACCGAAGATCAGGGCGATGCGTTTCCGTCTAGGACTCAAATTGGCTTCCTTTCCCGCCGTTTCGCTGAGACGCGCCAAACCCAAGCCTGCGAAATCAGCAGGTAACTGGCGATGGCGGCGCTGCTGGCCGTGATCGCCAGGCCGGTGAACAGCGGCAGTCCGATCGTCCCGATATTTGCCCCGATGCTGGCGAGATCGGCCAATGAGACCGTCGCGGTGGCGGACGCACCCGTCACCCAGGCGCCCAGGTGATAGGCGGCGTAGTAGATGGGGGCCACGGTGATCGGATTGGTCACCAGGGTGCCGGCGGCGGCGACTGGCACGTTGGCGCGCAGGAAGACCGCCGCCGCAGCGGCGAGGAAGATCTGGGCAAGCGGAATCAGGAAACCGATGAACAGGCCGATCGCCACGCCCATTGCGACGCCCCGCCGCGACCAGTGACACAGTTTCGGGTCGGCGAGATAGGGCGCCAGCCCGCGCAACCAGGGATTGGCCTCCAGTTGCGTGCGGCTGGGTGCCAGGGCCCTCAGACGTTGGATCATGGCAGACATCCGTCCTCAATCGTCTCCGCTCATGAAGCCCAGCAATTGCAGCAGGCTGCTGATGAGATTAAAGATCGAGACGAACAGCGTCACCGTTGCCAGCACGTAGTTGGTCTCGCCGCCTTGGATGATGTTGCTCGTTTCGTAGAGGATCAGTCCCGACATCAGCAGCACGAAGACGGCCGAGACGGTCAGCGACAAGGCCGGTATCTCGAAAAAGATCGCGGCCAGGCCGGCGAGGAAGGCGAGCAGGATGCCGACCATCAGGAAGCCGCCCAAGAAGCTGAAGTCCTTCTTCGTGGTCACCGCGTAGGCCGACAGTCCGATGAAGATCGCGGCGGTGCCGCCCATTGCCTGCATGACGATCTCGGCGCCGTTGGGCAGGCCGAGATAGCGGCTGATGATGGGGCCCAACGTGTAGCCCATGAAGCCGGTGAGGGCGAACACGGCCAGAATCCCCCCGCCGCTGTCCTTGAGTTTATGCACCGCGAACAGCAGGCCGAAGAAGCCACCCAGCGTGAGCAGGATGCCGGGATGCGGCAATTTCAACGCCACCGAGCTTGCAGCGGTGATGGCGGCGAAAGCCAGTGTCAGCGACAAAAGCATGTAGGTGTTGCGGATCACCCGATTGGTGGCGAGGACCGACGCGACAGTGCCTTGCGGCATGGCAATCGCTTGGGCGGGAGGATGATTCGGGTTCATTTCAGTCTCCTTTGGGGTTGCGAAGAAAAAGTCGGCGCTGGCGGGACGGCGAACCTCACGGCACCACCATCACGGGCAAGCGGGCAAGATGCATTACCTTGTAGGCCACAGAGCCAAAAAGCAGGCTTTCGACCGTGTTGAGGCCGCGACTGCCAATGATCAGGCCGGTAGCACCCAACTGGACAGCCTGTTCGATGATGCGTTCTGCCGGGTCGCCCAGCACCACGTGCAGGCGCCACGGCAGACTTGCGGCGTCCAGGGTGGCGCGTGCCCGCGCAGTAGCACGCAACGCGCGGTGCGCAAACTCAGCCTCGGAGGCCTCTTTCGACAGCCAAGGCTGCACATGTATCAGATGCAGCGCACAGGCATTCATTGCCCCGGCTTCACGGGACGCATGAGTGACGGCACGCAGGGCGTTGTCCGAGCTATCCACCGCGACCAGCCAGGGATTGGCTGCGGGTGAGGGCAGTGGCGGCGTGCTGTCATAGACGAGACCAATAAGGCGATTGTCGCTATCGTACTGACTGCCGGCGAGCGTCGGCATCACTTGGGCGGGGTTCATGCTTTGCTCCCTGCGGTAACGGGCTTGGGTTTCGAAAGCGCCAGGCTGGCCACAACCGACATTAGGATGATGCTGCCGACGATGGACAGCGACCACTGGATCGGCATGTGGAACCAGGGCATGGCCAGCATCTTGCCGCCGATGAAGACCAATACGATCGCCAAGCCGTACTTGAGAAGATGGAAGCGATCGGCCATGTCGGCCAGCAGGAAGTACAGCGCGCGCAGGCCCATGATGGCGAAGATGTTCGAGGTGAACACGATGAACGGATCGGTCGTCACGGCGAAGATGGCCGGGATGCTGTCGACCGCAAACACCAGATCGCTGGCTTCGATCAGCATCAGGACGAGAAACATCGGGGTTGCCCACAGCACGCCGTTTTGCCGGACGAGGAATGACTCGCCGTGGAAGTTCGGCGTGATGCGCAGATGCCCGCGCAACCAGCGCAGCAGCGGATTCTTCTCCAGATCGGGTTCGGCCTCGGCGAAGATCAGCATCTTGATGCCGGTAATGACCAGGAAGGCACCAAAGACATACAGGATCCAGGTGAAATGCTGTACCAGCCACACCCCGGCGAGGATCATGCCGGCGCGCATGACGATGGCGCCCAGCACGCCATAGAGCAGCACGCGGCGCTGCA
>JACDZJ010000350.1_pt1 | contig 14222 bp, 9 predicted proteins | sample 7365721 | NCBI WGS metagenome assembly JACDZJ01 (sample SAMN15143480, study PRJNA637477) | pond metagenome | biome: freshwater wetland ecosystem [ENVO:00000243]; feature: pond [ENVO:00000033]; material: pond water [ENVO:00002228]; isolation source: pond water containing pink berries ... | reverse complement strand
TGAACATCTCGTTGCATGTTACTCCTGAACGGCCATGGCCTCTGGGTCAGGATAGCTCAAACACTTAAATTTTTCCGCCCGTCCACATTCAATCCCACCCTGCTCGCCAGGATTTTTTTTGGAAATTCCAGGGACAAGAATGAGAGGACAAAAAAATGGTCAAATGAATTCTTGCAAGATTTGCCTTCCTCTGTGCCTCAAGCTACTGTAAGGCCGAACATGATATTGTCGAGACGCAGACCGTTTTTTTCCTCTTTCTCACCCACAACTTTCGCTCCTCATCATCTCTGCCCCTCTCCCGTGAGGCGGGGGTTTTAAGTGAAATGCTGAATCGGTTTTACTCCCAGGGCATTCTCACGCAGGGCCTGCATGGCCATAACCACCGACACCGCGCCGCTGATGGTGGTGGTATAGGGGATGCGCAACTCCAGGGCGGCGCGGCGGATCAGGTACGAATCCTCGGTGGTCCGCCTTCCCAGGGAGGTGTTGACCACCCAGGCCACCTGATGATCGCGAAGCTTATCCAGGATATGGGGCCGGCCTTCAGCGATTTTGTTCACATGATCGCAGACAACACCGTGCTGCCGCAGGTAGTCTGCGGTTCCTCGGGTGGCCAGAAGGGTATATTTCATGAGCAGCAGACTTCTGGCGGCCTCAATAATCCCCTTCTTATCCCCATCGCGCAGACTGATGAAAACGGTGCCGGAAACCGGCAAGGTGACTCCCGCGGCCAGCTGTGCCTTGGCCACAGCGAGACCCAGATTGGCATCAATGCCCATCACCTCGCCCGTTGATTTCATCTCAGGGCCAAGCAGGGTATCCACATTCTTGAAGCGGTCAAAGGGGAAAACCGCCTCTTTCACCGCCCAGTGTTTGATCACCACCTCGGTGGTCAGCCCCAATTCGGCGAGGGTCATGCCCATCATCACCTTGGTGGCCAATTTGGCCAGGGGGACCCCGGTGGCCTTGCTGACAAAGGGCACCGTTCGCGAGGCCCGGGGATTCACCTCCAGGACATAGAGTTCTTCATCCTTCACCGCATACTGCACGTTCATCAGGCCGATGACGCCCAGCTCTTCCGCCATGGCCCGGGTGGCCTGCTTGATCTCTTCAATGAGTGCGGCGGAGAGGGTATCCGGCGGCAGCACACAGGAGGAATCACCGGAGTGGATGCCGGCCTCCTCGATATGCTCCATGATCCCGCCGATGATCGTCTTGCGGCCGTCACAGATGGCATCCACGTCCACTTCGATGGCATCCTCAAGGAACTTGTCAATGAGAACCGGATGGGTATTCTCTGCCATCCCCGGCTTGGCCATGAACTCACGAATTCCCCGTTCACTATAGACGATCCGCATATCCCGCCCACCCAGGACATAGGATGGCCGAACCACCACCGGATAGCCGATCTGCGCCGCCACCGTCAGGGCCTCTTCCAGGGTAAAGACGGTATCATTCCTGGGCTGACGCAGTTGCAATTTCTGGAGAAACTGCTGAAACCGCTTGCGGTCCTCGGCCCGATCGATGGAGTCCGGCGGGGTTCCAATAATGGGCACCCCGGCCTCGGCCAGGGCCACGGCCAGATTCAACGGGGTCTGCCCGCCAAACTGGACGATCACCCCGTCAGGTCTCTCCAGATCGATGATGTTGAGCACATCCTCCAGGGTCAGGGGCTCAAAATAGAGTTTGTCCGAGGTGTCATAATCGGTGGAGACGGTCTCGGGATTGGAATTGACCATGATCGACTCCACCCCGATCTCCTTTAAGGCAAAAGCGGCATGCACACAACAGTAATCAAACTCGATGCCCTGCCCGATCCGGTTGGGCCCTCCGCCCAGGATCATGACCTTTTTCCGCTCCGATCTGACCGCCTCATTCTCCTGTTCATAGGTGGAATAGTAGTACGGGGTGTAGGACTCAAACTCGGCGGCACAGGTATCCACCAGCTTATAGACCGGCACGATGCCGAGTTGCTTGCGGAGGCTGCGCACCTCGTCCCGGGTGCTTCCGGTGAGATAGGCAAGCTGGGTATCGGAGAAGCCGTTCTGTTTCCATTTTTTCAAAAAAACAGAGCTCAGGCCCGATAATCCGCCGGCACCAACCCTTCGTATCTCCTGCTCCATGGCCACGATCTGCTCGAGATTGCGTAAAAACCATGGATCTATCCGGGTCATCTCGTACAAACTGTCGATGGATAATCCGCGGCGGAGTGCCTCATACAAAAAGGAAAGCCGTTTGGAGCTGGGAACCCTCAGGCCCGATTCCAGTTCAAAGAGTTCGAGATGCTCCAGCTTCTCCTTGCCATCGCCCCCGAACCCGGCCCGACCCGTCTCCAGCGAACGCATGGCCTTCTGAAAGGCCTCTTTGAAGGTGCGGCCAATTGCCATGGTCTCACCCACGGATTTCATGGCCGTGGTCAGAACGTCCTCGGCCTCGGGAAATTTTTCAAAGGTAAACCGGGGGATCTTGACCACACAATAATCAATGGTCGGCTCAAAGGAGGCGTAGGTTTCACGGGTGATATCGTTTTTTATCTCATCCAGGGTAAAACCCACGGCCAGCTTGGCGGCAATCTTGGCTATGGGAAAGCCGGTGGCCTTGGATGCCAGGGCCGAACTGCGGGAAACCCGGGGGTTCATCTCAATCACCATCAACTCGCCATCTTCGGGGTTGACCGCAAACTGAACATTGGACCCGCCCGTCTCCACCCCGATCTCCCGGATGATGGCAATGGCCGCGTCCCGCATCTCCTGATACTCCCGATCGGTGAGGGTCTGGGCCGGCGCCACGGTAATGGAGTCACCGGTATGGACCCCCATGGCGTCCATGTTCTCGATGGAGCAGATGATGACGACATTATCCTTACAATCACGCATCACCTCCAGCTCAAACTCCTTCCACCCCAGCAGACTGCGTTCCACCATGATCTCGGTGGTCATGGAGAGATCAAGCCCGCACAGCGCCAGTGCCTCCAGCTCCTGACGGTTATAGGCAACGCCGCCGCCGGTTCCGCCGAGGGTGAAACTGGGCCGGACAATGACCGGAAATCCTATGGAATCGCCGGCTGCCATGGCATCCTCGAGGGCATGAACGATCTCGGAAGCAGGCACTTTCAGGCCAATGGCCTGCATCGCCGCCCGAAACTCCTCCCGTCCCTCCGCCTTCCTGATAACCTCAATCTTTGCTGCCAGCATCTCCACCTTATATTTGTCAAGGACTCCGGACTCGGCCAGCTTGATCGCGGTATTCAGCGCGGTCTGGCCGCCGAGGGTGGGCAACAGGGCATCAGGCCGTTCTTTTTCAATGACCTTGGCCACAATCTCCGGGGTGATGGGCTCGATGTAGGTGCGGTCGGCAAGCTCGGGATCGGTCATGATGGTGGCCGGATTGGAGTTGATGAGAACCACTTCATACCCCTCTTCCTTCAGCGCCTTGACCGCCTGGGCGCCGGAATAATCAAACTCGCAGGCCTGACTGATAATAATCGGGCCGGAGCCAATAATCAGGATCTTGTGAATATCAGTTCGTTTTGGCATGGAAAAATCAAAGAAAAAGTTAATTTGAGAAATCTATGACTGAGCTATACAGATTGGAGCACAGATGTGGGGAGTTTATAAAACGCACGTGACAAGAATATGGCGCGAGCACTGCGGTGGAGAAACAGGAGCCCTTGCGTATCTTCCAGGTTCGGCACTGCGATCGGAAAGTTCAGGCTTTTTTACTGCGCATCATCTCAAGAAAGCGATCAAAAAGATACAATGAATCATGGGGCCCGGGGGCATGTTCAGGATGATACTGGACGGAAAAGGCGGGGTAACGGCGGTGCCGCATCCCCTCCAGGCTGCCGTCGTTGAGATTGATATGGGTCGTCTCAATGAGCTCTTTATCCAGACTGTCAGGATCAACGGTAAAACCATGATTCTGGGAAGTAATCTCCACATGTCCGGTCACCAGATCCTTGACCGGCTGATTGCCGCCACGATGGCCGAATTTCAGCTTGGAGGTGGTGCCGCCATAGGCAAGCCCGAGAATCTGATGGCCAAGGCAGATGCCGAAAACAACCGTTTTTCCAAGAAGCCCGCGCACCGTTTCCACCACTCCCTGCACCCCGGCCGGGTCACCCGGCCCGTTGGAGAGGAAAACCCCGTCCGGCTGCATGGCAAGGATGGTCGCAGCATCGGTTCCCGCCGGCACCACCTGGACCTGACACCCCTTCCCGGTCATAATCCGAAGCTGATTATATTTGACTCCACAATCAAGGGCGACCACCCTCAGCGGATTATCGATTCCCTGCTGCACCGTGGAAAATCCGGTGCCGGCCACGGGCCGATTGTCCGCCCAGCCGTAGGGCTGATCGCAACTTACATCCCTGACCAGATCCAGCCCGATAAAACCCGCCCAGGCCTTTGCCCGGCCCACCAGCGATTCCCGGTCCAGATCCTCGGTGGAAACCATGGCCTTCAGCGCTCCCACGGTGCGGATATGACGCACCAGGGCCCGGGTGTCAAAGCCCTCCACCCCAAGCACCCCGAAATCTGCAAGAAAGTCGGAGAGAGACTGCCGGGAACGAAAATTGGAGGGGACCGGGTTGTACTCCTTCACCAGAAAGGCCCTGGGATGCACCGCTGCCGACTCCATATCCTCGCTGTTCACCCCGTAATTGCCGATAAGGGGATAGGTCATGGTGACAATCTGACCGGTATAGGAGGGATCCGTCAGGATCTCCTGATATCCGCTCATGGAGGTATTGAAGACCATCTCGCCTGTGGCCTCACCCCTGCCGGTAAAGGACTCACCTTCAAAAATGGTCCCATCTTCCAGGGCGATCAACGCTTTCATAGAGTTCTCTTTCCTTATTCCCCGGGAAAAAATGACCTGCTCCCTGGAAAGCCCGTGACTCCAGAGGGACTCAAGCCATTTATCTCTTAAAAAAACACCACTCAAGTGGACAAAAAACCATGGTATTTAACCCAGAAAGCCCCTGCAAGTCAATGAGAATCAAGCGCAGGAACAGGAAAGAACGGCGGAATTATCACCCTGCACGCACCAAAAACAGATGATTTCTGATTGACAAGCAAGGGGCATCTGCTTATAAATTTTACCCTGTTTGGAGAGTTGAGACACCAGGGAACTCCTGTTGTTCTTCTCCACCACAGAAACTCATGGCGCTTAGCGGAGACAAACTGGTGCGATACCTGACCAACCAGTCTTCTGGCCCTACCCTTATCCACCACCCCAAAATGACACGGCACGGCTTGCTGAATCAAGGTCAGGCGCTGTTCACCCTTCTTTCCACATGCCGGTTCGGATACCAGTCCCGACCAAGAGGAAAAACGATGCGCACCATCACGTTGGTCTTTTTCTACGCCCTTACTCTTTTATTCCTTCTATCTGGAGAAACACTCATGGCAGAAACGCAACTCAAAGACGGCCTCTACGCGAAATTCATCACCGCCAGGGGCGAGATTATCTGTGCCCTGGAATTTGAAAAAACCCCGCTCACCGTCGCCAATTTTGTCGGCCTGGCTGAAGGCACCAAAAACTTAGGGGGCGGTGCCGGTAAAGGTGGTGCCCGGTTTTATGACAATCTGACCTTTCACCGGGTTATCCCCGATTTCATGATTCAAGGCGGCTGCCCCCTGGGAACCGGCACCGGCGGCCCCGGCTATACCTTCCCCGACGAGATTGACCCCAGCCTGAAACACAGCGGCCCGGGCATCCTCTCCATGGCCAATGCCGGTCCCGGCACCAACGGCAGCCAGTTTTTCATCACCCATGTCGCCACCCCATGGCTGGACGGCAAGCACACCGTCTTTGGCCATGTCGTTGCAGGCATGGACGTTGTCAATAAGATCAAAGGCAATGACAAGTTGAATTCGGTGGAGATCATTCGCGTGGGCGCCAAGGCCAAGGCCTTCAAGAGCGATCAGGCCGCCTTTGACGCACTGCTTGCGGGCATGGAAAAACGGGGCAAGGAAAAAGAACTGGCGGCCATGGAGGCCCAGGTCAAACAGATCAAGCAGCAATGGCCGGATGCCGTCAGCACCCCCTCCGGCCTTCAGTATGTGATTACCCAGAAAGGCACGGGCACGGCCACACCGGCCTCCGGCGTCATGGTCAAGGCCCACTATACCGGCAAGCTGCTGGATGGCACCAAGTTTGACAGCTCCGTAGATCGCGGCGAACCCATCAGCTTTCCGGTGGGCAAGGGCCGGGTCATCCAGGGCTGGGATGAGGCCTTCCTGGCCATGACCAAAGGCGAAAAACGGGTTCTTATCATTCCCTCCCACCTGGGTTACGGCCCCTCCGGACGCGGCCCGATTCCCCCCAATGCCACCATGATCTTTGAGGTGGAGCTGGTGGACTTCTAACCCCGATAAGCGGATACCTGTCTTTCGCAGATTCTATTCTTGTTTTATTGCAAGAATAGAATCTGTCCGTCCCGCATTCACACTGAGAGCGGCCTGTCATCATCCAGGCACCCTGAAACGCTTTCCCCAATACAAAAAGGCCTTATCTGTCTTCAGATAAGGCCTTTTTGTATTGGTCTTTACGGCCTGGGCTCTTGTTTCCAGGCTTCTTCCATCCGGCCCCTTTTTAGTATTTCAGCCCCACCCGCTGCCGCACCAGATCAAGGGTCACCATGGCCTTGGCGCGGGCCTTTTCCGCACCATTTTTCAGGATCTCCCGCAGCAAGGCCGGATCAGCAAGATATTCGGCTTTTTTCTTGCGCGCCCCGGCAAAATAATCACTGAGAAGATCAAACAACTCCAGCTTGATATATCCATAGGCAGCACCGCCATTGAGATACAAATCTCGCACCTCCTGCAATCGCCCTGGCTCAGCAAAGAGTTTCAGCAGGGCATAAAGATTACACTTATCCGGATCTTTAGGGGCCTCCACCGGCGTCGCGTCGGTCTCAATGGCCATGATCCTTTTTTTCAGGGCCTTCCCTTCCAGAAAAATGGGAATGGTGTTGCCATAGGATTTGGACATCTTCCGCCCATCGAGACCGGGAACGGTGGCCATCGCCTTGTTGATGGCGGGCTCAGGAACAACAAAGGTCTCGCCGAAGAAATGATTGAACTTTTGCGCCAGGTCGCGGGCCACCTCCAGATGCTGCTTCTGATCCTGCCCCACCGGAACCTGGTCCGCCTGATAGAGAAGAATGTCGGCGGCCATAAGCACGGGATAGGAAAACAGCCCGTGACTGGGCTCAAGGCCATTGGCGATCTTGTCCTTATAGGAATGACAGCGCTCAATCAGACCCATGGGCGAGATGGTGGACAGAATCCAAGTGAGCTCACACACCTCGGGCACATCCGACTGCACCCAGAAGGTACAGCGTTCAGGATCAAGCCCGAGGGCGAGAAAGTCGGCAGCGGCCTCCAGGGTGCCGGCGGCCAGACGATCACGGTCATGGACCGAGGTCATGGCATGGAGATCGACGATAAAGACATAGAGGTCGGAAGTCTCCATGTGGGAGATCATGGTCTGCATCATGCCGAAATAATTTCCGATATGAAGCTGGCCGGAGGGCTGAATTCCAGATAAAATTTTCATGGGAGTGGCAAGAAGGAAAAAGGATCCGGTGCGAAGCAATGGGAATTCATTGCAGATTACAAAAAAAACAAAAAGACGCTTATGAACATCAACAAGGCGGCATTATACCGTAAAAACAAAAAAAGGGAGCGAGAAAATTGACTTTCCCCGCTCCCTTTTTTTGACCATTCACCTGAGAACCGGCCACAGAATCGTGTTCACAAAAAGACCTGCCGGCACGACTGGCCTGTTATTTCTTGTCGTCTTTCACCTCTTCGAAGTCGGCGTCCACCACATCATCATCCTTGGGTGCGGCACCGCCGCCGGTTCCGCCGCCAGCCGCATGGGCGCCGTCATCGGCTCCCGGCTTGGAGGCCTGGGCGTACATGATTTCGGCGAGCTTGTGCGACGCCGTGGTCAGGGCCTCGATGGCACTCTTCAAAACATCGATATCATCGCCGGCGGCAGCCGCCTTGACCTTCTCGATCTCTTTTTCAACATTCCCCTTGGTCTCCGCGTCCACCTTGTCGCCAAGTTCCTTGAGACTTTTCTCGGTGGCATGGATCATGGAGTCGGCACTATTCCGGGTATCAACCAGTTCACGGCGCTTGTGATCCTCGGCGGCATGGAGCTCGGCATCCTTGGTCATCTTCTCGATATCCTCCTTGGAAAGACCGGAAGAGGCGGTGATGCGGATGGACTGTTCCTTGCCGGTCCCCAGATCTTTGGCCGAAACGTGAAGGATGCCGTTGGCATCAAGGTCAAAGGAGACCTCAATCTGCGGCACACCGCGCGGGGCCATGGGAATATCCGACAACTCAAAGCGACCGATGGTCTTGTTATCCGGGGCCATCTCCCGCTCACCCTGAAGCACATGGATGGACACCGCCGGCTGGTTATCGTTAGCGGTGGAGAAGATCTGACTCTTCTTGGTGGGGATGGTGGTGTTCTTCTCGATCAGTTTTGTGGTCACCCCGCCCAGGGTTTCAATGCCCAGGGAGAGAGGAGTGACATCCAGGAGGAGGACATCCTTCACATCACCGCCCAGAACGCCGCCCTGAATGGCCGCGCCAATGGCCACAACCTCATCGGGATTAACGCCTTTATGCGGCTCTTTGCCAAAGATCTCCTTGACCTTGGCCTGCACTTTCGGCATCCTGGTCATGCCGCCCACCAGAATAATCTCGTTGATATCCTTGGCGGTCAGGCCGGCGTCTTTCAAGGCCGTGCGACAGGGGGCCACGGTGCGCTCGATGAGATCATCCACCAGGCTTTCCAGCTTGGCCCGGCTGAGCTTGATATTCAGATGCTTGGGCCCGGAGGCGTCGGCGGTGATAAAGGGGAGATTGATATCGGTCTCCATGGTGGTGGAGAGCTCCATCTTGGCCTTTTCCGCCTCTTCCTTCAGGCGTTGCAGTGCCATTTTATCGTTGCGCAGATCAATGCCCTGGCTGCGGTTGAACTCGTCGGCCAGCCAGTTGACAATGCGCATGTCAAAGTCTTCGCCGCCGAGAAAGGTATCGCCGTTGGTGGATTTTACCTCAAAGACGCCATCCCCGATCTCAAGGACAGAGACATCGAAGGTGCCGCCGCCCAGGTCAAAAACCGCAATCTTCTCCTCGCCTTTTTTATCCAGGCCATAGGCCAGAGAGGCAGCGGTGGGCTCGTTGATGATTCGTAATACATTTAATCCCGCGATCTTGCCGGCATCCTTGGTGGCCTGACGCTGGGCATCATTGAAATAGGCCGGGACCGTGACCACGGCATCCGTGACCTCTTCTCCCAGATACTCCTCGGCCGTCTTCTTCATCTTGCCCAGGATCATGGCCGAGACCTCAGCCGGGGTGTAATTCTTGCCATCCACCTCGATGCTGGCAGCCCCGCCCTTGCCGGACACGATCTTAAAGGGGCTGATCTTCACGGATTTTTTCACCTCGGCATCATCGAAATTCCGGCCGATCAGCCGCTTGACCGCGTAGAGGGTTCGCTCAGGATTGGTGACCGCCTGACGTTTTGCCACCTGGCCCACAATCCTCTCATTATTATCGCTGAAGGCCACAATGGAAGGAGTTGTCCGATTCCCCTCAACGTTTGTTATCACCTTGGGCTCACCGCCTTCCATAATGGCTACGCATGAGTTGGTGGTTCCCAGATCTATTCCTATTATCTTTCCCATAACCGTTCATCTCCTTTTCTCAAAGATACAAAAGAGGTCATTGTACGGAGCATTGTGCCCGGATGACCCTTGTTATTTCCAATGTCTGAAGTTCTTATTTTTTCTTAAAGCCGCATGGTGCTTGCCTGCGGAAAATATTCATCTCTCAACCACGTTTACAATGTGTATCATCCTTCCGTTGTCAAGGGAATTCCTCCTTCTTTCACCCCTTGCTCGCAAGCTCCGCCAACAAAAACCCGGGCCTGACAAAAGGCCGGGGCGGCATAACAGCCGTAAAAAACAGGCCCCAGCGAGCAGGCCCGCTTTCCACCCCTGCAATCAGGCGGCGGCCTTGCCCGATGAGACAATCACCTTGGCAACCCGTAGGAGACGATCTTTGTAAAAATATCCCTTTTCAAACTCACTCAGGACATGACTGGCCGGCAACTCATCACTGGCCTCCATGGCCAGGGCTTCGTGAATTGTGGGATCGAAGGGCGTCCCAACGCTGTTCAACGGTCTGACCTCAAACTTTTCCAGCGCCGCCAGCAGAATCTTCAAGGTGAGCTGCACCCCTTCCAGCAGAGACGCCATATTTTTCTGCGCATCCACACCCGCCAGCACGCCCTGGGACAGCGCCCGCTCGAGGTTGTCAACCACCGGCAAAATCTCACGCAGGACCGATTCGCTGGCATACTTTAATGAAGACAGGCGATCCCGCTCCATCCGTTTTCTATAGTTGTCAAATTCCGCAGCCGTCCGCAACATCTTGTCCCGGAGTCCGGCCAGTTCATCCTCGGCTGCGGCCAGCTTTTCCTCCATCGACGTTCCCGCTACCTCGGCCACGGTTCCTTCCAACCCGGCTGCCTCCTGCGGCCCGACCGTCTCCGAAATAACCTCATTTTTTTGTCCTTTCCCCACCTGCGCCTCCCCCTTTCTAAACCAGCAAAATCAACCCTGCACCCCTGCCTATCAATAAAAAACAATAATCAGAACTCCTTGCTTTTATTGACCTTCAACGTGAAGCGAACAATAAGGAGCCCCATTTTCCTTGTCAAGACAGGAAAACAGGGCAACATTCTGTTTTGTCCATGAGCCCGACCGCTTCCACGCCGGGATCAAATGGCCTGGTTCACCCTGGGTCAGGGGTATCAGCCGGAAGAAATCCGAAACAGACAGCGGCATGGGAATTCAAGCCTTACGACCTGAGAATCAGGCAAGGGCCCATCCTTCAAAATGGCATCCACCCCGCTGCCACCGGCAACTTTCGGACAAACTTCTCAAGTTAGCTTGAGATTTAGGAGAAAAGGCCATATATTACCAGCCAGTTTTCCCCCATCTCCAGACAACGAAGGTCTGGATTCCTTTGCACGGAGTCGCCGCATGGATTTTGAACCAAAATGGATCGCCTGGGAGATCACCCGGCGCTGCAACCTGAAATGTGTCCATTGCCGGTCTTCCTCCACCCTTGAAGCCAATGACCATCCCGACTTTCCTTTCAGCGAGGCAACCCGGATCCTCGATGAGATCGTCGCCTATGCCAACCCGGTGATCGTCCTTTCCGGCGGCGAACCCCTGCTCCGTGAAGATGTCTTTGAGATTGCCCAATACGGCACCAACAAGGGTCTGCGCATGTGCCTTGCCACCAATGGCACCCTCGTCACCCAGGACATCTGCGCCAAGATCACGGCTGCCGGGATCAAGATGGTTTCTTTAAGTCTCGACGGAGCCAAGGCCAAGACCCATGATGATTTCCGCAACCAGCCAGGTGCCTTTGCCGGAACGATGAACGCCATCCGTCTCTTCAACGAAAACAAGATCCCCTTTCTGATCAACTCATCGTTCACCGTCCGCAACCGGGAGGAGATTCCCGATATTTACCAGCTGGTCAAAGGCCTGGGGGCCTCTGCCTGGTATATGTTTATGATCGTCCCCACCGGACGCGGCGAGGATATCACGGAAGAGCTGATTCCGGAGAAGATTTATGACGAGATCCTGGAATGGCATTACAATGTGGAAAAGCAGGAAAATGAGCTGCTCATGCGGCCCACCTGCGCCCCCCACTACTACCGCATCGTTCGTCAGAAGGCCAAGGAAGAGGGGAGCAGCTTTCAACGGCGGAATCTGAAATTCTCCACCGGCGGTTCCAAGGGCTGCCTCGCCGGTCAGCTTATCTGCCTCATTGATGTGGACGAAAATATCCTGCCGTGCAGCTACTTCCCCAAATCCGCCGGCAATCTCAAAGACCTTCCCTTCAAGGAGATCTGGGAAAAGTCCAGCCTGTTCCAGGAATTGCGCGACTTCAAGGGCTACAAGGACAACTGCGGAAGCTGCGAATATGTCAATGTCTGCGGCGGTTGCCGGGCCCGGGCCTATGCCATGACCGGTGACTATCTGGCCCAGGAACCATTTTGCAGCTATGTGCCGGGGAAACTCACAGCCCCTGATAAATAAATTCCGTTCATCCTTTTTTTCTTATCCCTTTATTTGCAGAAACAATCATGAATGATACCTTCCTCAAGGCCTGCCGTGGCGAAAAGACCGACTACACCCCCATCTGGATGATGCGCCAGGCGGGGCGTTACCTCCCTGAATATCAGAAGGTACGGGCCAACCGCACCTTCCTCGAGCTGTGCAAGACCCCGGAGCTGTGCGTTGAAGTCACCCTGCAACCCGTTGACATCCTGGATGTTGATGCCGCCATTCTGTTCTCGGACATCCTTATTCCCATGGAGGCCATGGGCGCTCCCCTCCATTTCCATGAAGGCCGCGGCCCCATCTTCCCGGAACCGGTCCGCACCAGGGAGGCCCTTGACCTGCTCATCGTCCCCGACCCCGACCTCCACACCGGCTTTGTCATGGAGACCATCCGCCTCCTGCGCCAGGAGCTGAAGGTACCCCTCATCGGTTTTTCCGGTGCCCCCTTCACCCTCGCCACCTACCTCATCGAGGGCGGTTCCTCCAAGGTTTTCTGGGAGACCAAGAAGATGATGTTCACCCAGCCCGAGCTCTTCCATGGCCTGATGGAGAAGATCACCGCCTGCACCAGCCTCTACCTTCAGGCCCAGGCCCGGGCCGGCGCCCAGGCCCTGCAAATCTTTGATTCCTGGGCGGGAATCCTGGCCCCCTGCGACTTTAAAGAATTTGCCCTGCCCTATGTGCAACAGATCATCGGCGATCTCAAGGCCACCGGCCTGCCCATCATCTATTTTGCCAATAACGGTGCCACCCTGCTTGAGCTCTCGGTCCAGTCCGGGGCCGATGTCCTGGGGCTGGACTGGCGGATCAATATTGGAGATGCCGTCAAGGTGGTGGGGAACAGGGCCGTCCAGGGCAATATCGACCCCTTTGCCTTGATGCTGCCCAAAGACAAGCTGCGCCAGCGCATCGGCAACCTGCTCCATGGGGCCAGAAACGCCCATGGCCATATCTTTAATCTGGGCCATGGCATCCACCAGTTCACCCCCCCGGATCAGGCCCGAATCGCCATCGACGCGGTGCATGAGTTCAGTGCCAAACTCAGAAGTTAAGGATATCATGGGCGGAAACATTCCCACCAGAGAGCAATGCCTGACCCTGATGGAGCAGTATGGAATGCTTGCCAATATCCGGGCCCACTCCCTGCTGGTCACCAGGGTCGCCGAGGTACTCTTAAACGGGCTGATGGCGGGAAATCCGAGCGGCGTCGGGCTGCCGGAAAAGGAACTGGTGCAGGCCGGGGCCCTGCTCCACGATATAGCCAAGACCATCTGTCTGAATCAGGACTGCCTGCATGCCCAGAAAGGACGGGATATCTGCCTGGAGCACGGATACCCGGCCATCGGTGAAATCGTCTGTGAGCATGTGCTCCTCAAGGAGTTTTCCCCTGAACGTTACGCCCAGGGGATCTTTTATGCCAAGGAGATCGTCTACTATGCCGACAAGCGGGTTTGTCACGACACCATCGTCTCCATCGAGGAGCGATTGACCTATATCCTGGAACGGTACGGGAACAATGATGAGGAGCGGTTTCAGCGGATCAGGGATAATTTCCGGCGCTGCCGGATTCTGGAAGACTCTCTGTTTTCCCGGATCCACTTTGCCCCGGAGGAGTTGGCGGAAAGGGTTGCAGATTCTGCAAGGGGTTGAGGCTACTCCCTGAAATCCAGGACTGGGCCCTGGAAGATCAAGGGATTGGGGGGAAATGAGGGGGGGAGATTGGCGGGAAGCTTAACTTTTTTTATTGTTGAGCTGCCTTGTGTGCCTTCTGGTTTTTGGTGCTGTGGACGCTACTCCGTGGTGCGGTCGGGCGTCTGGGTTTTGCGGGCGGCCCTGGTTCCTGGTTCGTAGATGCCAGGGGCCAAGCAAGGTAAAGCCTTTGCTTCATGCTCAAGGCGCTCTCTGGTGTTATAAGCGCCGCCCCGGTAACAGCCGGGAAAGATTGGCCTTGGATGCGGCATAAGAGTCCGTAGATGCCAGGGGCCAAGCAAGGTGAAGCCTTTGCTTCGTGCTTAAAGGCGATGTCTGGTGTTATGAGCGCCGCCCC